>HLSNC_1000502_pt1 | contig 29354 bp, 26 predicted proteins | sample HotLakmetagenome_2_FD_14041 | JGI IMG/M metagenome (IMG submission 14041)
CAACAACCACAGCTCGGACAACAGCAACACCTCCCTGGTGCCGCCATTGAATCAACCGATTGCCTCCCGCGCAAGCGATTTAATGGGTCCTGAGCCTAGGTTGCCCGGAATTTCATAGCGGCGTCATTCGCAAGGCCCCGTCGCCCTCGTCGATGGCGAGCACCATGCCGTCGGTCACCTTCCCTTCGAGCAGCATCTCGGCGAGGGGGTCCTGCAGGTAGCGCTGCACCGCCCGCTTCAGCGGGCGCGCGCCATAGACCGGATCGTAGCCGACCCGCCCGAGCCAGCGCAGCGCGGCGTCGGACAGTTCCAGCGTGATCTTGCGATCGGCGAGCAGCTTCTGCACCCGCCCCACCTGGATCGCGACGATCGGGGCCATGTCCTCCTGTCCCAGCCGATGGAACAGGATGATCTCGTCGAGCCGGTTGAGGAACTCGGGCCGGAAATGGCCCCGCACCACGTCCATCACCTGCGGCTCGACATCGGTCACGGTCTGGTCGTCGGTCATGTTGGAGAGATACTGGCTGCCGAGGTTCGAGGTCAGGATGATCAGCGTGTTGCTGAAATCCACCACCCTGCCCTGCCCGTCGGTCAGCCGCCCGTCGTCCAGCACCTGCAACAGCACGTTGAAGACATCGGAATGCGCCTTCTCGACCTCGTCGAACAGCACGACCTGATAGGGCCGGCGGCGCACCGCCTCGGTCAGCACGCCGCCCTCTTCGTAGCCGACATAGCCCGGGGGCGCACCGATCAGGCGGGCGACGGCGTGCTTCTCCATGAATTCGCTCATGTCGATGCGGACCATCGCCTGGTCGTCGTCGAACAGGAATTCGGCGAGCGCCTTGGTGAGTTCGGTCTTGCCGACCCCGGTCGGGCCGAGGAACAGGAAGGAGCCGAGCGGCCGGTTCGGGTCCTGCAATCCGGCGCGCGCGCGGCGCACTGCCTTGGACACCGCGGTGACGGCCTGTTCCTGCCCGATCACGCGCTGGCCGATGATGCTTTCCATCTGCAGCAGCTTGTCGCGCTCGCCCTCCAGCATCTTGTCGATCGGGATGCCGGTCCAGCGGCTGACGATGCCGGCGATGTCCTCCTCGGTCACCTCCTCGCGCAGCAGGGCGTTCTCGCTCATCGCCTCGGCCTCGGCGAGCTGCTTTTCGAGCTGCGGGATACGCCCGTAGGACAGCTCGCCCGCCTTGGCGAGATCGCCTTCGCGCTGGGCCTGTTCGAGTTCGAGCCGCGCCGCGTCGAGCTGTTCCTTGATCCGCCCTTCCGCCTCGATCTTGTCGCGCTCGTTCTGCCAGCGGGTGGTCAGTTCGCTGCTCTCCTGCTCGAGATTGGCGAGCTCCTCGCGCAGCACCTTGAGCCGCTCTTTCGAGGCGTCGTCGTCCTCCTTGGCGAGCGCGCTCTCCTCGATCTTGAGCTGGATGATCCGCCGATCGAGCGCCTCGATCTCCTCGGGCTTGGATTCGACCTCCATCCGGATGCGGCTTGCCGCCTCGTCCATCAGGTCGATCGCCTTGTCGGGGAGGAAGCGGTTCTGGATGTAGCGGTCCGACAGCTTCGCCGCGGCGACGATGCTGCCGTCGGTGATCCGCACGCCGTGGTGGAGTTCGTACTTGTCCTTGATCCCGCGCAGGATCGAGATCGTGTCCTCGACGCTCGGCTCCTCGATATAGACCGGCTGGAACCGCCGCTGGAGCGCGGGGTCCTTCTCGACATATTTCTGGTATTCGTCGAGCGTGGTCGCGCCGATGCAATGCAGCTCGCCGCGCGAGAGCGCGGGCTTGAGCAGGTTCGAGGCGTCCATCGAGCCTTCGGACGCGCCCGCCCCGATCAGCGTGTGCATCTCGTCGATGAACAGGATGATGTTGCCCTCGGCATTCTTGACCTCGTCGAGCACGGACTTGAGCCGCTCCTCGAACTCGCCGCGATATTTCGCGCCCGCGATCAGTGCGCCCATGTCCAAGGCCATCAGCGTGCGGCCCTTGAGGCTGTCGGGCACGTCGCCGTTGGCGATGCGCAGCGCGAGGCCTTCGGCGATCGCGGTCTTGCCGGTGCCGGGTTCGCCGATCAGGGCGGGGTTGTTCTTGGTCCGGCGGGCGAGGATCTGCACCGTGCGGCGGATTTCCTCGTCGCGGCCGATGACGGGATCGAGCTTGCCGTCGCGCGCGGCCTGGGTCAGGTCGCGGGCGTATTTCTCCATAGCGTCATAGGCGCTTTCGGCATTGGCGCTGTCGGCCCTGCGCCCGCCGCGCAGGTCCTCGATCGCGGCGTTGAGCGATTGCGGGGTGACGCTCGCCGCCTTGATCGCCGCGCCCGCATCGCCCGGTGCCATGGCGAGCGCGGTCAGCAGGCGTTCGACCGTGACGTAGCCGTCGCCCGCCTTGTCCGCGAGCTGTTCGGCGCTGTCGAGCACCCGCACCGCGTCGTTGTCGAGTCCGGGCTGCTGCTGCGCCCCGCCGCCCGTCACCTGCGGCACCTTGGCGAGCGCCGCATCGACCGCGCTCACCGCGAGCGCGGGCTGGCCCCCGGCGCGCTGGAGCAGGCCCGCCGCCATGCCTTCTTCGTCCTCGAGCAGGGCCTTGAGGATATGCGTCGGGGAAATCCGCTGGTGATTCATGCGGATCGCGATGGTCAGCGCGCTCTGGAGGAAACCCTTGGCGCGGTCGGTGAACTTTTCGAGATTCATGAGAGACCCCTCATTGGATAACCGGATTGCCCTTTCCAGATAATGTTGCATTTCTGCAACACAAGTGCCGTTCTCCTCTTGTCGTGCCGCGCCGCCGATCCCGCTTGCGATGCCGCCCGGTGTATCGCCCGGATAGGTGGGCCCGCCCGCGGCGCTCGGCAAGACCCTGTCCCCTTGACCCGCCGCGAACGCGCCCGCATTGACACGACGCAATCGATCTCATGCTCCGGGAACCTTCATGAAGTGGCTGAAAAGAGGCGGGCTCGCGCTCGCCGCCGTGCTCGTCCCGGCCTTCGTCGCGCTGGCAACCTGGGAGCCGTTCTTCGCGCGCGAGACCACCGTACCTGCGCAGCGCACCTACACTGCCGAGATCGTGCGCGACGAATACGGCGTGCCGCACATCTACGGCCAAACCGATGCCGATGTCGCCTATGGCGTCGCTGTCGCCCATGCGGAGGACGATTTCGCCACCCTGCAGGACGTCATCGCCATGTCGAAGGGCCGTTACGGCGCGATCGCGGGCGAGGAAGGCGCGCAGTTCGATTACATCTACCACCTGCTCGACGCGCGCGGGACGGCGGAGCGCGAATACCCGGAATTGCCGGCGGACACCCGCGCCCTGTTCGAAGCCTACGCCGCCGGGCTCAACCGCTTCGCCGAAGAACACGCCGAGGAGGTCAAGCTCGGCAATCTCTTCCCGGTCAACGGCGAGGACGTCGCCGCCGGTTTCGCGCTGCGCCAGCCGTTCTTCTTCGGGCTCGGCAACATCATCGAGCCGCTGGTTTCCGGAAAGCCGCTGCGGCGCGAATTCGGGCCGGACATTCCCGGCTTCCCGCGCGAGATCGCGCCGCGCCAGCCCGAGGGCGAGAGCGCGCGGGAAGTCGCGCGCACCGCCCGCACCGTCCTGCCGCTGGGCGACGATGCGGGGCTGCTCGGCTCCAACGCCTTCGCGGTCGCGCCGGAGAAATCGGGCGGGCCGACGGTCCTCGTCTCGAATTCGCACCAGCCGCTGCGCGGCGGGGTCGCGTGGTACGAATTCAGCGTCGAAAGCGAGGAAGGCTGGCACTTCACCGGCGCCAATTTCCCGGGATCGCCCTTCCCCTTCCTCGGCCACAACGAGCATCTGGGCTGGACCAACACGGTCAACCGGCCCGACATGGTCGACATCTACGAACTGGTGCTGAACGAGGACGCGAGCGCCTACCGGCTCGACGGCGAATGGCGCGATCTGGAAACGCAGTGGGTGACGCTGCCCGTGCGCATGGGGCCGGTCGTCCTGCCGATCCGCCGCGCGGTCCATCGCAGCGTGCACGGCCCCGTCATCCTGCGCGAAGGCGAGGACGGCAGGCAGGAGGGTTTCGCGATCCGTTATGGCGGGATCGGCAGGATCGACCAGCTCGACGCCTATTACCGCCTCAACAAGGCGACCTCGCTGGAGGAATGGGAGGGCGAGCTTTCCCGCATGGCGATCCCCTCGACCAATTTCATCTATGCCGACCGCGAGGGCAACATCGCCTATGTCTACAATGCCGCGATCCCCGACCGGCCCGAGGACGTGGAGGCGAACTGGCGCGGCGTGCTGCCGGGGGACCGTTCGGACCTGATCTGGCACGGTCCGGTCGGATACGAGGAACTGCCGCGGCTGGTGAACCCGGAAAGCGGGTGGATCTACAACGCCAACAACGAACCCTTCACCGCCGCGGGCGCGGGCAGCGATCTCGATCCCGAGGCGTTCTCCCCCGTGCTGGGGATCGAGCGCAAGCAGACCAACCGTTCGCGCCGCGCCTACAAGCTGATGAGCGAGGCCGAGGTGCTCGACCGCGCCACGCTCGAGGCGATCAAGTACGACCGCGCCTATGAACGCGAGGGCTATGTCGCCGTGCTGTGGGACGCGCTCGAGAACCTCGAGGCGGACGGCGAACTCGCCGAAGCGCGCGACCTGCTGCTCGGCTGGGATTTCACCGCCGACAACGACGGGCCTGCCGATGCGCTCGCGCTGCTGATGATCCGCGACTTCATGTCGGCCGAATACCAGAACAAGCATGAATGGCCCGACGCGGGCGAGGAACTGGCGAAGCACGTCGCCCACCTGAAACGGCATTTCGGCCGGATCGACCCCCCGATGAGCGAGCTTCTCCGCCTGAGGCAGGGCGACAGGGACCTTCCGCTGGACGGCGGCTCCGACACGCTGCGCGCCTCCACCACCTGGGAGGTCGAGGAGGACGGCCGGCTAAGCCTCGTCCATGGCGATAGCTTCATCCAGTGGGCCGAATGGCCCGCGGACGGAGGCCGGGTGCGCTCGCGCTCGATCCAGCCCTTCGGCTCGGCGACGACGCGGCCCGACAGCCCGCACCATACCGACCAGATGGAACTCTATGCGGCCAAGCGCCTCAAGCCGGTCCGTTTCTGGCGCGAGGACGTGCTGGCCAATGCCAGGAGCCGGCAGACCGTCACCAACGCGCCGTGAACGCCCCGCGGCGCCGCTCGGCGCTGGTCGAGGAAACCGGACGCTCCGTCGAACGCGGCGCAAGCGCGCTTGATCGCCCCCGGCGCGGTTGTAGGGTGCGCGCAGCTAAACTCATGATTGGGAAACAGGATTCATGAAACCCAGGCTTTTCACCGCCAGCCCGCTTGCCTTGGGCGCGGCGCTCGCCCTCGCCGCCACCGCGCCCGCTGCGCCCCTGTTCGCGCAGGCCGCAACGGAAACGCAGGCGCCCGGGATCGAGGCCGGCGCCGACCTCGAAACCCTCGTCGAACAGGTCGCCATTCCCTATGAGCGCTTCGAACTCGACAACGGCCTCACCGTCATCGTCCACGAGGACCGCAAGGCCCCGGTCGTGGGCGTTGCCGTGTGGTACAATGTCGGCTCCAAGGACGAGCCCGAGGGCAAGACCGGCTTTGCCCACCTGTTCGAGCACCTTATGTTCAACGGGTCGGAAAACGCGCCGGCCGACTATTTCCAGTACCTCCAGGAAATGGGCGCGACCGATTACAACGGCACGACCAATTTCGATCGGACCAACTATTTCCAGACCGTCCCGCGCCCCGCACTGGAACGCGCGCTGTGGCTCGAAAGCGACCGGATGGGCTACCTGCTCGGCGCGGTCACGCAGGAAAAGCTCGATAACCAGCGCGGCGTCGTCCAGAACGAGAAGCGCCAGGGCGACAACCAGCCGGGCGGGCTGGTCTTCTACGAGGTGCTCGAGACGCTGTTTCCCGAGGGCCACCCCTACCGCCATTCGGTGATCGGTTCGATGGCGGATCTCGACGCGGCCTCGATGGAGGACGTGCGAGACTGGTTCACCGACAAGTACGGGCCGAACAACGCGACGCTGGTGCTGGCGGGCGACATTTCCCCCGCAGAGGCGCGCCCGCTGGTCGAAAAATGGTTCGGCGCCATCGATCGCGGGCCGGTCAACACGCCCGCCGCGGCCGACATCCCGGTGCTGGAGGAGGACGTGCGCAAGGTCATGAAGGACCAGGTCGCCGCGGCGTCGATCACGCTTTACTGGCCCGCGCCGGGCATCACCAGCGAGGAGCTGACCGCGCTCGACGTGGGCACCCGCATCCTCGGCGGGCTCGCTTCCAGCCGCCTCGACGAGATCCTCGTGCGCGACGAACAGCTCGCGGTGGGCGTCGGGGCGCGCAATTACGACTATCAGCGGGTCGGCATCCTCAATGTCAGCGCGACGCTGAAGGACGGCGTGCCGCTCGACCGGCTCGAGGCGCGGCTGAAGCAGCTGATCGACTGGTTCATCGAGACCGGCCCGACCGAGGACGAGGTGCGGCGCGCGGCGACCAGCCGGCTTGCGGGCACGATCCGCGGGCTCGAACAGGTCGGCGGCTTCGGCGGCAAGGCGGTGACGCTGGCGCGCGGCGAAGTTCTCGCCGGAACGCCCGAGTTCTACGCGAAGCAGTTCGAAACGCTCGCCACGCTTACCCCGGCCGACGTCAAGGCGGCGATGGAGAAGTGGCTGACGCGGCCCGCCCTGACGCTGGTGCTCGAACCGGGCGAGCGCGAGGAGCAATACGAGGAAGCCGCCAGCGTCGCCTCGGACGAGGGCACCGCCGGCGAGCGCGAGGGCGCAGCCGAGGCGATCACCGTCTCCAAGGAGCGCCCCGCCCCGCCGATCGACGCGGTCGCGACGCTCGACTTTCCCGAGCTCGAGCGCGCCACCCTCGCGAACGGGATGGAGCTGACCTATGCCCGGCGCGACGCGGTCCCCGCGACCTATGTCACGATGAGCTTCGACGCGGGCGGCGCGGCCGATCCCGCGGCCATGCGCGGCCTCGAAAACCTCACCCTCAACCTGTTCGACGAAGGCACGAAGGAACTGACCGCCCAGGAAATCGCCGAGACGCGCGAACGGCTGGGGGTCGACATCACGACCGGCGGGGACGACGATCGGTCGACCTTCACCCTGTCGGCGCTGTCGGCCAACCTCGCGCCCTCGCTCGAACTCTTCAGCCAGGTCATCCGCGAACCGGCCTTCGGCGAGAAGGACATCGCCCGCCTCAAGTCTCAGACGATCACCGGCATCCGCCAGCAGATGAAATCGCCGCAGGGCCTCGCCGGCCGCGCGATCGGGGTCGAACTCTTCGGCACCGACACGCCCTATGGCGGCGTCACCACGGTGGAGAGCGTCGAACGCATCACCCGCGATGACATTCTCGGCTTCAAGGACCGCTGGATCAGGCCCGACAACGGGGAGGTCTTCGTCGTCTCCGACCGGCCGCTGGCCGAGATCGTCAGCCGTCTCGACGCGGCCTTCGGCGACTGGGTCGCGCCGGGCGTGCCGAGGGGCGAGAAGGAATTCTCCACCCTCGCCGAAACCGAGGTCGAGGGCGGCCGCATCGTTCTCATCGACCGGCCCAATTCGCCGCAGAGCTTCATCCTCGCCGCGCAGCGCACCGATCTTTCGGCGCGCGATCCGGACTGGGTCGATTTCACCAATGCGAACAATTCGCTGGGCGGCAATTTCCTCGCCCGGCTCAACATGAACCTGCGCGAGACGAAGGGTTGGAGCTACGGCGTCAGCGGCTTCCCGCAGGCGCGCGAGAACGCGGTGTCCTATCTCGTCGCGGGCGGCGTGCAGGCCGACCGGACCGGGGATTCGATCGCCGAGATGATCCGCGAGACGAGCGAGTTCCTGACCACGCGCGGCGTGACCGAGGACGAGCTCGTCCGCAACGTCGCCTCCGAAGTGGGCGCACTGCCGGGCCGCTTCGAAACCTCGCGCGCCGTGCTCGGCGCGATGCAGTCGCTGGCGCTCTACGATCGCCCGGACGATTACTACGAAACGCTGGTCGCCCGCTACGAGGCGCAGACTCCCGAACGCCTCGACGCGGCGGCGCGCGCCGCGCTCGATGTGGAGGACTTCGTCTGGGTCGTGGTCGGCGACGCGGCGAAAGTGAAGCCGCAGCTCGAATCGCTCGGCCGGCCGATCGAGGTCCGCCCGATGGAGGGAAGCTCGCCCGAGGGCGACTGACGCCAAGGCCCGCCAGTGACGCTACGGCCTGCGAAGGACGGGCCGCGAAGGGGCCGACAGGGGCGCCTTTCGCGCCCCGTTTCGCGCCCGTTTCCGGTTGAACGCGTCCCCGCGCCGTGTAAGGAATTGCCGCGAGCCAGCAGGGCCGGGAAGGCCGGCCAGTTCGACATTCATCGCGGCGGGCGAAGAGAGGCCCTCCGCCCGACCCAAGGAGAACGAGATGTCCGTTGCAGGAACCTACAAGACCGTCGTGAAGAGCCCCATGGGCGACCAGACCGGCACCTTCACCGTCGTGCCCGGCGATGACGACGACAGCTTCACCGGCACGATGGCCGGCGGCATGGGCCAGATGGAGGTCGAGGACGGCAAGATCGACGGCAACACGCTGACCTGGAAGATGAACATGACCGTGCCGATGCCGATGACGCTCGAATGCGAGGCGACGGTCGACGGCGACCAGATGACCGGCACCGTCAACGCCGGCGCCTTCGGTGCGATGCCGCTGACGGGCCAGAAGGAAGCCTGACTTCCGCCTTCCCTTTGCGATCGGTGAAAGGGCCGCCGGAGCATCGCTTCGGCGGCCTTTTTCCTTGCAGGAGGCCGGCGCAAAGCGCCCGCGCGCGGTGATCGATCGCCGCAAAGGCGCTCAGCCGCGCGGCGGTTCGGCCCTGACCACCACCACGTCGCACGGCGCATCGCGCACGATCGCGCCGGTCTGCGTGCCGAGGACCATCCGCCCCAAATCCATCCGGTGCGCGCCCACCAGGATCGCGTCGACACCGAGCCTTCGGGCCAGCGCGCCAACCTCGCGCGCGACACTCCCCGCCGGGGCGAAGACGCCCGCGACCCGCTCCCCGCAGCCCGCCGCGGCGGCGAGCCCCTCAAGCTCTCGCTCGGCCGCCTGCTGCTGCTGGAGGTCCCAGGTCTCGGGCAGCGCGCGGGCGTAGGAGACGGGAAGATCGGGCCGCACGTGGACCAGCGTCAGCCGCGCGCCCGCCTCCTGCGAAAGCGCGGCGGCGCGGCCCATCACCACCGCGCTGCCCGCCTCGTCCTCCAGATCGATCGCCACCAGCACGTGTGCATACATCGCCTCACACCTCCTCGCTCGGCCGCTCCAGCGCGATCCGGCGCTGGATCACCGCCTCGTCGGTCCCGAAATCGCGCAGCAGCACCTCGGCGAGGCGCAAGGACCCCTCGACCGTCTCGGGCACCGCGAAGCTCGCCCCGAGATCGAGCAGCCGTTCGGCATGGCCCGTGTCGCGCGCGCGGGCGAAGATCGGGAGCGAGGGCGCATGGCGCCGGATCTCGCGCGCCAGCGCCTCGGTCGCCTCCTCGTCGCCGATCGTGATGACCAGCGCGCTCGCCCGGTCGAGCGCGCTTTCGCGCAGCACGTCGAGCCGCGCCGCATCGCCCAGCCGCACCGGGCGGCCCTCCTTCTGCGCCTTGCGGGCGAGGCCCGCGTCGCGTTCGATCACGAGATAGCGGATGTCCTGCCGGTCGAGCACCGAGGCGATGATCCCCCCCACCCTGCCATAGCCCGCGACGATCACGTGCCCGGCGATCGCATCGTCGATCATGTCGAGTTCGTCCTCGCTCAGCCCCTCGGCCGGTTCCAGCCAGCGCGCCGCGCGGCGGGCCAGCCAGTCGAGCCCCGGCGTCGCCAGCATCGTCAGCCCGACCACGATCAGCATGAACTGGGCGATGTCCGGCGCGAGCAGGTCGACCGTCACCGCGAGCCCGATGACGAGGAAACCGAATTCGCCCGCCTGCCCGAGCATGATCGCGACCTCCCCCGCGCGGTGCCGCGGCAGGCGCCAGGCGAGGCAAAGCGCGAAATTGACGGCGATCTTGAGCAGCACGAGGCTAACCGCCGAGGAGAGGATGAGGAGCGGCTGGTCGAGCACCACGCGCCAGTCGATCCCCATGCCGACCGACAGGAAGAACAGGCCGAGCATGAGGCCCTTGAACGGCTCGATGTCGACCTTGACCTGGTGGCGGAACTCGGTCTCGGCGATCAGCAGGCCGGCGAGGAAGGCGCCCAGCGCCATCGACAGCCCGGCATAGCCCGTCACCGCCGCCGTCCCGACCGCGATCAGGAGCGAGATCGCGACGAAGCTCTCGCGGCTGTCGGCCCGCGCGACCATGTGCAGCAGCGGGCGCAGCAGCAACCGGCCCGCGACATAGATGATCGCGACCGTCAGCACCGCTTCGCCGAGCGCGATGCCGAGGCCGAGCGCGGCGTTCTCCATCGCGACCGAGCCCAGCACGCTGACCGCGAACAGGATCGGGACCACGGCGAGGTCCTGCATCAGCAGGATCGAGAACGTCGCCCGCCCCGCGCTCGTCCCGAGCCTCCCGCCCTCGACCAGCAGGGCGGTGACGATCGCGGTCGACGACAGCGCGAGGCACGACCCGAGGATGAGCGCGGTGGCGAGCGGGTTGCCCCAGGCGTAGGCAATGCCCGCGATCACCGCCCCGGTGACGAGGATCTGCGCGCTGCCGAGCCCGAAGACCAGCCGCCGCATGGTCCACAGCCGCTCGAACGACAGCTCGAGCCCGATCACGAAGAGGAGGAAGATGACCCCCAGTTCGCCCAGCGCCGCGACCCCTTCGAGATCGGTGATGACGAACCAGCCGATCGGCTCCCAGCTGTCCGCCAGCAGGCCGAGGCCATAGGGGCCGATGAGGCTGCCGAGAAGGAAATAGCCGAGCACCGGGCTGAGCCTGCGCTGGAGGATCGGCACCAGCACCCCCGCGGCGACGAGGAAGACCAGCGTTTCGCGGATGTAGGGGATGTGGATGTGGGATTCCATTGGACCCTGTCTCAGCGAAAGCGGCCGCGCTGGCAAGCGACGGATTGCGCCGCGCCGCCGGCGCGAGGCGGCGCCGCGCGCGTCCTGTCCCTTCGCTACGGCAGGCCCGCAGGGCTCCCCGCGCGGCAGGCGCGCGGGAGCGCGAACGCCCCCGCCCGCCGTCACCTCAGCGCACGATGTCCATTTCCTCGATCAGGCGCCCGGCGCCGTCGATCTTGTCCATCACCCACAGCATGTAGCGCGTGTCGACATGGATCGTGCGGGTCGTGCGCGGGTCGAAATCCCAGTCGGAATTGACGCTTTCGAAGGTCCCGTCGAACAGCAGCCCGACCAGTTCCGCGCGCGCGTTGAGAGTGGCCGAACCGGAATTGCCGCCCGTGCTGTCGAGGTCCGAGAGGAAATTGACCGGGACCGAGCCGATGCTTTCGAGGGCATAGGGTCCGTAATCCTTCGCCTCGACCGCGTTCAGCAGATCGGCGGGTGCGTTGAAGGGGTCTTCGCCCGTGTCCTTTTCGGTGATGCCTTCCAATGTGGTGAAGGGATAATAGGCCATCCCGTCCCGCGGCGATCCGCCCAGCACCTCGCCATAGGTGACGCGCAGGGTCGAATTCGCATCCGGGTAGGTCAGCACGCCGCTTTCGCGCTGCCAGGCGGTGATCGCTTCCATGTAGGCCGGACGCAGCGCGAGCGCGCGGCCCGCGCGGGTCTTGGCCTCGGTCTCGAGCTGGAAGCCGTAATCGTAGAGCGCGACCGCGAGTTCGAGGAAGGGATCGTCCGACGCCTCGATCTGCCCGGGGGTGGCCTCCATCAGGGCAAGGCGCGTCTCGGCATCGTCGAGCGATGTCCCGGCATAGAAACGATCGATCAGGCCCGGCAGGTCCTCCGGCGCGGTCGCCTGCGTGATCCCGAGCGCGGCGTCGAACGCGGCGACGCGCTCGGCGGCGGGCTGGGCGAGGTAGCCGCGCAGGAAGAGCAGCCATTCGGCCTTGTCCACCGCAGGGTCATAGCGCCGCTCGAGCGCCTGCAGGCCCTGGCGGAAGAAGCCCATGTCGCGTTCCTGGTAGCCGGGTTCGCGCTGGGCGTTGTCCTTCTGCCGCTCCTTCGACAGGCGATAGAGCCGCTCCGCCACGCCGAGCAGCGCGGGCCGGGTCGCGTTGTTGTACCAGAAATTCGTCCGGATCGCCGCCGCGCTTTCCTCGGACAATCGGGCGAGCTGCGCGATCGCCTCGCCGTATTCGGCGCGCGCCGGGTCGGCGTCGATCCACGCCGCCAGCGCTTCCTCGCGCGCGCGGCGCCGTTCGACCAGGCCGACGCGCCGCGCGCCCTCGATCTGGCCGCGCAGGTTCTTCTCGAAATTATTGAGCCCGGCAAGACGGCTTTCGTACTTCACCCGCGCGTCGCTGCCCTCGGGCGCGACCTGTTCGATCGTGGCGATCCATTCGGTCAGCAGCTGCTGGAAGGTGGGATAGGTCCAGCCGAACGTGTTCTCGACCTCGGCCATCAGGGTGTAACGGCTGGTCGAACCGGGATAGCCTGCCGCCATCACGAAATCGCCTTCGTCCAGCCCCGCCGCGCTCACTTTCAGGTGGTGTTCGGGCTCGTAGGGGACGTTCTCCTCGGCATAGTCGGCCGCCGAACCGTCAGGCGCGACATAGGCGCGGTAGAAGGCGAAGTCGCCGGTGTGGCGCGGCCACATCCAGTTGTCGATGTCGCCGCCGTATTTCCCGATGGAATCGGCGGGCGCATAGACGAGCCGCACGTCGCGCACCTCGAGCCGCTTGATCAGCTTGTATTCCGCCCCGCCATAGAAGCTCGCGACCTGGCAGCGGTGGCCGGGGTCTTCCTCGCATTCGGCGGTGATGTCCTTGGAGCGCTGCTGGACGAGTTCGTAGCGTTCGAGCGGCTCCATCCCTTCCGTGCCCTCGCGCACGCGGCCGGTCACGTCGGTGACCTGCGTCGTCACGTAGATGCGCGAACCCGGAGCGGCGGGCAGCTCCTCGCCCAGCGCGTTCGCGAGGAAGCCGTTTTCGAGGTAGTTGTTCTCGGCGGTCGAATTGTACTGCACCGATCCGCGCGCGCAGTGGTGGTTGGTGACGACCAGCCCGGTGGGCGAGACGAAGCTCGCCGAACAGCCGCCGAGCGAGACGATCGCGCCCATCGGAAAGCCGGTAAGGTCGGCGAGTTCTTCCGCGTCGATTTCCAGCCCGGCCTGCTCGAGCGAGCCGGCGATTTCCTGCAACTGGTCGGGGGTGAACATGCCTTCCTTGGCAGAGAGCGGCGAGGCTGCAACCGACGCGAGGAGCGTCGCGGCAAGAAGCTTGCGGGTCATGATGGGGTAAGTCTCTCTTTCGCTTGTCTGTCGGAGCCCGGAGGTCAGCCGAGCTTGTCCTTGAGGATCCGGTTCACCACCGCCGGGTTCGCCTTGCCCTGCATCGCCTTCATCGTCTGGCCGACGAAGAAGCCGAACAGCTTGTCCTTGCCGCCGCGATATTGTTCGACCTTGTCGGCATTGGCGGCGAGGATTTCGTCAACTGCGGCCTCGATCGCGCCGGTGTCGCTGACCTGCTTCAGGCCCTTTTCATCGGCGATGGTTTCGGGGTCGCCGCCTTCGCGCAGGACGATTTCGTAGATCTCCTTGGCCTGGCCGCCCGAAATCTCGCCCCTGTCCTGCATCGCGAGGATGCTGGCCTGCGCCTCGGCGGTGGCGTTCGCCATGTCGGCTTCCTCGCCCAGCCCCTTGACGACGCCCGGCGCGACCGAGAGCGCCCAGTTGGCGACCGGGGTCGCGACTTCGGCTTCCGGCTTGCCGATCTTCGCGGCGGTCGCGGCGAGCAGGGTTTCGAAGCGGGCGAAGGTTTCGACCTCGGCGGTGAGTTCGCGCGCATTGTAGGGGGTGAGGCCGAGCTGTTCCTCGTACCGCCGCCGCTTGGCATCGGGCAGTTCGGGCAGGCTCGCGCGGCATTCCTCGAGGAAGCTGTCGTCGAGCACCAGCGGCAACAGGTCCGGGTCGGGGAAGTAGCGGTAATCGTGCGCGTCTTCCTTGGACCGCATGGTGCGGGTCGTGCCGGTGTTCGGATCGAACAGGCGCGTTTCCTGAACCACGGTCCCTCCGCTCTCGATCACGTCGACCTGGCGGTTCGCCTCGTATTCGATGACCTGCATGACGAAGCGCACCGAATTGACGTTCTTCGTCTCGGTCCGTGTGCCGAAAGCTTCGCCGGGGCGGCGCACGCTGACATTGACGTCGGCGCGCATCGAGCCTTCCTCCATATTACCGTCGCACGAGCCGACATAGCGCAGGATGCTCCGCAGTTTGCGGACATAGGCCCCGGCCTCGGCGGGGGAGCGCATGTCGGGTTTCGAGACGATCTCCATCAGCGCGACGCCGCAGCGGTTGAGGTCGACATAGGACATGGTCGGGTGCTGGTCGTGCATCAGCTTGCCCGCGTCCTGTTCGACATGGATGCGCTCGATCCCGATGACCTTGTCTTCCGGTATCCCGGCCTTCTCGTCCGCCTCGATCAGCAGGCTGCCTTCGCCCACGATGGGGTGGTAAAGCTGACTGATCTGGTAGCCCTGCGGAAGGTCGGCATAGAAGTAGTTCTTGCGGTCGAACCGGCTCCACTTGTGGATTTCCGCCTCGATCGCCATCCCGGTGCGGACCGCCTGCCGGATGCATTCGCGGTTGGGCACGGGCAGCATTCCGGGCATGGCCGCGTCGATCAGGCTGACCTGCGTGTTCGGCTCCGCCCCGAAGGCGGTGGAGGCGCCCGAGAACAGCTTGGCGTTGGAGGTGACCTGGGCGTGGACCTCGAGGCCGATGACGACCTCCCATTCGCCGGTTGCGCCGTGGATGCGATAGTCACTCATGGTCATCTGCCTTGCGGGACGGGTCGGTTTCGGACAGGCGCTGCGCGGGGCGCGCGGCGTCCTGCGGGTCTTCGGGTTCGTCGCGGATTACCTTCCCGCTCGAATCGAATCGCGCTTCGCCATGCTCGATCGTGCGCGAGAGGTATATCACGACGCCCGCCAGCGCCACGAAGCACAACAGGAAGATCGTCGCGAAGAGCATTGCTCACGCATCCTCCTTCAGCGCGAGGAGATATTCCTCCGCCGCGCGGATTTCGCGCTTGGCGAGCTCGTTGAACTTGCCCGTGCCGCTGACGTTGATCTCTTCGAGGAAGAGCACGGTCAGGTCGCGGTGTTCGGGATAGTTCCTGAGCTCGCGCACGGCGGCGATGAAGGAGGCACCGCTCTGCCCCTCGGCCGGGCCCTTGCGGCAGGCGCGATGGAGATAGTCCATGATCGCGTTGTAGCGCAGCACCCGCTCGGACGCGGGAACCTCGCCCCGGCGCGGCTCCTTCGACGCGCGGCGCAGGGCGATGACGGTCAGCGTCCAGAAGGGCAGGACCATGCCGAACAGGATCAACCCGATGGCCGCCCATTCGAAATGGCTCACCACCACTTCTCCGGCGCATGGTCGAACCCGGCGCGCTGTTCGATCGCGAGCCCCGCATCGAGTACGCCCTGTTCGTCGAACGGCCGCCCGACCAGTTGCAGCCCCAGCGGCAGACCGTCGGGGTTGAGCCCGGCCGGAACGCTCATCGCGGGCAGCCCCGCAAGGCTGGCGGGAACCGCAAAGACATCGTTCAGGTACATGGTCAGCGGATCGTCGTTCATCGAGCCCAGCGGGAAGCTCGCGGTGGGCGTGGTCGGGGCGAGGATCAGGTCGACCTCGGCAAAGGCGCGCTCGAAATCGCGGGCGACGAGCGCGCGGACCTTCTGCGCCTGGTTGTAATAGGCGTCGTAAAAGCCCGCCGAGAGCACGTAGGTGCCGATCAGGATGCGCCGCTTGACCTCGTCGCCGAAACCCGCCTCGCGCGTTTCGGCATACATGTCCTGCAAACCTGCGCGCTCCCCGTCCTTCATGGCCGGCAGTTCGCGCAGGCCATAGCGCACGCCGTCATAGCGCGCGAGGTTGGACGAGGCTTCGGCAGGTGCGATGATGTAATAGGCGGGCAGCGCGTATTTCGTGTGCGGCAGGGAGACGTCGACGATCTCCGCGCCCGCGTCCTTCAGCCACGCCTTGCCCTGTTCCCAGCTGTCGAGGATGGCCTGGTCGGTCCCCTCCATCCGGTACTCCCGGGGGATGCCGACTTTCCTGCCGCGCAGGTCGGAGGACAGCGCGCCCTCCCAGTCGGGCACGGGCAGGTCGAGGCTGGTCGCGTCCTTGGGATCGAAGCCCGCCATCGCGCCCAGCATGATCGCGCAGTCCTCGACCGAGCGCGCCATCGGCCCGGCCTGGTCGAGGCTGGAGGCGAAGGCGACCACGCCCCAGCGCGAGCAGCGGCCATAGGTCGGCTTGATCCCGCAGATGCCGGTGAAGGCGGCAGGCTGACGGATCGATCCGCCGGTGTCGGTTCCGGTCGCCGCCGGGGCGATGCGTGCCGCCACCGCCGCCGAGGACCCGCCGGAGGAGCCGCCCGGGCTCATGGCGGCGTTGCTGTCGGCCTTGCGCCAGGGCGAAGCGACATTGCCGAAATAACTCGTCTCGTTCGACGAACCCATTGCGAACTGGTCGAGGTTGAGCTTGCCGAGCATCCCCGCGCCCGCCTTCCAGAGGTTCTGGCTGACGGTCGATTCGTATTCGGGCCTGAACCCTTCGAGGATGTGGCTCGCCGCGCTGGTCTGGACGCCGCGCGTCGCGAAGAGGTCCTTCATCCCGATCGGCACGCCCGCCATCGGCCCGAGCTCGTCCCCGGCGGCGCGCGCCTGGTCCGTCTCGTCCGCCGCGGCGAGCGCGTGTTCGGGCGTCGTCACGATGAAGGCGTTGAGGTCCGCCGCCCCGGCGACGGCGGCGTTGAAGGCTTCCGCCACCTCGCGCGCGGTGAAGTCGCCGGCGCGCACGCCGTCGCGGATCGCCTTGATGCCCAGTTGGGTGAGTTCAGTCATTACCGTTCCACCGTCATCCCCGCGAAAGCGGGGACCCAGAATTCCGAGGTGCCGTGCCCGCTGCCCCGGGCTCCCGCTTTCGCGGGAAGGACAAGGCGGTGCGCGGGGGCCTTCGATGCGAGGTGACGGGTCATTCGATCACCTTCGGCACGGCGAAAAACCCGTGCTCCGCGACCGGGGCGTTGGCGAGCACGTCGTCGCGGCGGTTGCCGCCGGTGAGCGGGTCGGCATCGACCTCGTCGGCGCGCAGGCGCAGCGTGTTGGGGATCACCGCACTCATCGGCTCGATCCCGCTGACGTCGACCTCGCCGAGCTGTTCGACCCAATCGAGGATCTGCGAGAGTTCGGGCGCCATGCGGTCCAGTTCCTCCTCGCTCATGCGGATGCGGGCGAGGCTGGCGATCTTGGCGACCTGTTCGCGTGTGACGGACATCCTCGTGCCCCCTTACTCGCCTTGGGGAAGGGTCGGCGGGGGACCCTGCGGCCCGCCAGCGCCCGGAGGACCGCCCATCTGCGACTGCATCAGCCGCTGCAGCACAGCCATGTCGCGCTCGTATTTCTCCTGGCTCATCACGCCGGTGACCTCGATCTCGAAGACGAGATCGGCCCCCGGCGGGATCGGCGAGCCTTCGGGCGGCTGGTCGCCATAGGCCTGGTCGGCGGGGATGAAGAGTTCGTAGGTCCCGCCCTCGCGCATCTGCAGGAGGCCGTCGAAGAAGCCGGGGATCATCGTCCCTTCCTGCATTTCCCAGGGCGAGCCTTCGGGAAAGATCGAACGGACGACCTGCGCGATCTGCGGCGGGAGTTCCTGCGTCTGGTCGAACACCTCGCCGGTCGAGGCGAGCTTGCCGGTGTATTTGACCCAGGCGACGTCGCCGGCTTCGATCGTGTCGCCCTCGCCTTCGACAAGGGTTTCGACGTTGAGCCCGCGGGTCATGGCGGCCCAGGCGAGCCCGCCGCCGACGAGCACGGCGAGGATCACGCCGAGCCACAGCTTGGTGAGCGAGCCCTTGGCGACGGGCTGGATGGGAACGCGGGTAACTTCGGCCATTGAACGGGTTTCCTGGTAGCGAAAGGCGTATCGAAAGGCGTGCCGTCAGGCGCGCCGCCCCAAGCAAAAGGGCGCGGGATCTGCCGCGCCCTGATGGCTCAATCGGTTTGTGGATTCAAGCGCAAGGCGATCAGGGAGCCCGCCGTTGAAACCGGGCTAATCCGTCACCTCACCCCGTCAGTTCACCGGGTCACTTCGCCCCGTCGCGTTCGGCCCGCTTGCGTTCGAGCTTGCGCGCGCGGCGCACGGCGGCGGCCTTTTCGCGGGCGCGCTTCTCGCTCGGCTTTTCGTAATGACGCCGCAGCTTCATCTCGCGATAAACGCCTTCGCGCTGGAGCTTCTTCTTCAGAGCACGAAGGGCCTGGTCGACATTGTTATCGCGGACGATGATTTGCATAAACGGCTTCTACCTCTTTTCGCAAAACACACAGAGCCCGCCGCGAGTCGGCGGGATTGCGCGCAAAATGGACGCTAAAACAGGCGCGAATCCGCAGGTTTTGCACCGGGACACGCGCTGGCGATGCAGCGTAATACCGCAGGAGCGGCGGAATTGCAAGGTTTCCTACAGGCTTGCCGCCCGCCGCGCTAGGCAGGCAGGCGCTCTCTCGCTAAGGGGGCGGGAGCGATGAGCGCGATTGCCCCCACCCCCCTGCTCGCCTCGCTGCTGGTCATGGCCGGCGGCGCGATCGGCGCGCTCGCGCGCTACCAGCTCGGCCGGGCGGTCGTCCAGGCGCTCGGCCCGGTGCAGGTCGCCGCCTTTCCCTGGGCGACGCTCGCCGCCAACGTGATCGGCTGCGGCCTCATGGGCCTGCTGTTCGGCTGGCTCGCGCGGCTCGGCGGAAGCGGGGAGACGCTGCGGCTCCTGCTCGGCGTCGGCCTGCTCGGCGGGTTCACCACCTTCAGCGCCTTCGGGCTGGAGATGCTCCAGCTGATCGAGCGCGGGGCGACCGGCGTCGCCCTGGTCTATGCCGGGTTCTCGATCGCGGCGGGACTGGCCGCGCTGTGGCTCGGCCTTGCGATCATGCGGGGGCTGGCATGAGCCTTGCCGGGGGTCCATCGGGCGACGTGCGCCAGTTCACGATCGCGCCGGACGACGACGGCATAAGGCTCGATCGCTGGTTCAAGCGCAATCTGCCGCGCGTCGGCTTCGCCACCGTCTCGCGCTGGGCGCGCACCGGCCAGCTGCGCCTCGACGGCAGGCGCGTGAAGCCCGAAGACCGGCTGGCGGCGGGACAGGTCCTGCGCGTGCCCCCGGGAGGCGAGGCGAAGGGCGGCAAGCCCCCGCCGAAGCGGCGCGAGCTGACCGAGGCCGAGATCGCCGAGGCGCGCGGCCTCGTTATCCGCGAAACGCCCTCTGCCATCGTGCTCAACAAGCCTCCCGGCCTCGCGACCCAGGGCGGGAGCAAGACGACGAGGCACGTCGACGGCCTGCTCGATGCCTTCGTCGAACCGGGCGAGCCCCGGCCGCGGCTCGTCCACCGGCTCGACAAGGACACGAGCGGGGTCCTGCTGGTCGCGAAGACGCCGGGCAGCGCGGCGAGCTATTCCAAGCGGTTTTCGGGGCGCAGCGCGCGCAAGATCTACTGGGCGCTCGTCGTCGGGGTGCCCGAGGTGCGCGAAGGCACGATCGACGCCCCGCTCGCCAAGCAGCCGGGCACGGGCGGCGAGAAGATGCACGTCGACGAGGAGAACGGGCAGGTCGCGCGGACCCGCTACCGCGTGGTCGAACGGGCCGGGCAGAAGGCCGCCTGGGTGGAACTCGAACCGCTCACCGGGCGCACCCACCAGCTGCGCGTCCACATGGCCGCGATCGGCCATCCCATCGTCGGCGACGGCAAGTATGGCGGGCAGGATGCCTTCCTCACCGGGGCGATCAGCCGCAAGATGCACCTCCACGCCCGCCGCCTGATCATCGGCACGCCCGAAAGCAGGGGCAATGCCAGGGAGACGGGAGGCGGCAAGCTCGACGTGACCGCGGACCTGCCCGATCATTTCGCCGCGAGCATGGAATCCCTCGGCTTCGACCCGGCGCTGTCCGACGCAGCGCCGATCCGCGACGAACCGCAGGAGCGCACGCCCGCCGAAAAGAAGCTGGCCGCGCGTCGCCACTTCAAGCAGGCGAGAAAGGAAACCCGCGCCCCCCGCCGCGCGCGCGGCGATGCGAACAGGGCCGACAAGGACAAGGGCAAGGGCAAGGACTGGGGCAAGGACAGGGGCAAGGGCAAGGGGGCGCCGAAAGGCCTCGGCAAGCCTTCGGGCAGGCCTTCGGGCAGGCCTTCGGGCAAGGGCAAGGGGCGCCCGCGCTGATGCATCCCGATCCCGCCTATCGCAGCGACGACCGCGCCCTGTTCGAAAGCCTGATCGAGGAAATCGCCTTCGGCATGATCTTCGCCGCCACCCCCGACGGCCCGCGCGTGGCGCACACGCCCCTGCTCACCACATGCGACGGGCCGGTGCAGTTCCACCTTTCGCGCGGCAATGCCCTTACGCGGCATCTCGCGGGCGGGCGGGCGCTGATCGTGGCCAACGGCCCGGACGCCTATGTCAGCCCGCGCTGGTACGACGATCGCGACACCGTGCCGACGTGGGATTACCTCGCGCTCGAACTGGAAGGCCGGGTGCGGCGCCTGTCGGACGAAGAGCTGGAGGCCTTCCTCCACGCCGCGATCCTCAGGCACGAGGGGCGGCTCGGCGGGGAGCCGTGGCGGGCCGGGGAAGCGTCCGAGCGGGTCTGGGCGAACCTGTTCCGCGGCATCGTCGGGTTCGAGATGGACGTGGAGGCGTGGCGGCCGACCGTGAAGCTATCGCAGAAGAAAAGCGCCGCGGAGCGCGCGCGGATCGCCGCCGGGCTCGAGGATGCGGGGGCCGCGGCGCTGGCGCATCTGGTGCGGAGCCTTCCGGCATGAGCGGGGCGCGGCTCGCCGTGTTCGATTGCGACGGCACGCTCGTCGACGGGCAGGCCGATGTCTGCTGGGCGATGGAGCGCGCCTTCACCCGCGCGCAGCTCGCCGCGCCCGATCCCGCGCTGGTGCGCCGCATGGTCGGCCTTTCCCTGCCGGTCGCGGTGCGCGAGCTTTCCCCGGGCATCGAGGAGGGCAAGGCGCGCGAGGTGACCGAGTTCTACAGGTCGAGCTTCCGCGCCCGGCGCGAGGAAGGCCTGCTCGACGAACCGCTCTATGACGGGATCGCGGACCTCCTCGCGCGGCTGCGCGCGTCCGGGTGGAGCCTTGCGGTCGCCACCGGCAAGTCGGACCGCGGGCTCGCCGCCTGCCTCGCGGTGCACGGGATCGCGGATTTCTTCGTTTCGGTCCAGACCGCCGACCGGCACCCCTCGAAACCGCATCCCGCGATGCTCGAGGCGGCGCTGTTCGAGGCGGGGGCGGACCCGGCCGAGGCGGTGATGATCGGGGACACCAGTTACGACATGCAGATGGCGGCGGCCGCGCGGGTGCCCGCGATCGGGGTCGCGTGGGGCTACCACAGCCCGGACGAACTGATCGCCACCGGCGCGCGCGCCGTCGCGCAGACGGTCGAGGACCTGGCCGCCATGCTGGCCGACGGACCGGAGCGCGGCGCGTGAACGGCGCGGAGGAAACCGCGCGGCGGCGCTATCTAGCCATGAACGCGGTGCGGATCGGCGGCATCGCGGTGCTGCTGGTCGGCCTCGCGATGGCGCGGCAGGTGATCCCCGGTCCGTGGTCGCTCGGCGCGGCGCTGGCGGTCGCGGGCCTGCTCGCCTTCTTCTTCCTTCCCACGCTGATGGTGCGCCGCTGGAAACGCGCGGAGCGCGAGCGGTGAAACGGTTCTGGGACCGGGTCGCGCTCGAACGGGCCGAGGGCGGGTGGCAGGTCACGCTCGATGCGCGCAGGGTCCGCACGCCGCAGGGCCGGCCGCAGGTCGTGCCTTCCGAGCCGCTCGCGCAGGCGCTCGCGGAGGAATGGGACAGGACGGGCGAGATGATCGACCCCGGGGCCTTCCCGATGCGCGACATGGCCGACTACGCGATCGACGTCGTCGCGCCGGCGCCCGAGGCGGTGGCCGACAAGCTCATCGCCTATGGCGAGACGGACACGCTGTGCTACCGCGCCGACCCGGACGAGCCGCTGTTCGAACGGCAGGAACAGGTCTGGGAGCCGCTGCTGTCCGCTTTCGAGGCGCGCGAAGGTGCGGCGCTGGTCCGGGTCAGCGGGATCGTCCACCGCCCGCAGGGCGCCCGCCAGATGGAACGCCTGCACGCGCGGATGCTCGCCGAAAACCCGTTCCGCCTCGCCGCGCTCGAAGCGATGACCGCGCTCGCCGCCTCGCTCGTCGTCGGGCTGTCGGCGCTGGCGCGGGAGACGGCGCAGGAGGATGCGGCGCGCGCGCTGTGGCGGGCGGCGAGCCTCGAGGAGGAATGGCAGGCCGAACTCTGGGGCCGCGATCACGAGGCCGAGGAACGGCGCGCCCGGCGCGAGCGCGATTTCCTCGCGGCGTGGCGGTTCGCCCGGTTGGCGGCGTCGCAGGGGTTCGCAGCGCAGGGAGGCGCGGCCGGACACGGGAGCGTCTAGGGCGCCTTTTTCCGGCTCGCGCGGCGATCCCGCTGCGAGGAAAACCGCTTCAACCCTCGGTCGCGACCCAGTCGGCAATGTCGGCGGCGACGCGGTTGGCGGCACGGTTGAGCGCGGGGCCGACCGCGGCCGCCTCGGCCTCGACGCCGCTCTCGATCGCCTCGAACCGGCGGGAGACGGCGCCCCCGTCGATGTCGGTGCGGACCGCGTCGAAGCGCACCACCGCCGCGCGCGCCGACGCGTCGTAGCCCATGTCGATCAGCGTGCCCCTCAGCTTCACGCGCGGTTCGGTCGGGGTGTCGTCGCTGTCGATCACCAGCGCGTCGGTCCGGGTCCGCAGCGTCTCGCCCAGCAGGCGGCGAAACAGGCGGGCAGGCTTTTCGACCCAGTAGGCTTCCCTGAGGTAGGCGATCTCGGTCTCGCTGACCGCCACCGGCACGCGCAGCACGTCGAGCTTTGCCGGGGCCTCGGGCGTCATCACCAGGATCGCTCCCGCGCCCGCCCCGGCCCCGGCGCGCGCGCCCGCGCCTTCGGGCGCGCTGGCGGTCGAATGGAGGGTGAGCAGGCTTTCGGGCGGTTCACCCCCGCCAAGGCTGACGCAGCCCGCCAGCGCGAGCACGAGCGCCGCGGCGGCAGCGGCGAGCAGCGGGGGGCGGGCGGGGGAAAGGGGTCGCAGCATCGCGCTCTAGTCCTCGTAATCCGGCAGGGTGCGCCCGTCGACCAGCGAGCCGAGCCCTTCGCTTTCGAGCTTTTCCGAAATCGTTCGCAGGGATCGGCTGGTCGAGCGCAGGTCCTGCAGGGTCGCCTCGGCCGCCGGCAGCGTGCCCTCGCGCAATTGCCGGGTTGCCGGGCGCACTTCCTCCAGCGTGACCGCGAGCGCGTCCGCCGCCTTGGACGCGGAATCCAGCGTGACGCGCAATTCGTCGGCGAGCGAGCCGCCCTCGTCCTGCACCATTCGGTCGGTCGAGCGGGCAAGCTCCTCGATCGCGCGCATCGTCTCGTTGAATTCCTGGATCGAGACGCGGAATTCCTCGAGATTGGCCTTCAGTTCCGGCGTCGCATCGGCCAGCCCCGCGGTCAGCCGGTCGGTGTTGTAGAGGATGTTGGTGATCTCCCGCTGGTTTTCCGGACCCAGCAGGAGGTTGAGGTTCTCCGTCAGGGTCGCGAGCCGTTCGAGCAGCACGGGCGCCGAATTGAGCAGCGCGTTGATGCCCCCGTCCTTGGGCGGGATGACCGGCCTGCCTTCGGGGCAGGCGGTGGTCTCGCAGGTGATCGGCGGCGCGTTCTTGCGCGCGCCGTCGAGCAGGATCGAGGAAACCCCGGTGAAGCTCGACTGGATCGTCGCCGTGGTCCCGAGCAGGATCGACACGTCCTCCTGCACCCGGATCCGCACGCGCACGAATTCGGGATCGTCCTTCGACAGGGAGATGTTCGAAACCTGCCCCACGGGCACGCCGGCATAGGAGACCTGGCTGCCCCGCGCGAGGCCCGAGACGGTCTGGCCGTAGAAGATGTCGTATTCCTTCTGGCTGCCCTCGCCCGCGCGGGTGAGCCAGACGATGAAGGCCGCCAGCGCCGCGAGCAGCAGCAGCGTGACCGCACCGACCCAGAGGTGGTTCGCCCGCGTTTCCATCTAGCAGCCCGCTTCCATGCGCGCCCCTATGGACGGGGCGACGGGGGCTTGTCCATGCCCGCACTCTCGCATTGCCTGCATTCGCCTATCCTCCCGCCGCGTCGGTGTTGCGCCGATGCGCGCCCTGCGCCGCGCGCCCGCGCGGGCCGTTGAAATATTCCTCGATCCACGGATGGCCCGTTTCGACCAGTTCGGGAATGGTGCCGACCGCGATGATCCTCTTCTCCGCGATCACCGCCACCCGGTCGCAGGCCTCGTAGAGCGTGTCGAGATCGTGGGTGATGAGAAACACCGTCAGCCCCAGCGTGTCGCGCAGCTCCACGGTCAGCCGGTCGAACTTGGCCGCGCCGATCGGGTCGAGCCCGGCGGTCGGCTCGTCGAGGAACAGCAATTCGGGATCGAGCGCCAGCGCACGGGCGAGCCCGGCGCGCTTCTTCATGCCGCCCGAAAGCTCGCTCGGATACTTGTTGACCGCCTCTTCCGGCAGCCCGGAAAGCAGCACCTTGTAGCGCGAGATTTCCCGCCTCAGCTCGTCCGAGAGGTCGGGGTAGAACTGCTTGAGCGGCGCCTCGACATTCTCCCCCACGGTGAGCGTCGAGAACAGGGCGCCGCCCTGGAACAGAACGCCCCAGCGCGAACGCACGCCGAAATTGGTGTCGGGATCGATCCCGGTGATGGTGTGGCCGAGCACCTCGATCCGGCCCTCGGTCGGCACCTGCAGCCCGATGATCGAGCGCATCAGCACCGACTTGCCCGAACCCGATCCCCCGACCACGCCCAGGATCTCGCCCGGCCGGATGGTGAGGTCGAGCCCGTCGTGGACGGTGAAGTCGCCGAAGCGGTTGACCAGCCCCTCGACCACGATCGGCGGCTTGTCCGAATGGCGCGCGTGGCCCTTGTCCTGCCTGCCCGCCACGTTCAGCCCCACCCGATCTCGGTGAAGAACACCGCGAAAAAGGCGTCGAGCACGATCACCGCGAAGATCGCCGAAACCACCGCCATCGTGGTGCGCGCGCCGACTTCCTCCGAATTGCCGCGCACCTGCAGCCCGTGATAGCACCCGGCCAGCGCGACGATCAGGCCGAACACCGGTGCCTTGATCAGGCTTACCCACAAATCGTGCGCGGGCACGACCTCCTGAATCCGTTCGAGGAAGGTGAAGAAGGGAATGCCGAGCGCGAACTGGCCCACCGCCGCCCCGCCGACGATCGCGACGATCGAGGCGTAGAAGCCGAGCAGGATCATCATGAAGGTAGCCGCCATGATGCGCGGCAGGACCAGCGCCTCGATCGGCGAGATGCCGATGGTCCGCATCGCGTCGATCTCCTCGGTCAGCTTCATCGTGCCGAGCTGCGCGGCAAAGGCGCTGCCTGATCGGCCGGCCACCATGATCGCGGTCATCAGCACGCCGAGCTCGCGCATGGTGATCCGCCCGACGAGGTTTATGGTGAGCGATTCGGCCCCGAACTGTTCGAGCTGCACCGCGCCCTGCTGGGCGATGACGACCCCGATGAGAAAGCTCATCAGCCCGATGATCGGAAGCGCGGCGACGCCGACCAGTTCCATCTGCCGCACCAGCGCGCGCAGGGGAAAGCGCGAGGGTCGCAGCAGCAGGCCGAAGAAGGCGATCAGGACCTGCCCGAAGAAGCCGACCACGCCGTAGACGCCCGAACGCGCGGCATAGACCTTTTCGCCGGTCGCGACCGGCACGCGTTCCCACACCGGCACGCGGTGCTGCTCGACCGGCTCGCCCCGCATTCCCTCGACCGCGTCGAGAAGGTGGCGCGCGCCCTCGCTCTCGCCCTCGATCCGGGCGGAATGCTGCGCCGCGAGGCGGCAGGCCACCCAGGCGCCGACCGTGTCGATCTCGCTCACGCCCGACAGGTCGATCACCGCGATGTCGTCCGACAGCCGCCGCAATGCAGGCTCGAGCGGGCCCATGGTCGACACCAGCAGCGGCCCCGAAAGCGCCAGCCGGAGGCCGCCTTCCCCGCCGTCCCGGAGCTCGTAATGCGCTGCGTCCACCATCTGCCCAGCCTATGCGGCCAAAGCGGGCGCTCCGCAACACCCCTGGCGGCGAAGCGCCGGAGAGGCTGCCGGGCCGAGACGTGTTGCGCCCCAACAGGGGCTTTGGCATGGGGTCGGGACATTTCGCACCACCGGACGGGGCACGGTCCGGGCAACGACACGGGAAACCATGACCCTACCGACCACCTTCAACCCCGCCGAGATCGAGGCGCGCTGGTACGAACACTGGGAAACGCACGGCTGCTTTCGCCCCGCACGCCCGGACGCCGAGCCCTTCACCATCGTCAACCCGCCGCCCAACGTGACCGGCTCGCTGCACATCGGCCACGCGCTCGACAACACGCTGCAGGACGTGGTGATCCGCTACGAGCGCCTGCGGGGCAAGGACGCGCTGTGGGTCGTGGGGACCGACCACGCGGGGATCGCGACGCAGATGGTGGTCGAACGCCAGCTCGAGGCGCGGGGCGACAGGCGCACCAACTACACCCGCGAGGAATTCGTCGAGAAGGTGTGGCAGTGGAAGGAGGAGAGCGGCGGCACGATCACCGGCCAGCTGCGGCGCCTGGGCTGTTCGATGGACTGGAGCCGCGAACAGTTCACGATGGACCCGCATTTCACGCGCGCCGTCACGAAAACCTTCGTCGATCTCTACCGCGACGGCCTCATCTACCGCGACAAGCGGCTGGTAAACTGGGATCCCAAGCTCAGGACCGCGATCAGCGATCTCGAGGTCGAGCAGAAGGTGATCGCGGGCAATTTCTGGCATTTCCGCTACCCGCTCGCCCCGGATGAAAACGGAAACGCCGTGACGCTCGATGACGGGCGCGATTTCATCGAGGTCGCCACCACCCGGCCCGAGACGATGCTCGCCGACATGGCGGTCGCGGTCCACCCTGATGACGAGCGCTACAGGAGCGTCGTCGGCAAGCACGTGATCCTGCCGATCACCGGGCGGCGCGTCCCCATCGTCGCGGACGAGCATGCCGATCCGGAACTGGGCAGCGGCGCGGTCAAGATCACGCCGGGCCACGACTTCAACGATTTCGAGGTGGGAAAACGCGCCGGGATCGCGCCTGCCGACATGCTCAACATGTTCGATGCCGAGGCGAACGTGGTCCAGACCGCCGATGGCCTCATCCCCGACGAATTCATCGGCCTCCACCGCTTCCGTTCGGACAAGGTCCTGGGCGAGGCCAAGGGCGCCCGCGAACTCGTGGTCGAACGGATGAAGGAACTGGGCTGTCTCATCCCGCACAAGGCCAGGACGAAGCAGGGCGAGGAGGTCGAGATGGACGCCGAGCCGCGCCAGATCGCGACCCCCTTCGGCGACCGCGGGGGCGTGGTGATCGAGCCGTGGCTGACCGATCAATGGTATGTCGACGCGGCGAAACTCGCCGAAAGGCCGATCGCGCAGGTCCGTTCGGGCGAGGTCGAGATCGTGCCCGCTTCGTGGGAGAAGACCTTCTTCAACTGGATGGAGAACATCCAGCCGTGGTGCGTCTCGCGCCAGTTGTGGTGGGGCCACCGCATCCCGGCGTGGTTCAGTCTCGATGGCGAGGTGTTCGTCGCGGAGACCCGCGAAGAGGCGCAGGCCATGGCCGGCGAAGGCGTCGCGATCCAGCAGGACGACGACGTGCTCGACACCTGGTTCTCTTCCGCCTTGTGGCCCTTCGCCACGCTCGGCTGGCCGGAGGAAAGCGCGCTGCTCGCCAAGCACTTCCCCAATTCGCTGCTCGTCTCGGGCTTCGACATCCTGTTCTTCTGGGATGCGCGGATGATGATGATGGGGAACTACAACATGGGGGCCGCCCCGTGGCCGCGGCTCTACCTCCACGGGCTGGTGCGCGCGCCCGACGGGCAGAAGATGTCGAAGTCCAAGGGCAATGTCGTCGATCCGCTCGGCCTCATCGACCGGTACGGCGCGGATGCGCTGCGCTTCTTCATGGCGGCGATGGAAAGCCAGGGCCGCGACATCAAGATGGATGAAAGGCGGGTCGAGGGATACCGCAACTTCGCCACGAAGCTGTGGAACGCGGCGCGGTTCTGCCAGTCGAACGGGATCGGCGCGTCCTCCGCGATCAAGGCCCCGACCGCGCGCCTCGCCGCGAACCAGTGGATCATCGGAGAGGTCGCCGAGACCGCCCGCGCCATCGAAAAGGCGATGGCGGACCTGCGCTTCGACGCGGCGGCGAACGCGATCTACCAGTTCACGTGGAGCAAGTTCTGCGACTGGTATCTCGAACTCATCAAGCCGGTTTTCGCGGGCGACCCGGACGCCATGCCCGCGGTCGAAACGCGCGCCGTCGCCGGCTGGGCGCTCGACCAGATCCTCGTCATGCTGCACCCCTTCATGCCCTTCATCACCGAGGAGCTGTGGCATTCGCAGGCCGAAATCTCGGGCGGGAAGCGCCCCTACGAACTGATCGTGGCGAAATGGCCCGAGCCCGAGGCCGAGGTGAGCAAGGCCGCGACCGACGCGATCGACTGGGTGATCGACCTCACCACGAACGTCCGCTCGGCCAAGAACGAGCTCGGCATTGCGCCCGGGGCAAAGCTGGCTGCCTTCGTCCCATCGCCTTCGGACCTTGCCGCGAGCACGATCGAACGCTCCAGCGCCGCGATCGAGCGCCTCGCGCGGCTCACCCCGGTGACCGTGGGCGAGGCTCCGCAGGGCCCCGCGATGCAGGTGACCGCGCAGGCAGGATCGGAAGGGGCCGACGTCTTCGTCATCCCGCTCGAGGGGATCATCGACATCGACGCGGAAAAGACCCGGCTGGCGAAGGCCCTGGAGGCGAGCCGCAAGGAGGCGAAATCGCTCGAAGGCCGGCTCTCCAACCCCGCCTTCGTCGAGAAGGCCAAGCCCGAGGCGGTCGAAAAGGCCCGCGAGGACCACGCCCACCACACGGCCGAAATCGAACGGCTGGAGGCGGCGCTGGCGCGCTTGGGCTAGGTCCCGCGCGCAAGGATCAGGCGGTGCGGCACGTCCGCTTGCAGGCGCAAACGGCCTGCCCTGCCATGGCCGGGATTGGGTGGTTAGCTGCCATTCACCCTTTCCCGTCGCCCCGTGCTTGACACGGGGCTTGGCTTCTCTTTGGCTGGGTCGATGCGAAAGGGTGGCTGGCTCTACATCATGGCGAACCGCTTTCGCGGCG
>HLSNC_1000516_pt1 | contig 28933 bp, 22 predicted proteins | sample HotLakmetagenome_2_FD_14041 | JGI IMG/M metagenome (IMG submission 14041)
ATCGTCGACGCCTGCTCCATCGCCTGGAACGCAATCGCCGACGACGCCGAGCGCATCCGGTCTCTCTGTCTCTACCCGTACATCCAGAAAGTCATTGGTTGAGCGCGCCCGGCCTGACAAGGGGACGTGTCGGAGGCGCTCACGGTGCCGGGGCGTGGGCACGGCTCTCAGCCTGTCGCGTCGGCGAGGGCCGCGAGGGTCTGTTGCGCTTCCTCGGCCCTGGCGGCGGGCACGAAGAGGTGGTCGTGACAGGCGCCCGCGATCACGTTGCAGGGGATGGCGCGCGCCGCGAGCGCGCTCGACACCGCGGCGGTGAGGCCCACGCCGTCGAGAGCCGACTGCACCGCCAGGGTGATCTGGCGCAGGGCGAGCGCGCCGTCGGGGCAGCGCGGATGCGCCAGGGGCAGGACAAGCGTCACCCCCTCCGCCTCCCGCATCATCGCCCGCGCCGATGGCAGCAGCGCCGTCACCTCTGCCTCCCCCACGGTGACGAAGCAGACGTCGCCCGGAACCGGGCGCGGCGCCATGCCGGCGATCATCGCCCGCGTCTCGCGGACGGGGTCAGGCAGGGGGTTGGACCCGGCGTTGGGGCCCGGGGTGGGGCCGCTACCCCTTGCCGCGCCCGTCATGTCAGCGAATCTTCAGGGTGGCGAGGCCGACAAGCGCGAGGATCAGCGAGATGATCCAGAAGCGGATCACGATCTGGCTCTCCTCCCAGCCGCGTTTCTCGAAGTGGTGGTGGATCGGCGCCATCAGGAAGACGCGTTTGCCCGTCCGCTTGAAATAGGCGACCTGGATGATCACCGACAGCGCCTCGACCACGAACACGCCACCGACGATGGCCAGAACGATCTCGTGCTTGGTCGCGACCGCGATGGCCCCCAGCGCGCCCCCGAGGGCGAGCGAGCCGGTATCGCCCATGAAGACGGCCGCGGGCGGCGCGTTGTACCACAAGAAGCCCAGACCCCCGCCGATCAGACCGGCGGCGAAGACCAGCAATTCCCCCGTTCCCGGCACGTAGTGCACGTCGAGATATTCGGTGAAGTCGACGCGCCCCACCGCGTAGGCGATCACCCCCAGCGTGCCGGCGGCGATCATCACCGGCATGATGGCGAGGCCGTCGAGCCCGTCGGTGAGGTTCACCGCGTTGGCCGCGCCCACGATCACGATCATGGCGAAGGGAATGAAGAGCAGGCCGAGATCGAACAGAAGCTCCTTGAAGACGGGAAAGGCGAGCTGGCCCGTCAACTCGGCCGGATGGGCGAGCGCGCAGGCGATGGCGGCGAGCGCGGCGATGGCGAAGCCCGCGGCAAGGCGCACCCGCCCCGGCACCCCCTTCACGTTGCCCTTCGAGACCTTGGCATAATCGTCGGCAAAGCCCACCAGCCCGAAGGCGATTGTGACGAAGAGCACGACCCAGACGTAAGGGTTGTCGAGCCGCGCCCAGAGCAGCGTGGCCACGGTCACCGCCCCGAGGATCAGCACGCCCCCCATCGTGGGCGTGCCGGCCTTGGCGAAGTGCCCCTCCGGCCCGTCGTCGCGGATCGGCTGTCCCTTTCCCTGGCTGCGGCGCAACAGGTCGATCAGCGGCCGGCCGAACAGGAAGCCGAAGACCAGCGCGGTGAAGAACGCAGCGCCGGCGCGGAAGGTGATATACCGGAAAAGGTTGAAGAAATCCCCCCCATCCGAGAAAGCGGTAAGCCAGTAGAGCATGGGCCGGGCCCCTCTCAGCCCTGATCGTCGGATTCGGATGGCGCGGCTTGGCCCAGTTTGCGCAGGGCGTCAACCACGGCCCGCAGCCCGATCCCCAGCGAGCCCTTGACCAGCACGATGTCTCCCGCATCCACCAGCGCGTGGGCGCGGCCGGCGAAGGCGTCGGCCGTCTCGGCGTGCTCGCCGCGCGTGCGCGGCGGCAGCGCCTCCCACAGCGCGTGGGCGCGGGGGCCGATGCAATGCACCCGGTCGATCGACGCCATCGCCGGGTGGACGGCGAGCGCGGCGTGCAGTTCCGCCTCGGTCGGCCCGAGTTCCAGCATGTCGCCGAGAATGGCGATGCGCCGGCCGCGGGCGACCCGGCCGATGCCATCGGTGGGGCGCGAGGCGGCCAGCATGTCGAGCGCGGCAGCCACGGAGGCGGGATTGGCGTTGTAGGCGTCGTCGATCAGGTCGAAGGCGAGAGTCTCGTCGGCCGCGTCGAGCGGGATCGACTCGCGCCTGCCGCGCCCGTCATAGGGCATCCAACGGCCGAGATCGCCCGCCGCGAGGCCCACGTCGGCCCCCATCAGCGCGGCGCAGGCCAGCGTCGCCAGCCCGTTCATGGCAAAGTGCCGGCCCGGCGTGTTGAGCTTGAACGGCAGGCGCAGGGGCGGCTGGCCGGGCAAGGCGAGGTCGGCCTGCGCTACGGTCTGCGCGTCCTTGATGAACGTGTCGACGAGGCGGGCATCGACCGCCTCGGACGCGCCGAACAGCACCTCGCGCGCGCCCACCGCCCTGCCCTTGGCGCGCAGGATGGGGGTCTGGTCGATATCTCCGTTCAGGATCGCCCAGCCGCCCGGGCGCAGCCCCTCGAGGATCGACGCCTTCTCGTGCGCGATTCCCTCGAGGCTGTCGAAGGCTTCCAGATGCGCGGGCGCGACGGTGGTGACGAGCGCATGCGTCAGGTCGGCCAGACGGGCGAGCGGCGCGATCTCGCCGGGCCGGTTCATGCCGATCTCGATCACGGCAAAGTCGGTATCGGCCGGCATCCGCGCCAGCGTCAGCGGCACGCCCCAGTGGTTGTTGTAGCTCTTCTCGGCGGCATGCACGCGCCCCTGCGCCCCCAGCACCGCGCGCAGCATCTCCTTGGTCGAGGTCTTGCCGACCGAGCCGGTAATGCCGAGCACCTGCGCCCCCGTGCGCGCCCGCGCGGCGCGGGCAAGCGCGCGCAGGCCCTCGAGCACGTCGCCCACGATCAGCAGGGGAGCGTCGTCGGCCACCCCCTCGGGCACGCGCGAGACCATCGCGGCCGCCGCCCCCCTGGCCAGCGCGTCGGCGACGAAGTCGTGCCCGTCGCGCGCGTCGGTCAGCGCGACGAACATCTCGCCCGGCGCGATGGTGCGGCTGTCGATCGAGAGGCCCTGCGCCTCGAACGCCTGCGTGGCGCCCCCGCCCGTGGCCGCTTCGGCCTCGGCCGAGGTCCAGAGCGCGGTCACGACACCCGCCCGTCGAGGGCGGCGACGGCCACGCTCGCCTGCTCGGCGTCGTCGAAGGGGTAGGTCACGTCGCCGACAACCTGCCCCGTCTCGTGCCCCTTGCCGGCGATCAGCAGCGCGTCGCCCGGCCCCAGCGCGTCGACACCGCGCAGGATCGCCTCGGCCCGGTCGCCCACCTCGCTCGCCTCGGGGCAGCCGGCCAGCACCTCGGCGCGGATCGCGGCCGGGTCTTCGCTGCGCGGGTTGTCGTCTGTCACGATGGCGGCGTCGGCATGCTCGGCCACCGCCTGCCCCATGAGCGGGCGCTTGCCCCGGTCGCGATCGCCCCCTGCCCCGAAGACGCAGACGATCCGCCCCATGACGTGGGGGCGCAGCGCCTGAAGGGCGGTGGCGAGCGCGTCGGGCGTGTGCGCATAGTCGACGAACACCGCCGCGCCGGTCTCGCGCGTGGCGACAAGCTGCATCCGCCCGCGCACGCCGGCGAGGCGCGGCAGCACGGGGAACACCGCTTCCGGCTCGGCCCCCGCGGCGATCACGAGGCCCGCCGCCACGAGCACGTTCTCGGCCTGGAAGCCGCCGATGAGCGACAGCCTGGCCTGGTGCGTGGCCCCGTTCCACGCAAGGCGCATCTCCTGCCCCGTCGGATCGAAGCGCAGGCCCACAAGGCGGATCTGGCAACTCTCGGACCGCCCCACCCGGATTACCTCGTTACCCGCCTCCTCGGCCACCTCGGCGATGCGCGGCCCGTTCGCGCCGTCGGTGTTCACGACGGCCACCCCCTCGTCGCCGAGCACGCGGGTGAACAACCGCGCCTTGGCGGCGAAGTAGTCGTCGAAGCCGTCGTGGTAGTCGAGGTGGTCCTGCGTGATGTTGGTGAAGCCCGCCGCCGCCAGCCGCACGCCGTCGAGCCGCCGCTGGGCCAGCCCGTGCGAGGAGGCCTCCATCGCCGCGTGGGTGATGCCCGCTGCCGCGGCTTCGGCCAGCGTGCGGTGCAGCGTGATCGGCTCGGGCGTGGTATGGACGAGCGGCGCCTCCCAGTCGCCCTCGACGCCGGTCGTGCCGAGATTGACCGCGGGCTCGCCCAGCCCCTGCCAGATCTGCCGGGCGAAACTCGCCACGCTCGTCTTGCCGTTGGTGCCGGTGACCGCGACAACGGTCTCGGGCTGGGAACCGAACCAGAGCGCAGCGGCGCCCGCGAGCGCGCCGCGTGGATCCTCCGTCACGACCAGCGCGGCCGAAGAGCCGGCGAGCGCATCGGCCGCGATGCGGGCGCCCTCGACGTCGGTCAGGATCGCCGCCGCGCCCATGCGCACGGCATATTGCACGAACTCGGCCCCGTGCACCCGCGTGCCCGGCAGCGCCGCGAAGAGGTGCCCCTCCTTGACGAACCGGGAGTCGACCGACAGGCCGGTGATCCGCGCCTCCTGCCCGCTCGCCGCGGCGAGCCCCAACTGGGCGAGCGTCTTGTCCGTGGCCATGCTCCCTGCCCCCCCGGCGCCTATCCGTTCGAGGCGGGTGTTAGCGCGGGAAGGGGCGGCGCATCAACGCTCGGTCGCAGCCCGAGCAGCGGCGCGGTGCGCCGGATGATCTCGGCCGCCACCGGCACGGCCGTCCAGCCGGCAGTGCGGCGCGGCTCCTCGCCGCTCGTCTCCATCGGCTCGTCGAGCGCCACCACCAGCACGTATTCGGGCGCGTGTGCCGGAAAGACCGAGGCGAAGGTGGCGATCACCTTGTCCTCGTAATAGCCGCCGCCCGCGGCCCGTGGCTTGTCGGCGGTGCCGGTCTTGCCGCCCACGTGGTAGCCCTCGACGTCGGCGAAGCTCGCCGTGCCCTCGGTCACGACCTGCCGCAGCATGGTGCGCACCGCCCTCGACGTCTCCTCCGAGACCAGCCGCTCGCCCCGCTGCGGCCCCGACTGGCGCAGCAGTGTCGGGCGCACCCGCGTGCCGCCGTTGACCAGGCTCGCATAGCCTGCGGCGAGGTGCAGGGGCGAGGTGCTGAGGCCGTGGCCGTAACTGACCGTCACCGTCGAGAGCTCCTGCCACCGCTGGGGGGGGAGGGGGCGGCCCGTGGGTGCCTCGACCATCTCGACATCGGTCGGCTCGAGGAAGCCGAAGCGGCCGAGGAACTCCTTCTGCCGCTCGGCCCCGATCTGCAGCGCGAGCCGGCCGGTGCCGCGGTTGGAGCTCTCGACGACGATCTCGGCCACGCTGATCTCGCCGAAATTCTTGTTCCGGAACTCGTTGATGCTGAAGCCGCCCACCCGCATCGGCCCCGACGTGTCGATGATGGTCGAGGGGCCGGCGAGCCCGAGCTCGAGGGCCTGCGCGACCGGGAATATCTTGAACACCGAGCCGAGCTCGTAGACCCCCTGCACCGCCCGGTTGAAGATCGGGCTGTCGGCGGCCTCGCCGCGGGTCAGCGGCGGGGGCCGGTCATTGGGGTCGAAATCGGGCAGCGACGCCATGGCGAGGAGCTCGCCGGTATGCACGTCCATCAGGATGGCCGAGGCACCCTTTGCGTTGAGCAGGCGCATGCCGCCGCCCAGCACCTGCTCGGTCACCGCCTGCACGCTCAGGTCGAGCGAGGTGACCAGTGGCGCGCCCGACAGGGCGGGGTCGCGCAGGTAGGCGTCGTATTCCTTCTCGATGCCGGCCGTGCCGATCACTTCGGCCGAATGCACCCCCTCGCGGCCGAAGCTCGCGCCGCCGAGGATGTGCGCGGCGAGCCGCCCGTTGGGGTAGAGGCGCATCTCGCGCGGGCCGAACAGCAGGCCCGGCTCGCCGATGTCGTGCACCTTCTGCATCTCCTCGGGGCTCAGCGTCTTGCGGATCCAGAGGAACTTGCGCCCGTCGGTGAAACGGCGGTGGAGCGCGCCTTCGTCGAGATCGGGAAAGATCGCGGCCAGTTCGCGGGCGGCGCGCGCCGGGTCGACGATCTGCTCGGGCTGGGCGTAGAGCGAATGGGTGGCGAGGTTGGTGGCCAGCACCCGCCCGTTGCGGTCGGTGATGTCGGCGCGCGAGGCGCGGATCGCCTCGCCCGACGCGGCGAGGCGCGGCTCGGCGGGCTCCGAGGCGGCGAGGGTGCCCATCCGCGTCCCGATCAAGGTGAAGGCCCCGAGGAAGCACAGCGCCATCACGAAGAGCCGGCCCTGGGCCCGCAGGCGCAACTCGTCGCGGCGCGCGTCGTTGCGCAGGCGCAGGTTCTCGGCCTCGATGGCGCCGGGGTCGCCGCCCTGGGCGCGGGCGGCGAGAATGCGGGCGAGCGGGCGCAGGGGCCGGCGGATCATGGCAGCGCTTCCTCTCCCTCGCCCAGCGAGCCACGCGTCTCGACGATCTCGCGCACGATCAGCGTGGCAGGGTCGGGCGGGAAGGCCACCTGCTCCACCGCACCGAACTGCTCGGGCGCGAAGGGCACGAGAGCCAGACCATCGAAATTGATGTCGGCCAGCTCGGCGAGCCGCTCGGGCCTGTTGAGATACGCCCATTCGGCGTTGAGCAGCGCCAGCCGTTCGCGCAGCGCACCGATCTCGGCACTCAGCCGCTCTGCGTCGCGGGCGGTGGCCTGGGTCCGGTAATTCTCCTGGTAGGCCCAGAAGGCGAGGCCCATCACGCCGAGCATCGCCAGCAGAACGAGACTTCTCATCTCCCCGTACCCCTTCTCTTCCCCGTATCCCTTCTCTTCCGTTCTCCGCAGGCCCCGGGCGGGCGCGGGCCGAGCGGCGCGCGCGGGTGGGCGGGTGGGGCGCCGCGCCGTGCGGCGCGCGGCCGCCCGGCTGCCGGCACCGCCCCGCTCATGCCGCCCACCAGTCCGCAGGCCCCGGCAGGCCGAGCGCGGCGCGGTCGACCGCTGTCGCCGGCGCCTCCGTCCGGCGTGCGACCCGCAGATGCGCCGAGCGCGCCCGCGGGTTGGCCGCCACTTCCCCTGCGTCCGGCGCGATGGCCTTCCTCTGCGCGAGGCGCAGTGTCGGCGCCGGCGCCTTCACGACAGGCGCGTGGCGGCTGCCGCCGCCCCCTTCGCTCGACCGCACCTGCAGGAAGCGCTTCACCACCCGGTCCTCGAGCGAATGGAACGTCACCACCGCCAGAGCACCCCCTGGCGCCAGCAGCCGCTCGGCCGCCTCGAGCCCGCGGATCAGCTCGCCGAACTCGTCGTTCACCGCGATCCTGAGCGCCTGGAAGCTGCGGGTCGCCGGGTGCGACTGCCCCGGCTTCGGCCGCGGCAGGCAGGACGAGACAAGCCCGGCCAGCCGCTCGGTCGTCTCGACGGGCCGCGCGGCGACCAGCGCCCGCGCGATCCGCCGCGCCGCGCGCTCCTCGCCGTAGTGGAACAGGATGTCGGCGAGCCGCCCCTCCGACGCCCCGTTGACGAGGTCGGCCGCCGTTGGCCCCTGCCCCGACATCCGCATGTCGAGCGGCCCGGGATGGGTGAAGGAAAAACCCCGCTCGGCCCGATCGAGCTGCATCGACGACACGCCGAGATCGAGCGCGACGCCCTGCACGGGCCCCTCGACCAGCCGCTCCATCTCGCCGAACCGGCCCTCGACCAGCGTCAGCCCCGGCTCGGCCGCCGCCCAATCGGCGGCAGCGGCGAGCGCCGCCGGGTCGCGGTCGATGGCCGTGACATGCGCCGCGCCCGCCTCGAGCAGGCGGCGCGTGTAGCCGCCCGCGCCGAAGGTGCCGTCGACCCAGTGCCCCTCGACCGGCGCCACGGCAGCGATCAGCGCATCGATCAGCACCGGCACGTGGGGCGCCTCGGGGTGGTCTGCGGCGGGCGCGGCGGCGGCCATCGCTCACTCTCCCTCCGACAGCAGCGCGAGCGGGTTGCCGCCCTTGGCCAGCGCCGCGAGGCGCTCCCGCTGCTCAGCGGCGTAGGCGTCGTAGGCGGCGGGGCTGAGGATGCGGAACGACTTGCCGCGCGCGACCAGCACCGCCTCGCCCGTCACGCCGATCTGCCGGCGCAGCGCGGCCGACATCACCAGCCGCCCCGTCTCGTCGGTAGTGCTGCCGAAGGTTTGGCCGTTGAAGTAGTATTCCAGCGCCTCGCGCCGGGCCGAGCCGAGCGGTTGCGCGTCGATCTTGCGGGTGATCTCTTCCATCGCGGCCACGGAATAGCAGTCGAGGAACGCCTGGTCCTCGGGGCCGTGGGCGATGAAGAGGCGCGGTGCGAGCCCGTCTTGCCACTTCGGGTCGGCAGCCTCGAGCACGCGACGGAACTGGGCGGGAATCGAGACTCTGCCCTTGCCGTCCACCTTGTGGCGGCTCGTCCCCGTGAAGGTGAGCTCCAGAAGGTGCTCCACCCCGCCGCTCCTTGTCCCGCCCCCCGGATTCTTGTAGGTTTTTCAAAGAAAACGGCGGACCAGACCGCTGCCACTGTCTGATCCGCCGCCCTCTGCCCCCATCTTAGGGGTCGTCCGGCTGCGCGTGCCACCTGGGGGGATGTCTGCTCGCCCGCGCGCCGGATCTCTTTTGTCGATGAAGCGGAGTGCCTGTATGAAACCTGACTTGGGATGTTCGGGGGCTTGTTGGGGTGCCCCTCTGTTGTCCCGTCCTCATCGTGGAAACAGGTATGCCATGGGATTTGATGGGGGCCAACGGGAAACCGTGGGACGCAAGAATTTTCGCCGGGTCGCTTGCCGGCCTATCGACGCGAGCTCGCGCCGACGATCACGCATCTTGTAGAAACAATGCGCCCAACCGCAGGATATTGCGGTCCAGGTGAATTTTTCCGACCATCACGCCGTGCAGATGCGCAACAAAATTGCGCGCGCCGGCCGAAATACGGTCGGTTTTCCTTGACTCCGCGGGAAGGGTGAGGGGCCGTGCCGCGCGGCCGAATCTGCTGCTTGTCGGCCCGCCGACCCCTGCCCGGGCCCGCACGGGCAGAGACTCACGGGAAGACGGCCTGCAAGACCCGCGGAATCGAAGAGGTGGGATGGGTTCCCATGGCGCCCCCGCCGTCCCACCATTTCCCATGCGCGCCGCGGCGGAGGGGGCGGCGGCGCGCGGGGATCAGGGGGAGGGCGTCAGGCCGCGCCCTGCTCCACCAGCCGGCGGGCGAGCGCGGCGTAGGAGTCGGCCGCCGGCCCCTCGCCCGCGGCAACGGGCGTGCCCGAATCGCCCGCGACCCGCGTTTCGAGCTCGAGCGGCAGCGCGCCGAGGAAGGGCAGGCCGAGTTTCTCCGCCTCCGCCTGCACCCCGCCCTGCCCGAAGAGATGCGCCTCGTGGCCGCAGTTCGGGCAGACATAGGTCGACATGTTCTCGATCAGCCCCAGCACCGGCGTCTTGAGCTTGTCGAACATGTCGAGGGCGCGGCGCGCGTCCATCAGCGCCACGTCCTGCGGGGTCGAGACCACGAGCGCGCCGGTCACCTGGTAGCGCTGGCAGAGCGTCAGCTGCACGTCGCCCGTGCCGGGCGGAAGATCGACCACGAGGATGTCGAGATCGCCCCACGCCACCTGCCCGAGGAGCTGCTGGAGCGCGCCCATCAGCATCGGCCCGCGCCAGACGACCGCTTCCTCGGGCTTCAGCATCAACCCGATCGACATCATCGTGACGCCGTGGGCGTGCAGCGGCTCGATCGTCTTGCCGTCGGGCGAGCCGGGCTTCTTCGAGACGCCCATCATCCGCGGCTGCGAGGGGCCGTAGATGTCGGCGTCGAGGAGCCCCACCCTGCGGCCCTGCTTCGCCAGCGCCACGGCGAGGTTGGCCGAGACGGTGGACTTGCCCACGCCCCCCTTGCCCGAGCCGACTGCCACGATCCGGTCGATGCCCTGCACTTTCGCCGGGCCGCCCTGCTGTTGCGTGGGGTGGCGACCGATCTTGATGTCGGGCGGCGGCGCCGTGGGTTGCGCGGCTTGCGCCGGCGCGTTGCCCGCAGGCCCGTGCGCGGTGAGCACCACGGTCGCCTTCGTCACGCCCGGCAGCCTCGCCACCACCTGTTCGGCGGCCTGCCGGACCGGGGCGAGCGCCTGCGCCTCGCCCGAATCGGCGGCCTCGAGCACGAACGACACCGCGCCTTCCGGCGTCACCGTCAGCGCGCGCACCAGATCGCGCGAGACCACGTCGCGCCCATCTGGCAGCGTCAGCCGCCGCAGCGCCTGCATCACCTCGTCCCGCGTGACCGCCATGCGCCCCTCCTTACCGTGCCGTTCGTTGTTGCGCACAACGTGGCGGCTGGCTCGGGACATGCAAGGGCGAACGGAGCGTTGCGAAACCGCCCCGATACCGGGCATCCCTGCCGAAAAATAGGTCAGTCCTGCGTATGCATTTTCTGCATAGCAGCATTGAGCCCCGCGCTATTGTGCAAGCGCAGCATCCGCGTATCTTCAAATCAACGGAACGGGGCTGGGGTCGCCGACGGGGCGAAACCCGGGAGGCGGCCAAGGGCCCCGGAACACACGGTTCAGAAAGCCCTTCCTCCTCCCTGGGTTTTCTGTATCTGGCGGCGGCACCTTCCTCCTCCCTGGTGTCGTCGCCTTTTTCTTTTGTGGAACAGCCGCAGGGCTCTGGCCGGCCCGGCCGCGCGCATCCTCCTCACGCGCGCGGCCGTGCCGGCCCCTCCCTCCTCAACTGCGGAACTCGGCCCCCCGGGTCGACAGCGCCTCGGGCGGCGGCAGCGTCCCGTTGCCCGCGATGTGCTCGCACAGCGCCATCACGTCCTCGATGTCGACCGGCTTGCGCATGACCGCCCAGATCGAGGGGGCCATCGCGAACAGCTCTCCCTGGGGATAGAGCGCGGTTCCGGTAATCACGACGACCTTGCAAGCCGGATTGAGGTAGGTCGCGAAGTTGGCGACCGACACGCCGTCGGTTTCGCCGAGGAAAAGATCGAGCAGGACGAGATCGAACGGCTCGGCCATCAGCAACTCGCGCGCGGCGGGCTCGGTCTCGACCTGTTTGGAAATGTGGCCGGCACGCTCGATCACCGCACCCCAGAGCGCACGGAGATTCGGGTCGTCCTCGACAACCAGTACTTTCAAATGCCTGTCCTCGCTGCAGGCGCGCCCCGGGCGTGCCCATGAATCGGTCGCGTGACAGTTACCCAGAAAACTTGCCGCAGGTCAAAACGGCACATCCCCTGCCTGCGCCGCGGGCAGGAGAAATTTCGCCAAGACCTTCTTCACGCCCGCCTTGTCGAAGGCGACGGCCAGCTTGTCACCCTCGATATCGGTCACCTCGCCGTAGCCGAACTTCTGGTGGAAGACGCGCTCGCCCACGGAGAAGGCCGACACCGCCTCGGCGTCGATCACCATGGTGCGCGTCTCGCGCGGCTGGCTCATGGGGCGCTCGGCCGCCCGCGCCTGCATCCGCCGCCAGCCCGGCGAGTTGTAGACATCGGCCCGCGCCGCCCGCTCGTGCAGATCGGAGCGTTGCCGCTCCATGATTTCGGGCGAGGCCCCCGCGGCGAGGCCGCTCGCCATGCCTGCCGCGCCGTAGCCGCCGCCGTAGAGGCCCGGCGGCGTCAGCACCTCGACATGGGCCTCGGGCAACTCGTCGATGAAGCGCGAGGGAAGCGCCGATTGCCACTGACCGTAGACCCGCCGGTTGGCCGCGAACGAGATGGTGCAGAGCCGCTCGGCCCGCGTGATGCCGACATAGGCGAGCCGCCGCTCTTCCTCGAGACCCTTGAGCCCGCTTTCGTCCATCGAGCGCTGCGACGGGAACAGGCCATCCTCCCAGCCGGGCAGGAAGACGACGGGAAACTCGAGCCCCTTGGCCGCGTGCAGCGTCATCAACGTCACTTTCGCGACATCGTCCTCGGCCTCGTTGTCCATGATCAGCGCGACATGCTCGAGAAAGCCCTGGAGATTTTCAAATTCTTCGAGGGCCTTCACCAACTCCTTGAGGTTTTCCAGCCTTCCCGGCGCCTCGGGCGTCTTGTCGTTCTGCCACATCAGGGTGTAGCCCGCCTCGTCGAGGATCTGTTCGGCCAGCTCGATGTGGCTCTGCCCTGGGTCGCGCGCCGCGCGCGCCCAGCGATCGACCCCCGCGATCAGGTCGGACAGCGCCGCGGCGCCCTTTCCGGTCAGTCCCTTCGACGCGAGCAGAAGCCGCGCGCCCTCGAGCAGGCTCACGCCATTGGTGCGGGCCGTCACCTGGATCTTCTGCTGCGCCTTGTCGCCCAGACCCCGCTTGGGCGTGTTCACGATCCGCTCGAAGGCGAGATCGTCGTCGGGGCTGGTCGCCAGCCGGAAATACGCCATCGCGTCGCGGATCTCCATCCGCTCATAGAAGCGGGGGCCGCCGATGACGCGATAGGGCAGACCGATCGTCAGGAAGCGGTCCTCGAAGGCGCGCATCTGGTGCGAGGCGCGCACGAGAATGGCGCAACGGTCGAGAGGAACGGGCTCCATCCCCCGCGTGCCGTGGCCCAGCGCCTCCAGTTCCTCGCCCACCCATCGCGCTTCTTCCTCGCCATCCCAATGACCTATGAGGCGAACCTTCTCCCCTTCTTCAGATTCGGTCCACAAGGTCTTGCCAAGTCGGCCCTTGTTGGCGGCGATAACGCCCGACGCGGCGGCGAGGATGTGCGGCGTCGAGCGATAGTTCTGCTCGAGCCGGATCACCTTGGCACCGGGAAAGTCGGTCTCGAACCGCAGGATGTTGCCCACCTCGGCGCCCCGCCAGCCGTAGATCGACTGGTCGTCGTCGCCCACGCAGCAGATGTTCTTGTGCCCGCCCGCCAGCAGCCGAAGCCACATGTACTGGGCGACGTTCGTGTCCTGGTACTCGTCGACAAGGATGTAGCGGAACCAGCGGCGGTAATGCTGGAGAATGTCGTCGTGGGCCTGGAAGATGGTGAGCATGTGCAGCAGCAGGTCGCCGAAATCGACGGCGTTCAGCGTGCGCAGACGCGCCTGGTACTGCCCGTAGAGTTCCACGGCCCGCCGGTCGAAGGCATTGGCCTCCGAGGCCGGCACGGAATCGGGCGTCCACGCCCGGTTCTTCCAGTTGTCGACGATGCCGGACAGCATCCGCGGCGGCCAGCGCTTCTCGTCGATGCCGGCGGCCTGGATGAGCTGCTTGAACAGGCGCAGCTGATCGTCGGTGTCGAGGATCGTGAAGTTCGACTTAAGGTCGACCAACTCGGCATGGCGGCGCAACAGCTTCACGCAGATCGCGTGGAAGGTGCCGAGCCACGGCATCCCCTCCACCGTGTGGCCCATCAGGCCGGACACGCGCTCCTTCATCTCGCGCGCCGCCTTGTTGGTGAAGGTCACGGCGAGGATCTCGTTGGGCCGCGCCGTGCCGGTGGCGAGCAGATGCGCGATGCGCGCGGTCAGCGCCCGCGTCTTGCCCGTGCCCGCGCCCGCGAGCATCAGCACCGGCCCCTCCAGCGCCTCCACCGCGTCGCGCTGGGCGGGGTTCAGCCCCTCGAGATAGGGGGGTGCGGCCTGCGCCATGGCGCGTTGCGAGAGGGGCACGGCCTGCTCGAATGCCTCGAAATCGTCGTAGCTGCTCATTGCGAGAGAGTAGCGCGATCCGACCGCGAATTAAAGAAGCGTTCCACGAATGTTCCTTCCGTTGCGCCCCGGTCGCTCGCCAGTCGCCTCGCCGGTCGCCCCATCCTCGCGCCGATGCGACAGCGCCCCCCGCTTTCGCTCGGGGCACGGGCGCGGCATAGGGGGTGCATGAGCCTCGACCAGACGCATCCCGCGATCGCCGACCTCGCGCGCACCGCGCGGCGCCGCATCCCCCATTTCGCATGGGAATACCTGCACAGCGCCGTGGGCGAAGAGACGGCGCGCGACGGGGCGGAGGCCGCGCTCGACGGAGTGCGCTTCGTGCCGCGCGCACTCCGGGCGGTCACGCAGCCCGACCTCTCGGCGCGACTGATGGGACGAGACTACCCCCTGCCCTTCGGCTTCGCGCCCGTGGGCATGTCGGGCCTTGTCTGGCCGGGGGCGGAAGAGATGCTCGCCCGCCTCGCCGCCCGCGAGGGCGTGCCCTACACCCTCTCCACCGTGTCGGCCTCGACGCCCGAAAAGGTCGGGCGGCGCGTGGGCGAACAGGGATGGTTCCAGCTCTACCCGCCGGGCCAGCCCGAGATCCGCGACGATCTCTGCCGGCGGGCACGCGAGGCGGGCTTTCACACGCTGGTGCTGACGGCCGACGTGCCCGCGCCCTCGCGGCGAGAACGGCTGCGGCGAGCGCGGCTGTCGAACCCGATGCGCCTGACGCCGCGCACGGTGCTCGACGCGGCGCGGCGGCCGGCCTGGGCGCTCGGCCAGCTCTCCCGCGGTATCCCCAGCCTCGAGACGCTGGCGCCCTACGCCCGGACGGCGCAGGCGCGCGGCTCGACCGAGCACGTCGGCTACCTGCTGCGCTGCGCCCCCGACATCGACTACCTGCGCGCGCTGCGGCAGGCGTGGGAGGGGCCGCTGGTGGTCAAGGGGATCCTCGACCCCGAGGGCGCGCAAGCCGCAGTCGCGGCGGGGGCCGACGCGATCTGGGTGTCGAACCACGGCGGGCGGCAGTTCGACGGCGGGCCGGCGCCGATCCGCCAGTTGCCGCTGATCCGTGCCGCGCTCGGGCCGGACGTGCCGGTGATCTACGACAGCGCCATCCGCTCGGGCCTCGACATCCTGCGCGCGCTCGCGCTCGGCGCCGATTTCGTCATGGTCGGCCGCGCGGTGCATTACGGTCTGGCGGCCTTCGGGGCGGTGGGCGCGGCGCATGCCGTCCATGTCCTGCGCGAGCAGATGACGGCCGATCTCTGCCAACTCGGCTGCGCCCGCCTCGCCGACCTGCCTGGCCACCTCGCCGCCGCCGCAGGCTGACGGCCGCCGGAGCACCCGCCCGCGGCGTCTTTCCGTTCCGGATACGCCCGCCGGAGGCGCCGCCCGAGCGGCTGGCCGACGGGGGCGCTACATGCGCTCACGCGAATGTTTACGCGCCCCCGGAAAGTCCATAGACCTGTCTCGCACAGCGCCGGAGGGGCCATGCCAGAGTTCAGCAAGATCCTCATCGCCAACCGCGGCGAGATCGCGATCCGCGTGATGCGCGCCGCCAACGAGCTCGGCAAGCGCACGGTCGCGGTCTATGCCGAGGAGGACAAGCTCAGCCTGCACCGCTTCAAGGCCGACGAGGCCTACCGCATCGGCGAGGGCCTCGGCCCCGTGCAGGCGTATCTGTCCATCGACGAGATGATCCGGGTCGCGCGCGAGGCGGGCGCCGACGCGATCCACCCAGGCTACGGGCTGCTCTCGGAGAACCCCCAATTCGTCGACGCCTGCCGCGAGGCCGGCATCACCTTCATCGGGCCCAGGGCCGAGACGATGCGTGCCCTCGGCGACAAGGCGAGCGCGCGGCGCGTGGCCATCGAGGCGGGGGTGCCCGTGATCCCCGCGACCGAGGTGCTGGGCGACGACATGGAGGCGATCCGCGCCGAGGCCGAGGTCATCGGCTACCCACTGATGCTCAAGGCGTCGTGGGGCGGCGGTGGCCGGGGCATGCGCCCGGTGATGGGCCCCGACGAGCTGGCCGACAAGGTGCGCGAGGGACGGCGCGAGGCCGAGGCCGCCTTCGGAAACGGCGAGGGCTACCTAGAGAAGATGATCCCCCGCGCCCGCCATGTCGAGGTGCAGATCCTCGGCGACAGCCACGGCGCCATCTACCACCTGTGGGAACGCGACTGCTCGGTCCAGCGGCGCAACCAGAAGGTGGTGGAGCGTGCGCCCGCTCCCTACCTGTCGGCCGCCCAGCGCGAGCAGCTCTGCGCGCTCGGCAAGAAGATCGCCGAGCATGTGGGCTACGAATGCGCCGGCACCGTCGAGTTCCTGATGGATATGGAATCGGGCGAGTTCTACTTCATCGAGGTGAACCCGCGCATCCAGGTCGAGCACACCGTGACCGAAGAGGTCACCGGTATCGACATCGTCCGCGCGCAGATCCTGATCGCCGAGGGCAAGAGCCTCGTCGAGGCTACCGGCACCGCGTCGCAATACGACGTCGAGCTGTCGGGGCACGCCATCCAGTGCCGAATCACCACCGAGGATCCGACCAACACCTTCATCCCCGATTATGGCCGCATCACCGCCTATCGCGGCGCCACCGGCATGGGCATCCGACTCGACGGGGGCACGGCCTATTCCGGCGCGGTCATCACCCGCTACTACGATTCGCTGCTCGAGAAGGTGACCGCCTGGGCACCCACGCCCGAGGCCGCCATCGCACGCATGGACCGCGCCCTGCGCGAGTTCCGCATCCGGGGCGTTGCGACCAACATCTCGTTCGTCGAGAACCTGCTCAAGCACCCGAAATTCCTCAACAACGAGTACCATACCAAGTTCATCGACGAGACGCCCGAACTGTTCGACTTCAAGGCGCGGCGCGACCGGGCGACGAAGATCCTCACCTTCATCGCCGACGTCACGGTGAACGGGAACCCCGAGGTCGAGGGCCGCCCTCGCCCCCATGCCGAGTTGCGCACGCCCAAGGCGCCCCCACATCGGGCCGAGGCGCCCGCCCCCGGCACGCGCAACATCCTCGAGGAGTTCGGGCCGCAGGCGGTGGCCGACTGGATGGCCGAGCAGACGCAGCTGCTGATCACCGACACCACGATGCGCGACAGCCACCAGTCGCTGCTGGCCACGCGGATGCGCTCGATCGACATGATCCGGGTCGCGCCCGCCTACGCCCACAACCTGCCGCAGCTCTTCTCGGTGGAATGCTGGGGCGGCGCGACGTTCGACGTGGCCTACCGCTTCCTGCAGGAATGCCCGTGGCAGCGCCTGCGCGACCTGCGTGCGCGGATGCCCAACATCATGACCCAGATGCTGCTGCGCGGCGCCAACGGCGTGGGCTACACCAACTATCCCGACAATGTGGTGAAGTTCTTCGTCAAGACGGCCGCCGAGTCGGGCGTCGACGTGTTCCGGGTCTTCGACTCGCTCAACTGGGTCGAGAACATGCGCGTGGCGATGGACGCAGTGCTGGAGGCCGAAAAGGTCTGCGAGGGGTCGGTCTGCTACACCGGCGACCTGCTCGACCCCGATCGTTCGAAGTACGACCTGAAATACTACGTCGAGACGGGCAAGGCCCTGAAGGAGGCCGGCGCGCACATCCTCGGCGTCAAGGACATGGCGGGCCTGCTGAAACCCGGCGGCGCGCGCGTGCTGATCCGCGCGCTGAAGGAAGAGGTGGGCCTGCCCATCCACCTGCACACCCACGACACCGCCGGCATTGCCTGCGCCACCATCCTCGCCGCCGCCGACGAGGGGGTCGACGCCGTCGACTGCTCGATGGACGCGCTGTCGGGCAACACCGCGCAGGCCACGCTCGGCACCATCGTCGAGGCGCTCCGGCGGGCCGACCGCGACACCGGGCTCGACATCGAGGCGGTGCGCGCGATCTCGAATTACTGGGAGCAGGTGCGCGGCCACTACGCCGCCTTCGAGACCGGCCAGCAGGCGCCCGCCTCCGAGGTCTACCTGCACGAGATGCCGGGCGGACAGTTCACCAACCTCAAGGCGCAGGCCCGCTCGATGGGGCTGGAGGAGCGCTGGGGCGAGGTCGCCCACACCTATGCCGACGTGAACGAGATGTTCGGCGACATCGTGAAGGTCACGCCGTCGTCGAAGGTGGTGGGCGACATGGCGCTGATGATGGTCTCCCAGGGCCTGACCCGGGCCGACATCGAGGAGGGCAGCCGCGACATCGCCTTCCCGGACTCGGTCATCGAGATGATGAAGGGGTATCTCGGCCAGCCCCCCGGCGGCTGGCCCGCGAAGATCCAGAAGCGCATCCTGAAGGACGAGACCCCGATCACCGAACGCCCCGGTGCGCTGCTGCCGCCCGAGGATCTCGAGGCGAGGCGGGCCGAGATCTCCGACCGGCTCGGCGGCGAGGAGGTCGACGACGAGGACCTCGCGGGATACCTGATGTATCCCAAGGTGTTCACCGACTACGCGCTGAAGCACCAGGATTACGGGCCGGTGCGCACGCTCGACACGCGGACCTTCTTCTACGGCATGGCGCCGGGCGACTCGATCTCGCCCGAGATCGACCCGGGCAAGACGCTCGAGATCGTGATGCAGACCGTGGGCGAGACCAACGAGGAAGGCGAAGTGCGCGTCTTCTTCGAGCTCAACGGCCAGCCCCGCACGGTGCGGGTGCCGAACCGCCGGGTGAAGGCGACCCACGTCGCCCGGCCGAAGGCCGAGACGGGCAATGCCGCCCATGTCGGCGCGCCGATGCCCGGGGCCATCGCCTCGGTCCCTGTGCAGGCGGGGGCAAGGGTGCGCTCCGGAGACCTGCTGGTGACCATCGAGGCGATGAAGATGGAGACCGGCCTGCACGCCGAGCGCGACGCGGTGGTCAAGGCCGTGCACGTTCGCCCCGGCGACCAGGTCGACGCCAAGGACCTGCTGGTGGAGTTCGAGTAGCCGGGGCATGCGCCCTGCCCCGACCGGCCCGCGCGGCCGCAACCGTTGGTGGGGGCGCTGCCCCCGTCGCCGCTGCCGCGGCGACTCCCCCGGGATATTTCGAGCAAGAAGAAGCCGGGGCCGGCTTTGGCCCGGTCTCGGTCGGGGGCGGGGCGTGCACCAGAGAGCGATGCCCGCGCGGCCGGGGTCGGCGGGCCGGCACGCATTCCGTGCGGGGCACGCGGACAGCCCGGCCCCGCACGGATAAGGGGAGGCGCGGGCCTAGGCGGCCGCCCTGCGGCGTAGCAAGGCTGCTGCGCCAACCGCAGCCGCGAGGAGCGGCAGGGAGCCCGGCAGCGGGATGGCGGGGGGCGCGGAGGTGGAGACCTGCCACGTGCGGCCCGGCCCCGTCGGACTGGAGAGGTCGGCCACGAGAGGCGCCGCGAGGCCGTCGAAGGCGACCTCGACCACCCCGCCGTTCAACAGGATATCGAAATCGGACACGGTCGCGTCGCCGGAGTCGGGGTCGATGTCGGTCTTGAAGCCGATGCTCTCGCCCGGGTCGAACCCGGTCGTGACGAAAACGATCTCGTCTGGGCGCAGGCCGCCGCCCGGGAAGCACGACCCCGTTTCCGGCGTCGAGACGGTAAGGGTGCCGCCCGGGGGCGACAGGAGATCCTCCACGCAGTCGAAGTTGTATTTTGTGTCGCCGATGCCGACACGCCCGCCGAGAATCCGGCGGGTATCGGAGGTGTTGGTGATCGAGAACGACGGGCCGTTCGCGCTGCCGGCGATCTCGAGCGAGAACCCGATGCTGGACGCTTGGGCGGTACTGGTCACGCCGGCGACGATCCCGGCGACGATAAGGACACGAAACAAGAGCTCCCGACGGCCTCGACGCGCGCGCCGCAGCGCCTGCGTGCGCCCGCCACGGGCGCACGGCGCGAGCGGCAGCAGCGCGGGCCATCTCGCGGCGTCAGGTTGCGCGAGCGCTCATTTTTCCCTTGAAGCCCTGAGCGGGCTTGGGTAACAGACCGACACTTCACGGGGCGGGCGTAGCTCAGGGGTAGAGCATTACCTTGCCAAGGTAAGGGTCGTGAGTTCGAATCTCATCGCCCGCTCCAGAAGTCTTTCGATCAGTCGCACCATCGGCGCTGACCTCCGGGGGTCGGGATGGTGCGGATTCTGGCCCGGTGCAACTGCCGGTTAATTCCTCTCGCCTAGACGGACGCGGACACGACCGGAGGATCCGCGCCGATGACCACGTCGAAGGGCTCGCAACCGAAACAGCCTGGGCCGCCGCTCGCTGAGGCCGCCGCGGCGCTTCTTGCCGACGACATCCTGCTCGCCTTCGACGCCGGGTCGGGCGCGCTGGCCGGCGCCTCGTCTGCCGCGGCGGAGCGTCTGGGCCTGCCGGTGGAGGGCGATGCCGGCCGCGCCTTCGCCGACCTCGTCGCGCCCGCCGGCGAGGAGGGGGCCGACCTGTGGTGGGAGGCGAGCTCGGGGTCGCGCACCGCCTGGTCGGGCGCACTGATCTCGACCGAGGGCGCGCGCCTCGAGGCGGCGTTCCGTTCCGCGCTTCACGGCCCCGCAGAGGGGCCGCGCCATCTGGTCGTCGCCGCGCTGCCGTTGCCCGAGGCGCCGCCGGCGCCCCCCGCCCCACCGGGCCTGTGGGAGGTGATCGAACCCGCGCTCGGCGTGATCGAGTACGATTCCGACGGGATCGTGACCGCCGCCAACGAGCGGGCGACTATGGCGCTCGAATTCTTCGCCGACCCGATCGAGGGCAAGCACCACGACACGCTCTGGCCCCCCTCGGTGACGATGTCGCCCGATTACGCCGAGTTCTGGGAGAAGCTGCGCCAGGGCCGCACCGTCGAGGGTCGGCACGAGCACGTCTCGGGCATGGGCGAGACCGTCTGGCTGCAATCGGTCTTCATCCCGCGCCGGGGCCCCGAGGGCCATGTGACCGGCGTCGTGCAATGCCTGATGGACGTGTCCGACACCACGGTGAAGGCCGCCGCCGAGACCGAGGTCGCGGCCGCGCTGGAGGCGGCGACGGCCGTCGCCGTGTTCGACTCCGAGGGCCACCTGACCCGCGCCAACGAGGCGTTCCTGGGCCTCTACGGCATCGAGCAGGACGACGCGATCGGCATGAAGCACGACCGGATGGTCGACCCCGAATTCGCCCGCGGCCGCGTCTACCGCGAGGCGTGGGAAGGTCTGGCCGAGGGCCGCGCCGCCGAGATCGACGTCAAGCACGTCACCAAGGCCGGGCGCGCGCGCTGGATGGGCATGACGCTCGCCCCGGTCACGGGGGCCGACGACACGCTCAAGAAGGTGATCGCCGCCGCCCGCGACATCACGGAGGCCAAGCAGCGCGCCACGCAGCTCGGCGAGTTGCACGAATCGCTGGAGCGCGTGCGCCCGCGGGTGGAATTCGATCTCTCTGCCAAGCTGATCGAGGCCAACCTGCCCTTCCGCAAGCTCTTCGCCGCCGACGAGGAAGAGCTGCTGGGCCTCGAGCATGCCGCGCTGTGCGACGCCGACTTCGGCCGCTCGCGCCGGCACGACGAGTTCTGGGACAAGCTGGTCGCGGGCCAGGAAGTGGCCGGCGAGTTCCGCCGCTACGCGCCCTCGGGTCAGGAGCTCTGGCTGCAGATGAGCTATACCCCCGTTACCAATGCCGAGGGCCGCGTCACCCGCATCGCGGCCGTTGCACAGGACGTCACCAATGCCAAGAAGGAGGCGCTGGGCACGGCCAGTCGCCTCGCCGCCATCGAGCAGGCCGTGCCGATGGCCGAATTCGAGCTCGACGGCACGCTCAACACCGCCAACAAGGCGTATCTCGACACGCTCGGCTATTCGCTCGGCGAGGTGCGGGGGCGTCCGCACTCTATGTTCTGCGACACCGACTTCACGCCCGAGGCGGAGCAGAAGGCAATGTGGGAGGCGCTTCGCAGCGGCGAGCCCATCACGGGCGAGGTCCGGCGCGCCGCATCGGGCGGCCGCGAATTGTGGCTGCGCACCACCTACGCCCCTGCCCTCGATCGAGCCGGCCAGCCGACCCGTGTGGTGCAGGTCGCGGTCGATGTCACGAAGGCGGTGCTGGCGCGGGCCGAGGGAGACTCGCGCTGGGACGCGGTCAACAACGGCTTCGGCGTCGTGGAGTTCGATCCCGACGGCAACATCGTGGAGGCCAACGAGCAGTTCCTGCGGCTCATGGGCTATTCGCGGCGCGATATCTACGGCCAGCACCACAGCATGTTCTGCACCCCCGATTACGTGCAGACGCAGGAGTACCGCGACTTCTGGATCGCGCTCGGCAAGGGCGAGCCGCTGCGCGGCCGCTTCCACCGCGTCGGGCGGTTCAACCGCGACGTGCATATCCTGGCCAGCTACAGCCCGATCCGCGACACCGCCGGCAGGGTGGTGCGCGTCATCAAGTTCGCCACCGACATTTCCGATCACGTGGCGCTGGAGCGGCTCGCCGCGGAAAAGGCCGACGCGGTGCGCGACGAGCTGCAGCGGCTGGTGCAGGCACGCAGCGAGATCGAGATCCGCTCGGGCGAGATCCGCGGCGCCACCGCGCGGTCGCGCGACCGGGCCGAGTCGAACCGCTCGCGCCTGAAGGAGCTCGCCGGCGTGCTCGAGGCGACGGGCCGCGCGGCCTCGGACATGTCCGAAGTCGTCGAGACGATCGGCGACATCGCCGTGCAGACCAACCTGCTCGCCTTCAACGCCGCGATCGAGGCGGCGCGCGCGGGCGAGCACGGCGTCGGCTTCTCCATCGTGGCCGACGAGGTGCGCAAGCTGGCCGAACGCAACGGCGAGGCGGCGCGCTCGATCACCCGCCTGATCGAACGGGCGACGGGCGAGCTGTCGCGCGGGGCCGCCGGATCGGCCGAGACCGAGGCCGATCTCGGCACGGTCGCCGACGATCTGGGCGCCGCGCTGCAGCAGCTGGAGGCGCTCGCCGGCTCCGCGGCGCTGCAGAACGAGGCAGCGGGCAGCATCGAGGGCCTGGTCACCGACCTCGAGGGCGCAGCGCGCCGATGAGCGCCGCGACGACCGATCGAGGCGCCGGCGACCGCGGCGCGGAGGCCCCCGACCCGGACCGGTCCGGCCGGCCGGCGCAGCCCGGCGCCGGGGAGGCCGCGCACGGCGCCCTCGCCGCGACGGCCGTCGGCGCAAGCTCCGGTGAGGACGTCAGTCTCCGCGATGCCCGGCCGACGGGTGCGCAGCCCGGCGGCGCCGACACCGGCGCCGGGGCTATGGGCACCGACCCGGGCAATGTCGCCGGTACCCCGGCTTCCTCCGGAGGGCAGGCCGCGGCCAGCCCGCCGAGCGGCGCGGGCGAGACCGCCGCGCCGGGCGGCGACGAGCACGCCCTGTTGCGGCTCGGGATCGCCCGCTGCGGGTCGGCATGCATCGGGATCCCCATCGCGAACCTCGCCGAGGGCTGCCGCGTGAAGTCCCTCGGTCCGCTGCTGCATCCCGCGCCCGGCCTTCTCGGAGCGCTCCGTCTGAGGGGCCTTCTTGTGCCCGTCTTCGACCTCGGCGCCTTTACCGACCGCGTGCCGCGCCGGGATTCTGAACTGCCGGACTATGCGGTGATCCTTCGGTCCGGTCATCGGCTGGTGGGTCTCGCCGTGGACGAGATCGAGGGTCTTCTCCAGGCGCGGGCCGGAGACATCCAGCGAATCCAGGGCCTCGAGAGCGAGGACCAGCCGAGGGCCGCGCACGGGGGCGACACCGCGGGCCGCCCCGGCGACGAACCCCGGCTTTCTGCCTGCGCCCTCGTCAGCCGCATCGTGCAGGGCAGCCTGCTGCACGCCGACGAGGTCATTTCGGTGCTCGACCCCGAACGCCTCTTCGCCTGCCCCGACATCCTGTCCGTCCCGGCTTCGCGGCGGGCCGCGTCGGGCACGGTTGCCGCACACGGCCCGGTCGGGTCCGTTCCGGCCGGCACGGAACCGCTGGAAGCGGATCCTGCCCGTTTCGGCGCCGTCGACCCCGGCAAGGGCCCGGCGGCCTCTGCCGCCGGCGCGCCGCGGGGCGATCGAGGCCGCACGCCCCCGGCGGACGGCAATGGCCGGCCCGCAGGTGCATCCGGGGATGGCCTCGCAGAGCCGCACGCCCCCCCGGACCGCGACGCCGGCGCGGCCCCCGGCGAGCGCGGGCCCGCCGTTCCGGGTGCGGGGCCGGCCGGGGGCGGGCGCGCCCGCATCGGGCCCGAGCAGATGGGCCGCGGGACCGAGCCGCTCCTGACATTTTCCGCCGGCGGAGCGAGCTTTGCCCTGCTGGCCACCGCCGTTCACGCCACGGTGCCCCGATCGGCCATCGAGCAGAACTCGCTGTCGGGTGGCATGTGCATCGGCAGCATCACCCATCATCGGCAGCGCATCCCCGTGCTGCGTACCGAGGCGCTGACTGGTCTGGGCACGCCCTCCGACACCATCGAGACAGAGATCGTCCTCGTGCGCACATCCGAGGAGGAGCGCATCGGCCTGGCCGTGGACACGATCAACCGCATGATCGCCGCCGAGGCCGAACGAATGCGACCGGTGCCCCCCGCCGTCGCGGGCGGGCGGGGTCTGTTCAAGGGTGTGATCTCCACCGCCGGCGACGGCGAGCAGATCTTCGTCCTCGACCCGGAGCGGCTCTCCGCCCACCCCGACATCGTCGAGCTGTCCGCCCTCTCGCGCCGCCCCAGGAAGGAAAGGAAGCGCGCCACGCTGCGCAGCGAGATCCGAACCGACGTCGTGCAGGAAAGGCTGCGGCACCTCGTGTTCGACGTGGGCACCAGCGTGGCGGCGCCCGCCGAGCAGATCGTGCGCATCCTCACCCCTCCAGAGGCGGTGACGCCCACCTCCGCCACCACCGCGCCGGGCGTCGAGGGCGTGTTCCTGCTCGAAGGGGGTCCCGTCCTCTATGTCGACCTGGCCGCGCATCTCGGCCTCTCGTCACGGCCGGTCGACGCGGTTGGCGGCCGCGTGCTGCTCGTGGGGCGGGGCCCGCACCGCATAGGCTTCGTCGTCCACTCGGTCGATGGCATCGAGACATCGGAATGGCGACGCGACGGGCAGACCGGGGGCGGGCGGATCGTGCAGCTCGGCCGCGGCGCTGACCGGGTGATCCTGCCCGCGATCGACCTCCACCGCCTTGCAGACGGGCTGACGGCCCCGCCCGTGGATTCGGGCGCCTGAGCGGGCGGGGACCGTCGCGCACCCCGGCTCGGGATGTGTCCCCTTCCTCGCCCGACCGCGCGGTGCGACGCCGCCCGGCCACTACGCCCCATGCGCCGCGACCCATGCGCCGCGCCCGATCCGCCCCGCCCGATCCGCCACGCCGCCGACCGGCGAGGCGAGAGGCGGGCCGGGCCGGCCTTTGGGGAGCCGTTTACCGACCCGAAACGACCGACATGGTAGCGACGGCGAAAAGGAAGACCGGAGAAGCCGTGACCCCTCCCTTTGCCCCCGACACGATCCGCGCACTCCCTCCGGAATCCCATCCGGCGCGAGAGCTCGACATTGCAGCGCCTGCCGCGTCCGGCGAGCGCCCGTCGCCGGCACCGGGTGACGTCGCCCCGGCGCCCGGCGCCGACGCCACCGCGGGCGCTCCCACCGCCGACGATGCGACGCCTGCCGCGACTTCGGCGCCCGGGGACGTGCCGGGCGCCGCCGAGGCGCAGGCGGCGCCCGCCGCGATATCGCTGCGACACGCGACGGGCCAGGGCAGGGACATCGCCGTGCCGCGCCCGTGGACGGAGGCCGGCACGTCGCGCTCCTTCTTCGAGGACGGCGAGCTGCATTCGCTGCAGAGCCGTGCGATCGCCTATCTGCGGGCAGGCGTGGCCGTCCGCTTCCAGGGCCCCGCGGGCACCGGCAAGACGGCCATGGCGCTGCGGGTCGCCCACGCCCTCGGCCGCCCCGTCGCGTTCCTCACCGGCCACAGCCAGATGACGCCAGACGACCTGATCGGCCGCGAGGCGGGCTTTCGCAGCTCTCGCATCGAGGACAAGTACATCGCCAGCGTCCGCCGCACCGAGACGCGCACGCGCGCCGACTGGCAGGAGGGCCCGCTGGCCAGCGCCATGCGGCTGGGACAGACGCTCGTCTACGACGAGTTCACCCGCGCTCCGCCCGAAGCGAACGCCGCGCTGCTCTCGGTGCTCGAAGAGGGCGTGCTCGTGGTCCATCACCCGGAGCGCGGGCCCGACATCCTCGCCGCCTCACCAGACTTCCGCCTGGTGCTGACGTCGAATCCCGCCGATTACCGCGGCACGTCCGAGGCGCCCGACGCGCTGCTCGACCGGCTCGTGACGTTCGAGCTCGCGGGCCACTCCGTCGAGACCGAAGCCGGGATCGTGTCGGCCGCCACCGGCATCCCCCGTCCGCAGGCCGAGCGGGTGGTGACCCTCCTGCGCACCCTGCGGCTGCGCGAGGGCGAGCGTGTCGGGAGCGCTGGCGCGCCCGGCGCGCCTGCCATGCCGGTCTCGATGCGCACCGCGATCCTGATCGCGCGCCTCCTCGTGGCGCAAGGCATCCCGGCCGACGGCCGCGATGCGCGCTTCGTGCAGATCTGCGCCGATGTGCTGCGCGGGCGCCTGTCGCGCTCCGACACCGAGGCTGCCGTCGCCGCCTGCCTCGGTGGCGGCGCGACCTCGCCAACCTCACCATCCGGAAGAGGGTCGTCCCCATGAGAAAGCCCGCCACAGCCCTGCATCGCCGCCCTCCCGCCGTCGCCCGACGCGCTGCGCGCACGCGCGCCGAGGCGGCCGTCGACCTCGTTCGCGTCGAGTTCGACGCCGCGCGCCTCGAGCGCGAGATCGCCCAGCTCGATCGCCGCTCCGCCCTCGCGCGCCGCGCGCTGGAGGACGGTCGTCACCGCGCCCGTGCGCTCGTCGCGCGGCTCACCGACGAGGGAGCGCACCAATGACGGCCTCGCCCGACGCGCAGCCTGCGTCCGGCGGGCGCCGTCCCGGCGGCGAGCGCGCCTCCGCGGCCCCTCCGGCAAGGCCCGGCGCGGCAGCGCAATGGTCGGCCGAGCCCGCCGCACCGATGCCGCTCATCGAGGCCATCGCCGTGGCCCGGGCGACGGCGTCCGAGCTGACGGGCCTTCCCGTCGACGGCATTGCCGCAACGGCATCCGATGGGTCGGGCGGCTGGCGCATCACGGTCGACGTCATCGAGAGCGCGGCGCGCATGGGCGAGAACGACCTGATCGCGTCCTACGACGTACACCTCGGCTCCGACGGAGGGCTGACCGGGTTCGACCGGGCGCGGCGCTACCGCCGCGAAGACCGGGAGGGCGGAGCATGACCGGGCACGGCGTCCACGGGGCAGCGGGGGGCGACAGCCTCGCCGACGTGCTCGAGCGCATCCTCGACAAGGGCATCGTCGTGGCCGGCGATGTCTCGGTCTCGCTCGTCGGGATCGAGCTTGTGACCATTCGGCTGCGTCTGCTGGTGGCCACGGTCGACAAGGCGAAGGAACTCGGCATCGACTGGTGGGAGACCGATCCCCGCCTGTCGAGCGCGGCCCACGATGCACTGGAGGAGAACGCCGCCCTGCGCGACCGGATCGCCGCGCTGGAGGCGCGGCTGGAAGGAGCGAGCGCCTGAACCGGAGCGGCCGGGACAGGCCGCGTCGAAGCGCCGGCGCCGGGCGTCGATGCACCGCGGCAGCACAAGGAAGGGACGGGGATGAACGACGACAAGCGCAAGACGCTCGACGAGACGATATCAGAACTCGATCTCAGACTGGGCGGCCTGCTCGGCAAGCTGGGCGACGCCCTGAACGAGGCGGTCTCGCGCCTCGAGACGGGCGATGACGGCGAGGTGCGCCGCACCCACGAGATCCAGACGCCGAAGGGGCCGCTGCGGGCCGAGACCGGGGTGCGCGTCCGCCTGGGCGGGCTGGACGCAGGAGCGGTGCGTCGCCCCGCCCGCGATCCCGCCCGGCCGGTCAACGCCCCGAGTGGCGGGCGCGGCCAGAGCCCCGCTCCCGCACCGGCCCGGTCCCGGGCCGCTGCCGCGCCGCGCGCCGGCTCCGAGGCGGCCACGCAAGGCGCCCCGGATCGGCCCAGCGCCGGTGCCGATGCCGGAACGCCCCCGCGCCGCCCCCATGTGGAGGCCTACCGCGACGGGCCGCGCTGGGTGCTCTGCGCCGATCTCCCCGGCGTGACGCTACCCGAGATCGACGTGCGCATCCAGTCGGCGCACGAACGGCCAGACGTGCATGCGGCGACCGGCGACGGCACGGCCCCGCCCGGCGGCGGCGACCGGTCGATCGTGGTCGAGACGAGCGGCGCGCGCCGCTACGCGCTTGAGCATCCCCTTCCGCCCGATGCCCGGCCCGACGACATGCAGATCGTGCTGCGCAACGGCGTCCTCGAGGTCGCCCTCGGCACCGGCGACGACGGCGGCCCGGCATGACCCTGCGTGCGCACGACCCGCAGGCCGGGCCGGACGGGCCGGGGCTCTACCTATACGGCCTTGCCTCCGACCCCGACCCTGACCTCGCCGCCACCCTCGAGGGCGTCGACGGCCTCAGCGGCGAACGGCCCGCGCTCCTCGGTCTCGGCGGCCGCGCGGTGATCGCAAGCCCCCACGAATGCGGCGAGATCCTTCAGACGCGGCGGCGCATGCTCGCCCATACCCGGGTGCTCGAGACGGCGATGTCGGCCGCCACCGTTCTGCCGATGCGCTTCGGTCTGGTCGCGTCCGACATGGCCGATGTCGAGGCCATGATCGCCGAGCATGCCGCAGACATCGACACCCAGCTCGCGCGGATCGAAGGCCAGGTCGAGATCGGGCTGCGAATCCGGTTCCCGCGGGAGGCGGCGCTCGCGGCGCTGCTGGCCGAAAGGCCCGAGCTCGCGGCCGAACGCGATCGATTGCGCGGCCGCGGCGCCGGCGCCCATTTCGAGCGGATCGAACTCGGGCGGCGCGTGGCCGAGGGGCTCGACCGCCGGCGCACGGAAGCACAGCGCCAGCTTGCGGCGCGCATCGGCCCTCTCTGCACCGACCACGTGCTGCGCACCCCGGAGGAGGATGTCGAGGTGCTGCGCGCCGAGTGCCTGCTGCCCGCCGACGCAGAGCCGGGCTTCGCGGCGGCGGTGCAGGAGGCGGTCGCGCCATGCGTCTTCGCCCCCGACGCCGAACCCGCGATCCGTCTCGTCGGCCCGGTCCCGCCCTATCACTTCGTCGACCTGGTCCTGAAGCGCCCGGGCGTGGAGGCAGCCTAATGCGCCGGTCAAGCTGCGAGTTTGGTGTTTTCGCGATGGGGCTGTCTGCTGTTGAGGATCGCCCAGAGGACGTTCACGCGACGTCTTGCGAGCGCGATGACGGCCTGGTTGCGGCGTTTTCCCC
>HLSNC_1000520_pt1 | contig 28643 bp, 26 predicted proteins | sample HotLakmetagenome_2_FD_14041 | JGI IMG/M metagenome (IMG submission 14041)
GAATAGGGTCGCTTTAGCCGATTGAACGGCAATCCCTGAATAGAGTTTGCCGGGATCGACTCCAACCACAATGGGTTGAGTCTTACGACCCGATGGTTCGGCTTTCAGGCGCACGGCCTTAAGGCGGAGATTTGTTTTGACCCATGTTGCTCGCCCCTGCTCTACCCACCGCTGTGCGCGATGGTGCTTGGTGGGCATGGCGGGAGTCCCATCCGGGTTTTGGACAGGGATACGTTGCATGGAAGATAATTCCCAAACTACAGGTCTCTTAAGCCAGTACATACGGTGTGTCTGGGTAACCCCACTCCCTGAGATTCCAGGGCCTTACAGATAATCCGATTTAGAGAAGCAACCGGACGTGTTGCCGTATGCACCTTGATGGCCTATTCGCAGCTACGACCGGGTTATCTCCGGTCACTCCCCCACCTCGGCCAATGCCAGGTGGGGGTCATTGAATGCAGGAACCTGACTGTGAATCAAGCTTCTGTGACCCATTATGCCTTGTCCCTGGTCGGATCTTCGGGCGATCGGCTCAATCCCTGGACTGGTAAAAGATATGGCGGTAAAACCCGGAATTTTTGGCGTCACGAGTTGGAAGGAATAGACATTCCGAGTTATCATTGCAACATCCCTAAATAAAATTAAGCAAATTTTAATCTTTCCGTCATAATTCTTAACTTTTCTCTGATCACAATAACATTCAGTTTTTCCTTATCCTGTGCTACCTCAACTGTCGATCTGCACCCTGATCAACCACGAAAACGTACGAGACACGCTGCAACAGACCCTCGATCTTGCCCGTTGTACTGTGCTTCACTGCACCAGTAGCGAGGAATTTCTCGAGTATGTCCAGCAACAGAAGCAGCATATTGACTGTGCGATTCTCGAATCTGACGAGGGTCTAGCGACTCTCATCCAAGAGTTACACCAGGCCGGGGTGCTGTTACCGGTTGTGATCATGGGCAATATCACTCAGCGCCGAGAGCAAGACAGCAGCGCTATCGATGAGAGTGAGGGTCATCTCGGTCTAACTGACTCTACCGAGGAAAGCAGGACAAATGTTTTGTATCATCAAGCAGAAGTGTTACTGCCGCTGAATCAATCAGACAAGGAAATTTTAGAGGCCATTCATGAGGCGATCGAGCAGTTTCTCAATCTCTCCAATGACTCAGATATCACCCCTAAAAAACATCTAAACTCTGACCTTGCCAGCCATGCCGAAGAGTTTTTGATGAAAAAACAGCAGCGGCTAACCGAGAAGCTCCGAGAACGGCTGGGATACTTAGGTGTGTACTATAAACGAAGCCCACAGCGATTTTTACGGAATTTACCCGAAGCTGAACAGCATGAAGTGTTACAAGAGATTCAACAACTCTACCGGGAAATTGTCCTAGACTATTTCTCCGATGAAGTTAATATCAATCCAGCCCTAGATGAACTGGTTAATATCGCCTTCTTTGCCGATATCTCCGTCACCCATATCGTGGAAATCCACATGGAGTTAATGGATGAATTTTCCAAACAACTCAAATTAGAGGGAAGGAGTGAAGAAATCCTGCTAGACTATCGATTGACCTTAATCGATGCGATCGCCCACCTGTGCGAAATGTATCGTCGTTCAATTCCCAGGGAATTATGACGCCTCCCAAAAAAACCTACGTCTTAAAACTCTACGTTGCCGGAAACACGGCCAACTCCGTGCGGGCGCTCAAAACCCTTAACGATCTCCTTGAACGAGAATTTCAGGGAGTGTACGCCCTCAAAGTCATCGACGTTCTCAAAAATCCGCAACTAGCCGAAGAAGATAAAATCTTGGCCACCCCCACGCTGGCCAAAATCCTGCCCCCCCCAGTCCGCAAGATTATCGGCGACCTCTCCGACCGCGAGAAAGTCCTCATCGGCTTAGATTTACTCTACGAGGAATTGTATGATCGCGAATCTGACAGCCAAAACAGCTAAACTGATACCCTCTTAGACCGAAATCTCCTCTCCGGGAAACCTAAGACTCTTACACCTGTACATTCAAGCTTTAGGTTCAAGCCTTAGCAAGCCTTAACAGTTCACAAGTACTATGGCCAGTCAAACTGAACAGGACAATCCCCGCAACTTGAAAGGGGTTCATAAAATCCGAACCATGATTGAAGGGTTCGATGACATCAGCCACGGAGGACTCCCAGCGGGGCGAACCACCCTTGTCAGTGGCACCTCCGGAACCGGCAAAACCCTATTTACCGTTCAATTTCTCTATAACGGCATTACCTACTTCAACGAACCGGGGGTTTTCGTCACCTTCGAGGAATCCCCCGCTGACCTGATTAAAAACGCCCAAAGCTTTGGCTGGGACCTGCAAGGACTCGTCGATGAAGGGAAACTCTTTATCCTTGACGCATCCCCTGACCCCGAGGGCCAGGATGTCGTGGGGAACTTCGACCTCTCGGCCTTAATTGAGCGGATTCAGTACGGGATTCGCAAATATAAAGCCAAACGAGTCTCCATTGACTCGGTGACGGCTGTGTTTCAACAATACGACGCGGCGCCGGTTGTTCGGCGAGAAATCTTCCGTCTAGTGGCCCGCCTCAAGCAACTCAACGCCACCACCGTCATGACCACGGAACGCCTCGAAGAATACGGGGCCGTGGCCCGCTTTGGCGTTGAAGAATTTGTTTCCGATAATGTGGTCATCGTCCGTAACGTCCTGGAGGGGGAACGCCGCCGCCGGACGATTGAAATCCTCAAACTACGCGGAACCACCCACATGAAGGGGGAATATCCCTTCACCATGACCAACAATGGCATTAACATCTTCCCTCTCGGGGCGATGCGTTTAACGCAACGGTCTTCTAATGTGCGCGTCTCATCGGGGGTTAAGACCTTGGACGAGATGTGTGGAGGTGGGTTTTTCAAAGATTCAATTATTTTAGCCACCGGCGCGACAGGAACCGGCAAAACCCTACTGGTGAGCAAATTCACCGAAGAAGGATGTCTCAAAGGCGAACGGGCTATTCTCTTTGCTTATGAGGAGTCGCGGGCGCAATTGCTGCGAAATGCCTATTCTTGGGGGATTGACTTTGAGGAGATGGAACGGCGGGGACTGATGAAAATTCTCTGCGCCTATCCGGAATCGGCGGGCCTTGAAGATCATCTTCAGATTATCAAAACGGAGATTGTGGATTTCAAACCCTCTCGCATTGCCATTGACTCCCTCTCAGCGTTGGCGCGGGGGGTGAGTAACAATGCCTTCCGTCAATTTGTGATTGGGGTGACGGGTTATGCGAAACAAGAGGAAATTACGGGTTTCTTCACCAACACCACGGACCAATTTATGGGGTCTCATTCGATTACCGATTCCCATATTTCTACGATTACGGACACCATTTTGATGTTGCAATATGTCGAAATTCGCGGGCAAATGTCGCGGGCCTTAAATGTCTTCAAAATGAGAGGATCTTGGCATGATACGGGCATTCGTGAATATACCATTAGTGCCAATGGTCCCGACATTAAAGGGTCGTTCCGTGAGTATGAAGGGATTATTAGTGGCTCGCCATCGCGGGTTTCGGTGAATGAGAAATCTGAACTCTCGCGGATTATGCGAGGAGTTCAGGGGAATCGAGAGGATGGTTAGTTCTGTAGCAAAACTTGGTCTAAATAGGATGGAAAATGCGAGATAAGAAGGCAACAGGCAACAGTTCGCAAGAGGGGGTTCTTTCCCGAATCAGGGTGTCTTAAGCCAATCTTCGGTCGCTATAGCAAGCGAAGGTTCAGTTAAGATACTCTTTGCCAGGAAAGGGCAACCACAAGGGTATTGCCCCTACGTCTGTGTCCTATTTATCCCGGCTATTGCTACAGTTTTTTTAGTGTGCGATACAGCACAATTATCTGAGACTGGGGCTGACAGCCCCAAGTCTGTTACTTAGTCCACGTAAAAGAAACAACATGATAGTTTTAATTACTAGACACTCGGGCGAGGTTACCCCAGCCTTCGATGGTTTTTTTGCTGATTCCTCGGACACACATTACATCATAAACCGTATTAAAACGACGAGATTCAATAATTCGTTGTCCTAAAACTTCACCAACTTTTGGAAGCGTCTTTAACTCTTCGAGAGTGGCAGTGTTTAAATCAATAGTATTGGGAATGTCGTTGCTACGATACGTCATCAGTGAACAGTCTGTGTTCATTAAAGTATCCAACAATTTTGATTGTGGTAGGGTTTGTTGTTCTCCACTTTCTAGCCATTTCAGGTTAATCGTTCCGGCGGCGGCTTCGGCATCCCCTAGGACGAGACAGACTTGGGCGCCACTGCGGGCGGCCCGCTTAAACTGTTTGCCAAAGGCGCTACCGCTTAAGTCCAGTTCAACGGCAATATTGGCTTGACGCAGGTGTTGTGTGAGTAAGAGGGCTTGGGCTTCGGCGTGTTCTCCCCGAGAGACGACATAACAGTCAGGGCGGTTGCTGGGGGTTTGTTGAAGTTGTTGGAGGAGGAGAATCAGCCGTTCTAAGCCAATGGCCCAACCGACGGCGGGGGTGGGTTTGCCGCCGAGTTGTTCGACGAGGCCGTCGTAGCGTCCGCCACCGCAAACGGTGGCTTGGGCACCGAGGTCGTCGGATTGGATTTCAAAGGCGGTATGGGTGTAGTAGTCTAAGCCTCGTACCAGTCGCGGATTGAGGTTATAGGGGATGCTCAGTTGCTCTAGGAGGGCGCAAACTCGGTCAAAATGACGTTTTGAGTCATCGCTGAGGTAGTCGAGGATGCTGGGGGCATTGGCGGCGATCGCCTGGGTGCGTTCGTCTTTGCTGTCGAGGATGCGTAGGGGGTTGCGGGTAAGGCGATCGCGCGAATCGGCGTCAATCTCGTCTTGGTAGGGGCTGAAGTAGTCGATGAGGGCTTGACGGTAGCGATCGCGATCGTCTCCCTGGCCAACGGAGTTGATCGCTAACTGTAGGTTTTTCAGGCCCAGGGCTTTGAGGATGTCAGTGGCCAGGGCGATGACTTCGGCATCGGCCCGAGGTGCATCGGTTCCGAGGAGTTCTAAGCCAATTTGGTGAAATTGGCGTTGTCGGCCAGCTTGGGGGCGTTCGTAGCGAAACATGGGGCCGGTGTACCAGAGGCGTTGCACGCCACCGGCGGCGAAGAGGTTATGTTCGATGTAGGCGCGAACAACGCCGGCGGTTCCTTCTGGGCGTAGGGTAATGGAGCGATCGCCGCGATCGCAGAACGTATACATTTCCTTCCCTACGACATCGGTGGCTTCACCAATCCCCCGTTGGAAGAGTTCCGTTAGTTCAAAAATGGGGGTGCGAATTTCCTGGTAACTGGCCCGAGTGAGGATCTCGCGGGCCGTGGTTTCTACGAGTTGCCAATAGGCGATTTCCGTGGGCAAAATATCCCGCGTTCCCCGCAGGGCTTGCAGCGTCGTCATAGGTTGAGAAAAATCGTGAAGGTCAAAAGTGGAGGAGTGTTGTTAGGGTTACGCTTCTAGGGGCTGCCAGGGCTGCCCGGCGCGATCGCTGTAATACTCAAGGATGGTATTGAGGCGCTGTTGATGATCTACGGGGGCGTTGTCGGGAACCTCGAACCACAGGCCACCCACTTGGCTGAGTTTAGGGTCAAAATCAGGAGTGGTTTGGGGAAGTAAGCCGGCGGCGACTCCCTCGACTTGACGCAAATGGGCCACCACTTCCCGATAGACCGCTAAGGGAAGGGTGGGAATCGTCCAATATTGTCGCATCGTCAGGTTTCGCAGTATAAGTTAACGATTAGAAAGATTGATTGTTTTCAGTCCGTCAGCATCTCCGAGGCTGAGGCTTGGGGGCTACGGTAGGGAAGGGTACAACAGTTGACATCGTCAAGACAGACCTTACCCCAGCGCAACGCCCATCTTACCAGGGCGACCCGGTTTTCGGTTTTGGTCTTACTGAGGATGTTGCTGATATGGTTATCAATCGTCCGTTTGCTGAGTTCCAGGCGATCGGCGACTTCTTGGTTGGTTAAGCCGGCGGCGACGAGTTCGATTACCTCTAATTCGCGATCGGACAGAAGCGGTTGTCCGTTCGTTGCGGGGGCTGACATAACTTCTGCTTATTTTTTCTAAAGGGACTGATTTAATTTTAGGGGAAAGCGACACCGAATTGAGCAACACTACTCAATCTTGGTGACTGGAGTGGTTTAAGGTGGGAACGGATCGAGGATCTCAAGAGGAGGGGAGGGGATTCGATCTTCTACAGCGTCTCGTCAGGTTCAGTGTTGCCTTGACCAAAAATAATGGGGTTCAATCCAAGAATGGGTGTGCCGGAAGCGTGGTGTCTGCTTTGCGGCAGTTGAGGCATCTGGCACAAGCCAAGAATGTCCGGTATGTGCAGCAGTGGTTAAAAAAGATTTGTCAGTCCGAGTTCACCAATGTCCTGAGTGTGGCTACACCACTCATCGAGATGTGGCAGCCGCTCAGGTTGTGCAAAATCGAGGACTTGCAGCCGTGGGGCACACGGACAAGAAGCTCAGTGAGGGCAATGCCAATCGGCACCCAATGAACTGAGAATCCCCGCGCCTTTAGGCGGGGGAGTGTCAAATTCTGTAAACGTCATTGATACGTCATTGATGCAGACTGTGAACTCACGACGAGACTCGATTAACTTTCGGTAACGCCAGAGTTCCCAACTCGTCCATTAACCCATACTGACTGGCAAATTCAGCGGTTCTCTCCTCTCCTGCTTCTTGTAAGACCTGTAACATCTCTAGTCCTTGAGAGAACAACGATTCCACATCAATTTGACCATACTCAGGACGATAACGCCGCAGGCGATTTGTTCCTTCTCCTAATAACATTAAGCAGCCTTTCCAGTTCTGATTACTGAGATGATATAGGGCTACAGCAATCTGCAAAATGCCTTGATAGAAGGTTTTTTCTGGATCAACCGATTCGAGCCAAATCGCCTCTAGGGTATCATGACAGGCGTAGAACTCACCTCGATTAAATTCCTCAATCCCTTGCCAAAATTCTGGCGGAAACTCCGTCATAATGCCGTCCACTTACCTTAATCCGCGAGAAGGCTCACGTTGTAATCTTTGATTCAACGTTGAGATGAATCGCGGCAACAATTGTAGTACAATGTGGCACAATCACGTCAAGTGACTGAATGGTGTCATGCTGGTATTTGAGGCCAAACTAAGAGGAACCCAAGAGCAGTACGAACGGCTAGATGAAGCCATTCGGACGGCTCGGTTTGTTCGCAACAGTTGCCTGAGATACTGGATGGATCACAAGGGAGTTGGACGGTATGAACTGAGCGCCTATTGTGCAGTTCTTGCCCAAGAGTTTCCTTGGGCAAAAAAGCTGAATTCAATGGCTCGTCAAGCGTCTGCGGAACGAGCCTGGTCAGCCATCGCCCGTTTCTACGATAACTGCAAGAAAAAGATTCCTGGTAAAAAGGGTTTCCCTAAATTCAAGAAGCATAAAACTCGCGATTCAGTCGAATACAAGACATCAGGCTGGAAGCTGTCAGAGGACAGGAGAACAATCACCTTCACCGACGGATTCCAGGTGGGAAGCTTTAAGATGTGGGGGACTCGTGACTTGCATTTCTACCAGTTAAAGCAGATTAAACGGGTGAGAGTTGTCCGTCGAGCTGATGGATACTACGTTCAGTTCTGTATCGACCAAGACCGCCTGGAGGAACGAGAAGCGACGGGAACAACTGTCGGGTTAGATGTCGGATTAAATCATTTCTACACTGACTCAGACGGTCAGACGGTGGAAAATCCCAGACACCTAAGAAAGTCTGAGAAAGCGCTTAAGCGCCTTCAACGTCGATTATCCAAAACCCAGAAAGGGTCTAAGAATCGACAGAAAGCTAGAAATCGATTAGGGAGAAAGCACCTCAAGGTAAGTCGGCAGCGTAAAGACTTTGCCGTCAAGACGGCATTGTGCGTCGTCCGGTCTAACGACTTGGTCGCCTATGAGGACTTGAGGGTGCGAAACATGGTAAAAAACCATAATCTCGCTAAATCAATCTCCGATGCTGCCTGGTCAACCTTCCGTCAATGGGTGGAGTATTTCGGCAAGGTGTTTGGGGTGGCAACGGTTGCTGTTCCTCCCCACTATACGAGCCAGAACTGCTCCAACTGCGGGGAGAAGGTCAAGAAATCTCTGTCAACAAGAACCCACCGCTGTCCCCATTGCAGTTTTGTCATTGATAGAGATTGGAATGCAGCTATCAATATCCTTGAATTAGGATTGCGTACCGTAGGGCATACGGGAACTGACGCCTCTGGAGATATCGACCTCTGCCTTGGTGGGGAAACTCCTCAAAGTAAGTCGAGTCGTGGAAAGAGGAAACCCCATCAGTGATGGTGGGAATCCCACGCTATATTCTTTGAATTAGCGTGGGAGGATGTCAAGTCATGGGACAGAGTTGGCCTGGTTGATTGATCCAGCCGAGCGAGTTGTCTTGGTGTTTCAGTGCGATCGCCTCCCCGAAGAATGGCCACCCCAAAACCCGTTGCCAGTGTTACCTGGTTTGTCCCTAGAGTTGACCCCAGAGAGCCTATTTCGTTGGCTACAGTGAACGTAAACCTCAACATCATGCCTACTCATCCACCGCTACACTAAAAACAAAACCTCACCCCCCTCTCACAGACTATGACTCCCCGCGAACAACTGATTCAAGAAATTCTCCTCGCTCCCGATTCCTCGGTGAATCTTTTACTCCAACTGATACGTCCCCTCCGTACTGATCCAAATCATCTCACCCAACAACTTCAAGAGTTTCTAAGCACCACTAACTATCCTCCCTCAGACCCATCTGCTTCTGCCTTTGACCTGGCAAGTGATCTAGCTGGCTGCCTTAACGCTCCCCCAGATCTCTCAACCAATCCTCAATACTTGGAAGGCTTTGGCCAATGACTCAAACGATCATTGATACTGGCCCTCTAGTTGCATTCCTCAATGCTCGTGATTCGTGGCATGGATGGTTGTTAGATCAATGGCGAACGATTCAACCTCCATTGATCACTTGTGAACCAGTGATTACAGAAGCCTGTTTTTTGCTGCAAAATATTTACGGGGGGCGCAATGCCATTATGGAGTTATTGGCTAGAAATATTGTGCCTCTAGATTTCTCTCTCAGCCTAGAATATCAAGCCGTTCATCAACTTTTAGAACGATATGAGTCAGTCCCAATGTCTTTGGCTGATGCTTGCTTAGTGAGAATGGCTGAATTGTATCCAAACAGTCAAATTCTCACGTTAGATAGTGACTTCTACATCTATCGCAAACACCGGAATCAACAAATTCTCCTCCGAATTCCAGATTCGCTCTAACCTAAAATCCTCATTTCTACTGTCAACTCTCATGAATGGGTATCAGGAGGGAACGACAGCAAGGGCTTGAATCCTCGGGAGCGTCAACGGGGATTAGTATGGGGAAGGTGAGTTAGGTCGAGGAGAATAGATGAGTTGGCAGGCGGGCGATACTCTCGATGGTGGGAAATATCAGGTGGTGCGATCGCTCAACCAGGGGCGAGTCGGGATTAGTTATCTGGCCGAGGGTAAGGGGGGCGATCGCCTGGTCCTCAAAACCTTGCGCGATGAGGTTTTAGCCCAACTGACCCCCGAGGAGCGAGATAAATTCAATACCAAGCTGATCAATGAGGCTGTGAAGTTGGCCCGTTGCCATCATCCCCATATTGTCCGCTGTTTCGGTTCATTTCTCGAACAGGGTCAGGCCGTGATTGTCATGGAGTTTGTGGCGGGGGATGATTTGGCCAGTTTACCCAGCGCAACTCTGGCGGAGGAGGAGGCGTTGACCTATATCCGCCAAGTGGGAGAGGCGTTAACGGTGGTGCATGGGGAGGGGTTGGTGCATCGGGATATTAAGCCGGCTAACATCATGCTGCGGGCGGGACAATCGGAGGCGGTACTGATTGATTTTGGCGTCACCAAGGGGTTTAACGAGACGCTCACCTCGATTCATTCGAGCAATAGCGATGGCTATAGCGCTCTGGAGCTTTATGACCCCACGGAGAAGGCGCAACCCTATTCTGATGTCTATGGGTTGGCCGCGACGCTCTACACTCTGTTATCGGGGGATGTGCCTCCTAATGCGGAGGAGCGGCGGAAGTTGGAGCGCAAGGGTCGGAAATTGCCCCCCATTTCTGGGGTGAGCGATCAAACGAATCGGGCAATTCGTCAGGGGATGAAGGTCTATTATGGCGATCGCCCCCAAACCATCGAGGATTTTTTAGCCTTGTTGCCCGTTCCCCAAGGGGCCGAACCGTCGCCACCGCCGACATCTCCTGATCCAGATGTTCGGCTCAATCTCTATACCCTCTATGCGACAGTTCTAGGGATTATTGTGGCGATTATTTTGGGGATTTTTGCCCAAGATATCCGCAGGGGAATTGATGATTTGTTCTTTTCGCCGGATGTGGAGGAAAACTCAGAACCTTAATGCCCTATTATTAAGAATAATGCAGAAGAAATAGGGTCTTCAGGGTTCATGGTGATAAGAAAAATTTATGGTAGATTATACCCTTTGCCGTAGGGGCATAACCCACCCCTCGCCCCTCCCAGGAGGGGATTTTTCGCCCCTACAATTTGGTATCCCATGCAACAAATCACACCGTATATCCTGAAGACCCATACTTCTAAGATTTACATTAGATTATAGTGAGCTAATTGAGGAGTGTGCTTCCGATAAACTGAGTTTGTTGCATCTCTCTCTATTCCCTCTAGCCCCTACCAGAAGCACCCTTTACTTCTCGTGCCGTGGCTCTGCCATGGCATGGGGGTTGGGCGGCTCTGCCGCCTGAAGATACCTTTGATACAAATCAAAGTTTTTTGACAAGTCACTCGGCACATTTTCCCATTCAGAATCTGGGATTTTTGCCCCAATTTCTACGGCAATTTCCCAAATGGGCTTTACTTGATCATCATAGTTGAGATGTTGCAGGTCTTTTTCCTGTTGATGGGTAGCCGTGTCTCGCACTTGCTCAAAGATTTTATCGAGCAGCCAAAGTTTATCTTCTAATGATAAGTTATAGATAGATTGTTCAAGCTCTAATAATTGAGGGGAAATCATAGTTAGTCCTCGCGATGTGATCTTACAATTTTAGCTCTTGTGCCATGGCTCTGTCATGGTATTGGCTTCTGGGTGCAGCCCTAGAAACCGGGTTATTTGCACTTCCCTCTAGCCCCTACCAGAAGCACCCTTTACTTCTCGTGCCGTGGCTCTGCCATGGCATGGGGGTTGGGCGGCTCTGCCGCCTGGGGGGAGGGAGGCAGAGCCTCCGGGAGGGCGTTACTTGGCAGAGCCAAGTAACGAGGAAGGGTTAGAAATAATCCGATCCCCAAGGGTGAATTTATGAGTTTTGGGCAATCGGTTCAAAATGGGGACATACCACTGAATTAGGTCATAGGTTTTCTGGATAATCGGTAGTTCTTTCATGAAAAAAAAATAAAAAAAGCTCCCTGCGGTCGCTTTAGAGAGGGTAAAGGAAAAAAGAGCAAAGGGCAAGAGAGCTAAAGAGCAAAGGGCTAAAAGAGTCCTGCGCCTACCAGACAGACGCGAAACCCAACGGTGCTGTAGAGGTCGTCGCGCCAGTAGTGGTCGCGGTAAGCGCAACGGCAGAACAACGGGCCGTAGTCCCAAGAACCGCCACGCAGCACGTATCTTTTATCGCTTTCCTTCAATAAAACCTTAAGATTTGCTAAAGGTTTTTGATAACGATTATCATTCACATTCTCATCCCATACTTTACCATCCCCAGGCGCACCCTGATACTTATCATGGAAGGGATCGAAACACCACTCGTAAACATTGCCATGACAATCATACAAGCCAAAGCCATTGGCAGGAAAGCTTGTTACTGGGGTGGTTTCTTGTCGGTATTGTCCCTTGGCTGCGTTGCCAAAGCTGTAGTTTCCGTCATAGTTCGCTAAATCTGGCGTGATCGTCTCACCAAAGGCAAAAGGAGTGGTAGTTCCGCCACGACAGGCATACTCCCATTCTGCCTCGCTGGGGAGGCGATATTCCTGACCCGTTAGCTTGCTCAAGCGAGCGCACCACTCCACCGCATCATACCAAGACACCCGTTCAACGGGACGATTCCCGCCTTTGAACCCAGATGGGTCGGGGTCTAAGTCTCGGACAATTTTGCCCACTTGCGTCACCACAACCCGCCATTGGTCTTGGGTGACGGGGGTTTTGCCTATCAAAAAGGGGGAAACCTGCACCGAATGCTGGGGGCTTTCCCGCTTAAACCATCCCTTATCATACTCTTTACACAGCCGCTCAATTTCCGCCTCTTCTGTTCCCATCAAGAACGTACCGCCGGGAAGTTGCACCATGTCTAACCGCACCCCCTGACCCAAATCCTGGGGATAAAACCGCGCCTGACCAGGAATTTTCTGGACGATTTGCCCCCGGTCATTAACCCGCACGGTCTCAAACGTGAATGACAGTAAACCCCCGCCACTATTAGGCAACAGTGCCAACCAGTCCGCCACGGTTTGCGTTCTATCGTCGGGTTCGATCGCCATCCCCTGCCGAATCGCGTTGCCTAGTTCGGGCGACCAATGCTTGGGAATATCCAGGCGGTCCCTCCACACCCGCATCGTCGCAATGGGCGGCAAGTTTCCCGTCAGCAGATAGTACAGCGTCGCCGCCAAGGCATAGACATCGGTAAACTCTCCCCGGTGTTCTTGCTTGTCGTACTGCTCAATCGGTGCAAAACAGGGGGTAAGAGCGATGGTATGGGTTTGAGTCAAATTGGGGATAAACTCCCGCGCAATGCCGAAATCAATCAACACCGCTTCATCGGCGGGCAAGCGCACCATAATGTTGTGGGGCTTAATATCTCGATGCAGCAATCCCTTCTCGTGCATCACCATCAACGCCTCCCCCACCTCCCGGATATAGCGCAAGGCCACCGCCTCCGGTAAGGCTCCCCCGCGCATCACCCGTTCCGCTAAATCCTGCCCCTGAATGTATTCCATGACCATACAGGGCAGCCCTTCATGGATAAAATGATTCACCACCTGGACAATGTGGCGATGGCGACAGATAGCGATTTTCGCCGTTTCCCGGTCAAAGTCCCGCAAAAACTTATCCCGGTAGGGGATATACTCGGCCTCAGTCATCACCTCATCCTTGAGGGTTTTCAGCACCCACTGCCGACCCCTCGGGCCGTTGACGAGGTAGGTGATGCCAAAACCGCCCGTTTTGAGCCGCTTTGCGACGGTGTAACGATCGCCAAAAATTTTCGTACCCGGTTGCCAAACCATAGAATCCAACACGACACCTTCCCCAGTGTATCCCAGTCCCCGCCCTCAACGGCTCAGGACTGGCCGGGGAATTGCGGGCGATCGCCCCCCTGGGGTGTTCCCCTGGAGAAACGATGCTTTATAATTTGGTGAAGACCTTAACTGATCGACTTTCGAGAATACCGTCATGTCGGACAACCGCCCCATGTCTATGCCAACCGACCAACGCGATCGCCCCATCAACCCCCACGGTCAAGCCGATGCCGATCGCCTCTTGAATGAGGTGTTCCGAGACGTCGATCAGATGCTCGATCGCAGCCAAGAACTGCCCCAAGAACCGGCGAACCACAAACCCATCGCCCTGAAACCGCTTCAAGTTCCCCCGATTGTGGTGCAGCCCCTGGTGGCCCCCGCCATGCAGCCCCCCCCAGCGGTGGACTCTCCCTCCGTCGAGGTAGCCATCAACTCCCAGGGAAAACGGGCTGAGGACAAAAGCTTAGTCTGGTTCGATCGCCTTCTCCTCGGCGGTGCTTTTGTCTCCCTAGCCGTCGTCTTAGGCTTATGGCTATTCAATCGCGGCTATTTCCGTCAAAGCGCGAGTGAACAATCCCCGCAAACAAGCAGCAGCACCACCACCGCAGCCCCAGTTCTGGAGGACCCAGGCACAGCCAGCGACGAAGAGTTTATCGCCTACATGGGCCAAGCCCTCGATCGCATCGAAAACCGTCCCGCCTTGCCCCCTCTACCCGAGTCATCGGTTCCCAGCGCCTCCTCAGAGGGAACCCTCAACATTCCCGTTGACGCCACATCACCCAACGCCGTCGCTCAATCCCTAACCCGCATCGCCAACGCCCTAGAACGTCAATCCTTAACCCAGGTCCCTCTCCCCAATCTTCCCAGTGAGGAAACGGAGGACACCGCCGCAGCAGACAGTGAACCGGAGAATGACGGGGATGAAACCGCAGTGCGAGTCCCTCAACTGCCCGAAATTGCCGAAGAAGTCCCCGGTCCCCCACCCAACGCCGCTGCCGCAACCCCGGCGGAGAAACAACCCACCCCCTCTCAGCAGTCAGACGATGAACAACGGACAGCGGCCGCCCCGGAGGGAGTTTATGCCCTCGTGGGAACCCTAGAACGGGGTGAAGGCCAACAGCCGGCTGCCCTGTTTGAGGTGAATGGCTCCCCCCGCTGGATTGATATCGGTCAATCCATTGGTGACAGTGGCTGGACGTTGTCCGAAGTCAGGGGCGATCGTGTGTCAGTCCGTCGCAACGGTGAAACCCGTACATTTCATGTAGGACAACAGTTTTAGCCGGCGACCCCAAGCGGGCGACCCCAAGGGTAGACCCCTAAGTCTTTCCTTCCCCTCCTGGGAGGGGCAGGGGTGGGTTATGCCTCTTGCCTCTTGCCTCTTGCCTCTTGCCTGTTCCCTATATAAAACGAGGATGCGATCGTGGGTTTATTTGAAGATTTCAGCCAATTTTTAGAGACTCGTTTAGAAGAATTTTTAGCCGCTCATCCCCACTTAGAACTGCAAGCCATAGAAGAGCAATTGCGGGAACAAGAGGAAGATACCCTGCGCCTCATTGCCAGCTTGCAAACCCAAGAAGAACGCCTAGAAGCCGATATTTTAGACACCGCTCAAGATATCCAACGTTGGCATATTCGTATCCAAAAAGCCCAAGCCGCCGGACGTGACGATCTCGTTAAAGCTGCCCAAGAGCGAGAAGCCTTGCTACTGCGGCGTGGCAACCAACTTTGGGGACAACGCCTCGGAGTTCAAGACCGACTTGAACAAGCCAAAACCTTAAAACAAAATATCCAATCTCGTCGCCAAGAAGTGCACGCCAAAGCCGCCCAACTTCGAGCCGAACAAGCTCAATTTAGCAACCAAGAACGGGTGTCGAGTTGGGACAATCCCAGCAGCAACACCCGCTTTCAAAAAATCGCCGCAGATCCCCTAGAACAAGTCTTTAGTGATTGGGAAACTGAAGACGAATTGAATCAGTTAAAACGACAGATGGGTCAATAGCCTAATCTAAATAGCCCATCAAGGAGTCAATATCCGCCGTTGTGTTAGCGGCAACGGGGCGATTGCCCATAATGGTGACCGTATCACTAATCACCAAGGTACTCGCCGAAATTGGGCGAACCCCCGAGGACTGCATCGTGGAACTGACTTTCATGGTACTAACGGACACCGGACGATTGCCCATGGCGTTATAGGTTTCGCTAATGGCGAGGGTACTCGCAGAAATCGGACGAACGCCGGAGGCTTTCATGGTATGTGTGAAATCAACATCATTGGAAAAAATCGGACGTAAGCCGCCCACGGCTGAAAACGTATCGACGATTTCCCGGTGGCTAATGCCCACGGGACGATTGCCGGGAAGGTAATCCGCAGGTTTGAGATCGAGGGCCTTGCGGGCCTCTGAATTCTGAAGCGCTAGGGCTGAAGCTTGCTCTTGTTCCGTTTGAGTTTTGTTTTCCTCAGCCTTGGCAGAACTGGCACTACGAGTTTTCGTAGTCCGGGTTTTCGCGCTACTGCTGCGGCTGGTGGACTTATCGGCGGGTTGTTCAGTGGTACTCATTACTAAAATCTCGTATTTGACAACACATTGGGGTCGTTTGCAGGGGCATCCCCCAACTCAGATGGGCGATCGCCAGTCACCTGCCTCTAAGACCCATTCTCGTTTGAGGGAATCCAAGGAAACGGACAATTCCGGCTCACGCACAGAAAGCCCATGGTTAAATAGGTTTTGGCTATGAGTTTAGAATCGCTTAAGCATTTTTGTAAAGGACTCGTAACCCTATGATACATAGTCCTTGCCCGGTGGCGATCGCCGCGAGCCACTAGAAAAGCTAATCATCCCCTTTATCGGCGGTTATCAGTCTCTGCACACAGCCACATCAGCGCCGCCAGCCCTGGATGTATCCCCAACCAGTTGACCCCAACCCAGCCAAGACCCGGTCACGATTTGAAAACAGACAACGGGATTCGGGCAATCCCGCTGCCATAAAGCTTTTGCACCCTATCCTCCCTAGCCAGTTTACCTCAGAAACCGAACAATTTTGTGCTCAGTCGATTGTCGATTACCAACAATCGGATATATGGTTGAGATCAAAGCCCTCTGGGATGAGGTATCCTCAACCCTGCCGAGTCACGCTAACGTCACTGGTCGAACTAGAACCTCCATGTCAACCCTGGTCATCGTCGAATCCCCCACCAAAGCGCGCACTATTCGCAAATATCTCCCTAACGACTACCAGGTCGAAGCCTCCATGGGACATATTCGCGATCTACCCCAGTCTGCCAGCGAAATTCCGGCCGCCGTCAAAAAAGAGAAATGGTCGCAACTCGGCGTGAACGTTGAGGCAGACTTCGAGCCGATTTACGTCGTCCCCAAAGATAAGAAAAAAGTCGTCAAGACCCTCAAGGACGCGCTCAAGAACGCCACAGAACTGGTTTTGGCCACTGACGAAGACCGCGAGGGCGAAAGCATTAGCTGGCACTTGCTGCAAGTCCTCAAGCCCAAAGTGCCCACCAAGCGCATGGTCTTCCATGAAATTACCGAAGAGGCGATTCAAAGCGCCCTCCATAACTGCCGAGAACTCAACGAGCAGCTCGTCCACGCCCAAGAAACCCGGCGCATTCTCGATCGCCTCGTCGGCTATACCCTCTCGCCTCTCCTCTGGAAGAAAATCGCCCCCAAACTCTCCGCCGGGCGCGTGCAGTCCGTAGCGGTGCGGCTCATTGTCATGCGGGAACGGGAGCGGCGAGCCTTCCGTATGGGGTCTTACTGGGACTTAAAAGCCCATCTGAGCAAAGATAACACCCCCTTCGATGCCAAACTGATTAGCCTCGATGGGACCAAGGTGGCCACCGGGAGCGACTTCGACGAAAACACCGGGCAAATTAAAGCCGGTCGTAACGTGCAGCTGCTGAACGAGTCCCAGGCTAATGCCCTCAAAGAGCAGTTATTGGGCAAACCCTGGAGTGTCAGCAACTTTGAAGAGCGCAGTTCCCGCCGCAAACCCGCACCACCGTTCACCACCTCGACGCTGCAACAGGAAGCCAACCGTAAACTACGGCTGTCGGCCCGCGACACCATGCGCGTGGCTCAAAGTCTCTATGAAAACGGTTACATTACCTATATGCGGACTGACTCGGTGCATTTATCAGAGCAGGCGATCGCCGCCGCACGCGAATGCGTCACGCAGATGTACGGGCCAGATTATCTCAGCCCCAAACCCCGCCAATATGCCACCAAAAGTAAGGGCGCTCAAGAAGCCCACGAAGCCATCCGCCCCGCCGGAAACCGCTTCCGCACCCCCCGCGAAACGGGACTCAAAGACCGAGAACTAGCCCTGTATGATCTGATCTGGAAACGTACCGTCGCCTCCCAGATGGCCGAGGCCCGGCAAACCTCCCTCTCCGTCGATTTAAGCGTGGAGAATGCCCTCTTCCGGGCCAACGGTAAACGGATTGACTTTCCCGGCTTCTTCCGCGCCTACGTCGAAGGCTCCGATGACCCCGATGCGGCCCTGGAAAACCGCGAGGCTATTTTACCGGCTTTGGCCGTGGGCGATCGCCCCGACTGCCAAGACCTCGAAGCCGTCGGCCACGAAACCCAACCCCCAGCGCGATTCACCGAAGCCTCCCTCGTCAAAACCCTCGAAAGTGAAGGGATTGGGCGGCCGAGTACCTACGCCAGCATCATCGGCACCATTATCGATCGCGGCTACGCCCAGATGCAGAACAACGCCTTAGTTCCCAGCTTTACCGCCTTCGCCGTCTGTAGCTTGCTAGAAAACTACTTCCCCGACCTAGTGGACCTACATTTCACCGCCAAAATGGAAGCGACTCTCGATCGCATCTCCACCGGGGACGTCGAGTGGATTCCCTATTTACGAGAGTTTTACTCCGGCGACAAAGGCCTCGACACCCAAGTTCGCGAACAAGAAGACCAAATCGAACCCACCGAAGCCAAAACCATCGTTTTGGAGAATCTGCCGGTGAAAGTCCGCATCGGTAAATTTGGCCCCTACCTAGAAACCGAAAAAGACGGCGAAACCATCACCGCCTCCATTCCCCAAAACCTCACCCCCTCGGATTTAGATACCGAACAAGTCGACGTCTTGTTACGGCAAAAAACCGAGGGACCCGACAAACTGGGAATGCACCCCGATACCGGAGAACCCATTTACATCCTCATCGGCAGTTACGGTCCCTACGTCCAACTTGGGGAAGTCAGCGACGAGAACCCCAAACCGAAACGGGCCTCCCTCCCCAAAGGTCTAACCCCGGAAACCATCACCCTAGAAACCGCCGTTGGTTTACTATCCCTCCCCCGGCTGTTGGGAGTCCATCCCGAAACCGGCAACAAAGTCCAAGCCGGTTTAGGTCGTTTTGGTCCCTATGTCGTCCATAAGAAAGGAGGCGAAGATGGCAAAGATGACTATCGCTCCATTAAAGCCTCCTCCGACGATGATGTCTTGACCATCACCCTAGACCGGGCCTTAGAGATGTTAGCCGAACCCAAACGGGGTCGCGGTCGCCGAGGTAGCAAGAAGACGCCAATGCGGGAATTAGGAGACCATCCCACCGACAAAGACCCGGTGAACATCTACGATGGTCCCTATGGCCCCTATATCAAGTACAAACGCAAAAACATCTCCATTCCCGATGGAGAGTCAGCCGAGGAGTTGACCTTAGAACGGGCGGTGGAGTTAATTGCGGCCAAGTCGTCATCTCGGAAGTCGTCATCCCGCAAATCTTCGACCAGTAAACGCAAAACCACCTCGAAGAAATCCTCGACAACGAAGAGTAAAACTACCTCGAAAAAGAGTTCCAAATCGGACAGCTAATCCAGAGGTGGGGGAGTGGAAATAACACCACCAACACCCAAGTAAGAGACCAAGTTTCTTTGAAGAAACCCGGTCTCTGATTTCGACAGGTCGTCGAGCAGATTATTAAGCTCAATTTAGACCAGCCAAGAGGTTGAACCTACGCTAGATGTCTCGCAGCTACTCTCTCGTCAGCAATTCTCATTTTGACGCGCATCCTGTCCAAGATGCCCAATCTTGAACGAAAGAATGCGGCTTTCAAGAATCCTTATTGAGACAATTCTCAATAAGCTGGGGCAAAATTTCCATAATGAGAATTGCTGCTCTCTCCTGAGCGAACCTCCCCCACGACTCGCATTTTGTTATAATTGGGGCTTGTGTTTTAATCCTCTGTATTACCTGTGAAACTTCCTCAAAAATTGATGCTGCTCGGTTCCGGTGAACTGGGGAAAGAAGTTGTCATCGCCGCGCAACGGTTAGGAAATACGGTGATTGCAGTCGATCGCTACGAAAATGCACCAGCCATGCAGGTGGCGGATATCGCTGAAGTCGTGTCGATGCAGGATGGGGATGCGTTGGAGCGATTGGTGAAACACCATCAGCCGGATTATGTGGTTCCTGAGATTGAAGCCATCCGTACCAGTAAGTTGCTGGATTTAGAACGCCAAGGGTTTCGCATCATCCCGACGGCGGCGGCGACTAACTACACCATGAACCGCGATCGCATCCGAGAATTGGCTCACAGCGAGTTAGGCCTGCGCACCCCTCGCTACGGCTACGCTAATGATTTAGCCAGCTTAGAGGCGATTTCTCACGAGTTAGGATTTCCGAATGTGGTGAAGCCAGTCATGTCTTCCTCCGGGAAAGGCCAATCAGTGGTTCGCTCTCCCGAAGAGGTGGCCAAGGCTTGGGAGTACGCCATGACCGGATCTCGCGGTGAGAGTGAGCGGGTGATTGTGGAGGAGTTGATTAACTTTGAGGTGGAAATTACCCTCTTAACCCTGCGTCAGTGGAATGGAAGCACTCTGTTTTGTCCCCCCATTGGCCATCGTCAAGAACGAGGCGATTATCAGGAATCTTGGCAGCCGGTGGGGTTGTCGGAGGCGAAAATCACCCAGGCCCAGGACATGGCGAAAACCGTGACTTCGGCGTTAGGGGGTGCGGGAATTTTCGGGGTTGAGTTTTTTGTAACTCAAGATGAGGTGATTTTCTCGGAGTTGTCTCCCCGTCCCCATGATACGGGAATGGTGACGATGGTTTCCCAGAATCTCAATGAGTTTGAGTTACATCTACGGGCCATTTTAGGTCTCCCAATTCCTAAGATTGAGGTCTTGTCCCCAGGGGCCAGTGCCGTGATTTTGAGCGATCGCCGTTCGGATACAGTGTTCTATGAAGGGGTCGATGAGGCTCTGGCTGAAGCGGATGTGGAGATTCGCCTCTTTGGTAAGGCAACGGCTCGTCCCTATCGTCGCATGGGGGTGGCTCTGGCGAAAGGGGACACGATTGAGCAGGCCCGTCGCAAGGCCACTCAGGCGGCGGCTAAAGTACGGTTAGGATATGGCGATCGAGAAAAAATAGACACTTAATTGGTGACAATTAAGAGTAGAGTAAAACTACAAGAACCTTGCTATAGAAGGAACAGTTGCAATAGTGTACTTCTACAAATGTCTTGTTTGATGTGTTTTTTTGGTAGAAGTGGCGGCTTTGGGATTGGATCTGTTAAAATGTTGATGTAAAGTTCAACACTTGCGGGGAAAGAGATTATGACTCGGACTTGTACCGCCACTACGCCTCAGCGTCGCCGTCTCCGCCAAGCCGCTGCATCGAGTAATCGCTATCTCAACGCCGTGATTCACCAATTCGGGGGGTCGGATGCGGTGACGATTCAGGGAAAAGACCGTAACACCTATCGGGTGGTCGCGGAGTTGAACAACGTCGCCATTCGGGGAACCCTGGCTCATGTGACTCAAACCTTAGAGGATGTGCGTCAAACCCGTGCGGCGTACAGTGATGAGGAATTACGACGGATGACGGAGTTGGAGTTACGGGAGGCTCGACTGCTGCAACAGATGCAGCCTCAGGGTCATCTTGAGATCATCCGTATGGTGTCCGAGATCATCGAGAGTGATGACGAGATGGACAAGGATTTCGCGGGACACCGCCATCTAACGCGGGAAGGTTAACCCAAATCTCTAATCAGCTACCTCCCGCGACAGCCAAGAAATGGCTTCCTTAATCCAAGCTTCGGCATTCTCACGATCGCCAAACTGCATATCACTCGACACCGCATTCAACGCCGAAACCACTTCCTGAGGAGTATATCCTAACGCCAACAAGGTCATTTCCACATCTTCGAGGAGGTCACCAGCCAACCCGGCCGTGGCGACGACTGGCAAATTAGCCTGTTCTCGCCATTGGCCGAGGGTTTCTCGTAACTCTAGGGAAATGCGTTCGGCGGTCTTCTTTCCAACTCCGGGAGTCTGCGAGAGGATCTTATGATTCCCTGAGACGATCGCCTGCACCAAATCCGCTAACGTTAAAGTGCTCAACAAGGCCATGGCTAACTGAGCCCCCACGCCGCTGGCCCGAATTAATTGACGAAATAGATCTCGTTCCGGGGCCGTCGCAAAGCCAAACAGTAACAAACGGTCATCACGCAGCTGCAAATCCACAAACACCTGAACCTCCTGCTGAGTTCCGGGGAGTTCCCGCGCCAATCGTGGCGTAATCTGTATCTCATAGCCGAGACCATTGACCTCTAGCGTCAATATAGGACGCTGAGGAACCGCCATCTGAACACCGACCAACAAACCCTTAAGATAACTAAACATCCTCAACTGTTAACCCTTGACCTGTCTTGTGACTTGCCCGTGACACCGTGCCTATGAACGCCCAACAGCCCTGGTTTTGGCGATCGCATCCCTTGGCATCCCATACAGCTTCTCATGTCTTTGCCGCCTTATTCCTCAACGATCCCATCGCCGTCCTTCTCGAAAGTCCCTCAAGCTCAGACACCCCGACGCTGACGGGCTATTCCATCTGTGCCGGTCGTCCTCGGCAACGGGCGGGCGTTTCCCAGCACTGGACGCCAGGACTCGGTGAAATTCTACCGTTTTTGCGGCGTACCTTAGCCGCCAATTTAGTAACCCCAAGTCCAACCCTCCCCCCAGATATTGCCAAACTTCCCTTCACCGGAGGCTGGCTTGGTTGGCTCGGCTATGATCTCGGCTGGGAAATTGAACAACTCCCCCACCACAACCAGGACCCCCTCCCCTTCCCCATCGCCTTCTGGTACGAACCTGAACAGTTCGCCGTCCTCGACCATCACCAGAAGACCCTCTGGTTCGCCGCCAGCGCCCCAGAACAGCTCGATCACCTCGAACAGACCTGGAACCAATGGCAGCCCTCTCCTGAGCCGCCTAGCCCCCTCAACGCCCCTCCAGAGATTGAGTTTCTCTCCTCACAAGCTGACTACGAAGCCATGGTACGTCGAGCCAAAGCCTATATCCGGGCCGGGGATATCTTTCAAACCAACCTCTCTCTACGCTTTAGCAGCCACCTCAACCGCCATCCCTGGCAGATTTACCGCCGCCTGCAAGAGATTAACCCCTCTCCCTTCGCCAGCTATTGGCAAACTCCCTGGGGACAGGTGGTTAGTTGCTCCCCAGAACGACTGTTGCAACTGCGAGAGGGCATCGTCCAAACTCGCCCCATCGCCGGAACCCGGCCCCGAGGGGAAACCCGCGATCGCGATCGCCAACTCGAAGCCGAACTCCTCGATAATCGCAAAGAAAACGCCGAACATATCATGTTAGTTGACCTAGAACGCAACGACCTGGGGCGAGTTTGTAGCTGGGGTTCGGTGCAAGTCAACGAACTGCTCGTCGTCGAACGTTACAGCCATGTCATGCACCTAGTGAGTAACGTCATCGGTCAGTTATCTCCCCAGGTTAACCCCATTGATGCCATCGCCGCCGTCTTTCCCGGCGGCACCATTACCGGCTGTCCAAAAGTGCGTTGTATGGAGATTATCGAAGAACTCGAACCGGTGCGGCGTAGTCTCTTTTATGGGTCCTGTGGCTATCTCGATCAGCGAGGCTATCTTGACCTGAATATCTTGATTCGGACTCTCTTGTGTCATCAAGGAGGCATTTGGGGTCAAGTCGGTGCTGGTATTGTCGCCGATAGCGATCCTGAGCAAGAATGGAGAGAATCCTTATCTAAAGCACAAGCCCAACTCAAGGCATTACTCTAGGATTACCATGAGCGATCGCAGCAAGCCGAGGCTCACTCACGATGCTGAGTCTCTCCGACTGACCCCCCAGCATCTCTCCTCGGTTTTGCTCAAATTTGCCCGTCATCACTGCCTCAGTTCACTGTTAGACACCGTTGTGAGAGAGGTTCAAGCTCTCTTAGAATGCGATCGCGTCATCGTCTATCAATTGACCGGCAACGGGACAGCAACGGTCATGGCCGAACAGGTCTTGTCCCCTTGGAGAGTCAGCCTGCACCATCAGATTTACGATCACTGTTTTCAGACCCACAGCCACAGTCAGGGCACTCATGTGGTCAACGATGTCAGCCAACAGGGGTTTAGTCCCTGTTATCTGAATCTATTGGCCCATTTCCAAGTTAAAAGTTATCTTTTTCATGTCCTCAAGCCCACGGTTGCGCCTCCCTGGGGGTTTCTCATGGCCCATCAGTGCGATCGCCTCCGCACCTGGACTGACGCTGAAATCGAACTGCTCGACCAACTCAGCGAGCATATTACCCTAGCCCTAGAACGAGTCGTCACGCAACAGAGCCTCATTGAAGAAAACCAGCAGTTACAAACTCGCCTAGACCGGCAACACCAACTCCTCGGCCAGCAAAGCCAGTCAATTGACTATCTCGAACAAACTCGACAATGGCAACAGCAGATCCTCAGTCAAATCGACGAAGCGGCGATGGTGGTTGATGATCGCGGCCATCTTCTCTACTGGAGTCCCCAAGCCGAAACCCTCTATCAAATTGGAGCTGAGCAAGCCATCGGACAGCCTTTAGCGACCTGTTGTTGGTTTTTTGGAGCATCTCCCTTTAACAGCGATCGCCTTCGGCAGCAACTCGTCCATGAGGGACAATGGCAAGGCGCCATCATTACGGGGTCTCATGACGGTCCTAAACGACGGGTTGAGGCGATCGCTGTTTGGTTGGGGTCTGCGAGTCCTCACGGGAGCGGCAAGGGGGCTTGGCTGGCGATTCTGCGCCCTGTCGCGGAGGTGCCTCTGCTCGATATGACTGTTCACCCTCAAGAGTATCAATTTAGTCGTCTCGTTGAATCGGCCCCTGTGGGGTTGTTTCTGGCCGATCCGATGGGAGCCTGTCGTTATGTCAATCCCCATTGGTGTCAGACCACTGGACTGTCGAGAGAGGACTGTCTCGATTATGGTTGGCTGACGGCGATTCATCCGGGCGATCGCGATCGCGTCTTTCAAGCCTGGGATCAAGCGGTTAACGAACATCAACATCTGACGCTGCAATATCGCATCCTGCGCGATGATCAAAGTTTATCTTGGATTTCTGGACAGCTTGTGGCTCTCTATGATCACCACGATAACCTTATGGGGTATCTGGGAACCCTCAACGATATCACCAGCGAAAAACTCGCCCAGGATGCCCTACAAGAGAGTGAAGAGAAATTCCGCCAATTGGCAGAAAACATTCGGCAAATCTTTTTTATTCTATCCCGCGAGGGTGCGATGCTCTATATCTCGCCGACCTATCAAGAGATTTTTGAGCGTCCTTACCAAGATCTGTATGAGAACCCGCGTCTTTGGCTGGCTGCGGTTCATCCCGGCGATCGCCGTCGTATTAGTGATGCTCTCGATCTCCAAATCCGCCAGGGACAGGTGTTTGAAGAAACCTATCGTATTTTACGACCGAGTGGCGAAGTTCGTTGGCTTTGTGCCAAAGCCTTTCCGGTTCGGGATCATCAGGGACAATCCTATCGCTTTGTGGGTCTAGCAGAAGATATCAGCGATCGCAAACTGGCCGAAGATGCCCTAAAACGTCAATATCGTAATGTTTTACTCCTGAAAAAACTCACCCAAGAAATTCGCCAGAGTCTCGATCCCGAGCAAATCTTTCAAACCGCCGCCTACCAAATTGGACGCAGCTTTTCGGTCAGTCGTTGTCTGATCTTCTCCTATGAAAGCGATCGCCAACCCCAACTCAGAGCCGTCGCCGAATCCCGTCATCCGACCCTTCCCTCTCTATTAGGGCTAATCCTTCCTATCCAAGACCACCCCTATAGTGCCGTCATTGTCCAACAAGACATTGCCCAAGTCTCCGACGATGTCTCAGAAAATCCACTACTCGAGAACCGTCAAGACTTCCTCGAAGCCAATCAAATTCGCTCCATGTTAGGGATTCGCACCTCCTATCAAGGCCAAGCCAATGGAGAAATTTGTCTTCATCAATGTTCCCTACGTCGCTGGAGTAGTGATGAAGTCAATCTCCTCGAAGCGGTTGCTGCTCAACTGGGAATCGCCCTGGCTCAAGCGGCGATGCTTCAGCGAGAAACCGCTCAGCGGGAAGAACTCAGCGCTAAAAATTTGGCTCTGGCGACGGCGAAACAGGAGGCTGAAGCCGCAAATCTGGCCAAAAGCCGCTTTTTGGCGATGATGAGCCATGAAATCCGGACTCCCCTCAATGCTGTGATTGGTAATTCCGAGTTGCTGTTCGAGAGTCAGCTTGATACACAACAGCAGGAATTTGTCAATACCATTCGTCAAAGTAGTGAAACCCTGCTGTCGTTAATTAATGACATCCTGGATGTCTCGAAAATCGAGTCAGAACACCTTGAACTTGAATCTCGACCCTTCGAGTTTGATCGAGCCTTGCTACAAGCGTTAGATCTCGTGGCGGTGACGGCTCAACAGAAAGGACTCAATCTCTGCTATTCCCTGATGACTCCCCTACCCCAAATTTGGCGGGGTGATATAGTTCGCCTTAAACAGATTTTGATTAACCTTCTGGGTAATGCGGTCAAATTCACTGAACAAGGGGAAATACGGCTTTCTGTGGAGATGGTGGCGTCTGAGCCTGATACCGATCAGCCAGATGGGGAGGGTAAACAAACCCTGCATCTGACCGTTGAGGATACGGGGATTGGTATTCCGAGCGATCGCTTCGATCGCCTATTTCAGCCTTTTTCTCAAAGTGATAGCTCCATGACACGCCGCTATGGGGGGACGGGTTTGGGACTAACGATTAGTCAACGACTGTGTCAACTGATGGACGGACAAATCCGGGTTGAGAGCCAACTCGGTCAGGGGTCAACCTTTCATGTCACCCTAAAACTCGTACCAGAGTTGGACTCACCCCGTCTTCCCCCAGTCACTCGTCTGATTACACCCCGCCATCGTTATCAATCCACCCCATCGCTTCAGGAGTCTCCCTTTGACCCGGCCTTGGCTCAACGGCTACCGTTACGCATTTTAGTGGCTGAAGATCTGCCCATGAATCAGGTGTTGGTTCAGCAGTTACTAGAGCGATTTGGCTATGGAAGCCGTATTGTTAACAATGGACTTGAAGCCTTACAACGGCTGGGCCAGGAGAACTTTGATCTCGTCTTTATGGATGTTCAAATGCCCGAGTTAGATGGTTGGGCCGCGACCCGCCAGATTCGTCAGCAGTACCATCAGCAAGGACGACCTCAACCTTATATTATTGCCCTGACCGCTCATGCCCTGGCCGGCGATCGCCAACTCTGTTTAGAGGCGGGAATGGATGACTACCTCAGTAAACCCCTACGAGCCACCGAACTCCGTCAAGCTTTAGAACGCTATCGTAGTGGACGTTTACACCCAGCTTTCCCCACCTCAGAGGCACCTGCGGTCTCTCCATCGTTGTCGGTTGCGGGCCAATATCCCATTCTCGATCTGCAAGTCCTCGACGAGTTACAACAGATGGCCGGAGAGGTTGACTTTGTCATCGAGATGATTGAAAGCTATCTCAATGATGTTCCTGAGCGTTTACAACGCTTGCACATGGCATTAGAAGGGGGAGAGCTTGATATGATCGGGCAAGCTGCCCATGCTCTAGGTTCCCTCAGTGCCAGTTTAGGGGCGGCCGCCTTGACCCACCGCTGTCGGACTCTTGAAGATGCGATTCGACAGGGGGATTTCATTGAGGTACCGGCCTCAGACCAACCCGCCATCATTCAGGATTTTCAGAGGGACTTTGATCAGGTCCATACGGCTTTAACGACGCTCCTACACCAACTTCACTATGACTAATGCGGAGACTAATGCGGAAAGTCCTGCACCAAGAGGGACAGTTCTGATTGCAGACGACGAACGAACATTAAGGATGTTGATGAAACGAGCCGTTGAGCGAGACGGTTACGATAGCATTGATGTCAGTAATGGGCAAGATTGTCTCGATCGCTGTCAGGTTCAACTCCCGGATCTGATTTTGCTCGATGCGATGATGCCCAAAATGGGTGGATTTGAATGTTGTCAACGGCTTAAACAGCAGTTTGGCGGCAATTGTCCCCCGATTTTAATTATTACGACGCTACAGGATTCGGACTCGATTGAACGAGCCTTTGAAATGGGGGCTGAGGACTTTATTACGAAGCCGATTCATTGGGGGGTTTTACGACAGCGTATCCGTCGTCTGATTGAGGCTCACCGGGCAACTCAGGCGTTGCAGCGATCGCTGGCTCGGGAACATCAGTTAAGTCAAAAGCTGAGTTTACAGGTGCTAGAAGAACGCCGGCTGGCGAGTCAGTTGGAGTTAACGAACCGTCAATTGGAGTCTGCAAATTCCAGGTTGGAGGCGTTAGCCAATCTCGATGGATTGACGCAAATTGCCAATCGACGCGCGTTTGATGAACGGTTACGGGAGCAATGGCAACGGAGTTTACGAGATAAAACCTGTTTGTCGTTATTGATTGCAGATATTGATTGTTTTAAGCCATTTAATGATACCTATGGCCATCAGGCGGGGGATGATTGTCTGCGACGGGTGGCTCAGGTGCTATCTGAGACGATTTGTCGGCCTGAGGATTTGGTGGCTCGCTATGGTGGGGAGGAGTTTGTGGCGGTGTTACCTGAAACGGCTTCTCCAGGAGCTGTGGCGGTGGCCCAACGGAGTTTAGAGGCGGTGCGACGGTTGCAGATTCCCCATGCAACCTCTCAGTGTGGCGATCGCGTGACTCTGAGTATTGGTGTGGCTAGTGTGGTTCCTGATCCCAACTTTACGGGAGATGAGTTGTTAAAATGCGCTGATCGCGCTCTCTATTTGGCGAAAACTCAGGGCCGCGATCGTCTTCATGTTGCCCGGGAAACTTGTTTAGACGACCAACTTCACGATAATCTGAACGACAATAATCACAACTCGTCTGATTGATACTCTCAAGGAGACTCTGAGTTGGCAAAGAATCCGCAACCTATTCCCTATTCCCTATTCCCTATTCCCTATTCCCTATTCCCTATTCCCTATTCCCTATTCCCTATTCCCTATTCCCTATTCCCTATTCCCTATTCA
>HLSNC_1000523_pt1 | contig 28570 bp, 27 predicted proteins | sample HotLakmetagenome_2_FD_14041 | JGI IMG/M metagenome (IMG submission 14041)
ATTTCCGGCCGCCTACGCGCTGGCGCGCCGGTTCCCGCCGCACGGTCAGCTCAGCTTCACCATCCTGTCGCTGCGCATGCTACCGCCCATCGTGCCGGTGATCGGCTTCTACCTGCTCTACCAGGAGCTGTCGCTGTTCGACACCTACGCCGGGCTGATCCTCGTCTACACGTTCATGAACCTGCCGCTCGTCGTCTGGCTGCTCGCCGAGTTCATGCGCCAGATCCCGCGCTCGTTCGAAGAGGCGGCGCGGGTCGACGGCGCGAGCTGGTTCCAGCTCTTCCGCGACGTGCTGCTGCCGCTCTCGCTGCCCGGCGTGGCGACCGCCGGCATTCTTGCGATGATCTTCGCGTGGAACGAGTTCCTGTTCGCGCTGGTGCTTACGGGCGACGACGTCATCACGCTGCCCAAGGCCCTGGCCAGCTTCTTCCTGTTCCAGCAGCCGAACTGGGGCCAGCTCGGCGCGATCGGCATCGTCGCCTTCGGGCCGCTCTTGCTGCTGTCCTACTACATGCAGAAGCTCCTGATCCGGTCGTTCACGATCACCCAGCGCTAAGGAGGACCCGATGGCGAAAGTCGAGCTGAGGAACCTGCAGAAGCGCTACGGCGACGTGCACGCCGTGCGCGACGTGAGCCTCGAGATCGCCGACGGCGAGTTCTTCGGTCTGCTCGGGCCGTCCGGCTCGGGCAAGACCTCGGTCCTGCGGATGCTCGCTGGCCTCGAGACGGTGAGTGAGGGCGACATCCTGTTCGACGGCGCGTCGGTCGTCGCGCGCACCCCGCAGGAGCGCAACATCGCGATGGTGTTCGAACAGAACGCCCTCTACCCGCACATGACCGGCCGGCAGAACATCGCCTACCCGCTCAAGGTGCGCGGCACACCGAAGGACGAGATGACGCGGCTCGTCGACGACGTTGCCGAGATGCTCAACATCGCCCACCTGATCGACCGCAAGGCGGCGCAGATGTCGGGCGGCCAGCAGCAGCGCGTGGCCATCGCCCGCGCTCTGGTGCGGCGGCCCAACCTTCTGTGCCTCGACGAGCCCATCGCCCATCTCGACACGCTCCTGCGCGCGCGGCTGCGGGGCGAACTCAAGCGTCTGCAGCGCGCGCTCGGGATGACCTCGGTCATCGTCACCCACGATCCGGTCGAGGCGATGACGATGACCGATCGGCTGGCGGTGATGCGCGACGGCCGCCTGCAGCAGGTGGGCACCCCCGACGAGATCCACGACCGGCCGGCCAACGCCTTCGTCGCGCAGTTCTTCGGCGTCCACTCGATGAATCTCTTTCCACTCGAAGGGCTGTCGGGGCCCGGCGGGCGGGTGGCGCGCTGCCAGGGACAGGAGGCGCTCCTGCCCGAGATGGCGCAGCGCTTCGCCTCTGCCGACGGCCGCCTGTTGCTGGGGTGCCGTCCGGGCGCGCTCCGGCTGCGCCGCGCGGGCGAGGCGGCGCCGGAGGGGGCGCTGCGCCTTCCCGGCAAGGTCTACGTGGCCGAGCAGATCGGCGACGAGATGCTGGTGACGCTGCAGGTGGGCGAGCTGAGCGCGACGGCGCTCCTGCCCGAGCGGCACGCCTTCGGCATCGACGAGCCGGTGACGCTGACGGTCGACGCCGCCGCGCTCTACGCCTTCGACCCCGGCAGCGAGGCGACGCTGCATTTCGGCACGGGCGGCGAGTCGGGCGTGCCGCTGCACGCGGCGGGGCTCTGAGCGATGGCCTTCGTCCTCGGGATCGACAAGGGCACTTCGGTCGTGAAGGCCGTCGTGTTCGACGCGGAGGGCCAGGTGCGCGGACGCGGGGAGGAGCGCGTCGCCAGGCTCGCCCCGCGCCCCGGCTGGCACGAGGAAGACGCGGCCGACACCTGGGCCGCCTGCTGCCGCACGATCCGCGCCGCGCTCGGCGATGCCGGGATCGGGGGCGGGGATATCGCCGGTGTGGGAATCGCCGCGCACATGGGCGGCGCGTGGATCGTCGATGCCGGGGGTCGGCCGCTGCGCAACGCTGTCTGCTGGCCCGACGAGCGCGCGCAGGGCGACCTGGCCGAGCTGCAGGAGTCCGGTGGCCTCGATGCCGCCTTCGCTATCTCGGGCAACGGCCTGATGCCGGGCATCACGCTTTTGATCCTGCGCTGGCTGTCGCGCCACGAGCCCGGCCTGCGCGCCGAGGCGGCCGCGGTGCTGTCGGCCAAAGATTACCTCCGCCTGCGACTCACGGGCGAGGTCGCGACCGACCCCTCCGACGTGTCGTTCGTGCCGGGCGACATCGACCGGCGCACCCATTCGGCCGAGTTGATGGCACTGATGGGGGTCGAGGACTGGGCCGCGACCATGCCGCCGATCCTGCCCTCCGACGCCATCGCGGGCGCCGTCACTGCCGGGGCCGCGGCGGAGACGGGGCTGGCCGAGGGCACGCCCGTCGTGACCGGGCTGGGCGACGCGGTGGCCAACCTGATCGGCGCGGGCCGCTCGGCGCCGGGCGACGCCGTAACCGTGCTGGGCACGTCCTGCCTCAACTCGACCGTCCTCGGCGGGCCGGGCCGCGCGCCCGACGGTCTCGGCTTCCTCTTCGCGATGCCGGGCGAGCGCTACGTGCGCATCCTGCCCAACACCTCGGGCACGATCACGCTCGACTGGTTCCTCGACCGGTTCGGCGGGCCGAAGCGCCCCGACGGGTCGTGGGATTTCGGCGCCCTCGGCGCCGAGGTCGCCGCCGTGCGGCGGGGCGCCGAGGGAGTCGTGCTGGTGCCCTACCTCAACCCCGCGGGCGTGCTGGCGCCGTTCTACGACCCGCGTGCGCGCGGCGCCTTCTTCGGGATGAGCAACCAGACCGGCCGCGCCCACCTGTTGCGCGCGATCTTCGAGGCGCTCGCCTATTCGACGCGCGACTGCTTTGCCGCGATGCCCGGCACGCGCGCCTCGCTGACGCTGACCGGCGGCGGCGCGCGCAGCCCGGTCTGGGCGCAGATGTTCGCCGATATCTGCGGGGTGCCGGTGCAGGTCTGCACGACCGACCAGACCGGCGCGCTCGGCGTCGGCCTGCTTGCCGGCGTGGCCACCGGCGTCTGGCCCGATCTCGCCACGGCGCAGGCCCGTGCGGTGTCGATCGCCGCGACCTACGATCCCGATCCCGTGGCGGCGGCCGATTACGAGGGCTGGTTCGGGCTCTACCGCGACTGCCGCGACGTCTATCGCGGGCTGTCCGACGCGCGCTCCGGCCTCGTCGCGGCGGCCCCTGCCGAGGGAGGGGCCCCATGACCTGCGTGATCGGGATCGACAAGGGGACGAGCGCCACCAAGGCGGTCGTGTTCGACGCGGGTAACGGGCGCGTTCTCGGCGAGGCGAGCCGGCCGACGCGGGCGCTTCACCCGCGCCCCGGCTGGCACGAGGAGGACATGGACGCGATGTTCGAGGGCGTCGTCGCCTGCATCCGCGGGGCCGTCGCGGAGGCCGGCGTCGCGCCGGAAGACGTGGTGGCCATCGGCGTCTCGGGGCACATGGGCGGGGTCTGGGCGCTCGACGCCGCGGGCGCGCCGCTCGGCCATGCCATCGCCTGGCCCGATTCGCGCGCCGCCGGGCTGCTCGGCGAGTGGGAGCGCGAGGGCGTCGTCGCCCGGATCGGGCAGGTGTCGGGCAATGCCCCGATCCCCGGCGTTCCGCTCGCGCTGCTGGCGTGGCTCAAGCGGCACGAGCCCGAGCGCTACGCCGCGATCGGCACGCTCTTCTTCGCCAAGGACTACGTGAACTACCGGCTCACCGGCCGCCGTGCGACCGACGAATCCGACCTGTCGTTCTTTCCCTGCGATACCCATGCCCGCGCCCTGTCGCCCGAGCTGCTCGCGCGCGCCGGCATCGACGAGGCCGCGGGCATGTTGCCCGAGGTGCTGCCGACCGGCGCCCCGGTCGGCCCCCTGACCGCCGAGGCCGCCGAACAGCTCGGCCTGCGCGAGGGCACGCTCGTCGCCTCGGGGGCGGGCGACGCGGTCGCGGCAGCCCTCGGGGCGGGTGCGACGGCGCCGGGGCAGGCCGTGACGGTGATCGGCACCAGCTTCATGAACAACCTGACCACCGACCGCCCGCTGATCGAGCCGGAAGGCGTCGGCTTTCTCTTCCTGATGCCGGGCGGGGCGTGGCAACGGCTGATGGCCAATACCGGGGGCGGCACGCTCTGCCTCGACTGGGCGGCCGAGATGTTCTGCGGGGGGCTGCTCGAGGCCGAGGGCGGGCGCGGCCCCGCCTTCTTCGCCGCGCTCGAGCGCGAGGTGGCGGCGGTGCCGCCGCTCGCGCGGGGGCTGATCGCACATCCCTACCTCAACACGTCGGGCATGTCGGCGCCGCGCTTCGACCCGGCCGCGCGCGCGTCGATCTACGGACTCGACACCGCCACGACGCCCGCCGAGATCGTGCGCGCGGTGATGGAGGGCGTCGCCTTCTCGATGCGGCAATGCTACGCCGCGCTCGGCGCCGAGGTGTCGGAGATCCGGATCACCGGCGGGGGCGCGCGCTCGGCCACGTGGCGGGCGATCTGCGCCGCGGTCATTGACCGGCCGCTTCGCAGCATCGAGACGGAGGAGACCGGCGCGCTTGGCGTGGCGATGCTGGGCGCGGTGGCCGCGGGCGCGCACCCCGATCTCGCGGCCGCGACCCGCGCGATGGTGCAGACGGGCGCCGACGAGGTGCCCGACCCGGCGCTCGTCTCCGCCTACGCGCGCGGGGCGCCGCTCTTCGACGCGCTGGGCGATGCGCTGATCCCGCTCTGGCAGCACCGGGCGCGCCTGCTGGAGGTCGGCGCATGAGCGGCCCGCGTCCGCCCGGAGAGGCCCGGCACGTCATGTTCGATCTCGACGGCACCCTCGTCGATACCCGCGCGGCGGTGGAGGCGTGCTATGCCCGCGTCTTCGACCGGCACCTGACCATACCCTTCCCGCCGCCCGACCTTCCGGCCGACCTGTTCGCCATGCGCCCGCGCGAGGTATTCGGCCTCGTCGCCCCCGGCGAGGCGGACCGACTCTACGACGCATACAGCGAGGCCTATCCCGACTGCGCCGCGTTCGTGCAGGTGTTTTCCGGAGCGGCCGAGCTGATCGCCGGGCTGCGCGCCGCGGGGCGTGCTCCCAGCCTCGTGACCAACAAGGGAAAGGAGCGGACGTTGATCGACCTTTCCGTCGCGGGCATCGACCCGGCGGACCTGGCCGCGATCGTGACCGCAGAGGATACTGTGGAACGCAAGCCGGATCCGGCCCCGCTCCTGCTCGGCCTCGCCCGCGCCGGCGCCGGGCCGGACGAAGCGGTCTATGTCGGCGACGGCCCGCAGGATATCGAGGCGGCACGGGCGGCCGGGCTGGCCTGCGTCGCGGTGAGCTACGGCTTCTACCGCTCCGAGACGCTCGCCGCTCTGCACCCCGCTGCCCTCGTCGATGACGTCCCCGCGCTCGCGGCGGCGCTGTCCGTCACGCTTCGGCAGGGCTCGGCGGCCTGACGGGCGCGCAAGTGCCCGGCACGCGGCAGCCGGCCGTGTCAGGTGTCCGAGCGATGGCCGAGCCGGGCAGAGATGCTCGTCGCGGCGTCGCACAGGGCGGCCGACAGCTCCGCCTCCTTCTCGGTCAGCGTCTTGAGCATGCCGCCCACGCTCACGGCGGCGATGGCCGTTCCCTGCGCGTCGAACACCGGGGCACCGAAGGCGCCGACGCTCGCGGTCACGTCTTCGGCGCTGCGCGAATAGCCCCGCTCGCGGATCCTGCGCAGCGTGTCGCGAAGATCATCGGGCGAGAGCGGCGCGCCCGTCATCGTCTGCAGCGGGCCCGAGGCGACCACCTGTTCGAGCAGGTCGTCGCGATGGGCCAGCACGGCAGTGGGGCCGCCGCCGACATGCAGCGGCAGCGACTTTCCCACGTCGAGCACCATCACCCGCACCAGAGAGGGGCCCTCGACCCGCTCCAGGCACACGCCGCGCAGGCCGTCGGGCACGATCAGATAGGCCGTCTCGCCGCCCCGTGCCGCGAGATCCACCAGCACCTCCGCTGCGATCTCGCGCAGGTGCAGCGCGTTGCCCGCGCTCGCGCCCAGCCGGAAGACCCGCAGAGTCAGGTGATAGCCCGCCCCGGTGCGGGACAGCCAGCCGACCCTCTCCAGCGTGCTGAGCAGTCGATAGGCCGTCGTGCGCGTGTGGCCGCTCCGCGCGACGATCGTCGGCAGGGAAAGGACCGGCTCGCCCTCGTCGAAAAGCTCCAGCAGGCGCACCGCCTTCTCGACCGAAGCCACGTGGTTCTTCGGGTCGCTATCGGTCTGCGCCTGCAATGTCCGTCGCTGCAATGCCCGTCCCTGCTCCGGCCGTGCCTTCCCGGCCCCGGCTGCTTGCCGCATGCCCCGTTCGGCCCCGTTTTCCGCCATGTCGCCGTCTCCCGCAGCGATACCCCGTCGATCCATGTTGACAGGGCTCGAAACGAAAGCCAATCTGCCCGCTGTTCGCAATACGGATAGTGCATCCGGATTGCGGACAATGCAGAGGATGACCCGACAGGGCGCCTCAAGGGAGGAGACAGCATGACCACGATGAACCGGGGCGCCCGCGCCCTCTGCACGGCCTTGTCCGCGCTTCTGGCCACGACGGCTGCAACCACCGTCGCGGCGCAGCAATTCCCGTCGGAGCCGATCCGCATCGTCATCGGCTTCGCCGCCGGGGGCTCGACCGATACGAACACGCGCGCGCTCGCCGCCGCGGCCGAGGAGACCTGCGGCACCGAGATCGTCATCACCAACCAGCCGGGCGGCTCGGGGGTGATCGCGCTCGAGACGGTGCGCAACTCCGACGCCGACGGCTACACGATCGCCACGACGCCGACCGAGATCAGCGCCGTCTCGCACATGGGCCTGAGCGACATTACGCACGAGGATTTCGGCGCCGTCATGCGCTTCGTCTTCGACCCCCACGGCTTCTTCGTCACGCCCGACTCGCCTTACAAGTCGCTGCAGGATGTCGTGGACGCGGCCAAGGGCGGCGAGACGATCCGGGTCGCCACCTCCGGTCCGGCCAGCCCCTACGCGATCACCTTCGAGGACATGGCGCGCAACACGGGCGTGACGGGGCAGCTCGTCAACATCCCCTATCAGGGCGACGCCATGGCGATTCCGGCGGCCCTGAGCGGCGAAGTCGATCTGCTGGTCACGAACGCCTCCAACGTCGTGGGCCAGGTGGCCGAGGAGGCGCTGGTGCCCCTCGGCGTCGCGAGCGACAGCCGCATCGCGATCCTGCCCGACACGCCGACCCTGGAGGAGCAGGGAATCGACGTCACGGGCGGCTCGATCTTCGGGCTCGCGGTGCCGGCCGGCACGCCCGGCGACCGGGTGGAGGCGCTCAACGCCTGCTTCGAGGCCGCCTTCCGCTCCGACGCATTCAACGCCTATGTCGAGCAGAGCGGGGTGAACCCGGCCTACCTCGGGGCCGCCGACTACGACGCCTACCTCGCCGCCGAGTATCAGCGCTACGGCGAGCTTCTCGAGCAGTTGGGCCTCGCCCAGTAAGCCCATGCCGCTGACCCCTCAGACGGGCTCGGTCGCCCCGCCCCTGCTGGTGATCCTGCTGGGGGCGGGTGCGATCTGGGTCGCCACGGGCATCCGGCCCGGAATGCTGCCCCACGACCCCGGGCCGGCGTTCCTGCCCATGGCCGCGGGCGCCGCCCTTGTCGGCCTGGGCCTGCGCCTGCTTCTTGCGCGAGAGCCGCACGAAGGGCCGCCGCGGGGCGGCATGCTCCTGCGCGTCGCCGGCACGATCGCGCTGACGCTGGCCTACCTCACAACGCTGGAGCGCTGGGGCTTTCCGGCATCGACCTTCGCCTTCCTGACCTGCCAGATGCTGCTGCTCGGGGTGCGCTCGCCCCTCGCCCTGGCGACGCTGCCCGCCGGCCTGACGGCGCTCACCTACATCCTGTTCCGCATCCTTCTTTCCGTGCCGCTGCCGGCCACGCGCATCGGTGGCATTCTGATATGAGCGGCTGGGCAGAGGGTTTTGCCGTCCTGCAGGACTGGTCGGTGCTGGCCATGGTCCCCATCGGGGTGCTGCTCGGAGTCTCGATCGGGGCGATCCCGGGCCTGTCGGCCACGGTCGGCATGGCGATGTTCCTGCCCTTCACCTTCACCCTCGACCCGCTGACCGGCCTCATCCTGCTGCTCGGCATCTACAACGGCGCCTGCTACGCCGGCGCAATTCCGGCCGTGCTCATCAACACGCCCGGCACGCCTTCGTCGGCGGCGACCACGCTCGACGGCTACCCCATGGCGCAGAAGGGGCGGGCCGGCGAAGCCCTGACGCTGTCGCTGCTTGCCAGCGTTGCCGGCGGGCTGATCGGCACGGCGCTGCTGGCGTTCTTCGCTCCCGTGCTCGCGCGCTACGCGCTCTCGTTCGGCACGCCGGAATACTTCGCCATCGCCGTGCTCGCGCTGACCATCATCGCCTCGATCGGGGGCGGACAGATCTCCAAGGGGTTCGTGGCCGCCGCGCTCGGCCTGCTGATCGCCTCGGTCGGGTTCGACCCGGTCGCGGGCTTCCCGCGCCTGTCGTTCGGCAGCTCCGACCTGTCGGGCGGCATCCAGCTCATCCCGCTGCTGGTCGGGATCTTCGGCATGGCCGAGGCGCTGACCCAGCTCGAACGCGCGATCGCCTCGCGGCTCGATCGCCGCGAGATTGGCGGCTTCGGCATCGGCTCGGGCTGGGCGCGGCGGCTGCTGCCGACCACGGCCGGCGCGAGCATGATCGGCTTCGGCACCGGAATGCTCCCTGGCGTCGGCGGCGACATCGGCGGCTACATCGCCTACAACGAAGCCAAGCGCTTCGGCTGCCGGTCGGCGAAGTTCGGAGAGGGAGAGCCGCGCGGCGTCGTCGCGGCGGAGGCGGCGAACAACGCGAGCAACATGGGCTCGCTCGTTCCCACCTTCGCGCTCGGCATCCCCGGCAACACCCAGGCCGCGGTTCTGCTGGGCGCGTTGCTGATCGCCGGGGTGCAGCCGGGGCCGGGCCTGTTCACCTCCGCGCCCGAGCTGATCTACGGCTCGTTCCTCGGGATGGCGCTCGCCTATGTCTGCCTTCTCGCCATCGGCCTGCTGGGGATCCGGCTGTGGATCCAGGTCATCCAGATCCCGTCGGTGTATCTGTGGCCCATCGTCATCCTGTTCTGCGTGGTCGGTGCCTACGCCGTGCGCAATACCACGTTCGACGTGCTGGTGATGATGCTCGCCGGGGTGCTCGGCTACCTGATGACCAAGGCGCGCTACCCGGTCGCCCCCCTCCTGATCGCCGTGATCGTCGGCCCGATCGCGGAGGAGAATTTCCGCCGCTCGATGATCCTGCATCAGGGCAGCTACGAGTGGCTGCTGCAGCCGCTGACCGCGTCCATCCTTGCCTTCGCCGCCGCGTCGCTGGTCTTCTCGGCCTGGCGGCATCGCGGGCAGGCGCGGGCAGAGCGGGACGTGGCACGATGACCCGGTTCGAGACGATGGCCGAGGGCCTCGCCTTTCCCGAAGGCCCCGTCTCGATGCCCGACGGCAGCGTCGTGGTGACCGAGATCGCCCGCGGCTGCCTGACCAGGATCGCGCCGGACGGGCGCGTGACGCGCCTCGCCGAGACGGGGGGCGGGCCGAACGGCGCCGCCCTCGGCGCGGACGGCATGCTCTACATCGCCAACAACGGCGGCTTCTCGTGGGAGACCGAGGGCGGATGGCGCCCCATAGGCCGCGCGCCCGACAATGCGGGCGGCTCGATTCAGCGGGTCGATCCCGAGACCGGCGCCGTCGAGATGCTCTACACCGAGTGCGAGGGCAGGCCGCTGCGCGCGCCGAACGACCTCGTGTGCGACGCCCATGGCGGGATCTGGTTCACCGATCACGGGCACCGCTCGGGGCGGACGCTCGACTTCGGCGCGGTCTACCACGCCGCTTGCGACGGCGCGCGCATCGCCGAGGCCGCCTTCCCCCTGATCGGGCCCAACGGGATCGGCCTGTCGCCGGACGGCGGCACCCTCTACGTCGCCGAGACGTCGAGCGGGCGGCTCTGGTCGTGGCCCATCGAGGCGCCGGGCGTGCTGCGGCGGGCCGACTGGCCCTCGCCCACCGGCGGCGACCTGGTGGCCGGCCTGCCCGGTTTCCAGCGCTACGACAGCCTCGCCGTCGAGGCGGGAGGCAACGTCGCGGTGGCCACACTGCGCTTCGGCGGGATCGTCGTGATCTCGCCCGAGGGCGGGCTCGTCGAGCGGATCGCGCTGCCCGACCCCTACACCACCAACATCTGTTTCGATCTCCGCGACCCGGAGGTGGCCTACGTCACGTTGTCGTCCACAGGACGCCTCGTGCGCATGCCGTGGGCCCGGCCGGGCCTGCCCGTGCCGCCGCCGCCCGCATCGTGAGAGAGCCCTGCAAGAGAGAGACCGCATGACCACATCCCCGGCCACGGCCGCCCTGAGCAACCAGCCGCCCGGCGCCCCCGATCTCGACGAGCTGCGCCGGCGCGCCTTCGCCCTGCGTCGCAAGATGATGGGCATGGCCGCCGGCAAGGGCGAGGGCTACATCGCGCAGGGGCTCGCGATGGCCGACTGCCTCGCCGCCCTCTACTTCCACGAGATGCGCCACGACAGCGCGCGCCCCGACTGGCCGGATCGCGACCGCTTCCTGCTGTCGACCGGCCATTACTCGATCGCCATGTACGCGGTGCTGGCCGAGGCCGGCTACATGGACGAGGCGCAGCTGCCCTCCTACGGCCTCAACGGTTCGGCCCTGCCGATGAGCACCTTCGACGAGACGGTCGGCGTCGAGATCGTCGGCGGCTCGCTCGGCCACGGCCTCGGTCAGGCGGTGGGCATGGCGATGGGCCTGCGGATGGACGGCTCGCCCGCCCGAGTCTTCTGCGAGTTCTCCGACGGCGAACTGCAGGAGGGCTCGACCTGGGAGGCGGCGATGGGGGCGGCCACTTTCGGCTGCGACAACCTCGTGGCCCTGATCGACTGCAACGGCATCCAGGCTGACGGGCCGGTGACCGTGGCGATCGAGCCCGTGGCCGACAAGATGAGCGCCTTCGGCTGGGACACGAGCGAGGTGGATGGCAACGACATGGCCGCCCTGGTTGCGGCGCTCGCGGGCGCCCGCGCCGCCGACGGGCGGCCCAAGGCCATCGTGATGCGCACCACGCCCGGCCATGGCGTGCCGACCATCGTGGCGCGCGAGCGGGCGCATTTCGTGCGCATCGCCGACGACGAATGGGACGCGCTGATCGCCGAACTGGAGGCCGGGAATGTCTGAAGCACCGATCAAGAACCGCACCCGCGGCATGGGCGAGATCGTCGAGGTCGCCGGCAAGCAGACCGAGCTCGCCCCCTTCGGCCGGACGCTGGCCGAGCTCGGCCACGAGCGGCCCGAGATCGTCGGGCTGACGGCCGACATGGGCCGCTACAGCGACATCCTGCCGTTCCGCGACGCCCACCCCGACCGCTTCTTCAACGTCGGCATGGCCGAGCAGAACCTGATGATGATGGCCGCCGGCCTGTCGAAGGTGGGCAAGATCGCCTTCTGCACGACCTACTCGGTGTTTATCACGCGCCGCGCCTACGATTTCGTCGCCATCGCCTGCGCCCATTCGAAGGCCAACGTGAAGATCTTCGCGGGCATGCCCGGCCTCGTGAACGGCTACGGCGCCACCCACCAGGCGACGGAAGACCTCAACATGATGCGCGGCATCGCCGATCTCGCGGTGATCGACCCCTGCGACGCGATCGAGCTCAAGCAGGTGGTGCGCGCGGCGGCCGACATCCCCGGCACGGTCTATGTCCGCAACCTGCGCGGCAAGGTGCCGGTCGAGCTCGGCGACGACTACCGCTTCACATTCGGCAAGGGGCAGGTGCTGCGCGCGGGCGACGGCCGGGTGGGCATCATCGCCACCGGCTACATGAGCGCGCGCGCCCTCGACGCCTGCCGCGCCACCGCCGCCGAGGGGCACGACCCCAGCGTTCTGCACCTGAGCACCATCAAGCCGTTCGACGCGGCCGCGGTGCTCTCGTTCGCGCGCGACCACGAGCGGCTTATCGTGGCCGAGAACCACAAGACGACCGGCGGGCTGACGACGCTGGTGATCGAGGCGCTCTACGAGTCGGGACTGCACCGCCCGATGACGCGCATCAGCCTCGCCGACAGCTTTTTCGAATGCGGCTCGCAGGAATATCTCGAGGCGAAATACGGCGTCGACCTGCCCGCCTTCGAGGCCGCGATACGACAGGACCCAGCAAGCGCAGGAGCCCCGACATGAACCGGCACGATCCCGACGCAGGGCGGATGGACCCCGCCAAGCAGCCCTACGCCCGGCCGCAGCCCTTCGGCATGATGCCCGACATCTTCGCGCCCGGCGCGCTCGATCTCGACGGCGACGAGCAGAGCTGGGTGCCGCAGGCCGAGGGCGTGTGGTTCCGCCCGCTCGTGCTCTGCGTGAGCCAGGGCTATTACGTCAACCTGCTGCGCGTGCGGAACTCGGGCGTGCTGTCGCGACACCGCCATGCCGGGCCCGTCCACGCGATCACGCTGCGCGGGCGCTGGCACTACCTCGAGCACGACTGGGCGGCGGTGCCGGGTTCCTACGCCTTCGAGCCGGCCGGCGAGACCCATACCCTCGTGGTGCCCGACGACGTCGACGAGATGGTGACGCTGTTCCACGTCACCGGCGGATACGTCTACGTCGATACCGAGGGCCGGGCCATGGGCTACGAGGACGTGTTCACCAAGCTCGACGCCGCCCGGGCCCACTATGAGGCGATCGGCCTCGGCGCGGCCCATGCCGAGAGCCTGATGCGGTGACGGCGACGGGAGCGATCGAGGGCACGCCGCCGGCGGGCCTGCCCGAGCGCAAGGGCGGCATCCGCCTGTTCGGGGGACCGGGGCGCTATCACCAGGGGCCGGGGGCGCTCGACCTGATCGGCGAGGTCGCTGCGGCCTTCGGCCCAGCGCCTCTCGTGGTCGGCGACGCGCATGTCATGGCGATGCTGCGACCCCGGCTCGAAGCGCTTCTGGCGGGGGCGGGTCTGCGCCCCGCCTTCCGCACGCTCGAGGGCGAGATCACCCGGCCCGCCATCGAAGCGCTCGCGCGGGGCGCCGAGACGGCCAGCGTCGTCGTCGGCGTCGGCGGCGGCAAGTCGCTCGATGCGGCCAAGGGCGTCGCCATGATTTTGCACGCGCCCGTCATCACGGCGCCCACCATCGCCTCGAACGACAGCCCCACCAGCGCGGCCGTGGCGATCTACGACGACGACCACGTGATGATCGCCGTCGACCGGATGGCGGCCAGCCCCGCCTGCGTGCTCGTCGACACGGCGCTGATCGCCGCCGCGCCGGCATCCTTCCTGCGGGCGGGCATCGGCGACGCCATCGCCAAGAAGTTCGAGGCGGAGGGCTGCATGGCGGGAGCCGGCCTCACGCCTTTCGGCACGCGCCCCCTCGTCACGGCGCTCGCCATCGCCGATTGCGCCCATGCCACGATCCTGCGCCACGCCGAGGCGGCCCTTGCCGCGTGCGAGGCCCGAGAGGCCACGCCCGATCTCGAGCACGTGGTCGAGGCCGTCGTGCTGATGAGCGGGCTCGGCTTCGAGAATGGCGGCCTGTCGCTGGCCCACTCGCTGACGAGGGGCCTTGTGAGGGCGCGCGGGGCGCGCGACGCGATCCACGGTGCGCAGGTGGCCTGGGCGGTGCTGGTGCACATGGCCGCCGAGGGGCGGGGGGACGATGAAATCCTGTCGCTCGCCCGCTTCTACCGCCGCATCGGCCTGCCGGTTCGGCTCGCCAACCTCGGCATGGCCGACCCCACCGAGACCGAGATCGACGAGATGGCCCGCCTGACGATGACCGCGCCCCACCTCGCCAATTTCGCCGTCCCGCTCGACCGGGCCGCGGTCGCCGCGGCGATCCGGCGGGCCGAGGCGCTGGGAGCGAGTGTGTGAGCGCGCCCGGCGATCTCTTCGACGTGGCGGGCCGGCGCGCACTGGTCACCGGCGCGTCGTCGGGCCTCGGCCGGCACGTCGCCGGGGTCCTCGCGTCTCGGGGGGCGCACGTGACGCTGGCGGCCCGCCGCCGCGACGCGCTCGACGCGGCGTGCGCCGTGATCGCGCAGAGCGGCGGCACGGCCGAGGCCGTGGTGCTCGACGTCGCCGACGGGTCGGCGGTCGCGGCGTTCTTCGACGCCGCCGCGGCCTTCGACATCGTCATCAACAACGCCGGCATCTCGCGGCCGGGCGCGCTGGGCGACCTCTCCGCCGCCGACTGGGACGACACGATGGCGGTGAACATGCGCGCACCCTTCCTCGTGGCGCAGGCCGCGGCGGCCGCGATGCGTGCGGCGGGGCAGAGGGGGGCGATCGTCAACGTCGCCTCCATCCTCGGCCTGCGCGTCGCGGGCGGCGTCGGCGCCTATGCCGCCTCGAAGGCGGGGCTCGTCCAGCTCACGCGGGCGATGGCGCTGGAATGGGCGCGCGACGGCATCCGCGTCAACGCGCTCTGCCCCGGCTATATCGAGACCGACATCAACCGCGACTTCTTCGAGACCGAGCGGGGCCGCGCCCTGATCCGCCGCATCCCGCAGCGGCGCCTCGGCACGGCCGCCGATCTCGACGGCGCGCTCCTGCTGCTGGCGTCGGATGCGGGGCGGTTCATGACCGGGGCCGAGATCGTCGTGGACGGCGGTCACCTCGTCTCGAGCCTTTAGGAGAGGGCCATGGATCTTCGTATTCCCCCCGAGATCGAGCGCGTCCGCGCCGCCATCGCCGCCTTCGTCGAGACCGAGCTTCTGCCGCTCGAGGCCGACCCGGCCAGCTTCGACGACCACCAGAACATCCGCCTCGACCTGCTGGAAGAGGTGCGCGCCAAGGCGCGCGCAGCCGGCCTGTGGAGCCTGCAGGTGCCGCGCGAGGAGGGCGGCGGCGGGCTGAGCCGGGTGGGCATGGCGGTGGCCTACGAGGCGATGAACCGCTCGATCTTCGGCCCCGCCGCGTTCAACTCGGCCGCGCCGGACGACGGCAACATGATGGTGCTCGCCGCCCTCGGCACCGAGGCGCAGAAGCGGCGCTGGCTCGACCCGATCCGCGACGGCGAGGTGCGCTCGGCCTTCGCCATGACCGAGCCGCATCCCGGCGGCGGATCGGACCCGGGCATGATGCTGACGCGGGCCGAGCGGCGCGGCGACGGCTGGGCGATCACCGGGCGCAAGTGGTACATCACCGGCGCCGGCGAGGCCGCCCATTTCATCGTCGTCGCCCGCACCTCGGACGACCCGCGCAGCGGGCTGACGGCGTTCCTCTTTCACCGCGACGACCCCGGCTGGCGCATCGTGCGGCGCATCGGGATCATGGGCCCCGAGGAGCATGGCGGGCATTGCGAGCTCGCGTTCGACGGGCTGGAAGTGCCCGACGAGGCTGTGCTCGGTGGCGTCGGGCGGGGCCTCAAGGTGACGCAGACCCGTCTCGGCCCGGCCCGGCTCACGCATTGCATGCGGTGGCTGGGGCTGGCGAAACGCTGCGTCGAAATCGCGACCGAGTATGCCGAGCGCCGCGAGGGCTTCGGCGTGCGGCTCGCCGAGCGCGAGAGCGTCCAGACGATGCTGGGCGATCTGGCGATGCAGATCGAGATCGGCCGCCTGCTGGTGATGAAGGCCGCATGGGCGCTCGACCGGGGCAGCTACGCGCGCACCGAGATCTCGATGGCCAAGATCCACGTGGCGAACCTGCTGCACACCGCCGCCGACCGGGCGATCCAGATCAACGGGGCGCGCGGCTATTCCACCGACACGCCGCTCGAATGGATCTACCGCTACGCGCGGCAGGCCCGGCTGGTCGACGGGGCCGACGAGGTCCACAAGATGGTCATCAACCGCGAGCTGCGCGCCAGCGGGCCGGCGCTGTGGTCATGGCCGGTGATGGAGGGCTGATGTTCGAGGAGCCGCATCTCCGCCCGCGCGCGGCGAACTTCCAGCCGCTCACCCCGGTCGGTTTCCTGACGCGCGCCGCCGAGGCGCATCCGCACCGCACGGCGGTGATCTGGCGGGATGCGACGTGGGACTATGCCGGGCTGCACGCGATGGCCGTGCGGATGGCCGAGGCCCTGCGCGCCGCGGGCATCGGCCGTGGCGATGTCGTGTCGATCGTCGCGCGCAACCGCCCCGAGATGCTGGCCGCGCATTTCGCCGTGCCCGCGCTCGGCTCCGTTCTGAGCACGCTCAACATCCGGCTCGACGCGGGCGCGCTCGGCTACATCCTCGCCCATTCCGAAAGCCGGCTGCTGCTGTGCGATCCGGCCTGCGCCGGGGCTGCGGGCGAGGCTGCACGCGCCACCGGCGTCCGGATGCTGACGCTCGCCGATCCGGGCGAGGGGCCGGCGCCCGACCGGCTCGACCTGCTGACGGGCGGCTCTGCGGCGCCGCCGCTCGACGCGTCCGCCGTCACCGAGGAATGGCAGCCGATCTGCCTCAACTACACCTCCGGCACGACGGGCGCGCCGAAGGGCGCCGTATATCACCACCGGGGCGCGTTCCTCAACGCGATGGGCAACGCCATGACGCTCGGCTTCGGGGCGACCACGAGCTATCTCTGGACGCTGCCGATGTTCCACTGCAACGGCTGGGCGCACACCTGGGCGGTGACGGCGGCGGGCGGTACCCATGTCTGCCTCGACGCGGTGGAGCCTGCCGCGATCTTCGACCTGATCGCCCGCCACGGCGTCAGCCACATGTGCTGCGCGCCCGTGGTGCTCTACATGCTGCTGGCCGATCCTGCGGCCGAGGCGCACCGGGCGCGGCTGGCCGCGGGCGAGGCTGGCCGCGTGGCCGTCGGAACCGGAGGGGCCGCGCCCTCGGCCCACCTGATCGAGCAGCTCGGCACGCTCGGTTTCGACCTGACCCATCTCTATGGGCTGACGGAGAGCTACGGCCCGGCCTCGATCTGCCAGACCGGCGAGGCGCTCGAGGGCGCCTCGAACGAGCGCAAGGCGGCGTGGCTCGCGCGGCAGGGGTATCGCCACGCCACATCCGGCACGATCCGCATCGCCGCCACGGGCGGCGCGGGCGGCGCGGGCGGCGACGCGCCGCCCGACGGCGAGACGCAGGGCGAGATCCTCCTGCGCGGCAACACGCTGATGGCCGGCTACTACCGCGACGCGACGGCGACCGAGCGCGCCTTTGCGGGCGGCTGGTTCCATACCGGCGATCTCGGGGTGCGCGATACCGACGGCGCGATCAGGGTGACCGACCGCGAGAAGGACGTGATCATCTCGGGTGGCGAGAACATCGCCTCGATCGAGGTCGAGGGCGTGCTGCACCGGCACCCCGCCGTCCTGCTCGCCGCCGTCGTCGCCATGCCGAGCGCCAAATGGGGCGAGTTGCCTTGCGCCTTCGTCGAGCTGAAGCCGGGCCACGAGACCGCGCCCGACGAGCTCGAGGCGTTCTGCCGGGGCCAGCTCGCGACGTTCAAGGTGCCGCGCCACTACCGCTTCGGCGAACTGCCAAAGACCGCGACCGGCAAGATTCAGAAGTTCCTGCTGCGGCAGCGCCTGATGGACGAGGCGGAATGAGTGTCCTCACCGAGCCCGCGCGCCGCGACGCCCTCGCGGCCTGGATCGCCGAGATGACCGGCCGCGACGGCCCGCTGACGCTCTCGCCGATCACGGGCGGCCAGTCGAACCCGACGTGGCATGCCGCGCTGCCCGGCGCCGACCTCGTGCTGCGCACCCGCCCCTCGGGCCAAACGCTGCCGGGCGCGCACGCCATCGACCGCGAGTTCCGCGTGCTCTCGGCGCTGCACCCCGCCGGCCTGCCGGTGCCGCGCCCGGTTGCGTGGTGCGGCGACGAGAACGTGATCGGCACGCCCTTCTACCTGATGGAGCGGGTGCCGGGCCGTGTTTTTCATGACGCCACGCTGCCCGGCCTCTCGGCCGAGGAGCGCGAGGCCGCCTACCTGTCGATGGCCGAGACGCTGGCCCGGCTGCACGCCGTCGACCCGGCCGCGGTCGGCCTCGCGGATTTCGGAAAGCCCGGCAATTACTTCGAGCGTCAACTCAGCCGCTGGACGCGGCAGTGGCGCCAGGCCGAGAGCATGGACATCCCCGACATCGACCGTCTCTCCGAGGCCCTGGGCGCGCGCATGCCGGAAGACGACGGGCGGCAAGCCATCGTCCACGGCGACTACCGGATCGGCAACCTCATCCTGCACCCCGGCGAGCCCCGCGTCGTGGCGATCCTCGACTGGGAGCTGTCGACCCTCGGCCACCCGCTGTCCGATCTGGGGTTCTGCTGCATGACGTGGCGCACCTCGCCCGAGGAATACGGGGGCATCCGCGGCACCGGCGCGACGGCCCCCGGCATTCTCTCCCGCGAGGCGTTCGTCGCCCGCTACGCGGCCGCCGCGCCGGGAACGCCGCCGCTCGCGCCGTTCCACGAGGCCTTCGCCTTCTTCCGCTTCGCGGTGATCTTCGTTGGCATCGCCGAGCGCGCCCGGAAGGGCACCGCCGCCGATCCGCAGGCCGCGCGTCTCGCGCCGCTCGCCGCCGTCTTCGCCCGGCGGGGGCTCGAGGTTCTCGGGCTCGCCCCAGCGGCGGCGCCCTGACGAAACGGCCCCCTGGAGACTGGTCAGAACGAGAGGTTATTCCGAAATGACGACCGACACCAAGCGCATCGCCGTAGTCACGGGCGGTGGCACCGGGCTGGGGCAGGCGAGCGTCCTGCGACTGCTGGCCGACGGCTTCCACGTCCATTCCCTGGGACTCGACGTCGAGGAAAGGACCGACCACCCGGCGCACGCGCACACCGAGTTCGACGTGACCGACAGCGCCGCCATCGCCGACTTCGCCGCCGGCTTCGACGGGCTCGACGCCCTCGTGAACGCCGCAGGTGTGATCCGGCACGAGGGGCACGAGCTGACCAACGAGGGATTCCGGGCGGTGATGGCGGTCAACCTCGGGGGGACGCAGGAGATGTGCTTCGCCTTCGAGCGGGCCCTCAAGGCGCGCGGCGGCGCGGTCGTGAACTTCGCCTCGATGTGGTCGATCTTCGGCTCGGCGCGCAACCCGGCCTATTCGGCGAGCAAGGGGGCTGTCGCCTCGCTCACTCGCGCCCTCGCCGCTGCGTGGGGCGGGGATGGCGTGCGGGTCAATGCCGTCGCCCCGGGCTGGGTGGATACCCGCATGTCCGTGAACGCGATGACGAACCCCGACCGATCCGGTCCGATACTCGCGCGCATCCCGGCCGGCCGCTGGGGACGGCCGAGCGAAGTCGGCAACGTCGTCGGCTTCCTCGTCTCGCCCGCCGCAAGCTACGTCAACGGGGTGGTTCTGCCGATTGACGGGGGCTACAGCATCGCCTGACGACAGACCTGTCGCGCGCCTCCGCGTCGCGCTCGTCCGCGGTGCGGCCTCGCCCCGCGGGACCGGGACGTCGGTGAACCGCCGCGGGCCGCCTGCCCGCCGATGCGAGGGGCTGCCGGCGCCGGCGGCTGCGTCGCGCAATACCCCGGTCCGTCGGCGCAGATCGCCCAGACGGATCGGACCCGCAGCGGAAGCCATGCGCTTCCGCTGCGGTCACGGCGAGCCTCAGTGGCTGTCGAAGACCTTCTGGAAGGGGGCGGTCGCGGCGGCGAGACGCTCGGTGTCTTCCGGCGTCGGCGCGAGCGGGTCGGCCGCAACCGGCAGGGCGCGGAACTTCATCAGGCAGGCCATCAGAAGCAGCCGTGCCTTCGTCGACGTCAGGTTCGAGCCGGGGACGACCAGAGGAAAGGGATCCGCGAACCCCTCCATCGCGCCCCGCCCCGTCCGCACGGTGGGCAGGCCGGTGTAGGCGGCGCGCAGCAGCAGCTCCTCGCGGGCGCCCGAGGGAAGACGGCCATAGTGTGGATCGACTTTGAATGGTGACCCCTGTCAGACTCGGTCCAAGCCTTGGAAAACGCTACGAAAAGAGCTCCCTGCGCGGGGTCCCGATCGGCGCCGATAGGGATCCCGCGATTGCCTCGAAAACCCCGCGTGTTCAAATGCTTGCGGCCAGGTGAGGTGGGGCGCGAGTTCAGAGCCGATCCACAACCAAGGTATTCACGATGTCAAAGAGCCTACCGGATTATCCGGCCTCGGCGGAGGTTAACCTGCCTCGCCGGTCGGGGGGAAGAATCGAACGAGTTTGAGACCATCGACGTCCTCGGGCATGCGGCGGTTCCGGCCGGCGGTGGCGAAGTCGAAGCCCTGATCCGTCGGCGCGCGCCAGATCATCACCGCGTCGCCGTCGTCGATCCCTGAAAGAACCTGCTCCCAGATCCGGTTGCGTGTGCGAGCCGAATAGGCGCCGACGAAGACGCCCGCCCGAACCTCCAGACACCATGCGGCCAGACGCCCCCGAAGGCGGGGCGGAGCGCGATTAACCACGATGACCATCATCGCCGGACACCTCGTCTCGAAAGGCTGGGCCGACCGCGTCCGGCGGTGGCTCCGGCTTGGGCAGATTTCCAGCAGAGAGGACTTCCTCGATCGTTGGCACGATGTGGTCCAGAAGCCCGCTCTTCCTGAACGAGTCCCGGCACGCCAAGCGCACGGCCCGTTCTACGGGCATGTCGAGTTTGCGCTTTTCCGCCAAGCCGGCAATGCGGAAAGCCTCCGGCACGACCGTGTCGAGCTTCCAGAGATCTGCGATGTCATAGACGAAGCTGCGCGGCTTGCCTGTGTGCAAAAACCCGATGGCCGGCGCGTAGCCGGCTGCCAGAACCGCCGCTTCGGCAAGACCGTGAAGGCAGGCCGTTGCGGCGGAAAGGCAGCGGTTCGGGGTATCTGCCGCATCCCATGCGTCCGGATCGTAGCGACGCCGGTTCCACGTCACCCCATGCTTCTTCGCCAGAAGGTCGTAGGTCGCACGCACCCGGGCCCCCTCGATACCGCGCAATTGATCGACGGACCGCCTTTGGGGGGCATCTTCACCGAATCGGCGCCGATACATCTCGCGCACGATCCGCAGTCGTGCCCCCGAGTCGAGCGCAAGGGCTGCCTGCCACAAAAGCTTGTCGGACCTCGCGCCGCCGGGTTGCCCGGCAGAATAGAGGCGCACACCGCCCTCTCCGACCCAGGTCAGCAGTGTCCCGGTCCGCCCTGCCAGCGCCACGGCGGCATGGCTGATCCGAGTGCCGGGTTCGAGCATGAGGCCCGCCACCCCCCGACGGGAATCTGGGTAACGGTCCCATCAGAGTTGACGCTGCAGAAGGCTCCGTCGCGGACATCGAGGTTCGCGCGCTCGACAAACACGAGTTGTGCACGGTCCTTCAGGGGAATCGGTTTCGGCGGTGGTAGACCTCCGAGCGACATTGCGTCATGCGCGCCGCAGCAGCATGAGGCCACAGCCGAACGCCTTGGCCCGACCGAAGCCCTTACCGAGAGCCTCAATGAAGGTCTCAGTATCCTTCACAGTCAGGACTCCCTCGAGATCGAGCAGGCCGTAGCGCGGCTCTCCGGCCCGCTTGCCCCGGTATCCCGGCAGGGTCGCGGTGCTGTAGTGCTGCACAGACACGCGGAGCGGGGCGAAACCCTTCCGTTGGCCGAGCCTCTCCATCCAGTCCACCGCTGCTTCCTGCGCAAGGTCCATCCGACGCTCGGGCCGATCCCGTTTCGGGATCCCGTGGAGCCGGTCCATTACGACATCGACGCGACCGACTCCACTCTTTGCCTTCGTGGCATTGGCGCGCAGAAGGAACCCAAGGCGGTCTCCGGGCGCAAGGTCCGGCGTGAAGGGACGCGTCTCGGGCGGCTCAAAGAGCGGCGCCTCGACCGGTGGCTTTTGGGAAAGGATGGTGAACGCGCCATTCCCCTCGTCGCGCCAGAGAAAGTCGCGCCGGGCCTCTCTGTCTCCTGCAAAGAGCGTCCAGACGAGGCGATGATGCGCGTCGTGCCGCCGCCCTTGGGCTTCGCAGTCGCTTGCGTCGGCTTCCGGGTCAATAAGGGCGGCCAATGCCTCGGCCGAGGGATCGCGCCGGATTCGCATGCGGGATAGCCACAGAGTCATTCTTCCGCACCTCGTGCACGGGCTTGCGGGGTGGCGATGGCGGTCAGCGAGTGAGCGAAGTGCCATCGCTGGCGATCGGTCGCGCGGTCCTGCCTGGTCTCCATCCGGACTATTCCGCCCAGACCGCTCCCATCCGCTGCGGCGACTTCTCTGATCGCGTGCGACCGTGCCCATGGGACGAGCCGCAAATGGGTAAGAGCAGCTACAGGCTCCGGGGCCTCGACGAGGCGCGGGTCGAGCGGTGCGCAAAGCGGACATGCCTTGCGCCCAAGATAGAGTGGGAAGACCGGGCACCGCAGTGCCTCTGCCAATTCAGCGAGCCCCGGCCCGGCCAGCGCGATGCCGAAAAGACAGCCGGACCGGTACTCTCTGCGAGTCAGCGTCGTTCGAACCGCGCCTTCTGCAAGGCGCAACGCCTCCGGTCGGCTCTGCGGGGCGCGCGCCGCTGCGGTCGGCACAGTCTGCACCGTGTGGTAGTCCCGGAGCGGATGGCCGGGATCGAACGTCGCCACGAAAACCATCAGCCGATCGAGGTCCGAGAAATCGTCCTCGCGCCGTCGCCCCAGAGCCGCCCCCAGAAGTCCGACGACTGCCGACCGGCCAGGGCGGTCCAGAGTTCCGCGATGCGCGTGGCCGGCGAGTTCACCCATGGCCCCGACCGTCGCCGCAAGCTGGAATACAAGATACTCAGGCACGGGCAGAAGCCGCGGCGAACGCGGCGATTTCATCGAGCGAGCCTTCACCTCGCGCGACGCTCATGACACGCAAATCATCGCAACAGGCCCCGTAGCAGGTGTCGATACGCCGCGCCATGTCCTCGAGTGCCGAGATCGACGCTGTTTCCACTTCTCCTCCGGCAAGCGAAACCGGCTTGACGAAGGCGCCCGAAAGATCACGGGGCTGCTGGTTGCCGCGTTCGATACGGATGTAGTTGGCGCGCGGATGATGGGCGTGGCTGTTCTGCTTGCCTTTGGGCGTTGCCGTTGCCAACGCCTTCGCAAGTGCCTCGAGACCTTGAGCCGCGAGTTCCACGTCACCGTCGAGATTCTCGATCAGCATATCGACCGAGACGCATGCGTAGAGGTAGTAGACCCCAGCTCCGAAGCCGTGCTCACCGAGGAATCCCGCACCGGAATCCTCCTCGCGGGTCTTCAGTTCGTCCATCGCGGAATACCAATCATCCTGGGCTATGGCCTGGTGCGTGGTGAAGGCGTGTGCGACCTGCACAGCCGCTTCCCGATTGTAGTCCGGCGCATCCGCCAGCATCCTGCCAAACATCGCGATATCGACCGCACCGTCGGCCCGTCGCAGAACGCGCTTCTTCAGATCCTTATCGGTAGGGAGTTTCTCACCCGCGACAGCCTTTTCGGCGAGATCGCGCGCGAGAGCCCATTCGTCGGGCGAAATGAACGCCAGTGTCGTGGCCTCGAGTTCCTTATCTTCGATCTTCGAAAAGGCTTTCCCGATGTCGCGCGCAATCTCTTCGGCGCGCTTCTCATCGACACCCTTCTCTGCCAACTCCTTCGCCAGCTCGCCCGCCAGCCGCCGCGTGCGCGTCCCACGATGTCCTGCGAGATCCTGCATGAAGTAGCTGGTTTCCCGGATGGCCCGTTTCAGCGACTGCGATGACAGCCGCAGGCGCGGGGCCCCGCCGATCGTCGCCTGCTTGGGCCGCCCTGTATCATCGCGATTCGGGTTCGACAGAGGATAGGTCGTGAGAAGGTGGAATTGTACGAAAGTGGTCATGCGGTCTCGTCCTGTTGAGGCGCCTCTGCGCCGAAATAATCGAAAGCCCAACGTGTGCGGACCTTGTCGCTCCAGCAGAGCAGGTCGGCGCCCAGCCGTCCGGGATCGCAGGCACGATCCACAAGAGGCAACACCCGGCGCACCGCCTGCTCCAGATCCGAGCCTTCCGAGCGCACCAAGCGCTGGAACCGAAGGTGGGCCGATCCGCGGCCGCGCTCTGCCGTGCCAAGCTTCCGGGCGAGCGATCGACCATCGGATTTTCGCACCTCGGCCAGGACACGGACGATATGCGCCAGACGCGCCGGGTTCCTCTCGATTCCACGGTTCAGCCGGCGAGCAAGCGCGTGCACCTGCGGTTCCGTAAGAGCCTCGATGTCCGAGGCGCGGCGTAATCGAGCAGCGAGCGCCCGAGCCTCGCTGCGCTCACGTGCTCCGATTTCGGAAGCCCACCAGGCGCCCAGGATGGCGCGGGGATCGTCTTCGCTCATGCAGCAGTCCTCTTCTTGCGCTCCTTCTTCGGTAGCCCGAGCGCCTCGCGCACCGCGCCCGCCTTCTTCCCGTAGCCATAGACGAAACCGCGCAGCCGCTCGTGGGCCGTCACGATATCGCCCTGCTTGTCCGGTCGCGCCTGTGGCAGGGCGACGAGGGCCTCGCGCTCGAAACTGTCGAGCGCCTCTTGTCCCAAACGGCTCAGCCAGGCTTCCGCCAGCGCTCTTCGATCTCCGGGGGCGACGGCTGATATCTCCTGAGGTGCGCCGGCCAACTCCGAACCATTGCCTTTTTCCGCGCCCTCACCGAGGGAGCGTGCGGAGGTCAGTTTCCCGAGAGCCAGCGTAAAATCGTTCTCGGTCGCTATCCAGAACGCGTCAATTCGAGCTTCCTTTTCCGTACCATTCGGCAGCACTACTCCCATCGCTCCTGCAAGTTGCCTTGCCATTTCCGTGGCTGCGCGAACCATTTCCTCTGCGAATACGGCTGCTTCCTTTTCGAGGGAGAACAATGGGACCACCGACCACAGGAAATCGCGGGGACTCATGTTGTCCATCGACCACCCCCCCACGATGATTTGTGCGACATTGTCGGATCGCGACTGCCAAAGACGAAGAACTTCTGCTCTTTGGCGAAGTGACGTATCCTCCACCTCGAATATAATCCCCGCCCAATTTCGGTAGGCCAGACGTCCTGACGGTGGATGTCGCGGCAGCCACTCCGCGTCCCGCTTCTGCCGGTAGTATGGAGTGGTGGAATGTTTCCACATGGCATAGTTCGTTCCCCATGGCCGCTGCTCGACGCCGGTCACGTTGTCGCCGCCTTCGAGCCAGAGCCGTCGTGGCATTCCGAAGAACTGTTCCACCGGAGCCGCGTCCCCCGGATAGACGGGCGGCTTGCCGCTCTCCGAGGTCCGCGGTTGACGCATCCAGGGCAGATCCCCCGACGCTGCGGGAGAGCCGTTGGGCACATTTGCCCAGATCATGGACCAGAGGCCCTCTCCCGGGTTGACGAGAGTCACCAGGGGACCGCCGCCCCGCATCGACGTCCTGTTGCCAGCCCCGCCGGACGGAGCAAATGCCTGCATGGTGTAGAGCGCCATCGCGGCGACTTCGAGATCGAGCGACGGATAGCGCCCACGGCGCACCATGAGATCCGCGTTGTATTTGGCAGTGCTCCCGCCTGCACTGTCGATGAAGAGCATGTCAGGCGGGTTTCTCGAGCCGCCCTGAGCGCCCGGGTCCTGCAAGAACCGCGGGCCATCGCCCATCAGTTCGAATGCCTCCGTGTGTGGCATAAGCGCACTCCGCAGCCTTTCCGGCTCCGGCGCAAGCCGTGTCTCCCAGTCGTCGTGATCTCGCGGCGGATCCGCAAGGAAGACCAAGCCGATCAGCAATTCGTAACACGCAAGGTTAAGATCCGCCCGAGGCCAATCCGGCATAACAAGGCTTCGGTCTGCGATCTGCCATGGAGCAATGACACGACGCGCGCCGGCGTTGTCGAGTACGGGGATCCAGGCATCCGTGATAAGATTGAGAGGCATGCAAGGGCTCAGGCTTGAGGGTTAGAGATTGGTTGCCGATCGCCCCGCGGCGACATATCTTCTTACCGCCACGGGGCGTCGGCATCAGAAGGGTATCGGTCCCATCTTCGTAACCTCCGTCTCGCCGGTGCGGCTGCGCCAACAGCCGGTCTTGTCTGGTCACGGGCGGCGCCATCACGGCGCCGCCCTTTCTTGTTTACGTTGCGAAGCTTTCCACGTCAAGGTTTCTTAACTCGTGACGTGATCACTTATCCCCGCTTGGCGGGGAACGCTCATACCCCGTCGCCAACTCCTGACGCGATCACGGGTCATCTCCGGAACCCCAGAGCTCAACGCCACAGTAGCCCAGTTTCAGCAGTATAAGAAAGCCCCTCGCAAATGCTCCCATCCTCGGCCACGGGGCACAGCGTCGACGTCGCCCTACGCCATTCGGGCCATCCAACCTTGATGTTTGCAAAGATGGGATCGCTCTGGTCTGGCAGCGACAAGCCTCCAAGCCGGCTGGCATCAGCGCTGACTTCGGAGAGCTGGCTGTTATCGGCATCCCAGTCGCCGCCGCTCCACGGAGAAAGATCGGGGCGAGCGAGGATCAACGTTCGCTGCTCACGCCCGAGCCGCGTAGGAAACTCGCCGTCGCTGTCGAAGCCTGTCGCCTCGCGATAAGGTCGTGTGAAGTCCAGCAGGTTCTGCTTTGCGAGGGTACGTTCCGCTTTGTCGGATCCCAGCCTCTCCAGCTCCGCGTCCTTCAAGGGAGCAGGAACCTCGCCGTCATGCTCGGCCGCCTCGATGAGAGCCCGGAGCTGCGACGGCGCCTCGATGCGACCGGCAGCAAAGAGCGCCCTTGCGCCTCGCCACTGCACGTCCAACGGATAGACCCAGGCGCCTCGATCGAGCACGTTCGCCAGCCATCGCTTGTCGTCGACAACACGCGGATCAGGAGAGAGCACCCGAAGCTCTGGCGCTTCGAAGGCACGACCTCCCGCAGGCCGCCGTGCCATATGCCGCCAGAGCCGACCTGCGCGCTGGATCAGAGCGGGCACCGGCGCGAGGTCCGATATCATAAGGTCAAAATCAAGATCGAGGGAACTCTCCACGACCTGCGTGGCGACCAGGATCTGACCGGGGCGATTGGCCCGATGCTTGCCGAATGTCGCGAGCACTTCGCCTTCTATGCGAAGGCGGTCACACAGCGCATACCGTGCATGTAGCAGCACGACATCAATCTCCCTTTCCCGCAGTGCCTTAACAGCGTTGATGGCATCGTCGACGGCATTGCGGACCCAGACTGCAGCAGCGCCTTTCTCTGCAGCCTCGCATATGCTCTCAAGGGCTTCGTTCTCGCTCTCCAGCCGAGTGACGGTCACCGGCCCACGTGGTCCCGTCTCTTGGGGAAGATCCGTGATCTCCTCACCTCCGGCGACTGAAAGTGCCGGATATGCGTCGGTTTTGGGAGGCGGCGCCTGGTAGGCTGCGAAGAGGCGGCTCCGCTGGTCCATGGGGAGGGTCGCCGTCATCAGGATCGCCGACCCCCCATTTGCGCGATGCGCCTCAAGAAGCCGCGCCACGCCTTCGACCATGTAAGGGGTGCCCAGTTCGTGAACCTCGTCGACGATTAGAACCTTACTTGACAATGCGAAATGCCGAAGCGGCGCATGGCGCGTGGGAAGAACGGACAGGAGGGCCTGGTCGATCGTTCCCACGCCCACGGTAGCGAGCAAGGCCCTGCGACGGTCGTCCGCCAGCCAGGTCGTGCAGGTAGGCGAGTCCTCGCCGCGTGCCTCCGCCTCAATGAGTGCCCGGAACGCTTCAGACTGACGCGCCCGACCATGAGCGAGCGCGAGTGTCGGCCTGCCCGCATAGAGCTTTCCCAGTACCTCCGAAGTACGTGCAAACATCGCATTGGCTGTCGCCATCGTCGGCAAGGCGACGTAAATTCCATCACCTTTGCCTTCGGCCAACATGCGATGTGCCAGGATCAGGGCGGCCTCGGTTTTTCCGGCGCCTGTCTCGTCCTCGATAAGCGCGAGGGCCGGACCCCGAGGCAGCGCGACCTCGGCCACGCGCTTTTGCATAGGCCGCGGCTTCCATGAATGCGGAAGGAGCGCGCGCCTGCCGATTGCAGGGCGCCTCAGCCCGGCCTCGTCGAGGGCGACTTCAGCACGGGCGCGCGCTGTCTCCAGATAAGTTGCGAAGGACGGACCGGGTGCGCATGGGGGAAAGAAGTACGCACTGGATCCCAGCCAGTCGGCCGCGGCAATGAACCCGGGTAACCACCAAGTCAGTGCAGTTCGATCGCACGCATCTGCGATGGGTAACGCGTCAGGCCACAGCGCAATCAGTGCGACTACTGCTGCACGAGCTTCGCGGCTTGCCTCATCGCCAACCGCGAGGCGCATCCTTGCGAAGTCCTTGTTCTGGGTCTGCGGCGGGCGACCGTGGTGACCGGCGATCGCGGCATAGAGATCCCGGCGCGACCTCTTTCCCTCACCCCCAAGGACCGGCGCGAGCAGGTCGTCGTTCTCGCGCAGCAGGTGTTCAGATATCTTCCAATGACTGAAGCTTTGAGGTTCCCCATTGCGTAACATTGCGCGGAAACTTGCGCTGACCTTGCCGAGATCATGAAGCGCCGCACAGAGCGCCAGAGCATCTCGCCGAGGATTGTCATCAGCCCGTATTATTCATCGAAATCGGGGAGGGCGGCTGGCGTGCCCGCGAAAGCTCTGTAGAATCAAGCTCCTACACAAGGTCCGAGAGCAGCCCCCG
>HLSNC_1000526_pt1 | contig 28502 bp, 24 predicted proteins | sample HotLakmetagenome_2_FD_14041 | JGI IMG/M metagenome (IMG submission 14041)
CTCGTGAGGGCCTGCACAACCCTCAACCGGTCCTCACGACCGGCCCACGACCCCCAAAGCCCGCCGCTCAGACGTATTCGGTGAATACTGCGGGTTCATCAGGATCGAGGCGCCGTCGGCCTTCACGAGGCGCACGTGCCGCCGCCGCATCTGCCGCGGCTCCGGCACGCCGACTGAATGGGCGATGGTCTCGACCTCGTGCACAATGGCGCGGGCATAGGCGGCCACACGCTCCTCCTTCTCCACCACCACGAGGCCCTGTTGCAGGCGTGGCACATGCGTGGTGATGCCGGTCGGGCAGGTGTTGCGGTTGCACTTCAGCGCCTGGATGCAGCCGAGCGCGAACATGAAGCCGCGGGCAGAGGTGACGAAGTCGGCCCCCGCCGCCAGCGCCCAGGCCACGTCGCCGGGGTTCACCAGCTTGGCCGAGGCGATCAGGCGGATGCGCTCCTTCAGCCCGAACTCGTCGCGCAGGTTGGCAATGCGTGGCAGCGCCTCGCGGATCGGCATGCCCACCAGATCCATCAGCGGCATCGGCGCGGCGCCGGTGCCGCCCTCTCCGCCGTCGATTGCCAGGAAGTCCGGCGCGGCCTCGGTCCCGCGCCGCCCGATCGCCTCGAACAACCCGCGCATCTGCGTCGGAGAGCCGACGGCTGCCTTGATGCCCGTGGGCTTGCCGGTGACATCGCGGACCCGCCAGATCAGGTCGAGCAGGTCGTCCCAGTCGTCGACCTCGACGTGACGGTTGGGAGAGATCGAGTCCTGCCCCACGAGGATGCCCCGGATCTGCGCGATCTCCGGCGTGACCTTGGCCGCGGGCAGGATGCCCCCCTTGCCGGGCTTGGCGCCCTGGCTGAGCTTGATCTCGAACATGCGCACCTGCGGGTGCGCCGCCACCGCCCGCAGCCGCTCGTCCGACAGCCGTCCGGCCGCGTCGCGCACCCCGTAGTTCGCCGTGCCGATCTGGAAGACGACGTCGCACCCGCCCTCCAGGTGGAACGGCGAGAGACCGCCCTCGCCCGTGTTCAACCAGATACCGGCCTTGGCGGCCCCGCGCGACAGCGCACGCACCGCGGGCTTCGAGATCGCTCCATAGCTCATGCCGGAGATGTTGAAGATCGACGGCGCGAGAAAAGGCTCCCGCGCGCCGGGCCCGATCACCATCGGTTCGGTCGAGGCGAACTGGTCGTCGAGCGGAGGGAACGCTGCGTTGACGAAGATCGGCGTACCCACGACCGAAAGGTTGCGGGTCGAGCCGAAGGCGCGCGTGTTGCCCTCGCCGCTCGTCGCCTTCGACACCCAGTCCCGCTGGGCGCGGTTGAATGGCATCTCCTCGCGGTCCATCGCGAAGAAGTATTGCCTGAAAAACTCGCCCAGCGTGATGAACAGGTGGCGGAAGCGCCCGATCACCGGATAGTTCCGGCGAATCGCGTCCCTTGTCTGCAGCCGGTCGACCACGAAGAAGGCCACCGCAAGCGCCAGCGCCACGCCGACCGCGAAGACGAAGGTCAACGCCATCGCCTGCAGGCCCCACAGCGCCCAGTTCATCCAGATCGACATGACTTCCTCCGCGCGTCGCGTTTCGCTACCCTGACGGTGTGAATGCAATCGGCGGATGACGCAAATCGCCGCCGCAGGCACGTCGCTTCGGTCACGCTGGATCACGCAGGCTGACATCAATTTGAATGGAAACGACAGGTGTGCGGGGCTTAGCGCGGCGCATGTGTCCTTCAATCCCGCCCGCGGCGCGCATCGCGGCGATCCGCGCACATCCAGGCGGCCTCCCAACCCGTTGCACGTCTGTCCCCATCACGGGAGACACAGCCAACACTGGGAGAACGACATGATCCGCACGAAACTGGCCGCTCTGGCCACCGCCACCGCCCTGTCCGTGCCGACCTTCGCCGCCGCGCAGGAGGCCGACATCGTCGACACGGCCATCGCCGCCGGCAACTTCGAGACGCTCGTCGCCGCCGTGCAGGCCGCCGGCCTGGTGGAGACGCTCAAGGGCGAGGGCCCCTTCACCGTCTTCGCGCCGACCGACGCCGCCTTCGACGCGCTGCCCGAGGGCACCGTCGAGAGCCTGCTCGAGGACACCGACGCGCTGACCGAGATCCTCACCTATCACGTCGTGCCGGGTGCCGTGATGTCGGGCGATCTGTCCGACGGCATGACGGCCGCGACGGTCGAAGGCTCGGAAATCGAGATCTCGATCACCGATGGCACCGTGATGGTCGACGGTGCGACCGTGACCGCGGCCGACATCGAGGCCTCGAACGGCGTGATCCACGTGATCGATGCCGTCATCATGCCGGGCGACATGTGATCCGACCGGGCCGGGCGTATCGCCGCCCGGCCCACCCCGTCTCAGGCGTCGGGCCTGCGCGCCGAGGCGAGCTTGGTCATTCCCGGGATCAGAGGCTCCACCTCGATGCCACAGAACCCGGCCGCGCACATCCGGTCCGCCAGCCAGCCATCCGACAGAGAGCGCGCCTCGGGCGTGAAGGCGGTATGCTGAAGCTGCCAGAGCGCGGTGTTTTTCGGGCCCGTCCTGTCTTCGTCGACGATGAAGTCGTGCACCAGAAGCCGCCCGCCCGACCCAATGTGGTCGAAGGCGCGGCCGATCAACCCCTCGTGGGCATGATCCGGCACCCCCGACAAGAGGTATGACATCAGAATGGCGTCCTGGTCGCCGGGCCACTCGGCGGCAAGGGCATCTCCGGTCACATAGGTGATCCGGTCGGACAGGCCGGCATCGGCAACATAGGCCTCGCCCAGCAAGGCCACGTTGGGAAAGTCCACCACCGTCACATGCAGGTCGGGATTGGCGCGGCAGAGCGTGATGGCGAAGGCGCCCGTTCCGCCGCCGATGTCGAGCATCCGCGCCACGCCCGACAGGTCCACCCGCTTGGCCAATCCCCGCGCCGGCCCGAGCGAGCCCGCGTGCTGACTCTCGGAATAGAGCCGTGCCTCCTCGGCGTCGGCGAACCAGTCGGCGTAAGAGGCGGTCGCGCCCTCGGGAAGCCGCCCCGCCAGCGCCTCGCCGATCTGATCCATCAGCGGGTACATCTGCCGGCCGACCTGCAGGCGCAGGTAATCGCCGAAATCGTACCTGGCCCCCTTCACGAGAAACGCCTCCGCCGCCGGCGAATTGGCAAAGCCCTCGCCCGCCCGCACCGTCAGGCCCAGCGCGGTGAGCGCCGTCATCAGCGTGCGGCACCGCTCCTCCGGCAGCCCCGACGCTGCGGCGATCTCTGCCGCGGGCAACGCGCCGTCCGCGAGGCGCGTGAAGATGCCGAATTCGAGCGCGGCGAACAGCGCCCTTGAGCCCATGTAGCCGAACGCGATGTCGGAAATCTCTTCGGCCTCGGTCAAGCCGGCCATGGCGCGCGTCTCCTGCATGCTGGGTGGCGCCCTTGTCGCCCGGATCATGCCGGGCTGCAAGAAAACGGCCCCGGAGCCTGCGCGCCGGGGCCGTGCGATCAGGTCACGAGCGGCCGGATCAGTGGATCACGGCATCGTCGGGTGCCTCGCGGTTCGAGCTTCCGACGCGGTCGCCGATGATCAGCCCCTCGGCGCCGGCGCTCACCGTCACCGTATCGCCGTCGGAGATGTCACCGGCGAGGATCGACTCGGCCAGCGCGTCCTGCAGGCTCTTCTGGATCACCCGCTTGAGCGGCCGAGCGCCATAGACGGGGTCGTAGCCCTCGTCGGCGAGCCACGCCTTTGCGCCCTCGTCCATCTCGAGGTTGATGCCGCGCCGCGCCAGCCGCTTCTGCAACAGCCCCAATTGAATCTCGACGATACCGGCCATGTCCTCGCGGCCCAGCCGGTCGAACACGATCATGTCGTCGAGCCGGTTCAGGAACTCCGGCTTGAAGTGGGCGCGCACGGCGTCCATCACGTCGCGCTTGGCCTGGCTCGGGTCGGCGCCGTCGGGCAACTGGCTGAGCGCCTGCGAGCCGAGGTTCGACGTCAGCACGATCAGCGTCTGCTTGAAGTCGACCGTGCGGCCCTGACCGTCGGTCAGCTGGCCGTCGTCGAGCACCTGCAGGAGCACGTTGAACACCTCGGGGTGCGCCTTTTCCACCTCGTCGAACAGCACGACCTGGTAGGGTCGGCGCCGTACCGCCTCGGTCAGCACGCCGCCCTCGTCGTAGCCGACATAGCCCGGCGGCGCGCCGATCAGCCGGGCGACCGCGTGCTTCTCCATGAACTCCGACATGTCGATACGCACCATCGCGCTGTCGTCGTCGAACAGGAACTGCGCGAGCGTCTTGGTCAGCTCGGTCTTGCCGACGCCCGTGGGCCCGAGGAACAGGAACGAGCCGAGTGGCCGGTTCTCGTCGTTCAGCCCCGCGCGGGCGCGGCGCACGGCGTTTGACACGGCCTCGACGGCGCGGTGCTGGCCGATCACGCGGCGGCCAAGTTCCTCTTCCATGCGCAAGAGCTTCTCGCGCTCGCCCTCGAGCAGGCGCGAGGTGGGAATGCCCGTCCACCGTTCGACCACCTCGGCGATCTGCTCGGGCCGCACCGCTTCCTCGACCATCACGTCGTCGCCGGTCTCGGCCTCGGCCAGCTGCTTCTCGATGCCGGGGATGATCCCGTAGGACAGCTCTCCGGCGCGTGCGAGGTTGCCCTCGCGCTTGGCGATGTCGAGCTCGGCGCGCGCGTGGTCGAGCTGTTCCTTGAGGTCGCGCGCGGCGTTCAGCTTGTCGCGCTCATTCTGCCACTGCGCGGTCATCTCGGCCGAGCGTTGCTGCAGGTTCGACAACTCCTCCTCCAGCCTGTCGAGCCGGGTCTTGGAGGCGTCGTCGTCCTCCTTCTTCAGGGCCTCGGCCTCGATCTGAAGCTGCAGGATCTGGCGATCGAGCGCGTCGAGCTCCTCGGGCTTGCTGTCGACCTCCATCCTCAGGCGCGACGCGGCCTCGTCCATCAGGTCGATCGCCTTGTCGGGCAGGAAGCGATCCGTGATGTAGCGGTGCGAAAGCTGCGCCGCCGCGACCAGCGCCGAGTCGGAGATGCGCACGCCATGGTGCAGCTCGTACTTCTCCTTGATGCCGCGGAGGATCGAGATCGTGTCCTCGACCGAGGGCTCGTCAACGAAGAGCGGCTGGAAGCGGCGGGCAAGCGCGGCATCCTTCTCGACGTGCTTGCGGTACTCGTCGAGCGTGGTGGCGCCCACGCAGTGAAGCTCACCACGGGCGAGCGCGGGCTTGAGCAGGTTCGAGGCGTCCATCGCGCCCTCGGCCTTGCCGGCGCCCACGAGCGTATGCATCTCGTCGATGAACAGGATGATCTCGCCGGCCGCCGCGGTGACCTCCGAAAGAACGGCCTTGAGCCGCTCCTCGAACTCGCCGCGATACTTTGCGCCCGCGATCAGCGCGCCCATGTCGAGCGCCATCAGCTTCTTGTCGCGCAGGGATTCGGGCACGTCGCCGTCCACGATGCGCAACGCAAGGCCCTCGGCGATGGCGGTCTTGCCGGTGCCGGGCTCGCCGATCAGCACGGGGTTGTTCTTGGTGCGGCGCGACAGCACCTGCATCGCCCGGCGGATCTCGTCGTCGCGGCCGATGATCGGGTCGATCTTGCCCTCGCGGGCCGCCTCGGTGAGGTCGCGCGCGTATTTCTTGAGCGCCTCATAGCCTTCCTCGGCCGAGGCGGTATCGGCCGTGCGCCCCTTGCGCACGTCGTTGATCGCGGCGTTCAGCCCCTGCGCGGTGACGGCGCCTGCCTCCAGCGCGTCCTTCGCGCCCGAGCGCACGACCGCGAGCGCGGTCAGGATGCGCTCTACGGGAACAAAGCTGTCGCCGGCCTTGGTCGCGATCTTCTCCGCCTCGTCCAGCACCTTGGCAAGCTGCGTGTCGACGTAGATCTGCCCCTGCCCGCCACTCACCTTGGGCTGCTTGGCGAGGTTGGCGTCGAGCGCCTCGCGCACCCGTTCGGGTGCGCCGCCCGCCCGCGTGATGAGGTTGGCGGCCATGCCCTGCTCGTCGTCGAGGAACGCCTTCAGCAGGTGCTCGGGCACCACGCGCTGGTGATCCTCGCGCATCGCGATCGTCTGTGCGGCCTGCAGGAAGCCCCGCGACCGTTCCGTGAACTTCTCTAGGTTCATCGGTGTCTCTCCTTCATCAAGCGCCCGTCCTCGGCGCCCCCGACCCTGCGGCGGACGCCCTCCGCGGGCCTCACGGAAGCGAGATGGGGAGGGTGTTGCCCCTTTGCAACCGAACCGGCAGGGCTCCGGGCCCGCGAGGGCGTCGCGGGCTCGCCGGCGCCACGTCACTCGTCTTGCGCCTGCCGCCCCGCCTCGTCTTCGTCGTCGTCTTCTTCGTCGTCGTCGTCGTCCCCCCGCGGCCACCCGCGTCATCGTCCGTCGCGTCGGTGGTGGGGTCGGTCTGCTCGCCCTCGTTCCCGGACGACTCGTCGCCGGCCCCATCACCCGTCTCGTCCTCTGGCAATGCGGTGCGAACATCGGACTCGCGCACCTCGTCCGGCACCTCTTCGTCGACGATCTCGCCGGCGACGGCCTGATCCTCGTCGGGGTCGACGCGGCCGCCCCCGGGGGGATCGGGGGGCAGGTCCATCATTTCGTCGCCGGGAGTCGCCGACGTTGCGTTGGGCGAGCTGCCCTCTTCAAGCGGGGTCGGCGAGTCGGCAAAGAGCCCTGGATCGGTCTCGCCGCCGATGCCTTGAGGCTCGGCGCCCTGTCCGTCGACGGCGCTGTCGGCCGCGTCCGCAGCCGTGTCGCCGGCGATCTCGGCCTCCTCGCCGCCGGGCTCTTCGCCGTCGTTCGTCAGCACGTAGGCGACGATCGCGATCGCGACCACCGCCGCCACGATGACGAGCCGGCGAAAGAGGCTGGGCCCCCCGGCGCGGGCCATCCTGTCCCAAATGGTTGTCGCTGCCATGCGGTATCTCCTTTCCCGAAAGGGTAGGAGACTGAAACGGCTCCCGGTGGGGGCTGTTCCGCACCGTCGCCGTCCGGCACAGGGAAACGTTTACCTTTCCGGCGTAGAGGTGGCGGCGCCACGGCGAAGACGGAGCGACGGAATGGCCCCCAGCAGCACCCGCATCTGCGGCGTCACCTACGACGCGGCGCGGCGCCTCTACTCGGGCGACGTGATCTATGCCGGCCCCGAGGGCCTCCTGCAGCTGCGCGTCAGCGCGCCCGGCGTCCCCGGCTGGAGCTACGAGCGCACCCTGCATGCCTTGTCCGAGGCCGGCGCGCGCCGACGGGCCGAGGTGGTGCGCTGATCCCGCCGCTTCCCGTCGCCACCTTGACCGCGCCGCGACCCGCCGCCATCACACGCCGCGACTGGCACGGGCGAGGGGGGCCGTGATGGATGGGCACATACGGGACGGCGACGACCGACTGATCGTCGCACTCGACGTGGCCGACGCGGTCACCGGCCTCAAGCTGGCCGAGCGGATCGGGCCGGCCGTGTCGTTCTACAAGATCGGGCTGGGCATGCTCACCGGCGGTGGCCTCGCCCTCGCGCAGGAGCTGAAGGACACGCAGGGCAAGCGCATCTTCCTCGACATGAAGCTCTTCGACATCGGCGCGACGGTCGAGGCGGCAGTGCGGGGGCTCTGCCGGTTCGACCTCGATTTCCTGACAGTGCACGGCGACCCCCACGTCGTGCGCGCCGCCGCCGAGGGGCGGGGCGCCACGGATACATGCATCCTCGCCGTGACGATCCTCACCTCGCTCGACCGCGCCGACCTCGACGAGGGGATGATCCGCGTAGGCGACATTGCCGGCATCGTGACCGAGCGCGCCGCCCGCGCCTTCGCCGCCGGGGCCGACGGCGTAATCGCTTCGCCGCACGAGGCCGCCGCGATCCGCGCCCTGCCCGAGGCAGCCGGCAAGCTGATCGTCACCCCCGGCGTGCGGCCCGCCGGCGCCGACCTCGGCGACCAGAAGCGCGTCGCCACGCCCGCCGGCGCAATCGGCTCGGGCGCCGACCACATCGTGGTGGGCCGCCCCGTCTGGCAGGCGGCAGACCCCGCCGCCGCCGCGCGCGCCATCCTCGCCGACCTGCCCGCCTGACCGCGGCCGCGCTTGCCCCGCATCACCGCCTGCCCTAACAGGGCCGCAGACGGAGGGTTCGCCATGGAAAAGTTCGAGACACTGACCGGCATCGCCGCGCCGCTGCCCCTGATCAACGTCGATACCGACATGATCATTCCCAAGCAGTTCCTGAAGACGATCAAGCGCTCGGGGCTGGGGGTGAACCTCTTCGACGAGATGCGCTACACCGACGACGGCAGCGAGAACCCCGACTTCGTGCTCAACAAGCCCGCCTGGCGTGAGGCGCAGATCCTGATCGCCGGCGACAATTTCGGCTGCGGCTCCTCTCGCGAGCACGCGCCGTGGGCGATCAAGGATTTCGGGATCAAGGTGATCGTCGCCCCCAGCTACGCGGACATCTTCTACAACAACTGCTTCAAGAACGGAATCCTGCCCGTCACCCTGCCGCACGAACAGGTCGACATCCTGATGAAGGACGCCGAGAAAGGCGCGAACGCCCGCATGACGGTCGACCTCGAGGCGCAGACCATCACCGCCTCGGACGGGCAGGTTCTCGCCTTCGAGATCGACCCGTTCCACAAGCGCTGCCTGCTCGAGGGCCTCGACGAGATCGGCACGACGCTGGAAAAGGCCGACTCCATCGCGGCCTTCGAACAGGTGCAGGCCGGCGCCCGCCCCTGGATCTGACGCGACACCGCCAGCGCCGCGCTTCGCAGCCCCCGCAGCATCTGGCCTGGTGTGGGGAACCTGCCGCATTTCGCCCACAGTCTTGATGCAAAGCCGCACCACTCCGTCCCCAAAACCGCCTCAGAAAATTGGTTAACCTTAACAGCAGGTTGGCATACGGGCGGAAAGTGGGCAGAAATTGGGCGAGAATGAGGCAGGCCGCCGGCACCGGCGGAGAACAGCGAACAGAGGTGCGGGCCCGCGCGGCCTGACGCCCGTGGCAGGATCGGACGTGCACGCAACGGCCGTCGCACAGGAACGCCCCGCGCAGGGGGGCCAGGGGTGATGATGCGCCTGGCCAACGGCGCCCTCCGTGGGCTGCTGACGGGTGTGCTCGTCGCCACGCCGTCACTGCTCCTGCCGGGCGTATCGGCCGATACCGCGCAGGTCGTCTCGCTCGTGGGCCTCGCCATGGCGCTGCTCGTGACGGTCGAATACGCGTCGAGCTATCCCAGCCTGATCGAGTTCCGCGACGCGCCGCCCTTCAACCGCATCCGCTTTCTCTGCCTGTTTGCCACGGTGTTCTTGCTGTCGATCCTTCTGCGCGGCGAGGCCGAGGCGAGCGGCTTCGCCCTGTTCGTCACGGCGGTCGGCCACCTCGCCGGCGTGGTGCTCGACGTGCCGTTCAGCCCGATCCGCCTGCTTCTGCTGACCCAGCCCGAGACCACGACCGCGGCCGACATGATGACCCTGCGCGCGGCGCTCGGCCTGTCGTTCTTCGCCGCGTTCTTCTCGTTTGTCATCTTCTACCTGATCCTCAAGCTGGCCGACTGGCCCCGCTCGGTGGGCGCCTTCAACGTCTGGACGAACCTGCCCACCTTCGACCCCACGACCGGCAGCGACGTGGTGACCCGCCTGCGGCGGGACGGGCGATTCAACCTTGTCCTCGGGGCGCTCCTGCCGTTCCTTGTGCCGGCGGTGACGCTGGCCAGCGGCACCGTGTTCGGCCCCGCGCTCGAAAGCGACGGGCAGTCCCTGATCTGGATGGTGGCCGCATGGGCCTTCCTGCCCCTCAGCCTGTTCATGCGCGGCATCGCCATGTTGCGGGTGGCCGACATGATCGAAGAGATGCGGCGCCGCTCCACCGCCGCCCCCCACATCTCGCCGGCGGTTGCGCCCGCCGAATAGCCCTCGCCGCGTTCTGCTGGCTCATGGCACAGGCGGCCGCCGCGACGGATCTGCGCCTCGCCACGTGGCATGTCGAGCTGTCGCGCGACGGCCCGGGCCTCCTCCTGCAAGACATTGCCGCGGGCGACGACCCGCAGGTGGCCGCGGTGCTGGCGGTGCTCGGAGAGACGCGCCCCGACATCCTGCTGCTGACCGGCATCGACGTCGACCCCGGCGGCGCGACGCTTTCAGCGCTGCAGGACGCGCTCAAGCTTGCCGGCACGCCGTTCCCCCACGCCTTCGCGCCGCCCTCCAACGCCGGGCTGCCCAGCGGGGCCGACCTCGACGGCGACGGCCGCACGGGCGAGGCGCGCGACGCGCAGGGGTATGGCCGGTTCCGGGGCGACGGCGCAATGGCGCTGCTCAGCCGCCATCCGGTCGACGCGGGCGCGGCGCGCGACTTCACCGCGCTCCCGTGGCGCGACCTGCCGGGGGCGGCGCTGCCCGTGACACCCGAGGGCGATCCGTTCCCCTCGGCGGCGGCGCAGGCCGTGCAGCGCCTCTCGAGCGCCGGCCACTGGGCGGTGCCGGTGCTGCTGCCGGGCGGGGGGCGCCTCACGATCCTCGCCTTCGCCGCCACGCCACCCGTCTTCGACGGCCCGGAAGATCGCAACGGCCTGCGTGCGGCCGACGAGACACGCCTTTGGCTGCGGCTGCTCGACGGCGCGATGGGGCCGCCGCCCGAGCCGCCCTTCGCCGTGCTCGGCCGCGCCAACGTCGACCCGGTCGACGGCGAAGGGGTGCACGCGGCCGTCCGCGCCATGCTTGCCGATCCCCGCCTGCAGGATCCAGCTCCCCGCAGTGCCGGTGGCGCCGCCGCCGCAGACCCCGCGCACCGGGGCGATCCCGCGCTCGACACGGCGGAATACGACGGACCCGGCAACCTTCGGGTGGACTACGTGCTGCCCTCGGCCGACCTGCGCGTGACGGGCGCGGGCGTCCACTGGCCCGAGGGCGCGGCCGAGACGGTGCGCGCCGCCTCGCGCGGGCGGATCGTCTGGGTCGACGTGGCGCTGCCTCATGGTCACCCGCCCGACTGAGCCCAGCTTGACCCGGCCGGAGGGCCACGCTAGGCGCCGCGCGATCCTCACGGAAACGCGGAGCGCACGATGGCCAACCCCTCTCTCCTGATCCTGCCCGGCGACGGCATCGGCCCCGAAGTGATGGCCGAGGTGCGCAAGGTGATCGACTGGTTCGGCACCCGGGGCCTCGCCTTCGACGTCGAGGAGGATCTTGTGGGCGGCGCGGCCTACGACGCCCACGCCACACCGCTCGCCGACGCGACGATGGAAAAGGCGCACGGGGTCGACGCGGTGCTGCTCGGTGCCGTGGGCGGGCCGAAATACGACGTGCTCGACTTTTCCGTGAAGCCCGAGCGCGGCCTCCTGCGCCTGCGCAAGGAGATGGACCTCTACGCCAATCTCCGCCCTGCCCAATGCTTCGACGCGTTGGCGGACTTCTCGTCGCTCAAGCGCGATGTGGTGGCGGGCCTCGACATCATGATCGTGCGCGAACTGACCTCCGGCGTCTATTTCGGCGAGCCGCGCGGCATCCACACAGAGGGCAACGAGCGCGTCGGCATCAACACCCAGCGCTACACCGAGAGCGAGATCGCCCGCGTCGCCCGCTCGGCCTTCGAGCTCGCCCGAAAGCGGGCCAACCGCGTCTGCTCGATGGAAAAGGCCAACGTGATGGAATCGGGCATTCTCTGGCGCGAGGTGGTGCAGGAGGTGCACGACCGCGAGTATCAGGACGTCGAGCTGTCGCACATGTATGCCGACGCCGGCGCGATGCAGCTCACCCGCTGGCCCAAGCAGTTCGACGTGATCGTGACCGACAACCTGTTCGGCGACCTGCTGTCCGATCTTGCCGCCATGCTCACGGGCTCGCTCGGCATGCTGCCCTCCGCATCGCTCGGCGCCCCGATGGCGAACGGGCGTCCCAAGGCCCTCTACGAGCCCGTGCACGGCTCGGCTCCCGACATCGCCGGCCAGGGCAAGGCCAACCCCATCGCCTGCATCCTCTCCTTCGCGATGGCGCTGCGCTACTCCTTCGACCTGGGCGACGAGGCGACCCGGGTGGAGAAGGCGGTGGAGGCAGTGCTGGCCGACGGCCTGCGCACCGCCGACCTGATCGGCGAAGAGGGCCGCGCGCCCGTCACCACGCAGGAGATGGGCGACGCGATCGTGGCCAGGCTCGCCGCGGGCTGATCCCCCCCTCCAGATCGGAACCGAACCCCGGTCTGGCGCGTCTCGCAACGAACCGTTCGCTGTCACGACCGGGTCGCGCGGCCGTGGCAGGGAGGGAATGACGGCGGTCAAATCGTGGCGGGCCGCGCTGACCTATCGTCGCTCCACAGCAATCGGGGGAGGCACCCATGATCCGGCATTTCGCACCCCTTCTCGCGCTCGCCGCCCTGCTGAGCACGGGCGTCACCGCGCAGGAGGACGACACCGCGCGCGACTTCGCGGGCGACCGATACCTCTCCGGCACCGCGCCGGACTCGTCCACGCCCGTTTCAGGCGACCTGTTCGCGGCAGGCGAGCGGGTGGATGTCGGCGGCGCGGTCGACGGTGCGGCGCACCTCGCCGCGCGCCGCATCTCCCTGACCGCGCCCGTGGGCGACGACCTCTACGCGGCGGGCATGGATGTGCGCGTGGCCGCGCCGGTCGAGAGCGCCGCCACGCTCGCCGGCTATGACGTGGAGGTCGCCGCGCCCGTGGGCGGCAACCTGCGCGCCTTCGGCCGGCACCTCGCGATCGGGGCCGACGTGGGCGGAAGCTTCATCGCCGCCGCGCAGACCATCGAGCTGTCGGGCACCGTGGCGGGCGATGCCGACCTGACGGTCGACGACATTTCGTTCGGCCCCGGCGCCAGCGTGGCAGGCACTCTCACCCTGCGCGGGATCACCGAAGAGGAGGCCGCCGTGCCAGACGGCCTCGCGGCCGAGGTCCGCTACCTCGAGCTTCCGCCGGGCGCGGAGGGGCTCGACCCACGCTCTGCGGTGGAACTTCCGGGCCTGGGCAAGATCGTGCTGGCCGCCATGGTGGCCTTCGTCGTCGGCGTGCTGATCGTCGCCGCGCTGGCCCTCGCGATCGCCAGCCTGGCCCCGGCCCGTGTCGAAGACGCGGTAGAGCGCAGCTTCATGGCGCCAGGCGCCACGCTCTGGGCCGGGATCCTCACGCTGTCGCTCATCCTGGGCGGCGCGGTGGTGCTTGCGCTGACAGGGATCGGCGCGCTCGCGCTGCCGCTGATCTTCTTCGCCGCCTTCCTGCTGGCCGCCGCGGGCTACGTCCTGGGCGCCTACGCGATAGGCGCCCGTATCCTGCGCGACGAGACGCAGGGCGCGCCCGAGCGGTTCGTCCCACGCGCCGGTGCGGCACTCCTCGGCGCCTTCGTTGTGGCGCTGCTCGCGCTCGTGCCGTTCCTCGGCTGGCTGATCACGCTGGGCGTTGCGCTGTTGGGCCTCGGCCTGATCCTGCCCGCCCGCGCACGAATGGGCGAGGCGGCGACGGTCTGACCGGCCGCCGGGGGACGGCTAGAACACCGCGTGCTCGCCCAGATCCACCGCCGCCTCGCCAGCCGCGAGGCGGCGGTAGAAGTCGGGCAGCGTCTCCGTCCCCGTCTCGGGGGTGGCGTCGGCGTTGTAACGGCCTGTCACCGGGTCTCGCACCAGCATCGACTCGGTTGCGTAGTAGCGCCCGATCCGCGCGAACTCCGCCTTGTCGGCCAGCGCCCGGCTGACCCGCCCTCCGAGGCTGAGGCCGCCGATGATCGCATCCATCATCCGCACCGGCACGTGGCGAAACCTCGGCTCCACCCCGAAGGCGGCGAAGAGCGCCTCGCCCTGCGCGCGCGGCGTCAGCGCAGGGCCGGGGCCGCCGATGGGCAGGATACGGCCCTGCAGGCTTTCGTCCGTCAGGCAGCGCACAAGGTAGCGCGCGAGATCGTCGTCGGAGATCGGCTTGCAGGCGGTCAGCGCCCCGTCGCCGAACAAGAGGAAGGGTTTGCCCGCGCGCACCCGCTCGGCCTGCCCCGAGAGCGACTTGAAGAAGGCGGTGGGCCGCACGATGGCGAAGGGCACGCCGCTCTCCCGCAACTCGCGCTCGAAGGCAAGCTTGGCCTTCTGGAACTCCAGCAGCGGCTTCTGCACGCAGATCGCCGAGAGCAGCACGAAGGGCGCCGCGCCCGCCTCGCGGGCCAGTGCCAGCAGGTTGCCCTGCGCGCGGTGCTCGACGGCCCAAGCCTCGGCCGGGGCGCCGGTGCGCGAGGCGAGGCACGAGATCACGGCGTCGAAACGGCCCACGGCGCGCAGCGACAATGGCTCGGCCAAGTCGGCCTCGATCGGCGCGACACCCGGGGGCAGCGCCGCGGCCCGGCCTGGCCGCACGAGCCCGAGCACCTTGAACCTGTCACGCAACAGCGCCCGCGCGGTGGCCTGCCCGATCGTGCCCGTCCCGCCGGCGAGCAGCACCCGTCCTCTCTGTTGCCCTGCCATGCGCCCCGCCTCCGCCAGACCATTCTGCCACGATGGACACCGCGACAATCCGTGATAGCCCTGCCCCAGTTCAACCCCTGCCGATCAAGGACGACACGGCATGGCTCCAAATATGCGCGGGGCGCTGCTGGCGCTCGCCGCCTTCTTCCTGTTCTCGGCCCACGACGTGGTGGTGAAGTATCTCGGCGGCAGCTACGCCCCGGTGCAGATCGTCTTCTTCTCTGTCCTGTTCAGCTTTCCGCTCGCCACGCTGATGGCCGTGGGCGACCGGACCGACGCCAACCTGCGCCCCGCGCACCCCGGCTGGATGGCGGCGCGGATGGCAGCGGCGGTGGTCACGGGGCTCTCGGCCTTCTACGCCTTCTCCAACCTGCCGCTCGCGCAGGTTTACGCGATCCTCTTCGCCACGCCGCTGCTGATCACGGTCCTGTCGATCCCGGTGCTGGGCGAGGTGGTGCGCATCCGGCGCTGGGCCGCGGTAGTGTTGGGGCTCTGCGGGGTGCTGATCGTCCTACGGCCCGGCGCGCAGCCTCTCGAGACGGGCCACCTCGCCGCGCTGACGGCCGCGACCGGCTCGGCCGTCGCCTCGATCATCGCGCGCCGCATAGGGCGCGACGAGCGACCTGTCGTGATGGTGCTTTTTCCCCTTCTGGCAAACCTCGCGGTGATGGGCGCGCTCCTGCCACTGGTCTACCGGCCGATGCCGGGCCTCGACCTCGCCGCGCAGGCGCTCATGGCCGGCCTCGCCTTCGCCGCGAGCCTTCTCGTGATTCTTGCCTACCGCGCCGCCGAGGCCGTCGTGGTGGCGCCGATGCAGTATTCGCAGATCGTCTGGGCCAGCGTCTACGGCGCACTCTTCTTCGGCGAGCGGCTCGATGCCTGGACGGCCGCCGGCGCCGCCGTGATCATCGCGAGCGGCATCTACATCCTGCTGCGCGAAGGCCGGCCCGACGCCTCGGCCAACCGCCCCGTCCTGCGCACCCGCTCGCGCTATTACACCGGCACCTTCCCCCGGATCGGCGCCTTCCTGCGCGGCGACCGCGACGAGCGGTGACCCTTGCAAAGCCCCTCGGGCTTTTGTATCTGACCCGCTACGGTCGGAGTGTAGCTCAGCCTGGTAGAGCACTGTCTTCGGGAGGCAGGGGTCGCAGGTTCGAATCCTGCCACTCCGACCAATAAAATAAGGGCCCCGCGGGGTCCTTTTTCGTTTCTGGGGGCGACGTTTCTGGGGGCCGTCCCAGAAATGCGCCCGTGGAGGTCGGTCGCGCGATGCTGAGTAGAGGTCGCACGCGCTGAGTCGTTCCCTCAGCCCCCTGCGCAAGAAAGCCCGCCGCGCTCATTGCGCAGCGGGCCTTCGAGCGAGCAGGAACGACAGCTCAGGCGGCGCGCCGGCCAGCCCTGTTGGCGGCCGCGACGGCATCGGACTGGAAGTCCGGGTGATGGTGCGCGTATTCGTTCAGGAGCGTTTCCATACTGACCCCGAAAAAGCCCGTCGCTTGCCACATATCCATCCCTGCTTGCATGGCCCAGGTGATGGCGGTGTGGCGAAGAGTATGACGGGTCACCTTGGGCAGCCCGGCAGCGGTCTTGATCGTGTGCCAGGCATTCTTCACGCACGCGACGCCGCACCCTCGGAATTCGACGATCCAGTCGCTTCGACGGGTCTTGTGCCACCTGCGCAGATGGGCAAGGAGCTTCGGCGGGATACGGATCGCAGGAGCGCGCTTCTTCGTGATCCGTGCCCCCGTGCTCTTTCGGTAGAGCATTCCCGTCGCAAGATCTACGTGCCCCCCTGCCGAGTGCGGTTTCCACTTGAGGCCGAGGATCACGGTCTTCCGCGACCCTGTATAGAGACCGATGAGAATGAACCGCGCCAGATGGCGTGTCTCGGGACGGCGCCGGGCAGCCCGGATGAGCGCGGCAGCCTGCTGCCGGGTAAGCCACACGTCCCGTGCCGGTGGACGGTCGGGCATCCAGATCGTGGGCCTGGCGACACCTGCCGGCAGGGCATGGTTGATGGCAGCACGTAGGCAACCGAGCTCACGCCGCACGGTGCTGACCGCCACACCGCGCTTCTGGACGTACAGGCCGCAGAGCTCCTCGGTGATCTCCTGCACAGGCAGATCACCCCACCAGCTGTCCAGTGCATCGATGGCATAGCCGAGGCAGATGTAGACAAGCCCCGAGACATCGCGGCAATGCACCGGCTTCAGCCCGTGCCGCGATGCGTCGAAGTCCGGCCCCATGTCGCGCGCCCACAGCAGGCGTCCGTCGATCTCGTAGGTCCACTGGTGGTAAGGGCACACGAGCCTGGGGTTCGACCCCTTATTCGCCCTGCACAAGACCGAGCCGCGATGGCGACAGGTGTTGTGGAAGGCGCGGACCTCGCCGTCGGCGCCCCGCACGATCACCACCGAGTAGGCGCCGACCTCGTGCACGACGTAGTTGCCCGCCTTGGGTATCTCGCAGGCCGGGATCGCGAACAGCCACTCGCGGTACCAGATCCTCTCCATGTCGGCGCGGAACACGCCCGCGTCGCAGTAGAGGTCCTGCTGCAGCGACCAGCCGGGCGTGCGGCGCATCAGGGTGGACAGGACGTCGGACTCGCTCAGCATCGGCATCTCCTGACCGGCGCTCCGGCGCGCATCCGGTCGGCATGGCGTTTCTGCAAGGCCGGCACGCAGGTGTGCGGGACCGTTATTCTGCGGTGCAGCATCGCATGCCGCACGCACCGCTAGCCGGAAGTTTGCGACCTGCGGGAACGAGTTTGCGACGACCCCGCCGGGCACGAGGCGCCAGGCCCGCCCCACTACGCGCCCAAGGCCGCCGGGGCGCTGTTTCTCGAGCCGTATCAATGGCCCCGCCTGGGCGGATTTAATTCAATCTCGAGGGTTCCGGGGCGAAATGAGTCGCCTCGCCCCCCGTCTCGCAGCACTCTCCACCACTGGTGGGAACCGGGGTGACGCGCGACTTCGACGATGCGGCTGCTCCCGGCATGACGATCGTAGCGAGCGCGGAGCCGGACATGACAATTCAGGATCGCAGCACACTGTCGGGGAGCCCGGCCGGGGCGAAGTTCCGTGCCTATTCGCCCGCCGGCTTTCGCAGGACGCCCTACTGGGAGCGGCTCTCGCCCGACTACCGCGTGCTGTTCGACAGCGTGACCGAGGTGCTGCCCTTTCGCGTCAACGATTTCACCCTCGAACATCTGATCGACTGGACCGCCCCCGACGGGGATCCGATGTTCCGCCTGATGTTCCCGCAGGAGGGGATGCTGACCGGGGCGCAGGTCGCCGCGGTCGCCCGAGCGAAGGCCGAGGGGCGAGAGCCGCTGCGTGCCGTGGTGCGCGACATCCGCGAGAGCCTCAACCCCCATCCGGCAGGGCAGCAGACCGACAACCGCGCCTGGCTCGACGGAGAACCGGTCGACGGCATTCAGCACAAGTATGCCGAAACGGTGCTGTTCTTCCCCTCCGCGGGGCAGACCTGTCATGCCTATTGCAGCTTCTGCTTCCGCTGGGCGCAGTTCGTGGGCGAGCCCGACTGGAAGATCCAGGCGAGAGAGGCAGCCCAGGCGGCCGCCTATCTGCGCGCGCATCCCGAGGTCACCGACATCCTCATCACCGGCGGCGACCCGGCGATCATGCCGACCCGCGTGCTGGCGCGCTACATCGAGCCGTTTCTCGAGGTCGAGAGCCTGCGCACCATCCGCATCGGCACGAAGGCGCTCAGCTACTGGCCCGGCCGCTTCACCAAAGACGACGATGCCGACGACCTGATGCGGCTGTTCGAGCGGGTGGTCGCCTCGGGCCGGCACCTCGCCGTGATGGCGCATCTCAATCACTGGCGCGAGCTCGAGCCCGCGCCGGTGCAGGATGCCGTCGCCCGGTTGCGCGGGGCGGGCGCCGTCCTGCGCACGCAGGGCCCGATCCTTGCGAATATCAACGACGACGCCGACACGTGGGCACGGCTCTGGGAGCGGTCGGTGGCGCTGGGCATGGTGCCCTACTACATGTTCATGGAGCGCGACACGGGGCCGGCCGACTACTTCCGCGTGCCGCTCCTGCGCGCGTGGGAGATCTACACCGACGCACAGCGGCGCGTCTCCGGCCTCGCCCGCTCGGCGCGCGGGCCGGTCATGTCGGCGCATCCCGGCAAGGTCGTGCTCGACGGCCCGGTGGAGACGGGGGCGGGCGCGGCGCTGTCGCTGCGCTTCCTGCAGGCGCGCGACGCCGCGCTGACGGGTCGGCCCTTCCTCGCCAGGTACGACGACAGGGCGGGCTGGCTCGACGATCTGCGCCCGGCCCCCGGCACCGCCTTCCCGCACGAGCGGCCCCCTGAGTGACGCCGCGCGGGGCCGCCCGCCCTGGAGAATGCCCGGCAGGCGCAGCCCGTGCACACGCGCGCAATCGAGGGCGATGTCGTAGCCGGCGTCGGCGTGGCGCATGACGCCCGTCGCGGGGTCGTTCCACAGCACGCGGGCGAGGCGCCGGTCGGCCGCCTCGGTGCCGTCGCAGCCGGCATCCCCAGCACCACCGGCCCGTCGCCGCGAGCGATCTCGACCGGGGACGCGCGCTCATGGCCGCGCCGGGCCAGTCGGTCGGGCGGCGGCTGCTGACGGAGGTGGCCGAGGGCGGCGCGCAGGCGTCGGGGCGCGGGCAGGGGACGATCGCGCCGGGGGAATGGGCCGACCTGCTGGCGCTGCGCACCGATCACCCCGACCTTGCCGGCGCGAGCCCCGACACCGCGCTTGAGACCTTCGTGTTCGCGGGCAGCGAGGGCATGATCGCCGACGTCTGGTCGGGCGGCCGGCACCTTGTCCGCGAGGGCCGCCACGTCGCCCGCGAGCCGATCGTGGCGGCATACGCGCGCGCGGCGCGGTCGCTGCGCGAAGGGGTCTGGTACCGCGTCGTCATGCGGTAGCCCCTGTGGTAGGTCAGCCGCACGAAGGTTACCGCCCGGCCGCCGAACCACGTCGCCCGCTCGACCTCGAACAGCGGATCGCCTTCGCCGCAGCGCAGTGCGGACGTCAGCGCCGCATCGGCAGCGACCGCGGTGAATCCGATTTCGACGTCGGAATAGGGCACGGTCGCCACGAGCCATTCGTTGGGCGTGGCAGCGGCGAAGTCGACCCGCCTCGCGGCGGGCAGTGCATCGAGGGCGATCCACCGCTCCTCGTGCTGGAACGGCGCGCCGTCGGCCGTGTGCAGGCACGCCAGATGCAGCACCGACGCCCCCTCGGCCAGCCCAAGACGCGCGGAGAGCCAGGCGGGCGCGGCCCGCTCCGCGCGCGAGAACAGGGCGTAGCCGTAGCGGGCGCCGCGCCCCTCGACCTCGGCACGGGTCAGGGGGATCTCGAAGCGTGCGCTGCGCGAGGGCGCGGGTCGCACCCGCGTGCCTGCCTTGCGGCGCCGCTCGAGATAGCCGTCGTCGGCCAGTTCGCGGAGCGCCCGGTTCACGGTAGCACGGGCGCAGGCGTAGCCGGCGGCGAGCTCCGATTCGGCGGGCAGCAGGTCGCCCGGCCGCCATTCGCCCTTGATCAGCCGGGCGACCAGGTCTGACTTGATATCGCGGTATGTGGCGGGTATGGTCGTCGATCGGTGCGCAGAATGGGCTTTTGCCTATGCATAACGCCGGGGAGCGCGGGGGCAACTACCGTCGGGGCGTCTGCAGCGCGCCTGTGTCGATAGGGATTGCCTATCAAGCGACGAGTTGCCGATATTGAACTCCGCTGCATACCGCGGCACGCGGGGAAGGTAGCCAGCCTGCCAGCCCACGATCGCGCCACGGAGCCTGCCCATGCCGCTCGACACGTCCACCGAGGAGATCGCGGCGGAGGCGCGCGCCATAGCCGAACGTCTGACGCCGCTCGAAGGGCCGCTTCTGCCGATCCTGCACGCGGTGCAGGAGCGCTTCGGGCACGTGCCGGACGCGGCGCTGCGCGCCATCGCCGATGTGCTGAACGTCACGCGCGCCGAGGTGCACGGGGTGGCCTCGTTCTACCACGACTTCCGGTCCGAGCCGGCGGGCCGCGTCACCGTGCGCGTCTGCCGCTCCGAGGCGTGCAAGAGCGTCGGCGCCGACCGGCTGCTGGCCGACGTCGAGGCGGCGCTGGGCGTCACGGCCGGCGAGACGGCGCGCGACGGATCGGTGACGCTCGAGCCGGTCTATTGCCTCGGCCTGTGCGCCTGCGGTCCGGCGGCGCAGGTGGGCGAGCGCCTGCTCGGCCGGGCGACGGCCGAGCGGATCGCGGCGGAGGTGGCGTGATTCGGGTCTTTCTCAGCCGGGACGCGGCGGCAAAGGCGCTGGGCGCCGAGGCCGTCGCGGCGGCGCTGGCCGAGGCGGGCGTGACGCCCGTGCGCGTCGGCTCGCGCGGGATGGTCTGGCTCGAGCCGCTTATGGAGATCGAACTGGGCGGCGTGCGGCACGCCTTTGGCCCCGTGTCGCCGAATGACGTGCCGACCCTCCTGGCCGATCCCTCGGGTCACCCCAAGGCGCTCGGGCCGACCGAAGAGATTCCGTTCCTCGCCGCGCAGCAGCGGCTGACCTTCGCGCGCTGCGGCCGGATCGACCCGCTGTCGCTCGCCGACTACGAGGCCGAGGGCGGGCTTGCGGGCCTGCGCCGGGCGCTGGCGATGTCGGCCGAGGGAATCGTCGGCGAGGTGAAGGCGTCGGGCCTGCGCGGGCGGGGCGGCGCGGGCTTTCCGACCGGCATCAAGTGGGACACGGTGCGCACGGCGCCGGGCGAGCGGAAATACATCGTCTGCAACGCCGACGAGGGCGATTCCGGCACCTTCGCCGATCGGATGCTGATGGAGGGCGACCCCTTCTCGCTGATCGAGGGCATGGTCATCGCCGGCCTCGGCACGGGGGCCACGCAGGGCTATGTCTACCTGCGCTCGGAATACCCCGACGCGATCGAGGTGATGTCGGAGGCGATCCGGCTGGCGCGCGACGCCGGGGTTCTGGGCCCTTCGGTGCTGGGCAGCGGCCGGGCCTTCGACATGGAGGTGCGGGTCGGCGCGGGGGCCTATGTGTGCGGCGAGGAGACGTCGCTGCTCAACTCGCTGGAGGGCAAGCGCGGCGTGGTGCGGGCCAAGCCGCCGCTGCCGGCGCTCGAGGGCTTCCTCGGGCGGCCGACGGTGGTCAACAACGTGCTGTCGCTCGCCACCGTGCCGGCGATCTTCGAGAAGGGGGCCGAGCACTACGCCGCCTTCGGGCTGGGCCGCTCGCGCGGGACGATCCCGGTGCAGATCGCGGGCAACGTGAAGCATGGCGGGCTGTTCGAGACGGCCTTCGGGATGCCGCTGGGGCGGCTGGTGAACGAGATCGGCGGCGGCACCGCCTCGGGCCGGCCGGTGAAGGCGGTGCAGGTGGGCGGCCCGCTCGGCGCCTATTTCGCGCCGCACCAGTTCGACACGCCGTTCGGCTACGAGGAGTTCGACGGCCAGGGCGGGCTGATCGGGCATGCCGGGATCGTGGTGTTCGACGACAGCGTGGACATGGCCGAGATGGCGCGCTTTGCCTTCGAGTTCTGCGCCATCGAGTCTTGCGGCAAGTGCACCCCCTGCCGGATCGGCGCGGTGCGCGGCGTCGAGGTGATGGAGCAGGTGATCGCGGGCGATGCAAGCCGGATCGACCTGCTCACCGACCTCTGCGAGACGATGAAGGACGGCTCGCTCTGCGCGCTGGGCGGCTTCACGCCCTACCCCGTGCTCTCGGCGCTGAAGCATTTTCCGGACGACTTCTTTCCGGTGCGGGAGGTGGCGGAATGACCCGTCTGGCGCGGTTGACGCGGGCGGACGGGGGGCCAGCCCCCCGAGCCCCCCGGGATATTTGGAGCAAGAAGAAGGCAGGGGTGCCGAGCGTGGCCCGGCCGGCCGGCTCCATGCAGGAAAGGGTATGACGCGATGAAGGACTTCGTCATTCCATGGGAGACCCGCGACAAGGGCACGCCCGAACGCGAGGGGGCGCCGGTGCGGCTGACCATCGACGGGTTCGAGGTAACGGTGCCGGAGGGCACTTCCGTCATGCGGGCGGCGGCCGAACTGGGGATGCAGATTCCCAAGCTCTGCGCGACGGAGTCGCTCGAAGCGTTCGGCTCGTGCCGGCTCTGCGTGGTGGAGATCGAGGGGCGGCGGGGGACGCCGGCCTCGTGCACCACCCCGGTGGCCGAGGGCATGGTCGTGCGCACCCAGTCGGAGAAGGTGAAGAAGATCCGCCGCGGCGTGATGGAACTCTATATATCAGACCACCCGCTCGACTGCCTGACTTGCGCGGCCAACGGCGATTGCGAGTTGCAGGACATGGCGGGCGCGGTGGGGCTGCGCGACGTGCGTTACGGGTATGACGGCGAGAACCATGTCGTCGCCCGACAGAACGGCGAGGCGAACCCGAACTGGCTGCCGAAGGACGATTCCAACCCCTATTTCACCTACGACCCCTCCAAGTGCATCGTCTGCTCGCGCTGCGTGCGCGCTTGCGAGGAGGTGCAGGGCACCTTCGCGCTGACGATTGAGGGGCGCGGCTTCGACAGCCGGGTGTCGGCGGGGATGGCAGGCGATACGTTCCTCACGTCGGATTGCGTGAGTTGCGGGGCCTGCGTGCAGGCCTGCCCGACCGCGACCCTGCAGGAGAAGTCGGTGGCCGAGATCGGCACGCCGGACCGGTCGGTGATCACCACCTGCGCCTATTGCGGCGTGGGCTGCTCGTTCGAGGCGCAGATGCGCGGCGACGAGCTGGTGCGGATGGTGCCGTGGAAGCACGGCAAGGCGAACCGGGGGCATAGCTGCGTGAAGGGCCGATTTGCCTGGGGCTACGCCAACCATGCCGACCGGGTGCTAAGCCCGATGATCCGCGACACGATCGACGAGCCGTGGCGCGAGGTGAGCTGGGAGGAGGCCTTCGCCCACACCGCCGCGAAGCTGCGGGGAATCCAGGAGCGGCACGGGGTGGGCGCGATCGGGGGGATCACGTCGAGCCGCTGCACCAACGAGGAGACGTTCCTCGTGCAGAAGCTGATCCGTAGCGTCTTCGGCAACAACAACGTCGATACCTGCGCGCGGGTCTGCCACTCGCCCACCGGGTATGGCCTCAAGACGACCTTCGGCACCTCGGCCGGGACGCAGGATTTCGACTCGGTCGAGCACACGGACGTGGTGATCGTGATCGGCGCCAACCCGACCGACGGCCACCCCGTCTTCGCCTCGCGGCTGAAGAAGCGGCTGCGGGCCGGCGCGAAGCTGATCGTGATCGACCCCCGCCGGATTGACCTGGTGCGGACGCCGCATGTCGAAGCCGCGCACCACCTCGCGCTTCGGCCTGGCACCAACGTGGCGGTGCTCACGGCGATGGCGCACGTGATCGTCACCGAGGGGCTGGTCGACGAGCGGTTCGTGCGGGAACGGTGCGAGTGGGACGCCTTCGAGGACTGGGCGCGCTTCGTGGCGGACGAGCGCCATGCGCCCGAGGCGGTGGAGCAGGTCACCGGAGTGGCGGCCGAGGAACTGCGCGCAGCGGCCCGGCTCTACGCCACGGGCGGCAACGGGGCTATCTATTACGGGCTGGGGGTGACCGAGCACAGCCAGGGCTCGACCACCGTCATGGCGATTGCCAATCTCGCCATGGCGACGGGCAACGTCGGCCGCAAGGGCGTGGGCGTGAACCCGCTGCGCGGGCAGAACAACGTGCAGGGCTCGTGCGACATGGGCAGCTTCCCGCACGAACTGCCGGGCTATCGCCACGTGCACGACGACGACGCCCGCTCGGTGTTCGAGGCGATCTGGGGCACGCCGATCCGCGACGAGCCGGGGCTGCGCATCCCCAACATGCTGGACGCCGCGACCGAGGGCACCTTCCGGGGCATCTACATCCAGGGCGAAGACATCCTGCAGTCGGACCCCGACACCCGGCACGTGCGCGACGGGCTGGCGGCGATGGAGTGCGTGATCGTCCACGACCTGTTCCTGAACGAGACGGCGAACTACGCCCATGTCTTCCTGCCCGGCTCGACCTTCCTGGAGAAGGACGGCACGTTCACCAACGCCGAGCGGCGGATCAACCGGGTGCGCCGGGTGATGGCGCCCAGGACGGGACTCGCCGACTGGGAGGTGACGCTGGGGCTGGCCCGCGCGATGGGGGCGGAGTGGGCCTATACCCACCCCGGCCAGATCATGGACGAGATCGCGGCGACGACCCCCTCCTTCGCGGGCGTCTCGTACGAGACGCTCGAGACGGAGGGATCGGTGCAATGGCCGTGCAACGCAGCCGCGCCGCAGGGCACGCCGGTGATGCACGAGGCGGGTTTCGTGCGGGGCAAGGGCCTGTTCGTGGTGACGGAGTATGTCGCCACCGACGAGCGGACCGGCCCGCGCTTCCCGCTGTTGCTGACCACGGGGCGGGTGCTGACGCAATACAACGTGGGCGCGCAGACGCGGCGCACGGCGAACACGGTCTGGCACGCCGAAGACGTGCTGGAGATCCACCCCCACGACGCCGAAAACCGGGGGATCGCCGACGGCGCCTGGGTCAAGCTCGCCTCGCGCAAGGGCGAGACGTCGCTCAGGGCGCATATCACCGATCGGGTGGCGCCGGGGGTGGTCTACACCACCTTCCACCATCCCGACACGCAGGCCAACGTCATCACCACCGACTATTCCGACTGGGCGACGAACTGCCCGGAATACAAGGTGACGGCGGTTCAGGTGTCGCTCTCGAACGGGCCGACCGAGTGGCAGCGCGACTACGCCGCGCAGGCCGAGCGGGCGCGCCGGGTGCTGAAGGCGGCCGAGTGATGGGGCAGGCGCGCGCCATCCTGCCCGCGCGCGCTGCGCCGCGGCCGCTGGCCGAGGAGGTGCCGGTCGCGCTGGTCTACAACGGCACGACGCAGGCGGTGATGATGGCGACGCCCGCCGACCTCGAGGATTTCGCTGTCGGCTTCACCCTCACCGAGGGGATCGCGGCGGCCTCCGACATTCTAGAGCTCGAGATCGTCGAGCACGGCGCGGGCCGCGAGGCGCGGATGTGGCTGCCCGACGGCGCCGCCGAGCGGCTGGCGCGGCGGCGGCGGGCGATGGCCGGGCCAGTGGGCTGCGGCCTGTGCGGCATCGACTCGATCGAGCAGGCGCTGGCGCCCGCCGCGCAGGTGGAGACCTGCGACCTGCGGCTGCGGGCGGCCGACCTGCGCCTTGCGCCCGAGATGCTGCGCAGGAGGCAGCCGCTGCACGACGCGACGCACGCGGCCCACGCCGCCGGCCTCTGGCGGCCGGGCGCGGGGCTGGTGCTCGTGCGCGAGGACGTGGGCCGCCACAACGCGCTCGACAAGCTGGCGGGCGCCGCGGCGCGCGCCGGCGCGGACACCGCGGGAACGGCGGTCGTGCTCACCAGCCGCGTTTCGGTCGAGATGGTGCAGAAGGCGGCGGCGATGGGGGCCGAGGCGATCCTCGCGGCCTCCGCGGCCACGGCGCTCGCCGCACGGATGGCCGACGCGGCGGGGTTGACGCTGATCGCAGGGCTGAAGGGCGGCCTCGCCGCGCCGCTGACCCACCCCCACCGGATGGAGGGCTGACATGACCGACGAAAAGCTCGCCTACATGGCCAACCAGATCGCCACCGCCTTTCGCACACAGCCGCGCGAGGCGGCGGCGGGCGCCGTGGCCGACCACATCAACAAGTTCTGGGAGCCGCGGATGCGCGCGCACCTTCTCGCGCGGCTGGACGCGGGCGGCGCGGGCCTCGACCCGGTGGTGATCGCCGCCGGCCCCGCGATCCGCCGCCCGACCGAGGCCTGCGCCTGAGGCGGCCCGCTCCGACGCGCGGCACCCCGGGGCTCCCGCCCTCTCTCGCGCCCGTGCAGGCGCTCCTCCGGTTGGGCCCGGCGCCCGCTTGCGCGGGCGCAGCGCCGCGTGGGCCGCAGCCGTGGCACCCGAGGCAGGGCGTCGGGCCATCGGGGCTTGCGCTCCGCCGCGCTTCGGGGTGACTTCGGGGCTGCGCCCATGAGGAACCCCGCATGCCCGACTTTCTCGATATCGACCGCCTTCCCGCCGACGACCTGCGTGCGATCCTCGACGCGGCGCGCCGGATGAAGGACGCGCGGGCGGGCCGGCCGCGGGGCGCGGCCGACGACGAGGCCGCACTCGCGGGGCGGGTCGTGGCGCTCGTCTTCGAGAAGCCGTCGACGCGGACGCGGGTGTCGTTCGACGTGGGTGTCCGGCAGATGGGGGGGCAGACGCTGGTGCTTTCGGGCGCCGAGCTGCAGCTCGGCGCCGGCGAGAGCGTCGCCGATACCGCTCGTGTGCTGTCGCGCTACGTCGATCTCATCATGATCCGCACCTTCGACCCCGCGGCGCTGGAGGAGCTCGCCCGACACGCCACGGTGCCGGTGATCAACGGGCTGACCGACCGCTCGCATCCCTGCCAGATCATGGCCGACGTGATGACCTACGAGGAGCATCGCGGGCCCATCGTGGGGCGCAGGGTAGTCTGGTGCGGCGACGGCAACAACGTCTTCGCCTCGTTCGCCCACGGCGCCGCGCGCTTCGGCTATTTCCTCGTCTTCGCCGGCCCCGAGGCGCTCGACCCCGACCCCGAGATCGTGGCGGCGATGCGGGCCGAAGGCGCCGACATCGCGGTGGAGCGCGACGCGGCCCGCGCGGTCGAGGGCGCCGACCTCGTCGTGACCGACACCTGGGTCAGCATGCACGACGCCCCCGAGACGAAGGAAGAACGCCACCACCTGCTCGCGCCCTATCGGGTCGACGAGGCGCTGATGGCACAGGCGGCCCCCGACGCCCTTTTCATGCACTGCCTGCCGGCCCATCGCGGCGAAGAGGCGACGGACGCTGTGCTCGATGGCCCGGCCTCGGTCATCTTCGACGAGGCCGAGAACCGGCTGCACGCCCAGAAGGCCATCCTGCGCTGGTGCCTCGGCGTCTGATCTGCGCCGGGCATCGACATGTGCAATCGGCGAGTCGACATCGCTCAGCCGTGAGCGCCTCGATTCGGCCAGAGCACGGCGACCCGGCCAGCCGAAACGGCGGGCAGCGCGGGGAGGGATGCGCCGTTCCCGGCTGGGCCTGGCGCGGGCGCAGTGACGGCCTCGGCAGACAGGCGAGGGCCTTCGATCACGCGCACCGGCCACGCCTCCGCCCGTGGTCAGGCCCGGTTCGTGGGGCCAGCAGGGCCACATCCTGCCGCAGAGCGGCGCGAGCCGGGCCGAGAGGGCCGGACCGCAGCGCAGCGAGACACGGGCCGGACCGACTGCCACGTCCAGCGCGGAGCGGTTTCCGCCGGCCCAGTCGGGCAAGGGCGTCGACGTCCGGCCCCAGTGCATGCAGGGTGGCGCGCCCGGCGGGCCGATGTGCCCGCGCGGAAGGGCGAGGGAGAGGGCCGGCGGGCCGCCCGGCTCGTCGACGGCGAAGGCGGCGAGGCCGGGCATCACGTCACGCCACAGGGCGCCTGCCCGGGCGCGGATCTTCAGCCGCCCGTCGGCCGTGCGCCTGATCGCCTCCGACCGGTGCAGCACGACCGGCACGCTGTCGGGTCCGCACCGCAGACCTGCCCCGGCGGCCGCGGATGCCGCCATCAGGTCGAGCAGCTCCGTGCCTTGCGCCTGCAGCCGCCGCAACGTCAGTCCGAGCCGGGCGGCACGGGACGAACTCCCTACCGGGGAGATCTTCTACAGCCACGCCGAGGCGTGGATCGTCATCGAGAGCTGGCGCCAGCACTCCAACACGACGCGCCCCACTCATCCCTGGGCCATCGGCCGCCAACTCCGGAGGTCGTGCAGGGGCAGGCTCCGCCATCCGGAGCCGCTTCGCCGGCGACCCCAACGACAGCTCCAAGACCCGTCGTGCACCAGGACTGAAGCTGGACCACTTCACTGGGGCAGGTCACCTGGCGCTGCCGCCCATGGGCCAGGGGCGCGCGCACTCGCGACGGGCGGCGCCATGGCCCTTGTCTGCCTGCCCCCCTCGGCGCGACGTAAGCATCCGGCGTAGGCCGCCGTCATGCAGCGAGTTGGTGCTCTGTTGGCTGCCATTTCCACGGCAGAAGGTCCGGCACCTGTGAAGCCGTTGTGTT
>HLSNC_1000537_pt1 | contig 28030 bp, 28 predicted proteins | sample HotLakmetagenome_2_FD_14041 | JGI IMG/M metagenome (IMG submission 14041)
CGATTGGACAGGCCGCTCCCTATTCCCTTGGCGCGAGCGCCGCCAGCGGGGTGATGCGCAGCGAGGTGATGCGGTTGCGGGCCTTGCGCAGGACCTGGAAGCGGAAGCCGTGGAAGGTGAAGGCCTGGCCGGCATCGGGGATGAGCTGGGCCTCGTGGATGACGAGGCCGGCAATGGTGGTGGCCTCCTCGTCGGGCAGGGTCCAGTCCATCACCCGGTTGAGATCGCGGATCGGCACCGAGCCCTCCGCATGCACGGAGCCGTCCGGCTGGACGCGCACACCCTGCACCGAGAGATCATGCTCGTCCTTGATGTCGCCGACGATCTCCTCGAGAATGTCCTCGAGCGTCACCAGCCCCTCCACCTCGCCGTATTCGTCAACGACGAGGGCGAAGTGGGTCTTCTTGGAGAGGAAGGCGCGCAGCTGGTCGCGCAGGCTGGTCATGTCGGGCACGAACCAGGGTTCGTAGGATATCTGCGCGATCTTCAGCTTCTCCGCGTCGCCGCCCACCGCATCGAGGGCGCGCAGCAGATCCTTGGCATGCAGGATCCCGACAATGTTCTCGTGCTTGTCGCGCCATAGCGGCATGCGCGTATAGGGCGAGGCGAGCACCTCGCGCACGATCTCGGCGGCGGAGAGATCGGCATTGATGGTGCGCATCTTGGTGCGGTGGACCATGACGTCGGCCACCGACAATTCATGCAGATCGAGCAACCCGCCGAGCATGTCGCGCTCGGTCTTGGCGACACCGCCCTCCTTGTGCAGCAGATCGACCTGACCGCGCAGCTCTTCGGTCGCGGAGAGCACGTTGCTCATGGAGCCGAGATCGAGCCCGAAGCGGCGCAAGAGCCAGCGAATGAAAAATTCGATCGCCATGGTGAGCGGGCCGAACAGGCGCACGATCACGGAGATCGGACGCGCCACGAACAAGGCCACCTTGTCCGGCGAATTGATCGCCACGGTCTTCGGCAGGATTTCCGAGAAAATGATCACGAAGGCGGAGACCGCGAGCGTCGCGTAGATGATACCCACCTCGCCGAACAGGGTCAGCAGCACACCGGTCGTCAGCGAAGCGGCCAGGGTATTGACCACGTTGTTGCCGATCAGGATGCCACCGATCAGCCGCTCGCGCGCCGCGAGCATCCGGTTGACGATGCCCGCACGCCTGTCGCCGCTGCGCTCCAGCGCCAGCATCCGCGCCCGCGACGAGGCCGTCAGCGCGGTCTCGCTGCCGGAGAAGAAGCCGGACAGGATAAAACAAACGAATATCGCAAGCAGCGAAATCCACGCAGAGGTTTCCATGACATCACGCTCCGTTCAACCCGGCCAGTTCCTGCACGAGGAAGCCACGCACGTCATCGGCTGCAACATCCCTGGCAATGAAGCTCTGGCCGATCCCCCCCGCGAGGATGAAAGTCAACGCGCCGCCCACCACCTTCTTGTCCTGCGCCATGGCGCCCAGAAGGTCATCGACGCTGCCGACGCCGCCAGGAATATCGGCAAGCCGCGTCGGCAGGCCGGCCTCACGCAGATGCGCCTCGACACGGACCGCATCCTGCCCGCTGCACAGGCCCTGCGCCACCGAGAAGCGAAAGGCCTGCGCCATGCCCAGAGCCACCGCCTCGCCATGAATCAAACGGCTGGATTCATAGCCCGTGACGCGCTCCAGGGCATGGCCGAAAGTGTGGCCGAGATTGAGCAGCGCCCGCTCGCCGGTCTCGCGCTCGTCGCGCGCCACGATCGCCGCCTTGGCCCGGCAGGCGATTTCCACGGCGTGCTCGCGCTCGGGCCCGCCACCATAGATCCCCGGCCAGTTGGCCTCGCACCAGGCAAAGAAGCCGGGATCACTGATCAGGCCGTATTTCACCGTCTCGGCGTAACCGGCGCGGATTTCGCGCAGGGGCAGCGTATCGAGCAGGCCGGTATCGGCGAGCACCAGGCTCGGCTGGTGGAAGGCGCCGATCAGATTCTTGCCCTGCGGCGCGTTGATCCCGGTCTTGCCGCCGACGGAGGAATCGACCTGGGCGAGCAGGCTCGTCGGCACCTGGACGAAGCGGATGCCACGCCGCACGATCGCAGCCGCAAATCCGGCGAGATCGCCCACGACACCCCCGCCCAGGGCGACGACGAGATCGCCACGCTCGATGCGCGCATCGAGAATGGCGCCGCAGATCCGTTCCAGCGTCGCAAAGGCTTTCGAGGCTTCGCCGGGGCTGACGCTGATGGTCGTTACCCGCAGACCGGCCTGCGCCAGCATGGCGGCGAGGGCGGGTGCATGCAGATTGCCGACGTGATCATCGGTGATGATCGCCGCCGCGCGCGCGCCGAGGCCAGCCATGCGCGCCCGGGATCGCGCGAGCAACGCCCTGCCGATGACGATCTCGTAGCTGCGATCGCCCAGTGCCACCTGCACGATCCGGTGCCCCTGCTCCGCTTCACCCATCGTCATGCCCATCGTCCTGCCCATCTCCTGATCGGTGCCCTTCATCGCCATGATCCGCGCCGGATCCCGCGAGATGCGCGTCGAGTGCGGCGATGATGGCCTCGACCACCTTCTCATGCGGCCCTTCGCGGGATTCCACAACCACATCCGCCTCCGCATAGACCGGGTATCGCGCGTCCATCAGCCGACGCATGACGCCTTCCGGATCGGCATTCTGCAGAAGCGGACGGTTGGAACGCTTGCGGACCCGGCGCATCAGCGTGTCCAGATCGGCCCGCAGCCAGACCGAAACGGCGTGCGCGCGAATGCGCGCGCGGGTCGTTTCATCCATATAGGCTCCGCCACCGGTGGCGAGCACCATTCTTTCCTCGTGAAGCAGCCTTTCGATCACCCGCCGCTCGCCATCACGGAAATGCGCTTCGCCATAGACGGCGAAGATGTCGGGTATCGACATCCCGGCAGCCGCCTCGATTTCGTTGTCGGCATCACGAAAAACCATGCCCAATCGCGCCGCCAGCCGGCGCCCGACCGTGCTCTTGCCGGCGCCCATCAGACCGACGAGGACAATGGGGCGCCCGGCCAGCGCCTGCCGGACACGCCCCTCGGCATGCGCCCGGCACTGCGCCGATTCGCTATCAGCAGGATTGGCAGGGTCTTTGCGGGCGCGCACTCTGCGCCTGATGGGCCGGGCTTCACTCATGGTTCGATGTCGATACCACCAAGCCGCCCGGCTGTCATCGCCTGCAATCGCCCGCATTCACCGGCAGGCACCCGCGCGAACCAACCCGACCGGATGGCGACCCCGGGTCGCATGCCATTTGCCGGGATTTTGCCGTATTGCGATGCGAATTCGGCTGGTGCAAACAGGCATTGCGGGCCGGGCGGATTGCGGATGCGCCGTCAGGTCTGCAGGTCGCCCCGTCTCAGCTGTGTGCCACCATCATCGAGGAAGATCATGTCAGAACGTGCCCGCCGCATCGCCATCCCGCTGGTCGCCTTTCTGTTCGGGCTGGTTTCACTTGGCGTGGTCGCCGTCATGACGCTGACACCCGGCGGGCGCGAGGTGGCGACGTCGGATGTCGGCGGACCATTCACGCTGACCGATCACGACGGCAACCAGGTGACGCAGGACGATTTCCTCGGCGAGCCGCATCTGCTCTTCTTCGGCTTCACGCATTGCCCGGATGTCTGCCCGACCAAGCTGTTCGAGATTTCGGAAGTGCTGCGCGCCACCGCCGAGGAAGGCCGCGAACTGAATGCCCTGTTCATCACCGTCGATCCCGAGCGCGACACGCCCGAAAGCATGCGTCTCTATGTCCAGAGTTTCGATGACCGCATCATCGGGCTGACCGGCTCGGATGAGGAGATCGACGCGGTGGTGCGCAGCTTCCGGGCCTACAAGCGCCGGGTCCCGCTCGATGATGGGGACTACACCATGGACCATACGGCGCTCGTCTACATCATGGACGATCAGGGCCGGTTTGTCGCTTCGCTGAACACCACGCAGGATCCGCAGGCCGCGGCGCAGGAATTGCTGGGTCGGATCTGAACGAAGACACACGCATCCCCCGCATTGCGGCGGCCACAGGCTGCATGACCGGCGGCGGAATATCGGGGATCAGCGCAATCTGCGCTGAGAACAGGTGTCATGTCTTCAAAGGTTGCGACGATGAATTTCGTTCGTGTCGCAATACAGCCCTCTATCGCAGAGAGCGCCGCAACCTGACACAACCCATGCGCTATATTTCCAAATACTGCTGCATCTATTATACAGAAGCAGGGCTATCGGCAAAGGTCCAGTTCACATCAGCCCGCTCATCGGAACCCGCTTATGCGTGACGACGCGTTTTATTCGGTACTGGAACGGATCGAGGACGCGCAATCGCTGCCCGAACTCGAGCGGGCGATCATGGGGCTGATCGACATTTACGGCTTTGCCCATGCGGGCTACCACGCCCTGCGCCTGCCCAATGATCCGCGCGAAAATCCCGTCGTGATCCATTCCTATCCCGAGCAATGGATCAGCCGGTATCGTTCGCAGCGCTATTTCGAGATCGATCCGGTCGTGCTTCAGGCCGCGCGCAGCATCCTGCCTGTCGATTGGGACCGGTTGAGCGTGCCGGAAGGGACGCCGCAACTGCTCTTTCGCGAAGCGCTGGATTTCGGTATCGGGCGGAAGGGACTGACCGTGCCGATCCGTGGCGCACGCGGAGATCTCGCCGTCTTCACCGTAGTCTCCGCCCTGCCCGATCACGAATGGCAGAGCCTGAAACTGGCCCAGACACGCGATATCCAGCTGATCGGCAATTACGTGCACCACCGCGTGCTGGCCCTGTGCTGCGACGATGACGAGGCGCCGATCCAGCTTTCGCGGCGTGAGCGCGAATGCCTGCAATGGGCTGCAGCAGGTGCGACGATCGCGGGCACCGCCGAACGGCTGCACGTCTCGGAGCGCGCCGTGCGCGGCTATCTCGATTCCGCCCGCCACAAACTCTCCAGCCTGACCAAGGCCCAGGCGGTCGCGCGTGCGATCGCGCTCGGTATCGTCGAACACTGAGCGGCAGCGCGATCGGGCGCCGCCGCTGGAGAGCAGTCCCACCTGATTGCAATTTCAAATATCTGGCGCTGTGAACAGCAACCCCGCAAAAGCGGCAATCAACAAGTGCTTTTCTAAGATTTTACACTATTTACCTTACGAAAGGTCAAATTTGACGGATTGCGAAACCTTGTAAAACACCGATTCTGGGTTCTGCCATCAAGGAAAGGACCCGAGATGATTACCCTGATCAACGGACACGAAGCAGATCGTCACGCCGGGATCGTCGATGCCATGTTCCGTGGAAGGGCCGCGATCTTCCGCGACAAGCTCGGCTGGGACGTTCATGTTGATAACGGGCGCGAAAGCGACCCTTACGACGCGCTCAACCCGCTCTATGTCATCGCCCTCGACGACGAGACAGGCGCGGTGGTCGGATCGATCCGGCTGATGCCGACGACCGGCCCGACCCTGCAGCGCGATATCTTCGCCCAGGCTTTCGACGATGACGTGGATCTCGTCAGCGCCACGATCTGGGAAGCGACGCGGTTCTGCGTGCATCCCGGGAATCCGCGCAGACTGACGCCGACACGGCTCGACCGTGCCACCTGCGAAATCGCGATCGCCATGTGCGAGATCGGCCTGAAGGCCGGACTCACCCAGTATATCGGGATTTTCGAGCCGCATATGCAGCGCATCTACCGCCGGATCGGCTGGGCACCGGACGTGCTCGCGCGCTCCACAGCGTTCGGCACCGGCCCGATCGCGGTGGGGCTGTGGGACGTGACCGAAGAAGCCCTCGCCGATATTCGCGGGCGGGCGGGCATTCACGAAGACATCATCATCGACGGCGCGCGCGAACGTGTCCGTTTTCTCGCAAGAGCAGCTTGAACAAATAACAAAGAGGGGCACGGACATGCATATCCAGTACGAGGACAACAAGGACAATCTCGATGACGTCGCCGAGCGCATCGGTGAACTCGCCAGCGTGGTGCGCGAAGAGGGCGATCCCGTCCTCGCGCATCTGCTCGACAACGTGTATGCCGCGATCTATTACGTCGCGGCCAAGCGGATCTCGAAAAATCATCAGAACATGCGTCACCGGCTTTCCTGAGGCCGGCTTGCGGGCAGAGCCGGTCTGCACCGGCGACTGCCCGCGCCGTGCGGCGTCTTGTGCCAGCCGGAGCTGTCCGTGAACAATTCCCGCAGCGCGCACCAGGCGGCGGCGCTGACGAGCAGGTAATAGAACGGCAGCAACGGAAGCCGGGCCAGCAGCCCCGCTCTCCGGCGTCGGACCACACCGATCAGCGCCGGCACCAGCGTGGCCGCGACGCCGAGGCAGAAGGTGACCCCGGCCACGGTGAAGATCAGCAATCCGTAAGGGGCCGTCACGCCCTTGTGGAACCAGTCCAGCCAGAAAGGAGCATGGCCGAACGTCACGGAAACCGGGGTGGCGAGCGCGGCGAGCCCGGTCAGGAAGAACAACGGATAGGCCATGGCCGAAAGGACGGCCCCGAAGGTACAGGCCAGCACGACCAGATAGCGCATCCCCCCCATGGCCTGTGCGGCCCGCAAGGGATCGCGTGTATGCGTGATCGCTGTTTGCAGAAAGCCCTTCATCCAGCGTTTGCGCTGCGCATGCCATGCCCGAAGACCCACCGGCGCCTCTTCCCAGGTCGTCGCAGGGAGATCTGCCGTGAAAAGCCGCATATGCGCGAGCCGCAAGCCCAGATCGGCATCCTCGGTCACGTTCCAGGCATCCCAGCCGCAGGCACCGCGCAGGGCCGCAATCCGGAAATGCGGTATTATGTAGCTGAGACATATGGACTTCCTTCAAACTGAGCTGCGAACCAGCTACAGTCGCCTCCATGAACAGTGAGGAATTATCGAAGAATCATACCGTTTCGGGGCTGTTACAAAAACGCTCGGACCTCTTTAACGAGGCCGAGCGCATTCGTGATCGCCTGGCGGAGATTCGCAACGACGTGACAGCGCTCGATCGTGTTCTTGAAGCGTTTGGATTCAAGGGCGATCTCGACGCGATGATGCCACGGCAAAAACGGAACGTGATTTTCGGGACGGGTGAACTCTCACGTGGTCTTCTGCGAGAGATCATGGCGGCTGAAACGCCGATGACCTCCCGTGAATTGGCCCAAAATATCATTTCGTTACGGGGTGATGATGCCAGGGACCGCAAACTCCTCTCGGAAATCACCCGCAGAGTCTCCAAGGCATTGCGAAAACATCGAGAAGCGGGGCGTATCCGCTCGATGAAGGATGAGCACGGCAATTTGTTGTGGGAGGCTTGTCGCCCCAGAAAATTGCCCGGTCCGGCAGGTCAGCTTGCCGCCCCGTCTGATGAAGCTGTTTAAGGCTTCAGATACCGCTGCCAATAGCCCCGCATCTTCGACATACCGAACGTCGCAGTGGCCATGGCGATCATCAAGAACTGCGTGCCATTATCGATTCGTCGCGCATCTTCACGCCAGGCGAGTTCACCTCCATAAGCCTCCGCATATTTTTCGGTGAAATGGTGATGAATGCCAACTATCGAGCGTTCGACACGAGAAAAGAAGCTTTCTGCGTTGTTCGTGCATGATTCCTCTGTAGAATATGCCAGCTGATGATTAATCCGCTTTACGTTGACCCCCATTCCGATCAAATCCAACTCCAATTTGTTCCAACCCGGATTTTCATCGAGGTGAACGGTGCTGCCAGGCTCAACAAAATTCATGATGTCCTCTGCTGCGTCGCTCTCTTCGTTGAACACCTTATTCCAGGTGCGACCACCACGTTGACGCAGGGTAACTAACATACGACGCTTTCCGTTCTGGTTTCTTTTCAGACGCAAATCGATTCTGTTACGCTTGTGATTACGCTGCCTCACTTTTCCGAAAAGGACCTTCCCATCGGCTTCAAGCGTACCCGTCATCGGTTCAGTCACCCCTTCTGCTTCAAGGGCCTCCCGGAGCTTGTGAAGAAGAACGAATGCCGTCTTGTACTGGCAGTCGAGATCGCGTGATAGCTGACAAGCAGAATAGCCCTTTGCACCGTTGGTGAAGACGGCAATCGCGTACAGGATCTTGGAAATCGGCAGCTTGTGGCTTTGAAAGGGCGTGCCAACCGTCGCACTGAACTGCTTACTGCAGGCTTTGCAGGTAAAAATTCGCCGCGACTTGTGCTTGACAACAGCCTTCGATCCGCAGTGCGGACACACCGGCTCGCCATTATTCTCGGACCAACGAACCGCACAGAACAAGTCGTGCGCCTCATCATCCGAGAGGCGGGCGATATCAAAAGTGGAAAGGCGACGAGATGCTGCGGAGAGCAGGAAGTGTCCACGACGGGCTCCCTGTCCCCCTTGGGGCGACGTTTTTGCCATTCAGCCAACTTTCATCGTTGACCTTGGCATTTGGGATTGACTCTCCAAACGTCAACTTTAAAATATTACGTTGGTTACTAAAGTGTAAATAGGCAGTCATGATCCTCTCTCCTGAACAATGCCGTGCCGGTCGGGCCTGGCTGGGTCTCAAACAAGACGAATTGGCTCGTCTGGCGGGCGTTTCTCTATCGACCGTGCGGGATTTCGAGGCTGGTCGCCGCCAGCCTATCCGCAACAACCTTCACGCTTTGAGTGATGCTCTCCACCGAAAGGGGATTACTCCCGCTTTCGATGAAGAGGGGAACCCGAGCGGATTAAATTTCCGCTTGACACAATGAATGCGATCGTCCATTGTGTTTTCAGGTTCGAAATCTGGTGCGGACGACGGGATTCGAACCCGCACGCAATGGCTGGGAATCCATTTGCTCTGCCTTTGAGCTACGTCCGCAAGAAAAATGGCGTTGCGCCCACGCGACGCCATTTTTTCATTTCAGGGTCACAACATCGTCGGCCTCCCATGGATTTCGAGATACTTCTGCCCCTTTTCGGTGAGGCAGTAGGCCCGGTTGACCTTCTGGATCAAACCATCCTGGGTCAGTTTGGACCTAGCCTTATTGCTTGAAGGCTTGCTCAGGCCCGTTCCCAGAACGAGGTCGTCGATCTCGCGAACCGTAAGCTGGCCTTTTTCAGCAAGTTTTCCGAGAATAGCTTCCCGAGCGGTCAACCTCCCATTCGACGGAGACTTGCCTTCGTTGCGAACCTGATGAACCAGGGGGTCTTCGGTCATTTTCGGATCGTCAGGCATTGCCTTGGCATCCGTAACGGACGGTGCCGTGGTTTCCAGCAGCTGAGAGAGCAGGACGAGCCGTTCCCGTTCGCGAACCAGCGACGTCATCTCACTGTGAAGCTGATCTGTAATCTCCTGAATCGCGTTGCGGCCATCTTTCACCGAGAGGTCCGACTTCACGTGGAGCCCCCAAAGCTGTTCGATAGAGGCTTCCTTAAGAGCGTCGATGCGGGCATCGAGCTGCTCGATTTCCATTTTTATATCCCGCGTTACCATTTCGAGCTCCGTTCCGTTATGCTGAAGAGCTCTAAATTGTAATTATCGAAGAGTCAATCAGGCGGTATCAAAAAAATAGCCCCATTGTCTAGGAAGGATTGATAAAGACCTGCTTACAATTCGGCCTCAACGATAATTGCGTTGATACATTATGAAATTCTTAAAGCATTGAAATTAAACGATAATCATCATTTTCGCATAATCCAATAGCTCGCGCTTTTATTCCAAATCGCGCTGAAAATCTGAAAGTGGCAATGGCTCCATTTGATGGCAAATATGATTAACAATTCATCTGCAAAAATCATGAGATTTTAGCAAGGTGCTGAGAATCCTCATGTTTTTCCGCTCTTATAAGACGATATGTGTTTGCTACATAATACCGCGGAAATGGTTGGACGTCCCCCCGAGCGGGACCGGCAGCCCCAGTCGCAGGAAACCGGGATTGATCACGTCGAAGAGGGCGGCATATTCGACCGCGAAACAGCCGGGGAGGAAGCCGTCGGAATCATTGTCGATGGCCAGCCTTGCCTGCAGGCAAACGGTCTCCGGACCAAGCACCGCAAAGGTTTCCGCCGCAAGGCGCAACTGGCCCGGCTCGGGGATATCCTCGGCATCATAGATCACCAGATGCGTGCCACGCGCGAATGGCAGCGCCGCGTTGAGGGCGCGCGGCTTGGTGCGCGGCCTGCCGTCGGGCGCGACGAGTATGCGGTAGCCGTGGCGCTGTGCGTGCGGGCGCAGCGCGGCATGGGTCCGGGAATCGTCGGACTCGATCACGAAGATCACGTCACGTTTTGACGCGGGGTAATCGATGGCTGCGATCGCATCACAGAGTTGCTCCGCTACCGCCTCCTCCCGGTAGAGCGCGACGACGATGCTGTAATGCGGCAGATGGGCATCGTCGAGCGCCGGCGGGCGGATCTTCGGGGTAATGCCGGCGATTTCCCGACAGGTGGTGATGCGCAAGAGCGCGAGAAAGGCGCTCACGAGGCAGATCAGGACGCTGACCAGGGCGAAAGCCAGATCCACAGGCAAACTCAGCGGCAGCAGCGCAAATGCCGCCATTCCCCCAAACAGCGCACGGCGCTGCCAGGGCCGTGCGCCGCCGAGATGGCTGAAGCGCGGATGCCGGTCGGGGAGCGCGTGGGCCGCCTGATAGGCGATGCGCGGCGCATCGGCCGCGATCGCCGCCGCCTCGAACCGCGCGGGATCCGTCAAGGCGAGGCCTGGGGGAAAGCCACTCCCCTGAAGGCGTAGCATGCCGCTCGCATCACGATGCCGTGATGCCTGTTCGACGAGATATGCCAGCGCGGCACCGCGCGGTGCGCTCACCATGCGCAGATCCCCGCCATGCCGGGCCGGCGCGAGCGGTGCATGGCCGGCTGCGATCGCGACATCCGACGGTATGCCTTCGACGATGACCGGATCGGCGAGGAAGGGCAGGCCGAGATGCCGCGCCAGCGCGCGGTAATAGCGCGTCGTGTCCAGACCGCCGCCCGCAAGCAGCACGGCGACCGGGCACTCCCCCAACCGGTGGGCCTCCTCGGCGGCGGCGCGCAACTCCGCCCCCGGAACGCCGGCCTCCATGAGGAAGGCCAGTGTCGCCGGCAATGGCTGGCTACAGGCGAGGCGGCTGCGCTCCGGTTGCGCAGGCATCGTCGCGGCGCGGGGCGTGACGTCACGATTGCCGGCCCGGGAGACCGTTTCAGCCACTGACGATGCGTCTGCCTTGGCGGCGATGCCATGCAGGTTGGCAATATCAGGGTCATCGGCGATGCCCGAGCCCCCGGCGCCCCCCGCCGACATGCCCGAAGCCCTTTGCCCATATGGCGGGCGCTCATCGCCCGCTTGACCCTGCATACCCGTCAAGGCTAACCCCGATTGGTGTTCGACGCATGAACCGCACGGCAAAGCCGCTCCCGCGATCTTAAAGTGCAAAATATGACAAAATGCAATTCAAAATCGCTTTTTCGCCGATGGGTTGTGTATTTCTCAAAAACCGTCATTTCGAGATTGCATCCGGGCGTCGCCCGCATCGCGCCGATCCTCGCGCTCGGCCTTGCCCTGTTCGTGTTCCCGCATTCGCTGTCGGCAGCGCAAGCCCAGCCCGAAGGCGCGGCACCAGCCCCCCTGCCCCCTGCCTTCACCGCCACCGGCATTCCCGGCTTCTGGGATCCGCGCGCACGGGTCGAGCCCGTCGATATCCCCTCCGGGCGCAGCCTGCGGATCCTCACCTCCGACGATTTTCCACCGCTGCATTTCGGCGGGCCGGACGCCGTTCCGACGGGGTTCTCGGTCGAGCTTGCCCGGCTCGTCTGCGAGACGCTGCAAGTGCCCTGCACCATTCAGGTGCGCAGTTTCTCGACCTTGCTCGATGCGCTGGAATCGGGGGAGGGCGATGTCGTGGCCGCAGCGTTTGCCGGCAATCCGCGACTGCATGAGCGTTTTGCCGTCACGCTGCCCTATTTTCGCTTTCCCGCGCGTTTCATTGCCCGGGCCGAGGACGCACCCGTCGCGATCACGGCGGCGGATCTCGCCAACCGGCGCATCGGCGTGGTGTCGCAGACCGCTCATGCCGCCTGGCTCGAACGCTACTTTCCCGATGCCGTCCCCGTACCCGCACCCAATGCCGCGATCGCACGCAGTGATCTGCAGCGCGGAGCGAGCGATCTCCTGTTCGGCGACGGCTTGTCGCTGGCCCTCTGGCTCGGCGGACGCGCTTCGCAGGAATGTTGCGTCTTCGTCGGCGAGCCCTATTTCGATGATCGCTACTTCGGCGAGGGGATTGGTTTCGTCATGCGCGACGAGGATGCACGTCTGGCGCGTGCTTTCGACCATGCCCTGCACCGGATCTGGGAAGACGGCGCCTATGCGCGCACCTGGCTCGCCTTCTTTCCGATCAGTCCGCTCGAACCCGCACGCGCCTTCCTGCGCTGAGAAACGGGTGAGTTGACGCACGCCCCGCGAGGGCGCAAAAGCGTGGCGCGCGCAGACCCTGCGGCGATGCCGCATCCGCGGGCATCGTGCTGCCGTTTCGCTTTCGATGTGCGCGGATCCCGCCGACAACAGATGAGAGAGACCTGAAGATGTTCGATCCCGCGCTGCTTGCCGCCGCCAATGCCTGGCCTTTCGAGGAGGCGCGCAAACTCGTCGCGCGGGTGGAGCGGCTTGGCAAGACGGAGGTCGTGTTCGAAACCGGCTACGGCCCTTCAGGCCTGCCGCATATCGGCACCTTCGGCGAGGTGGCCCGCACCACCATGGTGCGCCATGCTTTCGAAGTGCTCACCGGCGGTTCGATCCCGACCCGGCTGATCGCCTTCTCCGACGATATGGACGGGCTGCGCAAGGTCCCCGACAACGTGCCCAATCAGGATCTGCTGAAGGCCGCGCTCAACCAGCCCCTGACGAAGGTGCCCGACCCGTTCGGCACGCACGAATCCTTCGGCCACCATAACAATGCCCGCCTGCGCGCCTTCCTCGACGCGTTCGGCTTCGACTACGAGTTCCTCTCCGCCACCGATTGCTACAGGTCGGGCCGGTTCGACGAAACGCTGATGCGCATGCTCGCGCGCTATGACGCGGTGATGGAAGTGATGCTGCCCTCCCTGCGCGCGGAGCGCCGGCAGACCTATTCGCCTTTCCTGCCGCTGCATCCGGTCACCGGCGCGGTGATGCAGGTCCCGGTCGAGGAACATGATGCTGCGCGCGGCACCATCGTCTGGCGCGATCCCGCAAGCGGCGAGCGCTATGAGACCCCGGTCACCGGCGGGCATTGCAAGATGCAGTGGAAGCCCGACTGGGCCATGCGCTGGGTGGCGCTCGGGGTGGATTACGAAATGGCGGGCAAGGATCTGATCGATTCCGTGAAGCTGTCGGGGCAGATCGCACAGGCAATTGACGGCGCGCCGCCCGAGGGCTTCAATTATGAGCTCTTCCTCGATGAGAACGGCCAGAAGATCTCCAAGTCGAAGGGCAACGGCCTGACCATCGACGAATGGCTGCGCTACGGCACGCAGGAGAGCCTGTCGCTCTACATGTTCCACAAGCCGCGCGAGGCCAAACGGCTGTATTTCGACGTGATCCCGCGTTTCGTCGACGATTATCTCACCTTCCTCGAGAAATACCCGCAGCAGGAAGACAAGCAGAAGCTCGCCAACCCGGTCTGGCACATCCATTCCGGCGCGCCACCGGCGCCGGAGCTGATCGGCGGCGATGCGGTGAGCGGGGGCACGACCCTGTCCTTCTCGATGCTGCTCAATCTCGTCGCGGTGGCCAATTCCGAGGATCCGGCGGTGATGTGGGGCTTCATCCGCCGCTACGCGCCGGGCGTTTCACCACAGACGCATCCGCGCCTCGATGCGCTGGTGGCGCGCGCGCTGGCCTATTTCCGCGACTTCGTGCGCCCGGCCAAGCAATACCGCATGCCCGACGAGAATGAGCGCGCAGCTTTGCAGGAGCTGCACGACAGGCTCGGCGAGGCTGTCGGCTCCACTGATGCGGGGGCGCTGCAGGATATCGTCTACGATGTCGGGCGCACGCATTTCCCCGATCTCTCGGGCAAGTCGAAGAGCCCGGACGGGCGCCCCGGCGTGGCACGCGGCTGGTTCGAGACGATCTACCAGATCCTGCTCGGCCAGAGCCGCGGCCCCCGCTTCGGCTCCTTCATCGCGCTCTACGGCGTCGAAGAGACCCGCGCCCTGATCGCCAAGGCGCTTGCCGGTGAACTCATGGCCGAGCACGAGGCGTTCCTGGCATCACGCGGACAGGCCAAGATGCAGGGCTGAAGGCGCGCGCCGGCAGATGATTGCTTTTGGCAGTCATCCAACCACCGCGATGGCGCGTAGATGAGAAGGTCGTCGCTGCGGCGCAACCGGAAGCGTTGAACAACCAGAAAGCAAAAGTCAGTATGCGGATAGCCATCATCGGTACGGGAATCGCCGGCCTGTCAGCGGCATGGTTGCTCAATCAACGTCACGACATCACCGTATACGAAGCCGATGACCGGATCGGCGGTCATTCGAACACCGTCGATGCGCCCATCGGCGATCGGTCGATTCCCGTCGATACCGGGTTCATCGTCTTCAATGATCGCACCTATCCCAATCTGAACGCCCTGTTCGCGGCACTCGATGTGCCTTTCAAGCCGAGTTCCATGTCGTTTTCCGTCAGCGTCGGCGGGGGCGCGCTCGAATATGCCGGCGACCGGATCGCCAGCCTGTTCGCGCAGCGCCGCAATCTGTTTCGCCCGGCCCATTACCGGATGATCGCGGATATCCTGCGCTTCTATCGCGAATCCGTCGCCATGGTCGCCGCCGACCGGATTCCCGATCACACGCTGGGCCGCCTGCTCGCCGATGGCGGTTACGGGCGCGCTTTCATCTACGATCACATCCTGCCGATGGGATCGGCGATCTGGTCAGCCGATATCCGCGAGATGCTGGATTTTCCAGCCAGCACCTTCCTGCGTTTCTTCTCCAATCACGGCCTGCTCACCGTCAATGACCAGCCGCAATGGCTGACCGTCGAGGGCGGCTCGCGGGTCTATGTCGAGCGGCTCTCGGCGCCTTTCCGCTCCCGGATTCGCACGGGGACGCCCGTGCGCGCCGTCAGCCGCAGCGAAGACGGCGTGATCGTCGCGACCGACGGCCATGAACCGGAGCATTTCGACCAGGTGGTCTTTGCCACCCATGCCGACACGACGCTGGCCCTGCTCGCGGATGCCGATCCCGAAGAAGAAGCCGTGCTGGGGCAGTTTCCGTTCCAGCCCAACACCGCCATCCTGCATACCGACCCGGCGCTGATGCCCCGGCGTCGCCGGGCCTGGGCCAGCTGGAACTACATGTCGCCCGCATCCGTCTCGGCCGGCAGCCCCGTCTCGGTGACCTACTGGATGAACCGGCTGCAATCCCTGCCCTGCGCAGAGGATGTCTTCGTCTCCGTCAACCCCACGCGCGCGCCCGATCCCGCGCGGGTTCTGGGGACCTTCGCCTACGATCATCCCGTCTTCAATGCCGGCGCCATTGCAGCGCAGACGCAAATCGGCGATATTCAGGGACGGCGCGGGATCTGGGTCTGCGGGGCATGGACGGGTTACGGCTTCCACGAAGACGGGCTTTCTTCGGCGCTGGAAGTGGCTCAGGCGCTCGGCGTGCCGCGCCCCTGGCAGGTGCGCGAATCGAGCACGGCGGCAGACAATTGCCGGCCTGCACGCCCGGCACCGGCAACCATGGCGGAGGCGGCTGACGGTTACGGCCTCGCCGCAGCGGAATGAATCTGGCAAAAGCGCGCGATACATCCAACCGGCTTTATCCGCGACCGGCCCGTGAGCCGGCCGCCACGCTCTATGTCGGGCGCGTGATGCATCGCCGGTTGCGCCCCTTCGGTCATCGTTTCGCTTATCGCGTGTTCTCGCTGCTGATCGATATCGACCGGATCGACGAGGTTGCGGCCAGGAGCCGGCTGTTTTCCCACAACCGCTTCAATCTCTTCGGCTATCACGACCGCGACCACGGACCGCGCGAGAATGTTGCGCGCGAGAACGCCTCCCGGGATGCCGGTGCTGCGGGGCACGCGGGCCTGCGCCCCTGGCTGGAGCGCCATCTCGACGCCGCCGGCATCGATATCGGCCATGGCCGCATCCGGCTCCTCTGCTTCCCGCGCGTGCTCGGCTACACCTTCAACCCGCTGAGCATCTTCTTCTGCCACGATGCGGCGGGGCGGCTCGCGGCGATCATCTACGAGGTGCACAATACCTTCGGTGAACGTCACGTCTATCTGTTCCGGATCGCGGATGGCGATCGGGCGAGCGCCGCGCGGTCGGCGGTCCTGACCCATGCCACCGACAAGACCTTCCACGTCTCGCCCTTCATCGACATGACACCGCGCTATCGCTTCCGCCTGCGCGAACCGGGCGAGACATTGTCGATCCTGATCCGCGAGGCGGATTCGCAAGGCGATCTGCTGCTGGCGACCCTGCATGGCGAAGCCGTGGCCTTCAACGATGGCAATCTGGCGAAACTGTTCGTCACCCACCCGCTGATGACGCTGAAGGTGGTTGCGGCGATCCACTGGGAGGCACTCCGGCTCTGGTGGAAGGGAGCGCGCTATCATCCGCGCCCCGAACCGCCGCCCCACGGCATGAGCCCGCGCTGAATGGCCGGGGACAGCGAGCCGATATCCGTTCGAGACCCGGCGCCGGCACAGCCCTTGTCGAGCCGCGTGCTGGCCGCCTATGGCGCCCCGGCCCTGCCGCTCGCGGCACTCGGCCTGCCGGTCTTCATCCATCTGCCGACATTCTATGCCACCGCGATGGGGCTGGGTTTCGCCACCGTGGGCGCCATCCTGCTCTTCGCCCGGCTGTGGGACGTGATCACCGATCCCCTGATCGGCTTTCTGAGCGATCGCACCATGGGGCGCTTCGGGCGCCGGCGCCCCTGGATCGTGGCCGGATTGCCGCTGGTTCTGGCCGCGACCTGGGCGTTGTTCGTGCCGCCGGACGGCGCCGGCGCCTGGCATCTGCTGCTCTGGTCGCTCGCCCTCTATCTCGGCTGGACCATGATGATCCTGCCGCTGAGCGCCTGGGGGGCCGAACTCTCGCCCGATTATCACGAGCGCTCGCGGATCGCGGCCTATCGCGAGGGTTTTCTCGTCCTCGGCACGATGCTGGCACTGGGACTGCCCGTTGCCTTCGGCCATGTCGATGCGGATGATGCCGGGGAGGCGCTCACCGTGATCGCGATCATGATCATCGTGGCGCTGCCGCTCGCGGTGATCCTGCTTCTGGCCGCCACCCCGGATTCGCGCCTGCGCGCCATGCAGGGCGCCATCGGCCCGATCAGGGGGCTGCGGGTGCTCTCGCGCAATGAGGGGTTCCGCCGGCTGATCATCGCCTATCTGATCAACGGCATCGCCAACGGGCTTCCCGCAACACTCTTCCTGCTCTTCGTCACCCATCGCCTCGCCATTCCCGAACAGGCCGGCGCCCTGCTGGCCATCTATTTTCTGTGCGGGGTTCTGGCCGTGCCCGTCTGGCTGAAGCTGAGTTATCGTTTCGGCAAGCACCGGGTATGGTGCGCGGCCATGGTCTGGGCCTGCCTCTGGTTCGCCATGGTGCCGCTGCTCGGCCCGGGCGACTTCTGGCCCTTCCTCGCGATCTGCGTCCTGACCGGCATCGCGCTGGGAGCGGATCTGGTGCTGCCCGCCTCGATGCAGGCCGATGTCATCGATGCCGATACGGTGCAAACCGGCGAGCGCCGTGCGGGGTTGTTCTTCGCGCTCTGGGGCATGGCCACGAAGCTGGCCCTCGCGCTGGCCGTCGGCCTGGCCTTCCCGATCCTGAGTTTCGCCGGTTTCGACGCCGAGGGCGACAATCCGCAAGCGGCGCTCGTGACGCTGGTGGTACTTTATTCGCTGGTTCCGGTGATCTTCAAGGGCGCGGCCATCGTATTCATGATTGGATTTCCGATTACGGCCGAGCGCCAGCATGAAATGCGACTGCGCATAGAGCAGTCGGGCATCGAGGAGCGGGACAATGCGAACACGTCCGCGTAAGTGGGCCGGATCCGGCCTGCTCTCCCGCCTCCGGACCCTCGTGATCGTCGGTCTGACCACCATCGCGATGACAGGATGCAGCAGTATGAAACCAGAGGATTTTGCCGGGACCGAGCCGCAATTTCGCCTCGAGGAATTCTTCGAAGGCCAGACCAGGGCCTGGGGAATCTTCGAGGACCGCTTCTCGAATCTGCGCCGGCAGTTCACGGTCGATATCGACGGCACCTGGGACGGTGAGACGCTGACTCTCGTCGAGGATTTCGTCTATGAAGACGGCGAGGAAGAGCGCCGCATCTGGGTGATCCGGCCCGATGGCGAGGGTGGCTATACCGGCGAGGCTGACGGTGTCATCGGCACCGCGAGCGGGGTCGCGCGGGGCAATGCCGTGAACTGGCAATACCATTTCGATCTCGAGGTCGGCACCCGCAGCTTCAAGGTTCATTTCAACGACTGGATGTTCCTGCAGCCCGATGGCGAGACCATGATCAACCGGGCCTATGTCACCAAATGGGGTTTCCGGGTTGGCACCGCGTCGATCTTTTTCCGCAGGATCGATGGCGAGGATGGGCAGGCAAGCCATGCTGTCGGAAATGGAACCGTGGCGCAGTGATGCACCCGGCCTCATCCGGCGAGCTTGCGCCGGATGAAGGCGATGATCCGGCCCAGCACCGGGACATGCAGATAGACCTGGCTGCCTGAATCCCAATGGTCGAGGTGTTCGGTTACCAGACCGTCTGCGCCGAAATGAACTTCGCTCATCCCCGCGATGCGAAAGGCGCGACCGCGATAGAAGAATGTGAAATCCCAGCGCAGATAGGCTGCATGCTGCGCGCCGATTGCGATATCCGTCACCGTAAAGGAAGGCTGCGACAATCCCTCGAACATGTGCCGGAACACGGCGGCCAGCCGCTCGCGCCCCGCGAAATCGCTGAACGGATCGCGAAACCGCACATCCGGCGCGACCAGCGCACAAAGCGCGGCGATGGTATCAGGCGCGAGCGCCTCATAGGCATCGGCATAGCGGCGTGCGAGAACCCGAACCGGCTCGCCTGGCTGGTCGCGTGCGCCCGTCATTGCCCGGTGATCCGCCGGATGATCGGGAAATAGAGGCTGTAGGGCAGGCAGCGCATGATCTTCAGCATGAAGGTGAAACGCCGCGGGAACGTGACCTCGAACCGCCGCGAGGCAAGTGCTCCGACCATGCGGTCGGCGGCTTTCTCGGCCGTGATCAGAAACGGCATGGGAAACTCGTTCTTCTCGGTCAGCGGTGTCTTCACGAAGCCGGGATTGACCAGTTGCAGCGTCAGGCCGAAACGGTCGAAATCGAGCTTCAGGCTCTCCGCCATGTTGATCAGCGCCGCCTTGCTCGCCCCGTAGGAGACGGCATTGGGCAGGCCGCGATAACCGCTGACCGAGGCGACGACCTGCACATGCCCCCGACCGGCTTCCCGCATCGGCGCGAGCGCCGCTTTCAGGCAGGTCGCTACCGACAGAAGATTGAGATCGATCGTCGGAGGCAGCGTTTCGTCGGACAAGCTCTCGGCATCGTCCGCCAGATAGGTTCCGGCATTGAGAATGGCGAGCGCGATGGGGCCATGCTCTGCGGTGATCGCGCGGACGGCGCCCTCCACCGCAGCATTATCGGTGACGTCCAGAGCCTGCGCGACGATGCGCCCGGACAGGCCCTCGGCGCGTTCGGCCAAAGCTGCGAGCTTGTCGGCGGAACGCGCGCTCGCCATCACCGTCCAGCCGTCCCTGGCCAGTCGCAGGCACACGGCCTCTCCGATGCCCTGGCTCGCACCGGTGACCCAGGCGACACCGTCTGATGGGGTTACGGGCATGAATGATCTCCGGGAACGGATTGCAAAAACCCGCATCATGCGGCGATGTCGGGCGGGATTGTCATCCGGCATGAAGAACAGACCCGGCGGTCCCTCTCGGCACCGCCGCGTCCGGCAACATTGCCTCATGATACGAGCGCCGGCGACGTTCGGATCGACGATTGACAACGATCCTAGCGTATCATTCCGTCAGGTGGATACCGGCTGACGGGAAAATGATACGTTGAACAATGATCTGGAACGCCCGGCCTGACCCCGTCAGGTCGAAGCGCGCTCTGGCGGGATGGCCGTTCCGCGTCAGCCCCTATCCGTGGCTTCGCGCCCGGTCCGGGCTGGCCCCGGCCGGGTCGAAGCGGTAAAGATGACACGGATACGCCCATGGTGGCACTTAGCTGCGTGCCGGTCGATGCCGACCCGGCACGAAAGCTCTGACATGGGTGCGGATCGGGTGAGGCGCGAATGAACATGGATCCGGAAACCATCGCGGCGGCGGCTTTCGTCCTGTCGTTGCGCGAGCGCGGCCTGCGCGACAAGGCGGTGCTCGGCGCCATGGAGCGGGTGCCGCGCGAATTGTTCGCACCCCGCCGTTTCGCGGATCTCTCGCGCCGTGACGTCGCGCTGCCGCTGCCGCTCGGCCAGACCATGACGGCGCCGTTCTCCGTCGCCGTCATGCTGACGGCTCTCGCGGTACGGCCAGGCGACAGCGTGCTCGAGATCGGCGCAGGCTCGGGATATGTCTCGGCGCTGCTGGCACGGCTCGGCGCGCAGGTGGTGAGCGTGGAGCGCTACGCCGCCCTGGCCGACGGTGCCGCCATGCGATTCGCGGAGCTGGGCATCACTGACGCGATCGAGATCAGCGTGCGCGACGGGTTGACCATGCGCACGAGCGAGCGCTTTGAGCGCATCCTGCTCAACGGCGCCCTGCCCGCCCTGCCCGACGACGTCACCCGCCTGCTCGCCCCGGGAGGCCGGCTTGTCGGCGCGCTCAACGGCGAGACCGGGCCGCAGCTCGTCACCGTCGATGCGGATCTGCAGGGAAAGCTGCGCGCGGCAAGCGGGGCGGATCTGCGCATCGCGCCGCTGGTTCAGGCCGAGACCGCCGTGCCGACGGCGCGGCTCAGAAGCGCATCCCCGGCGGCAGCGGCGGGGCCTCGTTCAGCAGGGTGATGGTCACCCGGCGGTTGGGCGCGATATAAGGGTTGTCGGGGAACATCGGATCGGTGTCACCCTTGCCGACCACCGAGGCGAAACGCCCGTTCGGCAACCCGTTGGCCGCGAGGATGTCACGCACCACGACGGCGCGTCCCGAGGTGATCGCCCAGATATCCTCCACGGTGACGGCCCCGGGCCGCGGCACGGCGGTATGGCCGGAGACGCGCACCCGATTGGGCATACGCCGCAATACCGGCGCGATCACCTCCAGCAGGCGGCGGGTTCGCTCATGGGGCTGCACTTCGCCTTCCGCGAACATGGACCGGCCATCCTGGTCGATCAGGGAGATGTCGAGGCCTTCTTCCGTGTGCTCGATAATGACGTTGCGCGAGACTTCGAGGATCTCGGGCATGTCCTGAAGCGCCTGGCGCAGGGAGGCCGTGGCCAGCGCGAATCCGTGATCCTGCGGCAATTCCGGCAGGCCTTCCTCGCGATGCTCGTATTCGTTGGGCGTGGTATAATCCGTCGCCTCCTCCGGGGGCACGTCGCGCAGATTCTGCACATGGGTGGCGGTCGGGATGCCCTCCACCTCGATGATGCCGGAGAAGCGCGATTCGGGATTGACGCCGAAAGCATCGCGCATCGAACCCGCGACGACCTGCAGCTTGCGCTGATCCTGGGTGGAAAAGGCGACGACCATGACGAAGAAGGCCATGAGCACGGCCATCAGATCGGCGAAGGTGACCATCCACATCGGGGCACCTGCAGGGGGGGCAGCCTTGCGTCTCGCCATGACCGTATTCCTTTCCGCCTGGAGCGCGTCCCGACCTGACAAAGTCAGACCGGGCGCTCCAGGTCATTATCTGGCGCATCATTTTTCCCGTCAGCCGGTATCCACCTGACGGCATGATGCTCTAGGCCTCTGCGGCATAGGCCTCGCGGTGCTGATCAGGCAGATAGGCGACCAGCATCTCGCGCACGATGGCGGGACTGCGCGAATCCCGGATCTGCAGGATTCCGTCGATGATCATCGAGCGTGAGATGTCCTCATCCTCGAACTTCAATTGCAGCTTGTCGGCGATGGGCAGACAGAACAGATTGGCGATCAGCGCACCGTAGAGCGTGGTCAGGAGCGCGATCGACATGGCCGGGCCGAGCTTGGCCGGGTCGTTCATGTTCGCGAGCATGATGACGATCCCGAGAATCGTGCCGATCATGCCCCATGCCGGCGCCGCATCACCCATCTGGCGATAAATCTTCTGCCCCGCATCGACACGCTGGAGGAAATTGTCGCGATCCTTTTCGAGGGTCTCGCGGATGAATTCCTTGTCGTAACCGTCGGCGATATAGCGCAGCCCCTGGGCGAGGAAGGTATTTTCCGTCTGGACGTTTTCCAGCGCGATCGGCCCGCTCTGGCGCACGACTTCGGCAATGCGGGAGAATTCGTCGATCAGATCGCGTGGTGTTTCCGATTTCATCTGGAAGGCGTAACGCACGCCAATCGGAAGGCCCTGGATCATCGTGGCCAGGGGAAAGCGGATCATGGTCGAAGCCACGGTACCGCAGATCACCAGCACGAACCCCTTCGAATCGAAATAGGCGCCGAAATTGCCGCCATCGAGCATGATCACGCCGACCAGCGTGCCGATACCCGCAACGAGCCCGATACCAGTGGCCAGATCCATCTTTGCCTCGAAAGCAGATGCAACATCGGGATGAACCGGCAGGCCGGTTTCGTCTCCCGCAAGGTCACTCTAGCGACGCTGCGCTGAAGATAGGGTTAACCCCGCTGCGCCCCGGCCTCCTGCAACAGACCATCCGTCGCCGTCTCGATCCGGGCCTGCAGATCCTCGAAGAACCTGCCGCGCGGCATGCCGGGACCGATCGGATCGAGGATTTGCACCACGATCGTACCCGGATGGCGGATGAATTTGCGGCGCGGCCAGTACAAGCCGGAATTCAGCGCCACCGGCAGGCAGGGGGCACGGAGTTTCGCGTAGAGATGCGCCACGCCGAATTTGTAGGCGGACGGCGCGCCGGGCGGACGGCGGGTGCCTTCAGGAAAGATGATGATCTGCCGCCCGGCGGCGATCTCCTCACGCGCGCGCGTGATCATCGCCTTGAGCGCCTGCGCACCGCCCTTGCGATCAACGGGCACCGAGCGCGCCTTCCAGGCATACCAGCCGAAAACGGGAATCCACATCAATTCGCGTTTGAGCACATAGGCCGGATCGTCGAGGATGACGAGCAGGGCAAAGGTCTCCCAAAGCGACTGGTGCTTGGAGGCGACGATCATGCCTCCGGCAGGGATCTTCTCCAGCCCGCGAAAATCCGCCCTGGTTCCCGCGATCACCCTCAGAAGCCAGAGCGAGGAGCGGGCCCAGAGCCGCGCCACACGCATGAAGACCCGGCGCGGAGCCGCCAGAACCGGCAGGCACAGGATCATCCAGACGACGAGGTTGAGATAATAAGCCAGATTGAAGGCGAGGGAACGCAGGATCAGCATGGTTCATGAACCGTGAGCGGCGTGCCGGACGCCGGAAGCAGGGCAACGGGATATCCCTCCTAACCGCCCGGGCCGGCTTTGTGAATGGCAAAGCCGCCTCATTCCGCTCCGGATACCTCGCCCGATGCCTCTCCCGGAGCCGCTTCGGCGCCGCCATGGGAATGTGGTTGCCGGCTGAGAATCTCGGCAAGCCGCGAGAGTTCCGGATCGTTCTCGAATTGCGTGCGCGCCCAGACCATCAGGAACTTGAGATATTCCTGCCCGAGCAGGCGAAAGGTCGAGCCGTCGCGCCACCAGCGCGACACCTCCATATCCGTCGGCGAAACCGCATGCGCGTATTTGGCGACATCGGGCATCGCATTGTCGAGTTCGAGCATGGTGCGCGGCATGTGGTAATTCGAGGTCACCACGATGATCGCCTCGAACCCCCGCTCCGTGACCCAGCGCCGCGTCTCGATGGCATTGCCGATCGTGTTGCGGGCGCGGTGGTCGAGATCGACGCAGCATTCCAGCCAATCCTTCTGACCGGGATTGAGCCGGGCGATCTGTGAACGGGTGGTGCGCTCGTTCACGCCGGAAATCAGCAACCTGTCGGCAAAGCCGCGCGAAAGCAGCGCGATCGCATCGGCGACACGCTGCGAACCGCCGGTGAGCGCCACGATGCCCTGGACGCGCGGCGGATCACCCGCATGGCGGTAGCCGTCGAGCGTATCCACGAAGATCAGAAAGCCGCCGGCGAGCAGCAGCGCCGCGATCAGCGGCAGGGCGAGCATGGCGCGCAGGACGAGCCGCAACCGACCCGCCCGCTTGCGCGCCGGCCCGGCGGCATGCTGCCGCCATGCTCGATTTTCTTCATCTGCGGCCATGTTACGGCCGTCTCCCGCCGCCACTCGCGATCCGTTCCTTATCGCGCTCCCGGTTGCGCACGGCAATCCGTAAAGCGCCCAGCGGGGCAGATTGCCGGGCGATTACGGCCTCAGCGGGGCAGCTTCGCGCGTGACGCCCGTTCACGGCATGCGCTGCAGGAAACGGCGCACCGACAGATCCGACATCGCCGCCGTCACCAGCGCGGCGACGAGCGCCGTGCCGGCCATGACCAGATAACCGCGTGCATCGATCTCGAAGGCCCCGAACAGCGCTTCCAGCTGATCGCCCGCCGGCGAAGCCCGCCAGGAGGCGGAAATCCAGCCGAGCGCCACGAAGATCGTGATCGCCGCGACCCCCCCGATCGCACCGCCCTCCAGCCCCAGACGCAGGAAGCGCCGGCGGAATTCGCGGGCGATATAGGCGTCGTGCGCGCCCACGTAATGCAGCACCTCGATGATGTCGCGATTGCCGGCCATGGCACCGCGCGTGGCAAAGGCGACGGCGAGGCCGGTGGCGATCAGCACCAGCAGCACGAGGGCGATCCCCACCCCGACGATGGTCTGCGCCATGTTCGACAGCCGCGCCAGCCATTGCGCATGATCATCGAGACTCGCTCCCGGCACCGCCTCGCGCAGCTGGGTGCGCAGGGAGGCGAGATCGGGCGGGCTTTGCGGGTCGAGCCGTAATTCGATCAGGCGCGGCACCGGCAGTTCCGCGAGATCGAGGCCGCTGCCGAGCCAGGGCTCGAGCAGGCGCTCCGACTGGCCCAGACTGAAGGGCTCCACGGCCAGGATACCGGGCGTATCGCGCGCCATCCGCGCCGCCTGCGCGACCAGTTCCTCCATGTCAGCCTGGGGCTGCGGACGGATCTGGATGGTCGCCTCCGCCCCCACTGCGGCGCGCCATTGCGCCGAATTCGTCGCGACGAGTTCCGCCGCGCCGGCACACAGGGCCGCGAGAAAGGTGAGGATCGCGATCACGGCCACGAGGGCGCGCGCCGCCGCCGAATCGACGGGGACGAGCGGCGTCTGGCGCGCGAGCAGCCGGGCGATCACGGCGCGCCCGGGCAACGGTCGGCGCGGGCGATGCCCGGCGCGCGCTTCGTCTGGCGCGCCGTGTTGTGCTTCACCCTGCCCATCATCTTGCGCGTGATTCGTGGTTCCCGGCACCCGGCCCCCCTTTGGCATTGTCCCTGCACTTCTCAGGCATCGATATGCAGATGGCCGTCGGCAAGAAGCAGCCGGCGGGCATCGTAGAGATCCATCAAGGCCAGATCATGGGTGGCGATCAGGACCGCCGTGCCCAGCCGGTGCAATTCGACGAACAGCCGCAACAGCCGCCGCGCCAGACCGGGATCGACATTGCCGGTCGGCTCGTCGGCCAGAAGCAGGTCGGGACGCGTGATCAGCGCCCGGGCGATCGCCGCACGCTGTTTCTCGCCGCCGGAAAGCACCGGCGGCAGCACATGCATGCGCTCGCCCAGCCCCACCCAGGCGAGCAGTTCCGTCACCTCCGCCCGGTAGCGCGCCTCCTCCATTTCCTGGACACGCAGGGGCAGGGCGACGTTTTCGTACAGGGTGAGATGGTCGAGCAGGCGAAAATCCTGGAACACCACCCCCATGCGCCGGCGCAGATCAGCCAGGCGGCGCTGGTCGATGCGGCTGACCTCCTCGCCGAACAGCGTCATAACCCCGCGCGTGGGCCGCACCGACATCAGGATCAGCCGCAAGAGCGTGGTCTTTCCCGCGCCGGACGGACCGGAGAGAAACTGGAACGAATGCGGCTCGATCGAGAAGGTGAGATCGCGCAGCACTTCGGGGCCGAGGCCATATCGGACCCCGACATTCTCGAAATGCACGACGGGAATGTCGCTGAAATCAGGAGCGAAAGCGAAGTCCTTCACGGGTCCTTAACCAAAATGATTCCCCAATACCGGAACGGGTCCGGCAACCAGCCTACCTGTCGACACGTGATTCGCCCATGCTGATCGTATGCCCGTCTTGTGAAAGTGAATTCGCAATCGATCCGGCGCTGCTGCGTCCGAACGGGCGCAAGTTGCGCTGCGCGAGTTGCCGCGAGGTGTTCTTCATCGATGCGCCCGATGACGAGGAGGCTTTCGACGCGGATGATCCCGTGGCGGCCAGCCTGGCGCGGCGCATGCGCGGCGAAGAGGAGGCGGGCCCGGAAATCGCGGTGGATGCGCGCAACCTGCGCCCGACCGCCCATGACGCGTCCGGCCAGCGCGCGGGCGGCCTGCTGCGGCGGCTGACGGGCGCCGTCACGGGCCTCGCATACGGCATCTGCGGCGCGCTGCGGCGGCTTCCGCTGACGCCGATCTTCGCCATGCTGCTGCTGGGCATGGTGATCGGCGGGCTGATCGGCCGCGAAAGCGTGGTCCGTCAGCTTCCGGCCACGGCGCAGCTCTATGAAATGGCAGGCATGCCCGTCAATCTGCGCGGCCTCGAACTCATGGAAGTGCGTTCCGAGCGCACCCGCGAGGATGACGGGGAATATCTCACCGTCCACGGCACCATCGTCAACCGCACCGATCGCAGCCACATGGTGCCGCCGGTCGCGGTGATTCTGCGGGCCGAGACCGGACAGCCGGTCTATTCCTGGAATGTGGAGGCGGATCGCCGCACGCTGCATCCGGGGGAAAATGTCGGTTTTCGCGCGCGCCTGGTTGCGCCGCCGGCGGAAGCGAGGCAGGTTCTGGTACGCTTCGCCGCAAATGCCGAAATTGCCGGCAGTCGCGACTGAAGCGTCGCTCCGTTTGTTTCGAGAGGCTCGAAATGGTCCAGTCGCGCGTGCGCGTTCTCTATGATGAAGACACCATCGCCCGGCGTTGCGAGGAACTCGCCGCCGCGATCAGACAGGCCGAGCCGAAGGACCTGCTCGTCGTTGCGGTCCTCAAGGGCAGCTTCATGTTCGCCGCCGACCTGATTCGCGCCCTGCACCGGGTCGGCCTCGCGCCGCAGGTGGAATTCGTGCATCTGTCGAGCTACCGCTCGGGCACAACCTCCTCCGGCCAGGTCGAGATCCTGCGCGATGTGGAGAGCGCGGTCGAGGGCCGCGACGTGCTCCTGATCGACGACATTCTCGAATCAGGGCGCACCATCGTCTTCGCCAAGGATCTGATCGCCGCGCGCGGCGCGCGCCGCGTACTCTCGGCGGTCCTGCTGGAAAAGCCCGGCAAGCGCGCCGTGCAGATCGAGGCAGATTTCGTCGGATTCACCTGCCCGGACGTCTTCGTCGTCGGCTACGGCATGGATGTGGCGCATTCCTATCGGCAATTGCCCTTCGTCGGTGTGATCGATACCGGCGATACCGATCCCGATCTGTTCGAACCCGCGAGCGCGGCGTCGGATGCAGCCGGGCCGGGAGTCTGACGCCGATGGCCAGGATCCTGCTCGTCGATGACGAAGAACCGGTGCGCGGCTTCCTCAGTCGTGGCCTCCAGCTCGACGGTCACGAGGTCGTCACTGCCGAGGACGGGGCCGAGGGGCTCGATGCGCTCGGGGAGGCGGATACCCCCTTCGATCTGCTGCTCACCGATATCCGCATGCCGATCATGGACGGGATCGCGCTCGCGCTCGCGGCAAAGCGTGATTTTCCCGACCTGACCATCCTTCTGATGACGGGCTTTGCCGATCAGCGCGAGCGCGCCCGCGGGCTCGATGCCATCGTCG
>HLSNC_1000550_pt1 | contig 27422 bp, 24 predicted proteins | sample HotLakmetagenome_2_FD_14041 | JGI IMG/M metagenome (IMG submission 14041)
AGTCTCGCCGACAGTGGGGCGGTCGACGCCGGCGGCGCGGTCGAGGATCACGATGTCAAGCTGCCACCGAAGCCCGCCTACGAGACGCTGTTCCCGAGGGTGCTGAAGGACCATCCGCTGTTCTTCCGCGTCGACAGCGATCCCGGCACCGGGCGCGAGCCGCAGACCTTCTCGAAGCTGACCGGCATTCCGGCGCTCACCAGCTGGCGCCCCGGCGGGCAGCGGCTGACCGAGCGGCGCGGCCCGATCCTGCCCTTCAAGACGATCGACGACCGGCCGCGCAAGAAATCGGTGCTCGAGGACCATCCCCGGTTCTCCGACCGCTTCGGCGTGGCGACGATCAAGCACCGCTGAGCGGTTCGGCCGGGCGGCCGGGCCTCGCCCGGCCGCCTGCAGTCTCGCTCGAGAGCCGCGTCCGGCGCGAGCCGCCCGCGCTTCGCCGGGTCGGCGGCCGCGTCGGCCCTCGCAATGCCGGCATCGACCGGGGCTGACGCGCGGCAGCCGCACCGTGCCGACACGGAGGGTCATTCTGTCCGGTGCGCGCAGGCGGCGGCGCCGTGGGCGCGGCCGTCGCCACGGCCCGATCCCGCCGTCGTCGCGTCGGTCTCTCAGCGCCGCCCGAGGAGGGCGCGGGCGGCCCGCACGATGCCGTCGGTCGACGGCAGGGTCGCGGCATGGGCCGGCCCGGTGGCGATGAAACTGTCCTCGGCCGTCAGTCGCGCGACGGGCAGCCCAGGCGCCCGCTCGGCCATGAGCGCCATCAGTCCCTCGGCCACCCCGCCCGAGCGCCGCGTCTCGTCGACGATCAGCGCCCCGCCGCAGGCCGCGAGCGCGTCGAGCAGCGAGGCCTCGGGCAGCGGCGCGAGCCAGCGCAGGTCGATCACCCGTGCCGCCACGCCGTCCTTCGCCAGCCGGGTCTGCGCCTGCCGGCAGAGGCGATGCCCGTTGCCGAAGGTCACGAGCGCGAGGTCTGACCCGTCGCCGTGCACGCCCACGGCGCCGAGGGGCAGCCGCTCGGGCGGTGCGGGGTAGGGCGTGGCCCAGCCACCGTCGCCCTCGGCGTCGAGGTCGCGCACCGAGTAGAGCGCGATCGGCTCGAGAAAGACGCAGACGCGCGCGTCCTCGCGGGCCAGCCGCACGCATTCGCGCAGCATCCGCGCGGCGTCCTGCCCCGTCGAGGGGCAGGCGAGGATCAGGCCGGGGATGTCGCGCAGCACCGCAAGCGCATTGTCGTTGTGGAAGTGCCCGCCGAAGCCCTTCTGGTAGCCGAGGCCCGCCACCCGAACGACCATCGGGTTGGCGAACTGGCCGTTCGAGAAGAAGGGCAGGGTGGCCGCCTCGCCGCGCAGCTGGTCCTCGGCATTGTGCAGGTAGGCGAGGAACTGGCTCTCGGGGATGGGCACGAACCCGTTATGCGCCATGCCGAGGGCGAGGCCGAGGATCGACTGTTCGTCGAGCAGCGTGTCGATCACCCGGTCGCGGCCGAAGCGCTTCTGCAGGCCGCGCGTCGCGCCATAGACGCCGCCTTTGGCGCCCACGTCCTCGCCCATCACGACGATCTCGGGATGCTCCAGCATCAGATCGGCCAGCGCCCAGGCGACGTGGCGCACCATCGGCTGCGGCGCGTCCATCTGGTCGGCCTCGCTGCCGAAGGCTGCCCGCCGCGCCGCCGGGTCGGGGCCGTTCGAGGGTCGGCAGGGGCGTTGAGGGGGGATCAGCGAGGCCATCACCTCGGCGGCGTCGCGCAGGTGCGGCCGTCTGCCGGCCTCTTCGGCCTTCGCCGCGACCTCGGCGCAGGTCTCGTCGTAGATCGCCAGCGCCGCGTCGGGCGCTAGCGCCCCTGCCTCGGCCAGCAGACGGACGGAGTGCAGCAGCGGGTCGTTCGCCTCGTCTGCCTCCACCTCGGCGCGGGTGAGGTAGGCGGTCGGCACGTCGGCCCCGGCATGGCCGTAAAGCCGCACGGTGCGCAGGTGCAGGAAGGCGGGCCGCCGCCGCGCCCGCACCCAGTCGGCCGCCTCGCGCGCCGCGCGATGGGTGTCGTAGAGGTCGAGCCCGTCGGCCGCGACGTAGCGCAGGCCGGGACGGGTGGAGAACGCCGCCTCGATCCAGCCCGGCGGCGTTTTCACGGAGATGCCGATGCCGTTGTCCTCGCAGACGAGCAACAGCGGCATCGCCCCGCCCTGGTAGGCCGTCCAGCAGGCGGCGTTGATCGCGCCGAGGGCGGTGGAGTGGTTGGCCGAGGCATCGCCGAACGAGGCCATCACCAGCGCGTCGTCGGGCAGCACCGCGTGGTCGGGCCGGTGCCGCTTCGCGGCGCCGATTGAATGGGCCGCGCCCATCGCCTTGGGCAGGTGGCTCGCGATGGTCGAGGTCTGCGGCGGAATCGTCAGCGCCTTCGAGCCCAGCACCTTGTGGCGGCCGCCCGAGATCGGGTCGTCGGCCGCGCAGGCGAAAGAGAGCAGGATGTCCCATGCCGGGTTCTGCCCCTCGACCTGACCGGCGCGGGCGATCTGGAACGCGGCGTCGCGGTAATGCAGGAACGCCATGTCGGTCGGGCGCAGGGCGTGGGCCACCGCCGCCATCCCCTCGTGCCCCGACGAGCCGATCGTGTAGAAACCGGTGCCGGCCCGCTGCATCGCCCGCCCCTGCCTGTCGAGCGCCCGGCACAGGCACTGGGCGCGGAACAGCGAAACCGCTTCATCTGCCGACAGGGGCCCCTCGGGCGCCCGGCCCGGCGGCAGGTCGCCCGCCGCGATGCGGGCGCGGAACGCCGTGTGCACGATCTCGGCCCGGTCCGCCGACGCTCCGTCCATGCCACCCCTCCCTCTCTCGCCCGTCCGCGCGGGCGACGCCTCCCTTGCGCGCCCCGCGGCCGGGGTCAAGCGGCGGCCGGCGCCCATGCCGCCTTGGCCCATGCGCCGTGCCCGGCCGCCCGATCGCGTCCGCCGCCACCCGGCCCCGCCCCGCCCGGCGACGGCGCAGCGCGCTCCGCCCTGCTTCTTTCTGTTTCAAATACGCCGGCGACGCTGCTGACCGCGCGCCACCGCCGAGTGGAGCGGCGCCCGGCTCAGACCGGGTTCGGCGGGGGGCGGCCCGCGAGCACGGCCCGGGCGTTCTCGACCGCCATCAGGCCCATCGCCTCGCGCACCTCGAGCGCCGCCGTGCCGAGATGCGGCAGGAGCACCACGTTCTCCATCGTCATCAGCGCCTCGGGCACCTTCGGCTCGAACTCGTAGACGTCGAGGCCCGCGCCCGCGATGCGGCCCGCGGAGAGCGCGTCGATCAGCGCCGCTTCGTCGACCACGTCGCCCCGCGCGATGTTGACGAGCCGGCCCCCGGGCGTCATCGCCGCAAGCGCGCCCGCGTCGATCAGGTGGTGAGTCTCGGTCGTGGCGGGCACGGCCAGCACCACGATGTCGGCCGCTCCCATCACGTCGTGCAGCGTGTCGAGCTGCTGCGCCGGAACGCCAGGATCGGCCACCGGCGAGCGGTTGAAGAACACGACGTCCATGCCGAAGCCGCGATGGGCGCGCGCCGCGATGGCCTTGCCGATCCGCCCCATGCCGACGATGCCGAGTGTCTTGCCGGTCATGTGCAGGCCGAGCATCTGGGTGGGTTGCCAGCCTGTCCACCCGCCCTCGCGCACCAGCCGCTCGCCTTCGCCGGCGCGCCGGCAGACCATCAGCATCAGCGTCAGCGCGATGTCGGCGGTCGCGTCGGTGACGGCGCCGGGGGTGTTGGTGACCATCACCCCCGCCGCCGCGGCGGCCGTCGCGTCGATATGGTTGTAGCCGACGCCGAAATTGGCCAGCCCGCGGCAGCGGAACGGCGCGCCCTCGAACGCCTCGGCGCGGAAGCCGTCGCCGAGGGTGGGGATCACCACGTCGTAGGCCTGCATCGCGGCATGCGCCTCGGCCGGGGTCAGCGGCGCCTCTTCCTCGCGCACCGTGACGGTGGCGAATTCGCGCGCGGCCACGAGCACCGCGTCGGGCAGCATCCGGGTGATGAGCATGTCGGGCATGGCGCGTCCTCCCCCCTGTCGCGGCGGCCTGCCGCAGCGCGAGGGTTAGCCGCGCCGGCCCGCCGCCGCAACGGCAAGCGCGCGCCGCTGCCCGATCCGCGTGGCCTCAGTGCAGGCGCGCGCCGGGCGGCACCTCGGCATCCGGCGCGACCAGCACCACCGTGCCCTCGTCATGCGACACGCCGAGCACCAGCACCTCCGACAGGAACGGCCCGATCTGGCGGGGCGGGACGTTGACCACCGCCAGCACCTGCCGCCCGACCAGCGCCTCGGGGGCGTAGCGGGCGGCGATCTGCGCCGAGCTGCGCTTGACGCCGATGTCGGGGCCGAAATCGACCCGGAGCTTCAGCGCCGGCCTGCGTGCCTCGGGGAAGCGCTCGGCCGCCACGATCCGCCCCGCGCGGATATCGACCGCGAGGAAGTCGTCGAGCGCGATCTCCGGCGCTGCCGGCCCGCCGCTCACCGGCCGAGCTCCCGCGACCGGTCGGCGGCCGCGGCCACGGTGCGGCCCATCAGGTCGGGCAGCTCCCGGGTGAGCACGGCAAGGCCCGCCGCCGTGGTGCCTTTCTGCGAGGTGACCGAAGAGCGCAGCTCGGCCGCGCTCGCCTGCGACGTGTCGAGCAGCGCGCCCGCCCCCGCCACGGTGGCGCGCGCGAGCGCCATGGCGAGATCGGGGGAGAGCCCCTGCGCCTCGCCCGCCTGAGCCAGCGCCTCGACCATGTGGAAGACGTAGCCGGGGCCGGAGCCGGAAACCGCGGTCACCGCGTCCATCTGGTCCTCGCTCTCGAGCCGCACGGTGGTGCCCACGGCCGACAGGAGCGCCTCGGCGAGCGCCAACTCCGCCGCGCCCGCGGCTGCGCTGGCGATCAGCGCGGTCACGCCGCGGCCCACCGAGGCGGGCAGGTTCGGCATGGCGCGCACGATCGGCGTGCCCGGCGGCAGCGCGGTCTCGAACCGGGCGATGGGCATGCCGGCCGCAATCGACACCGCGAGCGTCTCCGGCCCGCCGAGATGGGCGACCTGCGGCAGAGCGGCGTCCATCATCTGCGGCTTGACGGCGAGCAGGAGCACGGCGGGCCGCTCGGGCAGCGCGGCGCCCAGATGCACGCCGGTGCCCTTGAGCCAGTCGGAAGGGGCGGGGTCGATCACGTGGACGGCGGAGGGTGACACGCCTTGCGCCAGCCACCCTTCGAGCATCGCTCCGCCCATCCGGCCGCAGCCGAGCAGCACCATCCCGCGCCGCGTCACCTCGTCGAGCACCATCGCAACCCTCCCTGCGTGCCGCGAGACGCTAGAGGCCCGGCCCGCCGACTGCAACCGGGGCAGGGGGCGCTGCCCCCGTCGCCGCCTGCGCGGCGACTCCCCCGGGATATTTGGAGCAAGAAGAAGAGCGGGCGGGGCGAGGAGACTGGTCAGGGCGGAGCGCCCCGGTGGCGGGCTGTCGAAGCGCGCGCGGGCACGCCCGAGCATCGGCCTGGGCGCCCGGCTGGTGCAGCGGCCCGGCGGCCGGCAGGCCGACGGTGCGGGGGGAAGCGGGGCGGGTCGCGCGCGGCCTCGGACGGCTTCACGGGCGGTGCCCGCGTCCAGGCGTCGGCCGCGTCCAGGCGTCGGCCACGTCCGGGCGTCGGCCGGGGCGCGGTCCGCGCGGCCGCGCGGAGCGGGGTCCGAAGCGACCGCGTCGGGCTTGGGAGATCGTGGGCAGTGCCGGGTGGCGAGGAGGCTGGCCCGCCCCCCACGAGGCCCGCCCACACGAGGCCCGCCCACACGAGGCCCCACCCCACGAGGCCACGCGCCCACCAGGCCCCACAGCCCCATCCAGCCCCGCCCGTGCCGCTGGGCTCCGGCCCTCAGGCGGCGCGGAGGCTGTCCAGCTCGAAGGCGGTCAGGCGCGGCACGGAGAGCCGCCCGAAGCCGCCCGTTCCGTCATCCGCCGCCGGGTCGATGTGGGGGAAGAGCGCGAGGAAAAGCTCCAGCGTCTCGCGCGTCATCATCGAGGCCGGGTCGCCGCCGGGGTGGTAGCTCTCCACCTCCATGCCGTTGGCGCGGATCACCTGCTGGCCGTGGAAGGCAAGGTGGAACACCCGCACCGGCGAGACGGGCGCCACGCGGATCGCCCCGTCGCCGTCGACGAAGGCACGCGCGGGCGCGAAGGCCTCGGCCGCGCCGACGAGGTCGCGGCAGGCGGCGGACCGGTACAGCACCCGCGCCCGCGGCCCGAGCACGAGGTCGGGAGCGGGGCGGCCGAAGCCGAAGGCATCGGCGGACATCCGGGTGAGGCTGGCGGCCTCGCCCCCGCCCGGGCCCCCGCCAGGACCCAGGCCGCGCATGTCGGGATAGACCGTCATCGCGCCGACCCAGAGGAGCGGCTGCGGCCCGGCGGTGACGGTCTCGATCATCATGCCCGGCACGAGATCCTCCACCGCGACGGGCCCTTCGGCCGTGGCGACGAGGGTGCCGCGGGCGAGGGCGGCGAAGGCGTCTTCGAACACCGGGGTCGCGGGCGCGACGCGGGTGATTTCGTCGATCGTCCCGTCGCCGGCGAGGGCGCGGATGTCGTAGCGGCGCGTGAGAGGCTGGTCGCGCCCGATATCCGCGCCCCCGCGGGCGGGTCTGGAGACGGGCCTGCTCGAGAGGGCCCTGGGACGTCCCGTCGCGCTGCGCGCGGCGGGAGAGAGAGAGGTCGCCATGCGTCCGATCCTTTCGGGTCGGTCACAACTGCACGGCCCCCACCGGCTGCAGAAGGACGTTGTGTGATAAGAGGGATGCCGCAGGTCGACCGCCTTCGTCAAAAAGTCGTCGTCTTTCGCTCGGATCCCGTACGCAATCCGCATCCGCGCGTGCGATTTGTTTCCGGGTCATGGTCCGATCCTGCCACATTCGGCAAGCGGCCGCTCCGAATCGGGGCGATGGCTCCGGCCCGCGATGGCGCGGCGGTCGCGCGCGCCACAAGGCGCGGCCCTCTAGAGCCGGATCGCGGCGATCAGGCGACCGTAATCGGCCTCGGCCCGGTGCACCGAGCGCCGGTAGGAGTAGAAGCGCGCCTCGTCGGCATAGGTGCAGTGCCGCGTCCATTCGGCATGGCCGATCCCGGCCGACCGCAGGCAGTGGAGCGAGTAGCCGGGCAGGTCGAACTGCGCCCTGTCGCCCTTGCCGCCCGCGAAGAAGCGGGCGTTGCCGCGATCCTCGTCGACGAAGCGCTCGACGAATTCGGGGCCGACCTCGTAGGCGCCCTGGCTGATCGTGGGGCCGATGACGGCGACCACCCGCCCGCGCTCGGCGCCAAGCGCCTCCATTCCCTCGAGCGTCGCCTCGAGGATGCCGTCGAGAGCGCCGCGCCAGCCGGCATGGGCCGCGCCGATCACGCCCGCCTCGGCATCGGCGAAGAGCACCGGCTGGCAGTCGGCGGTGAGCACCGACAGGGCGAGTCCGGGCACGTCCGTCACCATCGCGTCGGCGCGCTCCTGCCCATGGCGGCCGCCCTCTGTCACCCGCGCGACGTTGGCCGAGTGCACCTGGGTGACCGAGACCAGAGCCTCGGGCGCGACCCCCATCGCATCCGCCACGCGCGCCCTGTTGATCTCGACCGCGTGCGCCTGGTCGGACGAGCCGCGCCCGCAGTTCAACCCCGCGAAGATGCCTGACGAGGCGCCGCCCCGCCGGGTGAAGAATCCGTGGCGGAGGGGGGCGAGGGCGTCGGCGGTGAGGATCTCGAGCGTCATTCGGTCTGTCGGGGCGGGAGGGTTGCGGGGCGTTGTCGTCGCGTGCGGGTCGAGTCGGGGCGGTCTGGTCTTCGGCGGCGATCCGGCGCCGTGTCGTGGTCTGTCAGGTCGGCTCCGGGCGGCGGGCCGGTCACGGGGGAGTGAGGGCGGGCCGGCCCTCGGCCGCTGGTCTGTCTCTCTACGCGGGTGGCCGGCCGGGGGACGGCCGGGTCGTCGGATCGTCGGGGCCGCTTGCCGGTGCGCGGCCGGAGAAGCCGGCAGGCGGGGGGGCGCCGGGGGCGGTCAGCGCCAACGCCTTGAACACCGTCCCCATCCGGGCGGGCTCGGTCAAGCGGCGCGCGGCATCGAGATGGCTGTCGCGTCTCGGCCCCGCCGGCAGGGCCCGGGCCAGCGCCTCGGTCCGCGGCCCGAGGCCGAGGCGCATCAGCCACTCGCCCTGCGGCTCCGGCCCCCAGGCCTCGGCCCCCGCGGCGCGGGCGGCGCGCGCCACCGCTTCGAAATCGACATGGGCGGTGAGATCGGCGGCGCCCGGCGCGTCGAGGGGCCCGGCGGGCGCATGGGCGCGCACCGCCTGCAGCGTGTCGCCACGCGAGCGCCAGCCGCCGTAGTCGACGAGGAGCGCGCAGCCGCCATGCGCCGCGATCCGGCGGGCGATCTCGCCGACGATGGCGGGCAGGGGGGGGCAGAGCTCGACCATCTCGCCCTCGGCGGTGTCGTCAAGCCGGGTCTCGAGCGCGTCGAGCCGCGCCGGGGGGCCGAGCGCAAAGGCGATTCGACCGCTCTCTGCCGCGACCATCCGCTCGCGCCAACCGGCGCCATCGCGGACGAACTGGCGGATCGGCAGCGCGTCGAGGAACTCGTTGGCGACAAGGAAGAGCGGGCGGCCCTCTGGGAGGGCCTCTGCCCGGTCGACCCACCTCGCGCCCGCCACCCGCTCGGCCTGGGCCGCGCGCAGGGGGGGCGAGGCCTCGACCAGCGTGACCGAGGACGCGTCGCGGAAGCCGGGCACCGCGTCGGTCGCGCGCAGCAGGTCGGCCATCAGCGTGCCCCGCCCGGGGCCGAGCTCGGCCAGCGCGAATGGCGCCGGACGGCCCTGGTCGAGCCAGGCCTGCGCCAGCGCGAGGCCGACGAGCTCGCCGAACATCTGGGTGATCTCGGGCGCGGTGGTGAAATCGCCGGTCGTGCCGAGGGGATCGCGGGTGGTGTAGTAGCCGTGGGCCGGGTGCAGCAGCGCCTCGGCCATGAACTCCGCCACCGTGAGCGGCCCCGTCGTGGCGACGCGGCGGAGCAGCAGGTCGGCGAGGGGCGTTTGCCCACCGCCGGGGGCGCCGTCCGGGCCGCCCTCCGATCCGGGCGGGTCGCCGCGATCCGCCGCGCCCCGGCTCATGCCGGCCGCGGCCGCCGCGCCAGGGCCCAGCCCGCCAGAGCAAGCCCCAGCGCCACCATCGGCAGCGACAACAGCTGGCCCATCGTGACGCCGATCGCTCCCGAGCCGATGACGAAGCCCATCGGGTTGTCGACAGTGATGAACTGCGGGTCGGCCTGGCGGAAGATCTCCACCACGAAGCGCGCCGCCCCATAGCCCGCGAAGAAGATCCCCGCGACCAGCCCGGGCCGGTGAAGGGCCCGCCGCCGCAGCGCAAGCCACAGCAGCGCCGCGCCCAGCACCAGCCCCTCCAGCGCCGCCTCGTAGAGCTGCGAGGGGTGGCGCGGCAGACCGAGCGGGTCGGTCGGAAAGACCATCGCCCACGGGCCCTCCCAGGGGCGGCCCCACAACTCGGCGTTGACGAAGTTGGCCAGACGCCCCAGCAGCAGCCCCGGCGGCGTCGCGATGGCCAGCGCGTCGGCCGCGCTCAGCCGGTCGATCCCGTGCCGGCCGGTGAAGATCCACACCGCGACGACGACGCCCAGAAGGCCGCCGTGGAAGGCCATGCCGCCCTGCCAGAGCATGAAGATCTCGAGCGGATTCTCGAGGTAGTGCAGCGGGCGGTAGAACAGCACGAATCCGAGCCGCCCGCCGAGGATCACCCCGAGGATCACCCAGGTCAGCAGCTCTTCGACCTGCTCGGGGCGCATCGGCGCGCGCCCGCCGGGCCAGAGCGCGGGGCGCCTGACGAGCGCCACGACCATGCGCCAGCCGATCAGGATGCCGGCGATGTAGGCGAGCGCATACCAGCGCAGCGCGAACGACATGCCGAACAGCTCGACCGAGAAGAGATCGGGTCCGATGTCGGGGAAGGGGATGGTGGCCGCGATTCCCGTCATGCCCGCCCTGTCATGCCTGCCCTGTCATGCCGTGCCTGTCATGCCGTGCCTGTCATGCCTGTGCTGCGCCTCTTTCACCGCTTGTCGCCGGGCGGCCGCGGCGAAGTCAACCTTGAGCCGCCCGGCACGGCGGACCATATACGGGGCATGTAACGACGGAGTGCTCCCATGCAGAGCCGCAACAAGATCCTCGACGACCTCTCGCAGCTCGCCACCAACGCGATGGGCGTGGCGCAGGGGGCCCGCGAGGAGGCCGAGAACGCGCTGAAATCGATGATGGACCGCTGGCTCGCCGACCGCGACCTCGTCACGCGGGAAGAGTTCGACGCGGTGCGCGCCCAGGCCCAGAAGGCGCGCGAGGAGAACGAGGCCCTCAAGGCCCGCATCGACGCGCTGGAGGCCGCCGGCAAGGCCGGCTGACGCCCCGCACGTTCCAGCGTCCGGCGGCGCGGCGCAGGTGCCGCCCGCCAGCCCAAGCTTTCGGACGCGTGCCGCCTGTCCGCGGTCGATACCCTTTCCGGCGGAGCCAGAGCCGGCCCTCGGCGAGGCGAAAGGTAGGCCCTTGTGGCGGAGCCGGCGCGCGGCCGACCCGCGCGGCGCTCGCACCGCGGTGTGCCCGGCGCGGCACCGCATGCCCCCGACGTGCAGCGCCACCCGCCGCCCCGCCGCCTCCATCCGTCCGCACCGGCCGTCTCGCGCCGCCATCCTTCGAGCGCCCGTCGGACGGGTCGGATTCGCCCTGGTCCAGCCGTGTCGGGCGGGTCTGCCACATTTGCGCCACGATTGGGCCCGCTCTGGCGATGTCGCCACATTTTTGCCGCCAAAACACCCCGCTGGCGCCCATGCCTCGCGCTTGACCGCGCGTCGAGCCCTCCGTAGCCAAGATGTCCAGACGGGCGGCCCACCCCTTCACCCGGGGCGCGCGGCCCGCCAGCAGCCCAGAACGGCGCACTCCCACCCTTGGCCCCGATCCCGAGCCGGCCCGTTGCCGTGCGCCGGATCCCCTGCGCGGAGGCATCGCGATGCGACTTCTGATCACCGACACGACCTGGCCGATGATGGCCGTGGCCCACGACCTCGACGCCGCCGGCTTCCGCCTCAGCCGGGTGGAGGACGCCGAGAGCCTGCTCGACTTCGTCCGCCACGGGCGACAGGACGCCGTTCTGGTCGCCGCGCCCCTGCCGGGCGCCGAGGCCGACCGGGTCGTGGCGCAGATCCGCCAGGCTGCGCCCCGCCTGCCCGTCGTCGCGCCGGCCGAGCCGGGCCTCGACTGGCCCGCGCGCCGTGCGCTCTATGCCGCGGGCGTCGACGCGGTGCTCGACCTGCCGGTGCCGGCCCCGGAACTCGCCGCGCGCCTGCGCGCCATGGTCATGGGCGCGGCGGGCTTCCACACCGGGCGACTCTGCCTCGCCGGGCTCGAGCTCGACCCCGCCACCCGCACAGCCTGTGCCGGCCGCCGCCGCCTGCGCCTTCCGGGCGAGGGCGCCGACGGGCCGAGGCGCATCGCCCTCTCGCCGCGCGAATACGACGTGCTGGAGCTCCTGATGCTCGCCGGCGGGCGTACCGTGGCGCGCGACGAGGTGATGGACCGCCTCTACGGCTTCGAGGACGAGCCCGGCGCCCGTATCGTCGACGTCTACGTGGCGCGCATCCGCGCCAAGCTCGCCGCCGCCGGCCTGTCGCCCGAACTCGTCGAATCGCTGCGCGCCAGGGGGCTGCGCTTCGCCGCCGCACCCCGGACGCCCTGCGCGGCGTCGCGGGAGCGGCCCGTCGAGGCGCCCATCGCGACGCCGCGCGACCGCGCCGCCGCCGAGGTCGCCGCGGCCGGGCCGATCGCCGCCTGACCAGCCCACAGATCGTGCGGCCGCCCTCAAGATATTGCGGGCAGCCGCACCGCTGTCACAAAATTTCACTTTACAGCGCCGCTGCGACCCCCCACCATATCTCGTGAGGGCGGCGCAAAGGCACGCCGCACCTTGAGCAGGCACCAAGCCCTTGGTGCAATGGGGGCGATGCGACCGATTGCGCCGGGGCCAACCCAAGAGGCCGGGCATGTCGCTTTCCGAAAGCTATCTCACCGACGAGCTTCACCCCATAGACATCGTGGAATCGCTCGCCGAGCGCCATGCGTGGGAGTTCGACCGGATCGGCGACGACCAGATCGCCATGGCCGTCGAGGGCCAGTGGAAGCACTATTCGATCACGCTCGCCTGGTCGGGCTACGACGAGACGTTGCGGCTGATCTGCACGTTCGAGATGGAGCCGCCCGAGGACAGGCTGCCCGCCCTTTACGAGTGTCTCAACGCGGTCAACGACGCCTGCTGGGCCGGGGCCTTCGCCTTCTGGCCCGACCAGCGGCTGATGACCTGGCGCTACGGCCTGGTGATGGCCGGGGGGCAGATGCCCTGCCCCGACCAGATCGACCGTCTGATCGGCACCGCCGTCGCCGCGGCGGAGCGCTACTACCCCGCCTTCCAGCTTGTGATCTGGGGCGAGCGCTCGGCCGCGGACGCGATGCAGGTCGCCATCGCCGAGGCCTACGGCCGGGCCTGAGCGGCCCGCCCGACCCCCCGGGGCGACGGCGCCCCGGCCCCCGCGCGGCGTGTCCTCGTCGCCGCCGGGGGCCGCGAGAAGTGCCGACCCCGGGGGCATCTTCAACCCCGTCAGCCGCGTCCTGCCCCGGCCGCGGCACAGGGGGCGCCGCCCCCGCCGCCTTCGGCGACTCCCCCGGAGTATTTGCGCCAGGATGAGGGGGCGGGCCGGGCGCGGGCAGCGCCCCCCCGCCGCGCAGGGCCGCGGCGACGATCCGGCCGTGCGCCCTGCCGTCGTCGGGCGCCGATCCGGCGTGCCTGGCGTCGTTCTGTCTCGGATGCGCTCATTGCGACGGTGCCGCGTCGATCCGCAGCGGGGTGGGGCGGCAGGCAAGGACCCGGCCCGCTGGACAGGGCGCCGCCGCGGGGGCAGGTAGGGCGCCCGGAGCCGGGGCGCGCTGCCCCCGGCGCAGAGCGGAGGCAAGGGGATGGATGTCGAGGCGCTGGCGGCGTCGGTTGAAGCGGGCGAACGGCGGGCGCTGGCGCGCGCGATCACCCTGATCGAGAGCGCCCGGCCGGATCACCGCGCCGCGGCCGTGCGCCTGTCGGAACGGCTGGCCGGCTGCGGGCGGCAGGCGCTGCGCATCGGTCTCTCCGGCACGCCGGGCGTCGGCAAGTCGACCTTCATCGAGGCGTTCGGGCTGATGCTGACGGCGCAGGGGCTGCGCGTCGCCGTGCTCGCGGTCGACCCGTCCTCGGCGCGCTCGGGTGGCTCGATCCTCGGCGACAAGACGCGGATGGAGCGGCTCTCGCGCGATCCGGCCGCCTTCATCCGCCCCTCGCCGGCGCAATCGCATCTCGGCGGAGTCGCCCGCCGCACCCGTGAGGCGGTGGCGCTCTGCGAAGCGGCGGGCTTCGACGTGGTGCTGGTCGAGACGGTGGGGGTGGGACAGTCGGAGACGGTCGTGGCCGAGATGGCCGACCTCTTCGTGCTGCTGCTGGCGCCGGCAGGTGGCGACGAGTTGCAGGGGGTCAAGCGCGGCATCATGGAGATCGCCGACCTCATCCTCGTCAACAAGGCCGACGGCGAGTTGCGCGCCCCTGCCCAGCGCACCTGCGCAGACTATGCCGGCGCCCTGCGGCTCTTGCGCAAGCGTCCGCACGACCCCGAGGGGTTTCCGAAGGCGATGACCGTCTCGGCGGTGTCGGGCGACGGGCTGGAGGCCGCCTGGGACGAGATGCGCGCGCTCGCCGACTGGCGCAAGGCGGAAGGCCATTGGGAGCGGCGGCGCGCGGAGCAGGCGCGCGGCTGGTTCGTCGAGGAGGTGCGGCAGGGCCTGCTTGCCCGCCTCACCGCCGAGCCCGCGATGCGCGCGCGGATGCAGCGGCTGGGCGATGCCGTGTCGGCGGGCGAGACCTCCGTCACCGCCGCCGCCGAGGAGATGCTCGCCGCCCTGGGCGAGGGCCTGCCGCCCGACGCGCCGGGCGGCTGATCGCTCAGAGCGCGCCCACCGGCACCTGCGCGATCCACATCAGGCCGTCGAGGTAGAGCGCGAGGCCGGCGCGGATCGCCTCGCCGCCGATGGCCCAGAGCGCCCAGAGCGCGGTGCCGAGCAGCGCGAGCGGCAGCCACCAGATCAGGCTCAGCGCCAGCGCCGCGCGCACGGCCCTGAGCGCGCTGCCGTCGGCCTCGCCGATCCAGTCGGCAACCGGCCGCCGCCATGCCCGCGGCCACACCCCCTGCAGCCCGAGCAGGCTGACGAGAAAGTGCAGTGCCGTCGGCAGGATGGTGGAGAACAGCATCAGGCAGAGCCACACGTAGTCGCCCGGCGCCGTGTAAACCCCCGCGAACAGCGCCCCGAGATCGAGAATGGGCACGCCCGCCAGCAGGTTCAGCCCGTGGACGGCCGCGACGAGCGTCGCGCCGAGGGCGAGAAACAGCAGGCAGGCCACCGCGAGGTCCGCCACCCCCCAGAGCAGCGGCAGCCGCGCCCGCAACCCCCGCCGAAGGAAGGTGAGCGTGACGGCGTAGGAGGCGGTGTCGAACAGGGCATTCAGCAGCGGCAGGACGGCGAGGAAGAGGAAGAGGGAGCGGAGGGCGTCCGGCACCGCCGTCCAGTCGATCAGGGCGGCGGTCAGGGCGAGAGCAGCGACGATCGCGGCCGTCAGGCCCGCCCGGGCGAGCCGCGGCCTGCCGCGGGCATCGAGCCTCGCGACTGCCAAGAGGACTACGAGTAGCGCTGCGCCTGCGACTGCGGCTGTGGCTGCAATTGCGGCTGCGGTTGCGGCTGCGGCTGCGGTTGCGGCTACGCCCGCGACTGCGGCTGCGCCTGCGGCTGCGGCTGCGACTGCGCCTGCGCCTGCGCCTGCGACTGCGATTGCGCCTGCGCCTGCGCCTGCGACTGCGGCTGCGGCTACCAACAGCCAGTCCGCGTTCCTCCGAACCGCGTCACGCGGACTGGCTGCCGCCAGCTTTCGCCCCACAAGGCCGAGGAGCAGGATGACGAAGGCGCCCGGCACCGCGCGCTCCCACCAGAAGGGCGCCGGCTCCGCCAGCACCGCGCTGCCGACCCGCGCCGCCTCGCCCGTCGCGATCCATTGCGCCACCGGCAGCGCGATGGGATAGACCACCGCGATCAGCAGCGCGGCGTCGTAGAGCCGCCAGGTCAGCGCGGCGCGGAACAGCGTCGGCACCGAATCGCGGTCGTCGGCGTCGTCGCAGACGCGCCGCCAGACGGCCATCACGTTGCGGCGGGTGAGGGTGGTGTAGATCTGGGTGTAGCTCGACCTGCGCAGCGTGCCGGCGACGAAGGCGCGGCTCGCCCCGTCGGACAGGTTGAGCAGCGCCGTCACCCAGAGCAGCAGCCACGCGATGGCGCCCGCCCACACCCACCACGGCGCGGGCGTGTTGAACAGCGCCAGGAGCGTGCCGCCGGTGGCGACACCCCAGATCGCGGCATTGATCCCGACATGCCCCGTCTCGCTGCTCACGTGCCCCTCGCCCCCTGCCATGTCCAGCGTGACCGGATGGGCCTGCGAAGGCAAGGCGGGCGCGGCGTTCCCCGTCTGGCGCGGCGCGGCGTGGCCTTGGCCGCCGGGTCATGGCGTTCCCGCGGGAAAGGCACGGCGCAGGCGCCAGACGCGCCGTGCCGCGCACCGCCGCGCAGGCCGCCTCGGGGGCATCGGTGCAGCCTTGGGCGCGCGCCCGCGCCATCGGAGCCGGTCCCTGCGCCGCATGCTTCGGTCCGGAGGCGCTGCCGCGGGGCGGGGGCGCGCATCACCGCAGGCGGGGCGGCGCGTCGGGGTCGGTGCCGGGGGCGCGGTGCGCTGCGGGCGCCGCGGCGCGCGGCAGGTCGAAGCGCAGGGCGACGCGGGCGAGGCGTGCGACAAGGATATGGTCGGCGGGCAGGAAGGCCACGTCGAGCGTGCCCGCTTCCAGACCCGAGAAGGTCAGCGCCTCTCCCGCGGCGCGCGACAGCGCCCCCTCCGCCCCCGGCGCGGCGCCGACGAAGGCCAGCATGTGCGAGCTCGCGCCGCCCTCGTAGGCGACCGTGGCGAGGAAGGCGGCCTCGGCCATCCCCTCGGCCCGCGCGAGCTTGGCGTCGAGGGCGCGCAGGAGCCGCTCGGGCAGCGCGTCGGGCGGCGCGATCTCGCGCGGCTGGGCCACCGCCTCGGCCGGCCGGTGCGCCACCGTGCCGGCGAGCCACTCCACCGCCTCGGCCGGCAGCAGCGTCTCTGAGGGGGCCTCGCCGAGGTTCACCCCCAGCCCGATGCCGCGCCCCGCCAGCATCTCGACCACCCGCCGCCCGGCCATCGCGGCATAGGGCGTGGGGCCCCCGGCGAAGCGCGCCAGCCGGTCCTCCCGGTCGTAGGCCAGCACGAACGGCCCCTCGTCGAGCGGGAAGATCCGCGGCTCCACCGTGTCGGAGCCGGGCTCGGGGTCGCGCTGCAGCATCAGGAAGAGCTCTGCCTCGACGAGCCGGGCGTAGAAGGCGAGCCGCGCGTCGTCGTCGTCGGCCGCGGCCTGCATCGCGGCCGCGGCCGCGTCGAGAGGGGTTGCCTCGCTCATCCCATCACCTCCGCCACGCGGGCGCGCAGCACCGGCAGCAGTTCCGCCTCGAACCAGGGGTTGCGCTTCAGCCAGGCCGTGTTGCGCCAGGAGGGATGGGGCAGGGGGATCACCTCCGGGGCGAACTCGCGCCAGCGTGCGACAGTCGCCGTCACGCCGCCCTTCGCCCTCCCGCCCAGGTGCCAGCGCTGTGCGTAGCCGCCGATCAGCAGCGTCAGGCGCACGGGGCCGGCATGGGCCAGCGCCTCGGCCCGCCACGTCTCGGCGCAGAGCCTCGGCGGGGGCAGGTCGGAGCCCTTGGCGTCGTAGCCGGGAAAGCAGAAGGCCATCGGCACGATCGCCACGCGGGACCGGTCGTAGAAGGCCGCCTCGTCGAGCCCCAGCCACGCTCGCAGCCGCGTGCCCGAGGCATCTCGGAAGGGCGTGCCGGCGGCATGGACCCGCATCCCCGGCGCCTGGCTGGCGATCAGCAGGCGCGCGCCGGGGCGGAACCAGATCACCGGCCGGGGCGCATGCGCCGTCTTCGTCGCCGCGAAGCGCCCCGCGCAAAGCCGGCAGGCGGCCAGCCGCTCCGGCAGGCGGCGGCCCTCGGCCGATGGGCCGGTTGCAGGGTCGTGGGGACGGGGCGCGCGCGCATCCATGGCGACTAGGGTATGGGACCAAGCCGCGGGCGCAAGCGGTCGCGTGAGGGCAGCGGCCCGCGAGAAAGCCGGTCGGTTGCGGGTGCGGCGACAGCCTGAGCATGGCGCCCTGTCGCGTCGTCGGATGATCCGGGCGACCCGATGCCATGTCGCTCGGGGGGGGGCGGCTCCGGGGGCGGCTCCGGTCGGGCGAGGCTCGGCGGCACGGCTCCGGTCTGGCGGGTGGCGTCGTTGGAGGGTCGGTTCCCCGGCTTCTCCCTTGCTCGAGTGTCGCACGGCCACGGCCGGCGCGAGATCGCCGGGCGGGACCGTGCCGGGGCGCCCTTGGAGGCGATGTCGATCATCGTGACCGTTGCGCTGGCCGGCGACGGCAGCGAGTGCACGGGCACGGCGCGGTCCGAAGCGCGCTTCCTGCGCCGCTCGCCGAGGCAGATTCCGCGCGGCGGGGGGCGTCTCCAAGCCGGGCCGGGACGACGGCATCGGCGCGCGGCCGGGGTCCGGGGCTCGCGAGATCCCCGGCATGTCGCCGACCGTCAGGGCGCATCGACGCCAAGATCGTCCGACACACGCCGGCGCGGCGCGCTCGGCGGGGCGTGGCGTCGCGCCACCGGGCGGTCGTCCCTCTCGCCCGATACGGCGTTCGAGCGCCGGATCGGGCGACACCGAACTAGATCACGCCATCCATCTTCGAGCGTCGGGGGTGCGGCACCCGCGGCGGGCGACCCGACCCGGACCATGCTGCCGGATCTGGCGTCAGCCCCGCACGCGGATCAGGCGGTCGAGGTCGGCGCAGGCGGTGCGTGCGTCGTGGAACAGAAGGTCGATATCGACGATCTCCGTGATCTGCGCGTCATCCAGTTCCGCTCCCGGGGCGACACCGATGACGGCCCGCGGGACGGTCATGCGCAGCGCCACGACGAGGCGAATGAGGTCCTGCAGGCGGTGATCGGTGCTGAGAGACAGTCCGATGATCTGCGGCTGCAGGGTCTCGACATGGGCGACGATTCCGTCGTGATCCCGGCCCACCTGCAGGTCGATATCCCACCCCGCTTCGCGGAACAGGTCGGCCGCCATGGTGATGCCGATGCCGTGGGTCTCGCCGGGAACCGTGGCGAAGAGCGCATGCCGGCGCCCGTCATAGGCCTGCCCGCCCGGTGGCCCTTCGGCCCGCAGCGCCCGCATCAGGGCGTAGAGATGGCCGGTTCCGATCGTCACCTCCACGAAGGACAGCCGGCCCTCGTCCCATCCTTCGCCCAGCTTCCGCGCCGCGGCGCCGATATAGCCGAGATACACGCCCTGCCGTGTCAGGCCCGCGTCCCGGCGCTGGCGAATGAAGTCGAGCGCGGCGTCCGGCCGGGGCTGCACGAGGGCGTCACAGAAGGCCTCGAGGTTGCCCCCGTCGATCACCGGGTTCTCGAACCTGGTTCCCCGCTCCGCGGCGCGCGCGAGCCCAGCGACGATGTCGTTCGCAAGGGCCTCGACGGCCGGCCGGTCGAACGCGTTCCGCTTTGCGGCGAAGCGCATGGATGTACGAAGGAAAACCTCCGCGTCGAGCAAGACGTCCTGTTTTCCCACCGGAGCTCCTCCCTTGGACCATTGAAACTTCGAGGGACCGCGCCTGCAAGAGCGAAGGGCAGGGTGATCCCTGCACATTTCGCCGCGGGCGTCTCTCTCAGACCTGCGGCCCTTCACGCCCGTCGGGCGGGATCGGCGTTGCCCGGGCCCGGCACGGCCGCTCCCCTCGGCTGGCCCCTGCAGTGTGGAGATCGGATGCCTCCACGCCCTGCCTGCCTCCCGACCCGCTGTACTCCGGCCGCGCCGGCCAGACGCGCCGGCCAGACGCCCGGCGCGGCCTCCGCCGCTCCGGCCTGTCTGGGGCACCTGCTCCGCAGCCGAGCCCGCTGGCGGAAGCTCTCGGCGCTCGCCCCGCTTTCCGAGGGCGAGCGGGCCAGGCTCCGGCGACCCAAGGGGCAACGCCGGCTGGTCGCGGCGCGCCGGGGACGCGTCGGTGAGGGCCTGTCCGGCCAGGCCGCCCGAATTCTGCGCGAGGGGCAAAGACTCGCCGGCCGGGCTAAACTCGATCAGTCCCGCATCCACGGGGCTGGCGTAGGGTGCATCTCGGTCGATTTGCCCGAGAACGCGTATCCGACCGGGCACGCCTACGGCTCCGGCTGGGCATGCCTGCGCAGTCGGCGACTTTGCCCGCGACAGCATCCCGGTGCCCGACAATGCCTTCCTGACGTCGCCGGGCCAAGATTGGGAATGCGACCGCGGCTTTCGCCGGGCGGACGGCGGCTGCGAGGCCGTCGAGGTGCCGGCCAATGCCTTCCTTTCGGGCCGCGCGACCGGCCGCGCGACCGGCCGCGGCTGGACATGCGACCGCGGTTTCCTGACCGACGCAGCGGGCTGCCTGCCCATGGGGTGCCCGAGAACGCCTACCTGACGAACCCGGAATACGGCGCGCCGTGGGCGTGCGAACGGGGCTTTCGGGCGTTGGGCGGGCGCTGCGCCGCGATCGCCGAGCCGGCGAACGCGTTTCTCGATCCCGACGGCTTTGTTGCGCAAAGCGTGTGAAGCTCGGACGTCCCCTTACCCCGGACGCACGAGCGCCTCGGTCGGCGATGGCGTTGTGGCACTTGCGCGTGTCGTAGACACCATCTGCGGTGACCGACCTGGTCTCCACGCCCACGGTCGCGGCCGATCACCCTCCGGCGCCCGTCGTCGGATGCTCCTGTTCCGGGGCTGACGCGAGTGTGGCCGGCAACGCGGACGGGCCGGCCGGACCACGCCGAGGCCGGTCGCATCTACGTCTCTCGAAGGCCGGGTCGCGGGGTGTCGCAGGGTCAGGCAGCGCCAGATCGGGCGGGGTCGTGCGCGCTCGGCGCGTATTCCGCCCGCGCATGCGACCGGAGCCAGCGGGCAAACTTCTCGGTCGCCTCCCCGGTCTTCTTGTGGCGCAGCGCAAGGTGGAAGGCGTCACCCGGGGCGAGGGCCGGAAGGCCCGCCGGTGTCAGGTTACCCGCCGCGACCAGGGCGCCGGTGATCGACCGCCAGCCCAGCATCATCCCGTGGCCTTCCAGCGCGGCCTGCGTCGCCTGAACGTAGTTGGTGAAGGACTGGCCGCCGCCCCGGACGACGGGCTGACCGGTTCCGCTCAGGTAGTCGGGCCACGTCAACCACGACGCCTCGGGCGACCGGACATGGAGAAGCGAGATCGCGTTCGGCGCAACCGCCCCCTCGAACCGTGCGCGCAGTGATGGCGCGCAGACCGGCTCGACCGCCTCGTCGAAGAGATGGTGGACGTCGCCGTCGCTCCAGCGCCCGTGCCCGTAGCGGATCGCCACGTCGATTCCGTCGGCGAGCGCCGGAACGCCCGACTGCGTCGTGACGACGTTGACGAGAAGCTCGGGATGCGCGCGGTAGAAGACCGACAGGCGCGGCATCAGCCAGTAGGTGGCCACACCCACCGAACAGGCGACGGTCACCGTCTTTGCGCGCCCGGCCTCGGCCTGCCGCAGCCCGTCGAGAAGATCGGCGATCCTCGAAAGGCTCTCGGTCGTCGTGGCGGCGAGCGCATATCCCGCCTCGGTCGGCCGCGCCGGCCGGCTGCCGCGATCGAGCAGGGGCAGGCCGATGTGATCCTCGAGCTTTCGCACCGCCTGGCTGATCGCGGGCTGCGTCACGTTGAGCTCTGCCGCGGCCGCCTGGACGGAGCCGGTTCGGACAACCGCGGCGAAGGCTGTCAGCAGGCGGAGCGGCGGCAGATCGTGGTCCATAGCATAAGCATTCGGTAATATTTCCTTTAGCGCAATCGCCGTTTCGTGCAGTCCGGCTCGGGCATAGCGTCGTGCGGAAACCGGCCAGGCCACGAAGGGACGAGAGATGGACGGCGCACAGATCGACGCGGTCGTGCTGGAAGACAACGGGCTGACGATGACCCTTCCCGGAACCGGACCGGCCTATTTCAACGCCTGGTGGCTGCGGGACAATTGCCCGACCTCCTTCGATCCCGAGACGCGGGAGCGGAGTTTCGACGTCTTTCACCATGCCGAGACGCCGCGCCCGGCCGAGGCGAGGGTCGACGACGGCGCGCTCGTGATCCGCTGGGCGGGAGAGGACCATGTGTCGCGCTATCCGCTCGACATGCTCGCAAGCTACGCCATCGGCGCCCGCAGGCCCGACCCCGCCGATCTCCCACGGCGGCCATGGTTCGCCGATCATTACCCAAACGTCACCCGCGTTTCGCATCCCGTCCTTCTCGAAGATGCCGCCGAGCGGCGCCGCTGGATGGAGGCGCTGCTGGTCGAGGGCATCGCCATCGTCACCGACATGCCCGACACCGACGAGGGGCTGACCCGGACGGCCGGGCTGCTGGGCACGATCCGGCCGAGCTTCTTCGGCGCCTATTTCGACGTGCGCACGCATATCAGGCCGACGAACCTCGCCTACACGTCGAAGGCGCTTGAGCTGCACACGGATGTTCCGGCCGAGGAACTCGCGCCCGGCATCCAGTACCTGCACTGCCGCCGCAACAGCGTCGAGGGTGGTCGCAACCTGTTTCTCGACGGCACCGCCGTCGCCAACGATCTCCGTGCGGCCGACCCCGAGGCCTTCCGACTCCTGTCGGAGACCGAGGTGCCCTTCTACAAGGAGCACGACGGCATCGACATGCGCGCCCGCCAGCGGGTGATCGAGCTCGACCACAAGGGCGAGGTGGCAGGCGTGACTATCAGCCAGCACATGGCCGACATCTTCGACCTGCCGCAAAGGCTGCTCGACAGCTACTATCCGGCCTTCGTCAAGTTTGGGCGGATGCTGCAGGACGAGGAATACGTGATGCGCTTCACGCTCGCGGCGGGCGAGTGCATCTCGTTCGACAATCACCGGGTGGTGCATGGCCGCGCCGCGTATTCCGCCACGAGCGGAGAGCGCTACCTGCGCGGCACCTACACCGACCGGGGCGAGCTGCGCGGTCTCTACCGCGCGCTGGTGTCCGAAGGTCGCTTCACGTGAAGGACGCCGCCCCGGGCACTGCGATCGAGGCGCTGCGCGTCGATCTGGCCGCGGCCTTTCGGCTGGCCGCGCGCTTCGACTGGCACGAGTCGGTGGGGAACCATTTCAGCGTGGCCGTTTCCGACGATGGCCGCCGGTTCCTGATGAACCCCAGATGGCGGCACTTCGCCTCGATCCGCGCCAGCGACCTGCTGCTTCTCGACGCCGATGACCCCTCCGTGATGGACGGTCCGCACGCGCCGGATGCCTCGGCCTGGACGATCCACGGCATGCTCCACCGCGCGCGGCCGGATGTCCGCGTGGTGCTGCATTGCCACCCGCCCCACGCAACGGCGCTCGCCGCCCTCAAATCGCCGGCCCTGCCGCCGATCGACATGAACACCGCGCGGTTCTACGGCGATCTCGCGATCGACCCCGACTGCGGCGGGATCGCCGACGATGCCGCCGAGGGCGCGCGCATCGCGGCCGCCCTCGGGAACCGCTCCACCCTCCTGATGGCGAACCACGGGCTGACCTGCACCGGCACGAGTGTCGCGCAGGCCTTCGAGCAGCTCTACTTCTTCGAGAAGGCGGCGCGCACGGTGCTGACGGCGCTCGGGTCGGGGCAGGACCTCGGCGTCATGTCCGACGCGGTGGCGCAGCGCACGGCAGAGGGCTGGAAAGCCTATGCCGGGATGGCCGACGCGCATTTCGCCCACCTGAAATCCGTGCTCGACCGCGAAGCGCCGGACTATCGCGACTGATCCGAATCCGGCAATCATCGGGGCGCGAGATGCATTGTGCGGTCCTGTGGCGAAGGGAGACGGCATGAAGACAGGCTTCATCGGGCTGGGCAACGTCGGCGGGAAGCTGGCCGGCAGCCTTCTGCGCAACGGCATCGCGCTTGCGGTCCACGACCTCGACGTCCGGCTGGTCGGCGACTTCGTCGCGCGCGGCGCAGTCGATGGCGGCTCTCCCGCCGCCATGATGCGCGACTGCGACGTGGTCATCACCTGCCTGCCCTCGCCCGAAGCCTCCGCCGCCGTGATGGCCGAGATGCTGCCCGAAATGGGACCGGGCAAGATCTGGATGGAGATGTCCACGACCGACGCGGGCGAGATCCTGCGCCTTGGCGCCGAAGTCGCGGCGACAGGCGGCGTGGCGGTGGAATGCCCCGTCTCCGGCGGCTGCCACCGCGCCGATACCGGCAACATCTCGATCTTTGCCGGCGGGCCGCGCAGCGCGGTAGAGGCGGTTTTGCCGCTGCTCAGGCACCTTGGCCGTCGCATCCTGCACACCGGCGATCTGGGCACCGCGTCGAAGCTGAAGGTCATGACGAATTACCTCGCCACCGTGCATCTCGTGGCCCTGTGCGAGGCGCTCACGACGATGAAGGCCGCGGGGCTCGACCTTGCGACCACCTACGAGGCGATCCGCATCAGCTCGGGCACCTCCTTCGTCCACGAGACCGAGAGCCAGCTCATTCTCTCCGGCGCGCGCGACGTGAATTTCACCATGGACCTCATCATGAAGGATATCGGCCTGTTCCAGAAGCTCGCCGAGGCGGGCGGCGTGCCGCTGGAGATATCGCCGCTGCTCGTCTCGATCATGGCCGACGGGCAGCGGCGCTATGGAGACCGGGCGCAATCCGACCGCATCATCGAGCGACTCGAGGACACCACCGGCCTGCAGATCCTCGCGGACGGCTTCCCGACGGTGCTGATCGACGACGAACCGGAGGAGGAAGGATACGAGGTCTTTCGCCCCGTCCGCCCGGCGGCGGTGGCAGAATGACGATGGACGCGCTGCGCTTCTATGTCGGCGGCGAGTGGATCGACCCGCTCGGGCGCGAGACCATGCCGATCATGGACCCGGCGACCGAGGAGCGGATCGGCACCGTCGCGCTGGGGTCGGCCGCCGATGTCGACCGCGCGGCGCAGGCCGCCCGCCTCGCCTTCGAGACGTTCGGGCGCTGGCCCAAGGCGGACCGTCTCGCGCTTCTGCGCCGCATCCGCGACCTGACCGCCGAGCGGCGCGAGGATCTGGCGCAGGCCATGTCCCGCGAGATGGGCGCGCCGATCACCATGGCGCGAGAGGTGCAGGCGGAAGCCGGGGTCGGCCATGCCGACGGCTTCATCGAGGCGCTCGAAGCGCAGCAGGAACGCTGGACCCTGTCCAACGGCGACACGCTGCTGCGCGAGCCCATCGGGCCCGCGGGCCTGATCTGCCCATGGAACTGGCCGATCAACCAGATTGCGCTCAAGGTCCTGCCGGCCCTCGCCACCGGATGCCCGGCGATCCTGAAGCCGTCCGAGCACACGCCGCTGTCTGCCGCCATCTATGCCGAGATCCTGCACGAGGCGGGTGTGCCGGCGGGCGCCTTTGCCCTCGTCCACGGCACCGGCCCCGGGGTGGGCGACGCGATCGCCCGGCATCCGGGCCTCGCCATGGTCTCGTTCACCGGATCGACGCGCGCCGGCGTCTCGGTCAGCAAATCAGCGGCGGACAGCGTGAAGCGCGTCACGCTTGAGCTCGGCGGCAAGTCGCCGAACCTCGTCTTCGCCGATTGCGGCGCCGACCTCGAGACGCGCGTTCGTGCCTCGGTCGCCGAGTGCTTCCTCAACACCGGACAGTCCTGTGACGCGCCGACCCGCCTCATCGCGGAGCGCGCCTGCTACGACGCGGTGGTGGAGATCGCCCGCACCGCGGCCGAGGAGACCGAGGTGGGCGATCCCCGCGCCGAGGGCGACCACATCGGCCCGCTCTTCGACCGCCTCCAGTGGGACCGCGTGCAGACGCGCATCGAGCAGGGCATCGAGGAGGGCGCGCGCCTCGTCGCGGGCGGGCCGGGCCGGCCCGAGGGCCTGAACCGGGGCTGGTTTGCCCGGCCGACCGTCTTCACCGATGTGCGCAACGACATGAGCATCGCGCGCCAGGAGATCTTCGGCCCGGTCCTCTCGATCCTTCCGGCGCGGGACGAGGCGGAGGCCATCGCGATCGCCAACGACACGCCCTACGGCCTCGCGGCCTATGTCCAGACGGGCGATCCGGCCCGGGCCGAACGGGTCGCGGCGCGGCTGCGCGCAGGGGCTGTGCATGTGAACGGCGGCGGGCTCGGCTGGGGCACGCCGTTCGGCGGATACAAGGCCTCCGGAAATGGCCGTGAGGGCGGCGCGATGGGGCTCGAGGACTACCAGGAAGTGAAGAGCCTGCACTTCGGCTGAGGCGGCATCCGCCGGCGTCGAGGCGTTCTCATCGTCCCATGCGCGGCGGCGGACCGGATCCGGTCATCTCCATGGAGGGCGAGGTGCGCCCCCGATCCGGCTGCCCCTTGCCCCTTGATCCGGCCTCCGCCGATCCCTCGGTCATGGCGAGAGTCCGCGGGTGATTTCCGGGTCTCCGTAAGCGGTGCCCAAGCGGCACGGGCTTTCAGCTTGACGGCTGGAAGTTCCAGGGGAGGAGGTCGTCGATGCGGTTCTGGGGATGGCCGCCCGCGATGGCTTCGAGGGTGGCCTTGAGATAGGCGAAGGGCTCGACGCCGTTGATCTTGGCGGTCTCGATCAACGACGCGATGCGGCCCCAGGCCTTGCCGCCTTCGTCATGCCCGGCGAACAATGCGTTCTTCCTGTTCAGCGCGATCGGGCGGATGAGGTTCTCGACGTTGTTGGAGTCGATCTCGACGCGTCCGTCATGGAGGAAGGTCTGCAGGCCGTCCCAGTGACGGTGGATGTAGGCGAGCTTCTCGCCAAGGCGGGACTTGGCCGAGACGCGCAGACGCTGCTGCTGCAGCCAGTCTCCGAAGGCGGCGACGAGGGGCGCGGTGCGTGCCTGCCGGGCCGAGAGCCGCTGGCCAGGAGAGCAGCCCCGGATGTCGGCCTCGACGGCGTAGACCTCGGCGATGCGGCGCAGCCCCTCGGCCGCGATCGTCACGCCGAAGGCGTGCCTCTGGCACGGCTCCGTCGCGGTCGAACACCTCCTTCAGCTTGCGCCGTGCATGGGCCCAGCAATTGGCGGCGCGGATCGGATCGCCGCCCCTGCGGGACGGGCGTGTCAGCCGGTTGTAGCCGGTATAGCCGTCGAGCTGCAGGATCCCGTCGAAGCCGTGCAGGAACGTCTCGGCGTTCTGTCCGCCGCGATCGGGGGCGTAGAAGTAGACCACGCCGGGCGGATCGGCGCCGCCCCGTTCACCATTGGTCTCGAACACATGACGACACAATGGCTCACCGATCGTCGCGGGCCAGCGCCCAGAGGTAGCCGGTCTTGGTCCGGCCCCGCCCGGGATCGAGGACCGGCGCCGCGTTCGCCGCGGCGCTCGAACCGTTGGCGCGCTCGCCGCTCACCGTCCATGAACAGCTTCGTGGACGCCTTCAGGTGCTCGGCCAGCCGATCGACCGCCGGCCGCAGATGGAACCCGGCGCCACCCACCCAGTCGGCCAGGGTGCTGCGATGGATATCGATCCCCGCCCGGGCGAGGATCTGGCTCTGGCGATGCAATGGGGGGTGGTCGGCGTACTTGCCGACCAGCACATGGGCGATGGCGCCCTCGGTGGGCGTTCGGCATCGTCCTTGAACCGGTGGCGGACGATGCCTCACCCCTCGATCAGGGCTGCCGGCGCGGGTGCCTGCCTGACACCATCGGTGCAGGCGCGGCAGGCATATTTGGGGCGCACGGTGACGAGCACGCGGTGAGGCCCGTTCCCGAAGGGATCGAACCGTCCGGGGGACGGTTCGAAGGGCTGAACGCGCCGGGACGATGTCCAGCCGCTCGGTGCGATCCTCGCCGATCCTGTGCATCTGGCCGGGTAGTGCCCCGTGAAGTGGTGTAGGAGGCCGCGCGCGGAGCCCTCGGCGTAGCGCAGCGCGCGGCCGGGTGTGACGCTGGCGGTCATCGCCGATCTTCGGAGAAGGTTTGGGTTGCGAGACCTGGAACCTGAAACGGAGACGACGATGACCGAAGAGAGAATGGCGCTGATCGAGCTGGTTGAGAAGCAGGCTGACGGCGATCTTGTCCGCGATATGCTGGCCTTCGCGGCCGAGCGCATCATGGAAGCCGAGGTGGAGGCGCGGACCGGCGCGGCCAAGGGTGCGCGCTCACCAATGCGGGAAGTTCAGCGCAACGGATACCGCGAGCGCGACTGGGACACCCGAGCCGGTCGGATCGCGCTGGAGATCCCCAGGCTCCGG
>HLSNC_1000558_pt1 | contig 27142 bp, 31 predicted proteins | sample HotLakmetagenome_2_FD_14041 | JGI IMG/M metagenome (IMG submission 14041)
CGATGGCCACCCAAGGTCCCGCATCGAAGACCTCATGCCGTGGCGCTACGCCCAGACGTCAAGCCTCGCAGCATAGGGCCTCGGCGTCGCGCTTACAGTGAGGTCACAGAGGCCAAACAAGAGAAACGTCCCTTGGAAAGGCATGTCAGCTGTGTCCCGCAATGTGTGAGTTCGACCGCGCATAGGCTTCGCGCTTGCAGCGAATGACCGCAAAGCGGACTGCAATCGCAGCATGGCCGGAGTCGGTCGAGTGTCCGGTATGGGCCGTTCGCGACAGTCGGCCTGACTTGGCTATGACCTACTGCCCCGCAACGCTGCAAGTCCGCTTTGAGCCCGTCCCCGGCATTCGAACCGAGGCCCATCGGCAGACCGCGGGATGGCGACCCGACGGCCCTGCTGCGCGCTTTATGCCTGCCATATCCGCGCTTCGCGTGAGCGACGCACCCAGCCTCACCAGATCGCCAGCCCGGGGGGCGGTCTGGCGATGGGCCGGCACCTTCGGTGCTATTCGGCCCGGGCCTTGGAATGAACGGTCGGTCCGCAAAGCAGTCCTCGGCATCTCACGCCCCGTGCCCGTGGCGTGAACGGACCGCGCCCGAACCGCCCCCTCGGGGCGGGCGTGCCGCGTTTGATCTGCGTCCGGGAGCAGACAAACCCCGCCGACCCCCCAACGCAAAACGGCGGCCCCTTTCGGGACCGCCGCTTGTTCACCCGAAGGTGACGCGTACCTAGGCCAGTTCTACCTCGGCGCCGGCTGCTTCCAGCTTGCCCTTGATCTCTTCGGCTTCGTCCTTGGACACGCCTTCCTTGACCTTGCCGCCGGCCTCGACGAGGTCCTTGGCTTCCTTCAGGCCCAGGCCGGTGATGCCGCGGACTTCCTTGATCACGTTGATCTTCTGGGCGCCGGCATTCTTCAGCACGACGTCGAATTCGGTCTTTTCCTCTTCCGCAGCGGCTTCGCCGCCGCCGGCCGGACCGGCCATCATCACCGCGCCGCCGGCGGCGGGCTCGATGCCGTATTCGTCCTTGAGGATGGTTTTCAGTTCCTGGGCCTCGAGAAGGGTCAGACCCACGATCTCTTCGGCGAGTTTCTTCAGATCAGCCATTTGCTTTTCCATTCGGTTAAGTGTGTTCCAACGTCACGGGGGGCACCCCACGACGACCTCTGGATGCCTTAAGCCGCCTTTTCCTCGATGGTGGAGAGGATGGAGGCGATGTTCGAAGCAGGTGCGCCAATGGCCCCGGCAATGTTGCTGGCGGGCGCCGCGATGCAGCCGACGATGGAGGCGATAAGCTCCTCGCGCGACGGCATTTCGGAAACCGCCTTGACACCGGCAGGGTCAAGGGCCGTCTCGCCCATGGCACCACCCAGGATCACGAGCTTGTCGTTACCCTTGGCATAGGCCTGGACCACCTTCGCCGCGGCGACGGGGTCCTCGGAATAGGCGAGAACGGTCATGCCCGTGAGGAAGTCGGCGATGCTTGCGCAGGGCTTTCCCTCGAGGGCGATCTTGGCGAGCCTGTTCTTGGCGACGCGTACGGACCCGCCAGCTTCGCGCATCTGCGCGCGCAGGTCCTGCATCTCGGCAACCGTGAGGCCTTCGTAGTGCGACACCACGACGACGCCAGAGCTTTCGAAGATCTGGCCGAGCTCGTCGACCAACTTTTCTTTCTGGGCTCTATCCACAGTTCACTCCAGTTCTGGAGGGATGACCCTCCGGCTCAAGTCAGCCGGGACAACGGGCCCCGGCATCTCGGGTCCTTACGGGTCCGTCCAATCTCGCCCGGGGTGCCGCATGGCAGACCGGAAGAATATCGTCTGTTCCCGTCTCGGGCAGGAATTATGGCCTGGGCCACCCACCGTCTCGGACGAAATGCAAAACAGCGCACGACGAATCGCACGCTGAGACGCGAGGGATGCCTTAGCGGGGTTCCCCCATCGGCACAAGGGCCGGCTCAGCAGATCCGCGGCAATTGTTCCCCCACCAGCATGTCGACAAGGCGCTGCCCGCCGAAGGAGGTGCGCATGGTGACCCGGCCCGGGGGGGCCTGGGTGGCGCGGCCGACGATCGCCGCGCCCCGGCCTGCCGGATCGGCGCGCATCGCCGCCAGGGCGGCCTCGGCCTCGGCCTCGGGCACAAAGACGACCAGCGTGCCCTCGTTGGCCAGGTAAAGCGGGTCGAGCCCGAGGATCTCGCACATCCCCTTGACCTCGGCGCGCAGCGGCAGGGCGGCCTCGTCGATCTCGATGCCCAGGCCCGCCGCCTCGGCCATTTCGTTCAGCGCGCTGGCCAGGCCGCCGCGGGTCGCGTCGCGCGCCGCCCGGGTGCCCGGCGCGGCGGCCAGCACCGCCTGCATCAGGTGGCCCAGGCCCCGGCAATCGGAGCGGATGTCGGACGACAGCGCCATGTCGCCGCGCGCCGCCAGGATCGCCGCGCCATGATCGCCCAGCACCCCGTTGACGATCGCCACGTCGCCGGGCCGGATCGCCGCGGCGGCCAGGTCCAGCCCCGGCGCGATCACCCCGACCCCGGCGGTGGTGACAAAGACCTTGTCGGCCGAGCCGCGCCCCACGACCTTGGTGTCCCCGGTGACGATTTGCACGCCGGCCGCCGCCGCCTCGGCCGCCATCGAGGCGACGATGCGGCGCAGCAGCGCCACCTCGCAGCCCTCCTCGATGATGAAGGCGGCCGACAGCCACAGCGGCCGCGCGCCGCCCACGGCCAGGTCGTTGACCGTGCCGCAGACCGCGATCGTGCCGATATCGCCGCCGGGAAATTCCACCGGATCGACGACGAAACTGTCGGTGGTGAAGGCCAGCCGCGCGCCCGGTTCCTGCAACGCATCGGTCATCAGCCGGGCCTGGTCCTCCATCCCCGGCGGCTGAAAGACGGCGGTGAACACCGCCTCGATCAGGTCGCGCATCGCCTTGCCGCCGCCGCCATGGGCCAGCGTGATCCGGTCGTCCCTCATATCCGTCCCATCTTCATCCTGGCCGTGAAACTCCGGGAAAGGCGCCGCGCCGGCGGCGACGGGGGCAGCGCCCCCTATTCCGCCGCGGCCCGGGCGCCGCCATATTGCCAATAGGCAGCGCAGGCCCCTTCGGAACTGACCATCAGCGCCCCCAGCGGCATTTCGGGCGTGCAGCCGCGGCCGAATTGCGGACAATCCGTGGGCTTGATCCGCCCGGTCATCACCGCGCCGCAAGCACAGCCCTCGGGTTCGGCCACCACGCGCCGGCCGGCGCCATAGCCGATGGCGAATTTCGCCTCGGCGTCCCAGGCGGCATAGACCGGCCGGATCCGCAGGCCGCTTTCCTCGATCTCGCCCAGGCCGCGCCATTCGAAGCTGGGGCGCGGCTCATAGACATCGGCGATCGCGGCCAGGCTGACCGGGTTGCCGTGTTCGGGCACCACGCGGGCATACTGGTTCTCGACCTCGGCCCGGCCGGTCGCGATCTGGTCCAGCACCATCAGCACCGATTGCAGCAGGTCCAGCGGCTCGAACCCGGCCACCACGATCGGCTTGCCGTAATCGCGGGCGATGAAATCGTAAGGATGGATGCCGATCACCATCGACACGTGGCCGGGGCCGACGAAACCGTCCAGACCCATGTGCGGATCGTCCAGCAGGGCCTTGATCGGCGGCGGCACGGTGATGTGGTTGCAGAAGACGCTGAAATTGCCCAGCCCCTCGCGCGCCGCCTGCTGGATCGACAGCGCGGTCGAGGGCGTCGTGGTCTCGAAGCCCAGCCCGAAGAACACCACCTCGCGATCCGGGTTGCGGCGGGCCAGTTCCAGCGCGTCGAGCGGCGAATAGACCATGCGGATATCGGCGCCGTCGGCCTTGGCCTGCAGCAGCGATTTGCGGGTGCCGGGCACCCGCATGGCGTCGCCGAAGGTGGCAAGGATCACCTCGGCCCGTTCCGCCAGCGCGACGCATTCGTCGACGCGGGACATCGGCAGCACACAGACCGGGCAGCCGGGGCCGTGGATGAACTCGATGCCGGGATGGACCAGCTTGTCGAGCCCGTAGCGAAAGATCGCATGGGTATGGCCGCCGCAGATTTCCATGATCCGCACCGGGCTTTCGGGCGTGGCGCCGATCCGGTCGGCCATGGTGGCGATGCGCTCCAGCACCGCGCGGGCGGCGGCCGGATCGCGGAATTCCTCGGCGTATTTCATCCGCGTCCCTCCAGGGCCGCGGCGCCGGCCTCCATCGCCTGAAGGGTTTCCTGCGCCTCGCCCAGGCCGCGCAGCGCCCGCAGCGTCGCATCCGCCTCGGCCTCGTCGATCACGGCCATCGCGAAGCCGACATGGATCAGCGCCCATTTGCCGACCAGATCGCCCGGCGGGCCGTCGGCGATGCAGGCCACGTTGACCTCGCGGCGCACGCCCGACACCTCGGCCATCGCCATCAGGCGGGCCTCGTCGGTCACGGCCACGATCTGGCCGGGGATTCCCAGGCACATGGGTCAGTCCTCCTTTTCGGCGCCGGCGCGGCCGGGCTCGGTGATGCCGTAGCGGTCGATCTTGGCGCGCAAGCCGACGCGGGACAGGCCCAGTTCGGCCGCCGCGCGGCTCTTGTTCCATTTCAGGCGGGTCAGGGTTTCGCGCAGGATGCGCATCTCGATCTGTTCCACCCGGTCCTTGAGCGTGCCGGTCGAGGTCAGCACCTGGTCGACGGCCAGGTCGGCGCCGGCATCGGGATCGGGGCTGGCCTGCAGGATGTGGCGGCTGATCAGCTCGGGCCCCAGCAGCGGGTCCTGGGAAAAGATCAGCATCCGAAGCGTCTCGTTGCGCAGCTCGTGCAGGTTGCCGGGCCAGTCGTAGCTTTCGAGGAAATCCAGCGCGTCGTCGGACAGGCCCTGGACCGGCTTGCCATGGGCGGAGGCCGCCTCGAACAGCAGCGACTGGGCCAGGATCGGCAGGTCCTGAAGCCGCGCCCGCAGCGGCGGCAGGTCGAGCGTGACCCGGGCCAGCGCGTAATAGAGATCGGCTCGGAACCGGCCGGCCTCGACCTCGGCCCGCAGGTCGGTATCGCTGCCGGTCAGCAGCCGCACGTCGCAGCGCTGGGGTTCGTGACTGCCCAGCGGGCGGAAGGTGCCGGTCGTCACCACGCGCAGCAACATCAGCTGCATCGCCGGGCCAAGGTCCGAGATGTTGGCGATATAGAGCGTGCCCCGGTCGGCCTTCTGCAACAGCCCCAGCTTGCTGGATTGCAGCCCGGGCACGGCGCCGCGGCGGGCGCCGAACAGCTCCTGCTCCAGCAGGGCGCCGTCGATGCCGGCGCAGCAGATCTCGTGGAAGGCCCGGTCCGACCGGAGCGAGCCGTAATGCATCGCCCGGGCCATGTCGCGCTTGCCGGTGCCGGGTTCGCCCTGCAGCAGGACCGGCACGTCGAAACTGGCATATTGGCGGGCCTGGGCGATCACCGGGTTGAGCGGCGAATTGGCCGCGCGCAGCACGTTTTCAAAGCCCAGCCCTTCGCGCAGGGCGCGGCGCTGATCCTCCAGCTTGGTTTCGACCGAGCGCGACAGGAACCGCATTTCCAGCGACATCCGGTCATGGTCGCGGGTCAGGCGGAACAGGTCGGTGGCGTTCTTGGCGGTCATCACCAGCTGGTCGGGATGCCAGGGCTTGGTCAGGAACTGGTAGATGCCGGCCTCGTTGATCGCGGCGATCATGTCGCCGGTCTCGGTATAGCCGGTGATGATGATCCGCACCGTGTCGGGCCAGCGGTCGCGGATTTCGGTCAGCACCTCGACCCCGCTCCTGCCCGGCATCCGCTGGTCGCAGAACACGACCTGCACGTCATGATCCTCCATCAGCGCCAGGGCCTGGTCGCCGCCGGTGGCGGTCAGGCAGTCGAACGCGTCCTCCAGCGCCATGCGCATCGCGGCGAGCGAGTGTTCCTCGTCATCGACCAGCAGCAGGGTGGGCAGGGGCTGGTTCATCGGATCATTCCGCCGCGGCACGGCCGCGCTTGCGGGTCAGGCTGCCGGACAGCCAGTCAAGCCAGTTGTCCATGCCGTGCCCGGTGCGGGCCGAGATGCGGATCACCTCGATCCCCGGATTGACCCGGCGCAGATTGGCCTCGTAGAGGTCCAGATCGACATCGCAATGCGGCGCCAGGTCGATCTTGTTCAGCAGCGCCAGCCGCGCGGCGGTGAACATGTCGGGGTATTTCAGCGGCTTGTCCTCGCCCTCGGTCACCGACAGGATCGCGACCTTGCAATCCTCGCCCAGATCGAACCCGGCGGGGCAGACCAGGTTGCCCACGTTCTCGATGAACAGCAATGATCCGGGGGCGATGTCCAGATGCGCCATCGCGTGGCCCACCATGTGGCCGTCCAGGTGGCAGCCCTTGCCGGTATTGACCTGCACCGCCCGGGCGCCGGTGGCGCGGATCCGGTCGGCGTCGTTGGCGGTCTGCTGGTCGCCCTCGATCACCGACAGCGGCTGATCGCCCAGCGCCTCGATCGTGCGGCACAGAAGCGTCGTCTTGCCGGACCCGGGCGACGACACCAGGTTGACGGCGAAGGCGCCCAGGCCGGCCAGCACCTTGCGGTTGGCCATGGCATAGGCGTCGTTCTTGGCCAGGATATCGGTTTCGATCTCGACCAGCCGCGCCTGGCTCATGCCGGCGACCTCGACCCCGGCGGGGCCGTGGCCGAAATGCAGGTCGCCATGGTGAGGGTGGTCATGGCCGTGATGGTGGCCGTGGTCGTGGCCGTGGCCATGCGGGTGATCATGCGGGTGATCATGGTCGTGGTCTTGGTCATGGGATTTCCCCTCGACGCTTCCGGTTCCGCATCCGCAGACAGTGCACATCAGGCCACCTCCAGGTCCTTGATCCTCAGTTCATCGCCGGCGACCGGCATCAGCCTGCCGCCGCCGCATTCCGGGCAGGGGTCGAGCCGGTCGGCGATCTCGACCTCCGCCATGCAGTCATAACACATCGCACGGCCGGGCAGGTCGATCATGACCAGCGCCGCGCCCTCGGCGACCGAGCCGCGCATCACCACGTCGAAGGCGAATTCCAGCGCGTGTTTCTCGACCCCCGCGAACCGCCCGATCTCGAGCCGGACCCGGGTGATCCGATCCACCTTGTGGGCACGGGCCTGGTCCTCGATCACGCCGCGGATGCCTTCGCAGAGGGACATCTCATGCATCCTCGGACTCCTCCAGCGTGACCGGCGCGCAGGGGTCGAGGATATCAAGCACCAGCGGCGCCAGGGCCGGGTCCGGCAATGTGGCGAGCGCGCGGTCCATCACCCCGCCCGGGGCCAGCAGGTGGTCGGTCGGCGTGGTCCGGGCAAAGCCGGTGACACGGCCGTTTTCGGCGCCGGCGCGGATCGCGTATTGACCGCGCGCGGCGGGCACCAGGGCGGTGCCGTCGGCCAGGCGGCGCGGCGCGGGCAAGGGGGCCGACAGGTCGATCACCCGTGCCAACACGCGCCAGACCGGGCCGCGGCCCCAGCGCGCCTCGGCCGCCCGCATCAGCGGATGCGCGGCGTTGCGGATGGCGACGGAATTGTCGACGGCGGCGGGGGTCATGGCCGTCGCGTCGGAGACCGGGGGCAGGTCGGCACAAGCGGCGCCGGGGGCAAAAAGCGCGGCCAGCCGCGCGATGAGCGGCGCGGCGCCACGACCGGAGGCAAGCCAGGCCTCCAGCCCGTCCGGGCCGGCGGGGCAGTCGACCAGCACGGCACGGTCCAGCGGCAACGGCGCCATCCCCAGGTGCCGGGGCAGGATCACGGCCAGCCGCAACAGGTGGTCGCGGGCGATATCCTCGGCCGGGTCGGCCGGCAGCGCGGGCAGGTCCAGCGCCAGCCGGATCGCCGCCGATTGCGCGGCGCGGCACAGGTTGAACAGGCGCGGCAGCGTCTCGGCGGCCTCCTCGACCGGGCGGCCGATCAGCAGGCGCGCGACCGGCACCGCCGGCGCCGGCACCGCCGTCAGTCGGGCGATATGCGAGGTCGCCGTCACGCCCCCTCGCCGCTTGCCAGCCCGCCGGTCAGCACCTGGCGGCGGGTCGGCGCGACCGGGGGCCCGGCCTCGGCCGTGTCGCGGTCGGCCAATTCCCCGGTCCGGGCGGCACGGATATCGGCGGCGCGGTCGGTTTCGGCGCGGTGTTCCTCCTGGAACAAGGCGACCATCACCGCCTGCGCGACCTCGACCGCCTGGGCCTGGGTCGAAAACTCGGCCATCGGCGAAAACAGCGAACAGGCCTTGTAGCCACCGGTCTGCTCGCGGATGTTGTGCAGGAATTCGTAATCGCCCGAAGCGAAGGCGATCACCTCTTTCTCGCCGGGGGTCAGCGCCGACCAATCCTCGCCCTCGGCGGGCAATTGCACCAGGTTCATGAACCACGGCGCGATCAGCACGCCCAGCGGCCGGCCCCGGTCCAGCCGGAAGCCCACGGCCTGGACATGCAGCGCCTTGTTGACCATCGGCAGGTCGCGCATCCTGGCGTGCCAGACCTCGGTGAAATCGGCGACCAGCGCGGCGGTGCGCCGGGCCAGCACCTGCGCCGCGCGGACGGTCTCCGCGCCCGGGTCCTCGGAGACCAGGAATTGTTCCTTGGGCGCGTCGCAATTGGGGCAGCCCCAATCCTCGGGCAGGTCGACGAAGGCGGTGCCGGGCAGGACCTGGCGGGTGTCGTCCCCGATCGCCGGGTCATAGGGGGTCCAGCAGATCTTGCATTCCATGATCGCCTTCGGGCTGATCTTGTCGTTGGCGCCCAGATAGGACCCTTCGAAGCCGCTCATGCGATCGCCTCCAGCACCTGGTGCAGCCGTGCGCCGCTATCGGCCAGGTCCTCGGGCGCGGCCAGGGCGACCTCGGGCATGGCCGTGACCTCGAACGTATCGAGGATCAGCGTGTCCATCGAGTTGAAGAACTGCACCCGCCAGACATGGGGCAGCGCGGTCGCGGTGACCCGGCAATTGCCGTAGCCGCGCGACAGGATGTCGACCGAGCCCTGACCCAGCGCGGCATCGAGCCAGGCCAGGTCGTCCTCTGTATGGGGCAGCAGCGTGAGGTTGATCACATGCGGCGCGGCGTCCGGCCCGTAGCCGGCGGACTTGTCCTGAAGTTCCACCAGCAGCGGCGGGGCGTTGACCACGGTGGGGCTCTTGGGCGCGGCGCCGCCCTGCCCGGCGCGGCGCGGATCGAAGGCGCGGGCGCGGGCGGCATCGGGCACCGGCCCGACCTCGACCGCATCCAGCCCGGCGCCCGACAGGACCCAGACCCCGGCAAAGACGCTTTCCTGCACCGCGACGGCGGGAATGCCGAAGGCGCGCATCGCCACCTCGCCCTCGCCCAGGGTCTCGGCGATCAGGGCGCGGTTGGCCCTGTCCAGATCGGACAGGTCGATCCGTTCCACGTCGCCGCCGGCGGCGACACGGGCACAGGCCCGCGCCATGTCGGCCAGCAGGTCCAAGGCCGGTTGCAGGGCCGGGGTCGGCTCCACCTCGGGCAGGTGCGGGGCATAGGTGCGCATGTCCTGGGGCAGGACCATGTAGTCCAGTTCCACCCCGTCCTCGGCCGGGGTTTGCGAACCGGGGCCGAACCCCATCGGCGGCATGCGGAAATCGCTGGGCATTGTCGTCCTCCTCAGGCGGTCGGCTGCAGCGCCAGAAGCTGCGCGATGCGGGTCATGTAATCGTCCCAGTCGCGGACCCGGGGGATGCCGCCGACAAAGGCGCCGTCGCGGTAGAAGATCAGCGACGGGGTCTTGAGAACACCGGTCATGTCGCGCAGGCCGGCCTCGATCGCGTCATCGACGACGGCGCAGTCGAAGCGGCCCTGAAAGGCCTGGACCAGTTCCGGCAGGATCACCGCGACATCGGCGGTCTCCAGGTTGCGTTTCGGATCGCCGGGCACGAACAGCACGTGATCGCCCGGCGCTTCGGTGAAGGCGCGCAGGTCGGCATGGCTCGCCAGGCGGGGCCAGCCGAGCGCATCGGTCAGACGGGCGATCAGGGGATGGGTCATGCGGTGGTCTCTCCGTTGTCGAGCGCGGCTTGCAGATGCGCCGGCAATTGCGGGCCGCGGGTCTCGAGATCGGCGAAGGCATCGCCCAGCCCGCCGCCCTGCATCAGCGATTTCAGCCCGGCGAGGGCGGTGCGGATCTTGTGCGCCTGATCCTCGGGCAGCACCTCGCGGGCCGCGCCCAGGAAGGTCAGCAGCCAGGTGCCCGGCGCCACCGGCCCGGTCAGCGCCAGGTCGATCAGGTGTTCCTCGGTGCCGTCCAGGGCACGGGCGGCCAGCCCGTCGACCGCGATCACCTGCATGGGGATGCCGACACACATGGCTCAGGCGCCGCCCGGAAAGAACCGGTCGTCCCCGGTGCGGCAGGCGGTCCGGGCATCGGGGCGACCCTGTTCATAGGCCGCGCGGGTGATCGAGGGATCGGCCAGGTTGGAACGATCCCCCTGCCCCTTGCGGGCGGTGACGCCCAGCGCCTGCAGCATGTCCAGCGCGATGGCGATCGACGGGTCGATCTGCGCGGCGACGATATCGCGCAACCCGCCGCCGTAATCCTCCAGTTCCTGCGGCTGGCAGCCGATCAGGATCAGCCGGTCCGGGCAATAGCCCATCAGCTGCGCGGTGGCGATCACGTCCTGGAACCCGGTCTGGTGCAGCGACATCTTCTTGGCGCCCAGGAAGGCGGGCACCTCGGCATCCTCGACCACCTTGAGCGTGCCGGGGACAAGCCCGTAATCGACCGCGTCGAAGACCAGCAGCGTGTCGGCCTGTTCGAGGAAGGGCAGCAGGTAAAGCCCCTGGGTCCCGCCATCGAGCAGGGTCACATCCGCGTCGAAGGCATGGGTTTCGGCCAGCCGTTCGACGCAGCGCACGCCGAACCCTTCATCCGCCCACAGCACGTTGCCGATACCAAGGATCAGGGTCCTGCCCGCCATGTCGCCTCCTCCGCCGCGAACCGCCCGATGGTCGGCTGGTTTGCGATTCCTCCGTGAGGTGAGCGTAGGGCTGACAGTTTCGATGGTGCAGGATTTTCGGCATACCGCGGCATATTTTCATAACCACCTGAGAAGACGCGGATATTCGCGAATGTCGCTTATCGGTCCAGCCCCGGTGATGAAAGGAGTTCTTCCATTTTCGGGAAAAACCGGAAACCATGTGACCAATGAAAAACGGCGCGGCCCAGGCCCCGCCGTTCGCTCCGTCGCCCGGGGATGGCCTCAGTCCGGCCGGTCGTCCTTGAAGGTGCGGTGGCCCGAGATCATCGTCGACACGATGGATTGCCGCGACATGATATCCTCGCGGATCGCCACGTAGATATGGACGATCATGAAGATCACGATCCACCACATCCCCAGGTGATGCAGGGTATGGACCACATGCGGGTTCGGTCCCAGCAGGGTAAAGACCCAGCCGAACAGCGCATATAGCGTGCTGTCCACCCCCAGCCCCTCGGAATAGAGCGCAAGGCCGGTGACGATCATGAAGCTGACCCCCAGGGTGATGAACCCGAACATCGCCAGTTGCGCCAGCGGGTTGTGGCCCACGTATTTCTTCGGCTCCTTTTCGAGGAACAGATACCATTTCACCTCGAACCAGATCTCGCGCCAGAAATCGCGCTTCCACAGCGGCAGGATGAACAGCTGCCGGGCATGATGATTGCCGAAGATCGCCCAGTAGATCCGCCCCAGGAAACCGATCGCCAGGATCCAGCCGGCGGCGAAATGGGCAAAGCGGATAAAGCCGAAGACGAATTGATGCGTCGCCTCGGCGATCTGCATCGAGGGCGGCGGCGCGCCGATGAGATAGCCGGTGACGCAAAGCACCAGGATGGCCGCGGCGTTGATCCAGTGCCAGATGCGCACCGGCGCCTCGTAGACATAGACGCTGGTCTGGCGGGCGGCCGAGGCCAGGTCCTCGGGATCCGCATGGGCGCCTTTCAGCGCGGTGTCGAGATCGGCGTCGCTCATCGCGCCCTCCCTCGGTCCCGGCGGCGCGCCCGGCGCCAGTCCCACAGCACATAGGCCAGGGCGGCCATGCCCAGCGCGCCCAGCCCGTGGGCCGGCGACAGCAGCCAATGGGCGGCGCTGCCGGCGGGCAAGGCCGCGTCATGGCCGGAATGGGCCAGCGCCGCCGTAGCGGAGCCGAGCCAGATCAGGATCGCAGTCGTCTTCATCTCGGAGTCCTCCCGGGCCGCCTCAGCGGACCTTGACTTGGGTCAGTTCCTCGCCCTCGGGCGACATCACATGGGTCGAACAGGCCAGGCACGGATCGAAACTGTGCAGGGTCCGCAGGATTTCCACCGGTTCGTCCGGCCGCGCCATCGGGGTGTTCATGAGCGCGGCCTCGAAGGCGCCGATATTGCCGGCACTGTCGCGCGGAGAACCGTTCCAGGTGGTCGGCACCACGCATTGGTAATTCTCGATCCGGCCGTCCTTGATCCGGATCCAGTGGCCCAGCGCGCCGCGCGGCGCCTCGGACGCGCCGACGCCGATCGTCTGGTCGGGCCAGCTGGAGGGGTCCCATTTCTCGATATTCGCGGTGGAACTGTCGCCGTTGATGATGTTGGTCATCAGCTTGTCGAAGAAATGCTTCTGCAACCGACCGCAATATTCGCTTTCCAGCGCCCGGGCGGCGGTGCGTCCCAGGGTCGAGAACACCGCGTCGAGCGGCAGGTCCATGTCGCGCAGGAACCCGTCCAGCTGGTGCTTGATGTCCTCGTGGCCCTTGGCATAGCCGACGACGTAGCGCGCCAGCGGGCCGACCTCCATCGCGTGGCCCTTCCAGCGCGGCGCCTTGATCCAGCTGTATTTCGCGGCCTCGTCGATTTCCTCGATATTGGTGCGGCTGCCCTTGGCGTTCGGGCCCAGCTCGTATTGCGGTTCGGTCACGCCGTCCCAGGGATGCAGGCCGCGGCCCGGCGCGCCATAGGTATACCAGCTGTGGTCGACGAATTCCTGGATCTGCTCGGGGTCGCGCAGATCGACGTCATGGACCGTGGACAGGTCGCCGTCGATGATCGCACCGCGCGGCATGTGCAGGTTTTCGGGGCTGAAATCATTGGCGTTCTCGGGGATGTCGCCATAGGCCAGGCAGGCCTGCGACGACAACCCGCCGCCATGCAGCCAGTTGCGGTAGAAGCCGCCGATCGCCTTGACGTCGGGCAGGTAGACGTTGCGGTTGAACTCGATGCACCTGTCGATGATCGACGACACCAGGTTCAGCCGCTCCATGTTGATCGCACCGACGGCGCCGACGCCGTCGACATTGATCGGACAGGGCACGCCGCCGACCAGCCAGTTGGGATGCGGGTTCTTGCCGCCGAAGATGGTGTGGACCTTGACCACCTCTTTCTGCAGGTCCAGCGCCTCCAGGTAATGGGTGGTGGCCATCAGGTCGGCCTCGGGCGGCAGCAGATAGGCCGGATTGTCCCAGTAGCCGTTCTTGAACAGGCCCAGCTGGCCGCTTTCGACGAATTGCTTGAGCCGGTTCTGCACGTCGCGGAAATAGCCCGGGGACGACATCGGGTGCGACGGGCTGACCGCCTGTTGCAGCTCCGACGTGGCCTTGGGATCGGCGCGCAGGGCGTTGATCGGGTTGACCCAGTCCAGCGCATGCAGGTGGTAGAAATGCACGATGTGGTCATGGATCTGCAGGTTCAGCTGCATCATGTTGCGGATCGAGTTGGCGTTGTCGGGGATGGTGATCCCCAGCGCATCCTCGACCGCGCGCACCGAGGTCAGCGCATGGGTGCCGGTGCAGACGCCGCAGATGCGTTCGGTAAAGGCCCAGGCATCGCGCGGGTCGCGGCCCTTGAGGATCACCTCGAGGCCCCGCCACATGGTCCCGGTGGAAACCGCGTTGCGGATCACGCCCGCGTCGTCGACATTCACTTCACAGCGCATGTGGCCCTCGATCCGGGTCACCGGGTCGACGACGATGCGGCGGCCCGACGTGTCCAGCTCGAAGCCGTTGGGGGTTTGAACGACCATGGATCAGGCCTCCTCTTTGCTGGACTGGGTCTTTTTCTGCGCCGCCTTCAGGGCGCTGATCGCGGCATGGGCGGCGACCCCGGCACCGACCACGCCGGCGGCGGCAAGCCCGACCTTGTCGGCATTCGCCTCGACCCCGAACTGGGTCAGGTCGGTGACGCGGTCATAGAACGACCCCTGGTCCCAGAAGCCGTCCTCGGAACAGCCGATGCAGCCATGGCCGGACTGGATCGGGAAGCTGACGCCGTCGTTCCAGCGCACGGTGGAACAGGCATTGTAGGTGGTCGGCCCCTTGCAGCCCATCTTGTAGAGGCAATAGCCCTTGCGCGCGTTCTCGTCGTCCCAGGCCTCGACGAACTGGCCGGCATCGAAATGCGGGCGGCGATAGCATTTGTCGTGGATCCGCTGCGAATAGAACATCGCCGGGCGGCCCTGGCGGTCAAGCGTGGGCAGCCGGTCGAAGGTCAGCATGTAGGTGATCACGCCGGTCATGACCTCGGCGATCGGCGGGCAGCCCGGCACCTTGATGATCGGCTTGTCGGTGATGACCTGGTGCACCGGGGTGGCGCGGGTCGGGTTCGGCTTGGCGGCCTGGACACAGCCATAGGACGCACAGGCGCCCCAGGAGATGATCGCCTTGGCGTCGCGCGCCGCATAGCGCAGCTTTTCCACGAAGGGCTTGCCACCCGAAATGCAGAACATCCCGTCTTCGTTGAGCGGCGGGTTGCCCTCGACCGCCAGGATGTAATTGCCCTTGTAGCGTTCGATCGTGTCGCGCATCGCCGCTTCGGCGGCGTGACCGGCGGCGGCCATCAGCGTGTCGTCGTAATCCAGACTGATCATCGACAGGACCACGTCCTTGGCCAGCGGATGGGCGCTGCGGATGAAGCTTTCGCTGCAGCAGGTGCATTCCAGACCATGCACCCAGATCACCGGCGTGCGCGGCTTGGTTTCCATCGCATGGGCGATCCTGGGGACAAAGGCCGGCGACAGGCCCAGGGCCGCAGCGGTGAGCGCGCAGTATTTCATGAAACTGCGGCGGGTGATCCCCTGCCGGCGCATTACGTCGTAAAAGGTTTCGATCTGGCTCAAGGCGTCCTCCGATACCGGGCATGTCCCTCGGGATGCAGTCGCATACATCCCTCCGATCTCAGGGAAGCCGAGGTCGCATCGCCGTGCAAAGCCAATTCACGCCGGGCAACCGCAAAATTTTTGCTATTTGTTTCCGTTGCTTAAGCTGCGCCCTCGCGGATCGCGCCGGTCGCACCCTTACCGCCCGGCCGGCAAAGCGGTCAGTCGCTTACCGCCCGCGCCGCCGCGACCAGGGCCTGGCCCAGGGCCAGCCCGCCGTCATTGGCGGGGGTGGTGCGGTGGGTCAGGACGGGGATGTCGCCCAGGGCGCGCTGGACCAACCGCAGCAGCAGGGCGTTCTGGAAACAGCCCCCCGACAGGGCAATGGCCCGCGCCTGTCCGGCCTCGACCAGCCGGGCCGCCGGCGCCGCGAAGGCTTGCGCAAGGCCCGCATGGAACCGCAACGCGATCACCGCAGGGTCGACCCCGTCGCGCAGGTCGGACACGATCTCGCGGAACAGGCCGGATGTCTCCCGGCATCCGTCGTTCAGCGTCTGCAGCGTATAGGCATGGCGCGCCTCGTCCGGGGCGGCCCGGCCGGCCAGCGCCTCGAGCCGCATCGCCGTCTCGCCCTCGTGACTTTGCCGATCCGGACAGATCCCCAGCACCGCCGCGACCGCGTCGAACAATCGTCCGGCGCTCGAGGACAAGGGCGCATTCAACCCCTGGCTTGCGGCCCGGCGCGCGATGTCGAGCGGGCTGCCCGCAAACAGCGCATCCGCCACCGCACCAAGGCCGGCGTGATCGAGCTGGACCAGCGCGTTGCGCCAGGGTTCGCGCGCGGCCATGTCACCGCCGATCAACGGCATCGGACGCAGGAAACCGCGCCGTTCGAACCCCCGGTAATCGCCCAGCAACAGCTCTCCGCCCCAGAGCGTGCCATCGGCCCCAAGCCCGGTGCCGTCCAGGATGATCCCCGCCACCCTGCCACCGTCCAGCGGCCAGAGGTTCTCGGCCAGGCAGGCGGCCAGATGGGCGTGGTGATGCTGGACCTCGACCACCGGCAGGCCCCGGGACTGCGCGTGGCGCGTGGCGCGATACTCCGGGTGAAGGTCGCAGGCGACCAGGGCCGGCGCCTGGTCGAACAGGTCGGCATAATCCCGGTCGGCGGCCAGGAAGGCATCCCATGTCAGGGCGTCGTCCAGCTCTCCCAGGTGATGCCCCAGCAACGCCTGTCCGTTCTTGACCAGGCAGATCGCCGCTTTCATCTGCCCGCCATAGGCGGTGATCTGCGGCGCCGCGCCAAAGCCCGGCGGCAGCGGCAGGGTGCCCGGCACCCGGCCCCGCGCCCGGCGCAGCACCATCGGCGGATCGGCCCGTTCGACGCTGTCGTCCAGCCGCCGCGCGATATCGCGGTCGTGCATCACGAAGGCGTCGGCAAAGGGGGCGAGCTTGTCCCGCGCCGCGTCATTGCCGATCACCTGGGGTTCGCCCGACAGGTTGCCCGAGGTCATCACCAGCGGCCCGTCGAAGGCCGCCAGCAGCAGGTGATGCAGCGGCGTATGGGGCAGCATCCAGCCCAGGGTGCCCTGCCCCGGCGCCAGCGCCTCGGGCAAGGGGGTGCCGGCCTTGTCCAACAGCACGATCGGCGCGGCCGGATCACGCAGCAGCGCCGCGGCGGCGTCGGTCACGGCGGCATGGGCCCGGATCGTTGTCAGCGTGCCCATCAGCGCAAAGGGCTTGGCCGGGCGCCGCTTGCGGGCGCGCAGCAGGGCAATGGCCGTCCCGTTCCGGGCATCGCAGGCCAGGTGGAACCCGCCCAGCCCCTTGATCGCCAGCACCTGCCCGGCCCGCAGGCGGGCGACGGCCTCGTCGACCGGGGCGCCGCCACCCGAAGGCTCGATCCACAGCCGCGGACCGCAATCGGGGCAGCAAACCGGCTGGGCATGGAACCGACGATCGGCCGGATCGTCGTATTCCGCCCGGCAGACATCGCACATCACAAATGCCGCCATGGTGGTCTGCGCCCGGTCATAGGGCAACCCGCGCAGGATGGTGAAGCGCGGGCCGCAATGGGTGCAATTGGCAAAGGCATGGCCCGCCCGCCGGTCGGCCGGGTCGGCGATCTCGGCCAGGCAGGCGGGGCAGGTGGCGGCATCGGGCGTCACCCGGGTCTCGGCCCCCGCCCCTTGCGACGGCGCGATCACGAACCCCTCGGGCGCAGGCCCCTCCAGCGCCTCCCAGTCGACGGCATCGACCCGGGCCAAAGGCGGCGCCTCGGCGTCCAATGCGGCGCAGAACCCTTCCAGATCAGGCCCCCAGGCCCGGACCAGGACGCCCTCTGGGTCGTTCAACACGTCGCCGCACAGCCCCCGCGCCCGGGCCAGCTGCCAGACGAAGGGCCGGAACCCGACCCCCTGGACCTGGCCCCGGACCCGGATGCGCCGCCCGCCGCTCATGCGCCGCGCCCCGGCGTCTTTGGGTCACCTATGTCCTCGGGCACGCAATTGGCCGCAGGCCAGGAGCGGGGCAGACAGCCCCCCTGCCCCGCCCCGCACCGGGCGAATCGCGGGGTCAATGCACCGTGCAGACCATGCATGGATCAAAACTGCGCACGATATGCTGCACCGACAGCGGCGTGTCCTCGTCCGGGCCGACCGGCGCGCCGACCAGCGCGGCCTCGACCGGGCCGGGGGTGCCGGAGGCGTCGCGGGGGCTGAAATTCCAGGTCGTCGGCGCGACGATCTGGTAGGAGGCGAGGCGACCGTCCTCGATCCGGCACCAATGGCCCAGGGCGCCGCGCGCCGCCTCGACCAGCCCGGCCCCCGCACCCTGTCGCGGGAGCGCCAAGGGCCGCATGAAGGCGGCCTCGGGCGCGATCGCCGCCTTCATCGCCTCCAGCGCGATCTGGGTCCGGGCGATCTCCAGCAATCGTGCGGCGACCCGGGCACGCACCCCGCCCTCGGCGGCCAGGGCCCGGCCCAGCGGGTGGCCGTCCACCGCCTGCCGGGCAAGCGCCCCGGTTTCCATCGTCCGGCCGGCCAGCCGCGGCGCCTTGCACCAGCTATAGGCGCCCGCGCGCATCGCCGCGTCCGGCAGGGTCTGGCCGGCTTCCGGATGGGCCGCCTCGCCCAGCATCCAGGCATGGCTCAGGTCCTCGGCGATGTCGCCGGGGTCCAGCGGACCGATCCTGCCCGCCTCCCAGGTGCCCCGGGCAAAGACCGTGCCCTCGGGGCCGGGATAGGCGCCGAAGGACATCAGACGCCCCGGCCCGGGGCCAAGCGCGGCCAGGTCCAGGTCCTCGGCGATCGACAGGAACAGCCCGGCATCGCCGCCGGCCCAGCGGTCCAGCGCCCCGGCGCCGTCCAGCGCAGCGAAATCCTCGACCGGGGCGCCGAACAGCTCGGCCTCCAGGAACCGGCGAAAGGCGCGCAGGTCGGCGCCGATGCGGACCTTGTCGCGGGCGGTGGGCGCCCGGGTGACGCCGCCGGGCTGGATCGCCAGCGTATGGGGCCACTTGCCCCCCAGCAGGCCGACGATGTGGAACAGCCCGGCGCGCGCCTCGGTCGCCGCCCGCAGGCCCGAGCCCTGCAGGGCGGTGAACCGCGCCACGGCGCGGTCGTGCCAGGCCCGGCCGGCATATTCGGGCCGGGCGAAATCGGGCATGAAGAACAGGTAGAAATGGGTCAGGTGGTCGGCCAGGTTCTCGACCCCGTGCAGCAGGGCGGCGATACGGGCGCCTTCGGGCGCGGCCTGTTCCCCCGCGCAGGCGGCCAGGGCCAGGGCCGCGGCCGCCGACTGGCTGATCGAGCAGATGCCGCAGATCCGCGGCGTGATCGTCAGCGCGTCCTGCGGCTGCTTGCCGAGCAGGATCCGCTCGAAGCCGCGAAACAGCGGCGAATTGGCATAGGCGGCAGAGACCCGGCCATCGGCCACGTCAAGGCGGATTTCCAGATCGCCTTCCACCCGGTTGAACGGGCCGACCAGCAGGGTCCGGTCGCTCATGGCCGGGGTTTCCGCAGGGTCGGCGGCACCGTGATGCGGTCGGCGGTGGCGTTGACCCCGATCCGCCGCGGCGTCGCCGCCTTGGACAAGGACGCCAGCGCCATGAACCAGGCCTTGGGCATGTCCGAGGGCAGGCCCACGGGGATGCCGGCGAATTTCGGCGTTTCGGCAAAGCCGTGGCCCGGTTCCTCGAATTCGGGCGCGGTGCAGTTGATGCAGGGATAGCCGGCGCGGGTGCAGGACCCTTCGCCGTTCCAGGTGCGGATATTGCAATCGCCCACCGCCTGGGTGCCGACGCAGCCGAGGTGCTCCATCATGCAGCCGATCTGGGACAGCTCGGTCGCGCTGGCCTTGTATTCGTAGAACTCGTTCCTGGGGCAGGCATGATGCACCAGATGATCGGCATAGAAGCGCGGTCGGGCGAAACCGTCCAGCGCCTCGGCGCGCATCTCTCCCGCCGCGATCAGAAGCAGGGTCTCGGTCACCCAGTCGGGGTGGGTGGGGCAGCCCGCGACATTGATCACCGGCAGGCCGGCGCGGCTGGTGAACCCGGCCGGCAGGGCGCCGCCGGGATGGGCGCCGTCATACTGGACGCCGACCGCATCGGCGGGGTTTTCACCGGCCGAGGTGACGCCGCCATAGGTCGCGCAGGTGCCCACGGCGACCACATGGGCGGCCCGTGGGGCCAGCGCCCGGACCCAGTCGAGCATCGACCGGCCGGTGCCCGACAGCATGTGATAGCGCCCGGTGCCGTTCGGCCCGCGCAGGATCGACCCCTCGACGCACAGGATGTCGAGCGGCTGCTCGCCCGCCTCGACCGCCTCCAGCAGGCGCCGCACCGGGGCGCCGGTCTCGACCGACAGCGAGGGATGCCAGAGGATCCGCAGCCCGGCGCCGTCCAGCAGGTCCATCACGCCCGGACTTTCGGCGCACAGCAGCGACATGGTGCAGCCGCCGCAGCCGGCCGATTGCAGCCAGAGGATGTTCATGCGCCGTCTCCGCAGGGCAGGTCCAGCCGGAAACAGGCGCCGCCCTCGGGCTTGGGCAGGTAGCTGAGCGTGCCGCCATGTTCCTCGGCGATCTTGTGGCTGATCGACAGGCCCAGCCCGGTGCCCTTGCCGACCTCCTTGGTGGTGTAGAACGGATCGAATATGCGGGCCGCGACCGCGTCCGGGATGCCGGGGCCGGTATCGCAGACCTCGAGCACCGCGCGCCCGTCGCGATGCGCGAACCGCAGCCGGATCGTGGCGCCCTGCTGCCCGGCCATGGCGTCGACCGCGTTCTGGACCAGGTTCATCACCACCTGCTGGATATGGCCGGGCCGGCCGCAGGCGATGCAGGGCCTGTCGCCGGACACCGCGATGGACAGGTCGGACCTGGTGCCGCGCTTGACCCAGTTGGCGGCGATCTGCGCGGTTTCGGCCAGGTCGAAGCGTTTCATTTCCCCGGCCCCGTCGGCGGACAGGCGGCGCAGGTCCTCGACGATGTTGCGCACCCGTTCGGCGCCGTCGCGGGCGCCCTCGATCGCAGTGCGCAGGTTGGTCAGGGCCCGGTCCAGCCGCAGTTCGGCGCGCAGGTCGATCAGATCGTCCCGGCTGGCGCCGGCCTGGACGCGGTCGAAATAGGTTTCGAACCGGTCAAGGTATTTTTCCAGCGCGTGGGCATTGGCATAGACGAAGCTGATCGGGTTGTTCAGCTCGTGCGCGACGCCGGCCAGCAACCGCCCCAGCGAGGCCAGCTTTTCGTTGCGCACCAGCTGGCCCTGGGTTTCGGTCAGCTCGCGGTGGCTGCGTTCCAGATCGGCATAGGCGCGCAGCAATTCGCCCATCGGCCGGCCGGTCAGCACCACGCCGGTGCAGCGGCGGCGGCGGTCCAGCCGCGGGGCGATGCGGAATTCCACCCGGTCGGGGCCGGCCAGGGCGGTGAGGTCGGCGGTCAGCGTCGCCTCGGACCGGGTGGCAAGGGTGCCGGCGATCGCCCGCGCCAGGGCATCACGGTCGTCCGGGGCAACGAAATCGCCGATCGGCGCCTCGGGCAGCCGGGCCACGTCCAGCCCCAGCGCCTGGCAGAAGGACACGCTGGCATCGACGATCCGCCCGTCCCGATCCAGCACGACCAGATAATCGCTGATCGAGGTCATGATCGAGGTCAGCAACCGGCGCAGGGTCAGCAATTCGGCGTTCCGCGCCTCGAGCTGTTCCTGGTAATCGACCAGTTCCGCATAGGTGCGGTCCATGGCCTGCAGCACATCGCCCCAGGCCCGGTCGTCGATCACCGGCTCGGCGCTGGTGCTGCCCTGATCCGCGATACGCGCCATCGCTCCTCCTTGCCGGGACAGCCTAAAGCCTGGCGCGGATCAAGGAAAGCGGCGGTTACGGGGCACCGAGCGCGGCGTTGATCGCGCGGGAAAAGGCGGCCGGGTCGCGCAGGGCATAGGCGGCGGGGATATGCGGCGACAGGTGGCCGGCTGCCCTGGCCGCCTCCAGCGTGTCGGCGCCGCCGATCAGGCCCTTGCCGAACAGGAAATCGTCGGCATGGCCCGGCAGGTGCCAGGCCGGATGCCAGGGCACCGCGCCGGGGGCGATGTCGTTGACCGACCGGGCCAGCACGTTGGTGCAATTGGAAAACAGCGTGTTGTAGAACCGCGGTTGATCCTGCAACGCGGCGGTGTGGGTCAGCATCGCGCCCAGCACTGCCTGCTGCTGATCCAGCGGGATCGCCAGGGGGTAGCGATAAAGCTGATCCCCGGCCCAGAATTCGGAATTGCCCCACATGTCGCGGTCGGTGGTCCAGACCACCATGTATTCGAAGATCGGCAGTATGGCCGCCTTGGGGGCGCTGTAGCTCTCTCCGTCTTCGCGCCGCGCCTCGACCGAGGCGACATAGGTCCGCCCGTCGGCGAATTCGAAGGCCAGCATGGTATGGGCGATGGCGGCGGCCTCTCCGAAGGGTTCGAGCACGAAACACGCCTGGACCAGCTGGCCGGGGTCCAGCGTGGCGTCGATCCAGATCTGTTCGGCGGCGCTGCCGTCGGTGCCGTAGGACCAGTCGCGGATATCGGTCAACGCCCAGGCGCCGCCGGTTTCGGTCGCGGTGGGCAGGCGGGAATGATCGGCCCGCCAGGCGCGGTCATGGGACGGTGTCGCCAGTTGCCAGTTGACCCACAGGCCCGCCGCGGCCAGCACCAGGGCGATCAGCAGGAACGAAACGACGCGGCGCAGGACACGCATGGGACAGCCCTCTTGCTGGACATCTGCGCAGCACAGGGCCGCGCCGATGGGGCGATTTCAAGGCGGGCCGGGCCGGTGCCGAACAGGTGTCACAGGGCCGCAACGCAAAAGGCGCCCCGCGGGGGCGCCTTTCGTTTGTCTGTTTCCGCGCTCAGGCGTTGCCGGTGGCGCTGTCGACGGCGATGCTGACGCCTGGGCCCATGGTCGAACTGATGGCGACCTTCTTCATGTAGGTGCCCTTGGCGCCGGCCGGCTTGGCCTTCTGGACCGCGTCGACGAAGGCCAGGAGGTTCTCCTCCAGCTTCTTGGCATCGAAGGAGGCCTTGCCGATCCCGGCATGGACCACACCGGCCTTTTCGACCTTGAACTGGACCTCGCCGCCCTTGGCGGCCTCGACGGCCTCTTTCACGTCCATGGTCACGGTGCCGACCTTGGGGTTCGGCATCAGGTTGCGCGGGCCCAGCACCTTGCCCAGACGGCCGACGACCGGCATCATGTCCGGGGTCGCGATGCAGCGGTCGAACTCGATCTTGCCGCCCTGGATGGTCTCCATCAGATCCTCGGCGCCGACGATATCGGCCCCGGCGGCCTTGGCTTCCTCGGCCTTGTCGCCGCGGGCGAAGACGGCCACGCGGACCTCCTTGCCGGTGCCGTTGGGCAGGCTGACCTTGCCGCGGACCATCTGGTCGGCATGGCGCGGATCGACGCCCAGGCAGACCGAGATCTCGACGGTTTCGTCGAATTTCGCGGTGGCGTTGTCCTTGACCAGGGCGATCGCCTCGGAGACCGAGACGTTTTCGCGGCCGGCAAAGGCCTCGCGGGCGGCGCGGGTGCGTTTTCCAAGCTTGGACATGATCTAGCCTTTCACCTCGATACCCATCGACCGGGCCGAGCCCAGGATGATCTGCATCGCGCCGTCGATATCGTTGGCGTTGAGGTCCTTCATCTTGGCCTCGGCGATTTCGCGGACCTGGGCGACGGTCACCGTGCCCACGGTTTCGCGCGACGGGGTCTTGGCCCCGGATTTCACCTTGGCGGCCTTCTTGAGGAAATAGGACGCCGGCGGCGTCTTGATATCCATGGTGAAGGACTTGTCCTGATAATAGGTGATCACGGTCGGGCACGGGGCGCCCGGCTCCATGTCGCCCGTCTTGGCGTTGAACGCCTTGCAGAATTCCATGATGTTGATGCCGCGCTGACCCAGCGCCGGACCGACCGGCGGGGAAGGGTTCGCTTGACCGGCGGGGACCTGCAACTTCATGGTCCCGACGACTTTCTTGGCCATAGGCCTGTCTCCTGTCCAACCTCCTCCGGCGCGCCGGAGAAGCGTTTCGATGGCGTGGTGCGGTCCGGATCACGCGTGACCCTCGCCTCCCACGTAAAGGGAGTCGCCCTGCGGCGACCGGCGCGACATACAGGGGCGGGGCCCGCAACGCAAGGGGCGACGCGCGTTCACCGCCCGTTAGCCATTGCCTGCGATGATCGTCCGGACCGGAGTTCCCGCGAGGCCCCCGATGGCGATCCTGCGCCGCATGTCCCTTCGTCCGCAGATGCTGGCCGCCCTGGCCATGCTGGCGCTGCTGTCGGCCTGCGCCCGGGATCGCGAACCGCATCTGCGGACCATGCTGGACGACTGGTTCCACATCGGCGACACGCTGCATTTCACCTCGCATCGGCGTTGCACGGCGGCGATGTTCCGGCTGTCGATCGCCCGGCCCCATGACGGTTTCACCGTCCACGACACCCCCGAAGAGGCGGTGCAGGCGCTGCGCGACACCGGCGTGTCGGCCCTGCGGATGGAACGGTATGCCCCCCATGACCTGACCGATGCGCTGCTGCTGTCGGGCGATGGCTTTTTCGGCAAGCAGGCGCTGCATGCCGGCGCCCTGGCCGGCCCCTGCCTGGACGGAACGCCGGCCCGCACCGCCTTTTTCGCCGCGCTCACCCGGCCCGGCGCCACACTGGCCTACGAGGCCGAAAACGGCGGCGTGATGATCCTGGATCCGGTCGCGATGCGGCTGTTCTACGTCGCCGGCGACGTCTGGTGACAGGGCGCCTGCCCCGATTAGCCGACCGTAGGGTGGGGTTTCACCCCACCGATCCCGGGCTCAGCCCTGCTTGGACACCTGGGTGAATTCCAGCTCCACCGGGGTGGCGCGGCCAAAGATCGACACGGTGACCTTGAGGCGCTGGTTGTCCTCGTCGACCTCTTCCACGGTGCCGTCGAAATCCTCGAACGGGCCGTCGTTGACCTTCACCTTCTCGCCGATCTCGAAATGGATCAGGGTGCGCGGCGCCTCTTCGCCCTCGGCGACGCGGCCCAGGATCGACTGCACCTCGGCGTCGCGCATCGGCATCGGCCGACCCTGCGGCCCGAGGAACCCGGTGACGCGGTTGATCGAATTGATCAGGTGATAGCCCTCGTCCGACATTTCCATGTGGACCAGGACATAGCCCGGCATGAAGCGGCGCTCGGCCGTCACCTTCTTGCCGCGGCGCACCTCGATCACCTCTTCGGTGGGGACCAGGACCTCGTCGATCTGGTCCTCGATGCCCTGCTCGGCGACCTTGGTGCGGATCTGTTCGGCGATCTTCTTCTCGAAGTTCGAGAGCACGCTGACCGAATACCACCGTTTCGCCATGTCCGTCGTCACCTTGCCTGTTCCGGCACCCGGCCGGCTGTTGATCCGTTGCGCCGCGCGGATGCGGCCTCCCAGAAAGAAAAGCGGCGTGAGGCTCGATTCGCCGCACGCCATTTCAGGGATGGCGAAGCCTTTAGCGCCTCTGTCGCGCCAAGGCAAGGGCGTGCGTCAGTCGAACAGGCCCAGCACCCCGGCCAGACCCGACCGGATCCCCCAGTCGGCCAGCGAAAAGAAGACCGCCATCAGCACCGTCATCAGCAGCACCATCAGCGTGGTCAACAGAACCTCGCGCCGGCCGGGCCAGACGACCTTGGCGATTTCGGCCCGGGTCTGCTGGATGAACTGAAGGGGGTTGGCCATGCTGCGCTCGCTTTTCGGTCGGATGCGCGGTCACATACGCGCTGCGGGGCCGGTTTTCAAGCCTGCGCGACGCGCCGGGACGGGCGCAGGACCTCGACCCGGTCGAGTGCCGCGATGCGCGCCATCTGGTCGGCATAGGCGGCATCGGCCGCTTCCTCCGTGTCGGGGTCGTAAAGCCGCAGCGCCGGGTTGTGCCGGTTCACCGGGTAGCGCCGGCGCGCCTCGGCCGCCAGATCGCCGCTGCGCCCCTCCACCACCCATTCCAGCGTCGCGCGCAGGGCGGTCTGCGACATGCCCTGGTGCGACCGGCGCGGCGGCAGCGGCACCTGCGCGCCCAGCTTCCAGCCCAGCAGCCGGCGCAGCACCGGACGGATCACATGGATATGGTCCTCGTAGCGCCAGACATTGATCCGCCCGACCCCGGGGATCGCCCTCAGGCGCTGCAGGTAATCGACCCAGTCCAGCCGGCGCCAGTCATTGGCGGCAAAGAAATCCTCCGGCGCGATGACCGAGCGCGCCAGCAGCACCTGCGAATAGGCCGAGGCCAGGAACCCGGTCGGCCGGCGCAGGCAGACGAACAGCTCGACCCGGCAGGGTGCGATCGCATCGGCCAGGGCGCCGATATGGGTGGCGGCATTGGGATAGACCGGCATCCGCACCAGGCCCAGGTCATGCAGCCGGCCCGGCAGGTTCTCTTCGGTGATCACCAGCCGCCGGGCCGCGCCGGCCTGGTGGCGCAGCAGGTCGGGCCCCTCCATCCCGGGCCGCGGGGCGAAGCGGTCGCGCAGGTATTCGCCCGGTTGACGCAGGTCATAGGGGGTCAGCAGCCGCACCCCGGCGTCGTCCAGCAGCGGGCGGGCCTTGCGCAGGGCATCCTGCAGATAGGTCGAGGCGGTCTTGTGCGCGCCGATATGCAGGGCAAGCGAAGGCGCCATGATCGATCGCGGATCCCCTGGCGGATGCGGCCTGGCAGGGGCGGAGGGGCTCGAACCCCCGACCCTCGGTTTTGGAGACCGATGCTCTACCAACTGAGCTACACCCCTAGGCCGAGCCGCGACCTACGACGCGTCGCGCCGGAAATCAAGACCGATCTGCGTCCGATGGGCGGGGTTTGGGGTCGCCGCTCAGAACCGTGACCTTTCCGAAGGCGTCGCGGATGATCTCGTCGGCGGTCTTGAAGCGGAAGACCGGGCCGGTCGGTTCGGGCATCAGCAGCTCGGGCAGGGTGATGTCGGGCAGCGGCGGCGGCGCGGGCGGCGCGGTGCCGCCCCAGGGGGTGGGCCGCGTCCCGGGATCGGGCGCCGGCGCCCGGGACGGCGCGTCGAAGGCGGTCCGGGGGTTGGACAGGCGCCGTTCCGCACCGTGACCGGCAGAAGATGCGATCGTCCGTGCCGCCTGGGCGGCAAGGGATGCGGCAGCGTTGCGCGCCCGGCGGATGATCACGAAGATCACGAACGCCAGGATGATCAGGCCGATCGGCAGGTCTTCGAACATGGCGCGCCACCTTTCGCATTGCCTGGCCATCACCCTAGGCAAGTGACGCGCCGCGCACAATTGCGCAGGGGCAACAGGCGCGGGCTATTCGCAGCGCGCGGGCGACATGAAAAGGCCGCCCCGGTCGGAGCGGCCCCACGGGCCGGGCTGTGGCCCGGCCTGCCAGTGTCTCACCGGTGCGGTCCGGCGCGATCGGCGGCGCCGATCAGCCGGGTCCGCACGGGCCGGTTCATCACTCGATGATCTTCGACACCACGCCCGAACCGACGGTCCGGCCGCCTTCGCGGATCGCGAAGCGCAGGCCGTCTTCCATCGCGATCGGCGCGATCAGCTCGACCGTGAACTTCAGGTTGTCG
>HLSNC_1000564_pt1 | contig 26894 bp, 23 predicted proteins | sample HotLakmetagenome_2_FD_14041 | JGI IMG/M metagenome (IMG submission 14041)
GATGATCGCCGCTCAGTGAGCGAGCGACACCAGCTATGAAGAAGCAGGTGGTCGCCAGTTCCTACACCACTTCACGGGGCACTACCCGCCCTTGTCTGCAGGCTGGCTCCGTGGCCTCCGCGCGTGTTCCAGGTCTGGTGATCCGGAGCCTCTGCTGATCTGCCGATCCGTGCCCGGCACTCGCGCTTGCGCCACGCCGACAGTGCCGACGCCGACGACGCGTCGGACGGTAGACCCCTCGACACGCCGTGCTAGAAGAGAGCCCAGCCGCCATGCCTCCCTGCGGAGGCTGCACGACCGGGGCACCTGACGCCGAGGCACCGACCATTCTCACTCTCACCGAGAACCTGCGCACCATCGTCTACGCCCCGCTCTATCTCGCCGATACGCGGGGCTACTGGGCCGGCGCCGGGCTGGACGTGAGGGTGGCGCTGTCCGACGCTCCGGCCGACACCGCCGACACGCTCCTCGACGGGCGGGCGCAGGTCGCCTGGGGCGGCCCCATGCGCGTGATGATGTATCACGAGAAGGATCCCGACTGCCCACTGGTCTGCTTCGGCCAGATTGTCGCGCGCGATCCGTTCGTTCTGGTCGGGCGGGAGCCCAATCGCGCGTTCCGATTCGCAGACCTGCGGGGCAGGCGGCTGGCCGTGGCGCGGGAGGTGCCGACGCCCTGGATGACCCTTCAGGATGATCTCGCGCGGGCCGGCGTGGCGCGCGAGGATCTCCGGCTCGCCGCCGACGCGCCGATGGCCGAGGCCCCCGCCCGCCTCGCTGCCGGCGAAATCGACGTCGCGCAGGTGCTCGAGCCCTACGCCACGCAGGCGATCGACGCGGGAGCACATCTGTGGCACCGCTTCGCGACGCGTGGCGATATCGGCTACACGGCGTTCTACACCACGCGCGGCTTTCTGGCGGCGGCCCCGGAGACCTGCCGCGCTCTGCTCGCCGGGCTGCAACCGGCGCTGACAGCGATCAATCGTGAAGCTCCGACCGCGCTGGCCGACGAACTGAAGGGCCACTTCCCCGGGCTGGAGGTTGACACTCTCGCCCGGGTCATCGTCGGCTATCGAGAGTCCGGGCTCTGGCCGTCATCGGGCACGGCGCTGCCCCCGTCCGCCTTCGTGCGCCTCAAGGCGGCGCTGCTGTCGGGCGGCCTCGTCAGCCGCGACATGCCCTGCGATCACCTCGTCGCCAATCTGGAGCCGCCATGACCGCGACCGTTCCCGCCATCGACATCTCTCCCTTCCTGACGGGCGACCCCGAGGGCAAGCGCGCCGTCGCGCGGGCCTTCGCAGCGGCGGCCGAGCGGATCGGCTTCGTCGTCGTCTCGGGCCACGGAGTGCCGCGGGAACTCTGGGACTGCCTCGTGCAGAGCAGCTTCGCCTTTTTCGACCGGCCCGACGCGGAAAAGGCCTGCTTCCACCCCGCTGGCCCGGCGAAGCAGCGCGGCTATCACGGCGTCGCCACCCGCGCATTGGGCGCGACGCTTGGCCAGTCGGCGCCGAAGGACCTGCGCGAGAGCTACTTTCTCGGCCCGCTCGACGATCACCGTGCGGCCTTCGCCGAGATCCCGGACGCGGCGACCGCCTATGCCCCGAACATCCTGCCCGAAACGGCCCCCGACTTTGCCGCGGCGCTTACGGAATACTACCGCGCGATGGAGCGGCTGTCGGCCGACCTGCTGCGGATCTTCGCGGTGGCGCTGGAGATGCCGGAGGACCATTTCGCCCCGCTGATCGGCCGGCACTTCTCGATCCTGTCGGCGCACCATTACCCGGCGCTCGCGGAGCCGCCGATGCCGGGGCAGCTCCGCGCCGGAGCCCACACCGACTACGGCGCGATGACGATCCTCTCGATGACAGACGCTGCCGGCGGGCTGGAGGTGGCGCGCGAGGGCGGCTGGGTGCCGGTGCGGCCCGGCCCGGGCGATCTCGTGGTCAATCTCGGCGACATGATGCAGCGCTGGACGAACGACCGCTGGGTCTCGACGATGCACCGGGTGGTGACCCCCGAGACCCTCGGCGATACCGCCTCGCGCCGCCTGTCGGTCGGCTATTTCATGCACCCCGATTTCGACGCCCGGATCGACTGCCTGCCGAGTTGCACGGGTGACGGGGCCAAGTACCCGCCGATCAGCGCCGGGGGCCATATCCGCGCCAAGATCGAGGCCTCGCACGCCGCCTGAGGGAGGCGCCCGATGATCGGGCCTGTCGCCCGCCTCGGGATCGAGCCGGTGAGGCGGCACCACACGATCCAAACATCGAGCCAAGCCCTCCATCGCCCCGCGTGCCCCCTCCCCGGAAGGGGTGTTCGACCCGGGCTTGGATCTGGCCTCGACGACCGGCCGCGCCGCGGTGCCAATCCGCCGGACGCCACCTTCCCCAGCGGCGACAGACAGCAGGGCGAAGAGACGCTCGCCCACCCGACCGCCACCCCCGACCGCATCGGCGCCGGCCATCGGTCCGTCGGGCGGCAACGAGCTGTCGCGGAGGTGCCGCTCGCCTGACGCAAGGACCGGCCGGCACAGGATCTTGGGACAATATCCCAAATCATAATGTTGACAATTCTGCCAACCTTTCACTACTTGGGGAACGAAGATCATGCGCTCAGGGAGGTCCTGTCAGATCCATGCCGCATCATGTCGAGACTGCAGGCGCTGACGGGCAGGGGGCGCGCGGGCCCTTGGCCGGATGCCGGGTCGTCGAACTGGGATCGACCGTGGCAGGGCCGTTCTGCGCCCGTCTGCTCGCCGATTTCGGGGCCGACGTCGTCAAGGTCGAGCAGATCGAGGGCGATGCCGTGCGCAGCATGGGCAAGCGCAAGGACGGACGATCACTCTACGCCGCCTCGATCCTGCGCAACAAGCGCATCCTCGCCGCCGACATGCGCTCTGACGAGGGGCGCGACCTCGCCCGGCGCCTGTGCGAGCGCGCCGACATCGTGGTGGAGAACTTCCGCCCCGGCACGCTGGAACGGTGGGGGCTGGGCTACGACGCGCTTTCCCGGGTCAATCCCGGCCTCATCCTTGTGCGGATCAGCGGCTTCGGGCAGGACGGGCCGAAAAGCCAGAGCCCCGGCTACGGTGTAGTCTGCGAGGCGTTCAGCGGCCTGCGCGAGATCACCGGCGACCCGGACAGGCCACCCGCGCGCGTGGCCGTCTCGATGACCGACTATATCACCGGCCTTTATGCCGCCTATGCCGCGGCACTGGCCCTGCACGACCGGGCGCGCACCGGCAAGGGCCAGGTGGTCGACGCCGCACTCTACGAATCCGCGTTCAGCTTCATGGAGCCCCATGTGCCCGCCTACCAGCAGCTCGGGCACGTCGCCACGCGGGCGGGCTCGCGCCTGCCCGACCACACGCCGAACACCCTCTACCGTGCGCGCGACGGATTCATCCACATCACCGCCGGGGCGCAGAGCGTCTTCGCCCGTCTTGCCGGCGTGATGGGGCGCCCCGACCTGATCGACGACCCGCGCTTTGCCACCGCCGTGGCGCGCGCCGCGCACGAGGACGAGATCGACGCCGAGATCGAGGGCTGGACGCGCAAGCTGCCGCTGGCACAGATCGAGCGACTGCTCGAGGAAGCGGCGGTGCCCGCCTCGCGCATCTACACGATGGCCGACATCTTCGCCGATCCGCACTACGCCGCGCGGGGCATGATCGCCGCGGCGGACGACCCGGTGCTGGGCCCGGTGGCCATGCCCGCCGTGGTGCCGCACCTGTCGCGCACGCCGGGAGCGGTGCGCTGGGCGGGCCACGACATCGGGCAGGACAGCGCGGCGGTGCTGCGCGACGATCTCGGCCTCGACGCGGCCGAGATCGCGCGGCTGGCCGAGGCGGGCGTCGTGGCGCTCGGCACGGCGCCGGAGCCCGACGGCGACACCGGAGCGAAAGGCGCAGCACATGGCGGCTGACGACGACACGGCCGAGCTGCGTGCCCGGGAATTGCAGGACCGCGAGGCGCGCGCCCGCGCGATGGGCGGCGCGGCCAAGCTGGCCCGGCGGCGCGAGGCGGGCCTCCTGAACGCCGAGGAACGGGTGGAGCGGCTGGTCGACCCGGGCAGCTTCGTCGAGAGCGGGCTTCTTGCCGTCTCCTCCGCGCCCGGCGCCGACCGCGAGAGCACGCCACGCGACGGCAAGCTGACCGGGTTTGGCCGGGTGGACGGGCGGCCGGTGGCGGTCGTCTCGAACGACTTCACGGTCAAGGGCGCGTCGAGCAGCCAGACCAACATGAAGAAGATCGGCCACGTCAAGCGCGTGGCGACCGAGCGGGGCTTTCCCATCGTCTTCTTCGGCGAAAGCTCGGGCGCACGGATGCCCGACAATATGGGCGCCCGCGGCATGGGCACCCAGCTGGGCAACGACCCGCAGCAATATGTCCGCGAGCGCGAAAGCCCCTGGGCCTCGGCCGTGCTGGGGCAATGCTACGGCTCGTCGGCATGGTACACCTGCCTGTCCGACTTCGCCGTGATGCGGAAGGGCGCGACGATGGCGGTGGCCAGCCCGCTGCTCGCCTCGGCCGCCATCGGGCAGACAGTGGAGCCCGAAGAGCTCGGCGGCTGGAAGCTGCATTCCGAGGTGACGGGCCTGATCGACCGGGTGGCCGAGACCGACGAGGAGGCGATCGACCTGATCCGGCGGTTCCTGTCCTACCTGCCCGCGCACCGCAACGAGGCGCCGCCGCGCGCCGAGCCTCCGGGCGTGGTGGGCGACGAGGCCGCCGCGGCGATCCGCAAGACGCTGCCCGAGAGCCGCCGGCAGGTCTACGACATGCGCAAGATGGTCGAGGCGATCGTCGACCCCGGCAGCTTTTTCGAGATGAAGCCCGCCTTCGGCCGCGCCGCCGTCACCGGCCTCGCCCGGATGGACGGGCAGACGGTGGGGATCGTGGCCAACAACCCGCGCCACAAGGCCGGCGCGATGGACGTGCCGGCCTGCGAGAAGTGCACGCGGTTCCTCGTGATGTGCGACTCGTTCAACATCCCCCTGCTGCTCTTCGTCGACACGCCCGGCTTCGTGATCGGCGTCGAGGGCGAGCGGATGAAGGCGCCGGGCAAGATCATGAACTTCATGACCGCGCTGCAGATGTGCACGGTGCCCAAGCTGTCGGTGATCATGCGCAAGAGTTACGGGCAGGCGTATCTCAACATGGGCGGGGGGCGGAACTCGGACGAGGTGATCGCCTGGCCCGGCGCCGAGATCAGCTTCATGGACCCGGCCTATGCCGTCGAGGTCGTCACCTGGGGCCGAGACGTCGACGAGGCCGAGCGCGAGCGGCTGCGCGCCGACATGGCGCGCGACAGCACCGTCTGGGGACTGGCCGAGATCTTCGCCGCGCAGGCGGTGATCGCGCCCGAGGATACGCGCGCCCACCTGATCCGGATGCTCGAGGTGCACCAGACGGGGCTGACGGGCGGCATCGGCCGGCACCGGATGGCGGGCTGGCCGACGACGTATTGAGCCTGGCGCCGCCGGGGCGAAAGAGGAGAGCGAGAGTGGCGGATCACGAGATCGCAGCGGACGTGACGGGCACGGTCTGGAAGATCGTCAGGCAGGCAGGCGAGGCGGTTGCCGAGGGCGAGGCGATCATGATCCTCGAGTCGATGAAGATGGAGATCCCCATCGAGGCGCCCGCCGCCGGCCGCCTGGCCGAGCTCCGCGTGGCCGAGGGCGACCCGGTCGCCGAGGGCGACATCGTCTGCGTGGTGACGGCATGAGCGGCCAGAAGCAGGACGACGCAGAGCACCCCGTGGCGAAGTCCGACACCGGCCAGGAGTGGGACGATCCGCTGGACGAGCTCGCCTTCCGCCGCGCCGAGGCGCTGAAGCAGGGCGGCGAGGCTGCCATCGAGCGCCAGCACGGCGGCGGGAGGCTGACGGTGCGCGAGCGCATCGCCGCGCTGACCGATGCCGGCAGCTTCCGCGAGGTGGGCAGCCTCGCGGGCTCGGGCACCTACGACGCCGAGAACCGGCTGGTGTCGGTCACGCCGGCGCCCTACGTCGCCGGGTTCGCCCGGATCGACGGCCGCCCGGTGGCGCTCGGCGGCGAGGATTTCACCGTGCGCGGCGGCACCACCTTCGGCAGCCAGCGGCGCAAGGGTGGCCAGGGCGGTTTCGTCGAGGATCTCGCCTGGCACTACCGCATCCCGCTGGTCAACCTGATCGATGGCGCGGGCGGCAGTGTGACCTCGATCAGGAAGCGCGGCCACAGCGTGTTTCCGGGCGTGCACGGCTTCGAGCGCTCCGTCTCGCTGCTCGGCGCGGTGCCGGTCGCCTCGGCGGTGCTGGGCACCGCGGCGGGCGGGCCCGCGGGCCGGGCGATCCTGTCGCATTTCTCGGTCATGGTGCGGGGACGCAGCCAGATCTTTGCCGCCGGCCCCCCGGTGGTGAAGCGCTCGCTCGGCATGGAGATCGACAAGGAGGCGCTGGGCGGCGCGGCAGTGGCCGTCGACGCCGCCGGCACGATCCATAACGCGGCCGACACCGAGGAGGAGGCGTTCGCGCAGATTCGCCGCTTCCTGTCCTACCTGCCGTCGAACGTGTGGGAGGCGCCGCCCGTCCTGCCCGCCGACGACCCCGCCGACCGCCGCGACGAGGGGCTGGCGAGCGCCGTCCCGCACAAGCGCACCCAGCCCTACGACATGCGCAAGCTGCTCAAGCTGGTGATCGACCGCGACTCCGGCTTCGAGATCTGCCCGACAAACGGAAAGCCGCTCATCACCTTGCTCGCCCGGCTCGGCGGCCGTCCGGTCGGGATCGTGGCGAACAACCCGATGGTCTATGGCGGCGCGATGGATGCCGCGGCCGCGCGCAAGCAGGTCCATTTCATGGAACTCTGCGACACCTTCCACCTGCCCATCGTCTTCTTCGTCGACGTGCCGGGCTTCATGGTGGGCGAGAAGGCCGAGCGCGAGGGCACCCTGCGCGAGGGGATGCGCGCGGTCTTCGCCGCCGGCCGGCTCAAGGTGCCGACGCTGACGCTGGTGATCCGCAAGTGCTACGGCATGGCCGGCATGGCCACCTGCAACAAGAACGACATCGACCTCAAGCTCGCCTGGCCCTCTGCCGAATGGGGCTCGCTGCCGGTGCAGGGTGGCGTCGCCGCCGCCTTCGCCCGCGACATCCGCGCCGCCCCCGACCCGGCCGCGCGCGAGCGCGAGATCGAGGCCGAGTTCGCCGCCTACGCCTCGCCCTTCCGCAGCGCCGAGGCCTTCGCCGTGGAAGAGATCATCGACCCGCGCGAGACACGCCCGGTGCTGTGCGAGTTCGTCGAGCTGGCCGAGCGGCGCCAGCGGATCGAGCTCGGGCCGCGGCTGCGCGGCGGCGTGCAGCCCTAGCCGCATGGGCCGGGACGGCGGGAGCAGGGCGGCACTGGGCAGAATCCGGTCCCCCAGGAGTTGCGGCGATGCCGCATGACGCCCGTCCGGTTCTGCCCGGCGCAGCGGTGGCTCCCCCGTCTCCGGGCGGGCGCATCTTCCGCGTGATGGGCCTCGTCCTCGCGATCCTCTGGCCGGTCGAGGTGGCACGGTTGCTGTTCGATGTGCCGGGCGCGGTCACCGGGGGCGCAAGCGGGCTGTTCCTGACCTTCCTCGCGCTTGCGCTGGCCACCGGCGACATCGGCACGCGCGTGCTCACGCTCCTGCTGCTGGCAGGCATCGCCGCCCTCGTTCAGGTCGATGCGGCGGGAGCCGAGGCGATCGCCGGCTTTCAGGACGCGATGATCTTCGCCGCCTTCCTGCCCTCGGTCTTCCTGCTGCGCAACGCCGTGGCCGGCGACCGGCGCCTCGTCGACTACCGCGACCGGGTTGCCGCGGCCGACCCCGAGCGAAAGAAGGGCCTCGTGCTGATCGGCGGTCACCTGATCGGGAGCACTCTGACGGTCGGCGCCTTCGCCGTCCTGTCGCCCGTCGTTCCGGCCGACGCGGGCGAGCGCGAGCGGCGCGACCTCGCCCTCGCCGCGATCTTCGGGGTGTGCCTGTCGGTCATCTGGTCGCCCGTCTTCGTGGCCATGGCGGTGGTGTCGGAGTTCATGCCGCAGATCGCCTTGTGGAAGTTCGTGCTGGTGGGCCTCGCCCTCGCCGCTCTCGGCCTGGCAGTCGCCTTCGCCCGCATCAGGGTGCCGAACCGCCTGGCGCTCGCCGCCGATGGCGTGCGCGGGCTGAGCGGTATCCTGCCCTGGGTCGTGGCGACCGCCGTCTTCATCGTCGGCCTGCGGTCGGCGACGGAGCTGTCGACCCTCGAAGCCGCGGCGCTGACGCTGCCGCCGCTGGCCGCCGCCCTGCTGACGATGCAGCCGGGCGGCGGCGTGCGGGCGGCCCTCACGGCCACGGGGCGCTCGCTCGGCCGACTGGGGGCCGAGATCTCAATCGTCGCCTGGGCCTTCACCCTCGGTGCGGTGATGCGCGCGAGCCCGACGGTCGAGGGGGCGGTGCGCGGCGTGCTGACCCCCGACATCCCCGCCCCCCTGCTGGTGGCGGGCATCGTCGCGGGGATGATGGCGGTCGTGGTGATGGGCGGGCATCCCATCGTGATCGCCTCGATCCTGCTCGCCGTCTTCGCCAGCGTCGACACGCAGGTGCACGACCTCGTGGTCGGCGCGGCGGTGCTGCTCGGCTGGGGATGCAGCGCGATGATTGCGCCGGCAGGCCTGATCATGATCGTCTCGACGGGCATGTTCGGCGTGCGCCGCGCATCGGTCATCTTCAGCGACAGCGCGGTGCTTCTCGTCGGTTTCGCGGGCGCCGGCATCGGCCTGCTCGCGGCCCTCAACGCCGTGATCGGCTGACACGCCCGCGAGCCAACAGAAAGGTCGGCAAGATACGCGACTAAATTGTTGACATTTATGCTGCGTTCTTGCCAACCTGCCCGTGCAGGAGAACGCAGCCGCCAGGGCCGCCCTGTTCCGGGACGAGACCTCGAGAGGGAGGAAAAGATGAGAACGATTGGCAAAGCGGCGGCCTCGGCCGCCTTCGCGGTAGCGATCGGCTCCGCGGCCCACGCCCAGGACAACGTCACCATCGGCGCGGCCTCGGTCGGCGGCACCTATTATGTCTGGGCCGGGGGCCTCGCAAACGTGCTGAGCCAGGCGGGAATGGACGCCAACGTCGAGGTGACGGGCGGCCCGCTGCACAACATCCAGCTGGTCGATGCGGGCGAGATGCAGCTCGGCCTGTCGACCGCGGCCCCCGCCTACGAGGGCTTCAACGGCATAGAATGGGCCGACGGCGAGGAGTACGACAACATCCGCGCCGTTCTGCCGATGTTTCCCAGCTTTTTCACGTGGTGGTCGCTCGAAACCTCGGGCATCGAGAGCTTCCAGGATCTCGACGGCAAAGTGGTCGCCATGGGCCCGACCGGCGGCACGCCCGACACCTATGGCCGCGTCGTCTACGACCAGACGGGCGTCACGCCCTCGCGCATGGTCAACGCGGGCTTCTCCGACATCGTGAACCTGCTGCGCGATGGCCAGATCGACGCCGCCTTCACCACGGCGGGCCTGCCGCACCCCGCGGTGGCCGAGAACGAATCCACCGACCCGATCAACCTGATCACACTGCCGCCCGAGATCAGCCGCGCCTTCATCGAGGAATACCCCTATTTCGGCACCGGCATCGTGCCGGCCGGCACCTACGAGGCGGTGACCGAGGACCAGGAGACGCTGACGGTCTGGAACTTCGTCATCACGAACGCCGACATGCCAGAGGATACGGTCTACGAGATCGTCAAGGCGGTGTTCGAGAACCAGGACGCGATGATCGAGGCGCACCCGGCCTCGCGCTACGTGCAGCTCGAGAATATCGGGGAACTCACGATCCCGCTGCATCCCGGCGCGCTGCGCTACTACGAAGAGCAGGGCGTCGAGATTCCGGACCGGCTGCGCGGCGACGGCAGCGGTTCCTGAAGCCGATCGGCGCCGGGGTCGCCAACGGCCCCGGCGCACCCGATCCCGATTGCAGCCCGACCGCCCGAGGGGCCCGATGCTGAATAACCTGTCCGGCGGGGCGCGCCCGGTCCAGGCGGCGATCGTCGCCCTGGCCGTGGCGATCGCGCTCTTCCATTTCTACGCCCTCGCGATCCGGCCGCTCGACCCGATGATCTTCCGGGCCTGGCACCTGGCGGGGCTCGTCGCCTTCGCCGGCGTCTGCGGGCTGACCTCCGACAACCGGATCACGCGCGTCACCGGCCTTGCCTTCGCCGTCGCGGCCGTCTGGAGCGCGATCTACGTCACCGTCGACCTGCGCGGCATCACGATGCGCGCGGGCGTGCGGCCCTCGGAGTGGGACATCATCCTGGGCACCGCGCTGCTCGTCACGGTGCTCGAGGTCACGCGCCGGACAGCGGGAACGGCGATCTTCGTCCTGGCGCTCGCGGCGATCCTTTATGCCCTGTTCGGCGATGCTCTGCCCGAAGTGGTCAGCCACCGTGGCTACAGCTTCGAGCGGCTGGTGACGTATCTCTTCACCACCAACGGCATCTTCAACATCCCGCTCGGCTCGGCCGCGACCTACATCTACCTGTTCGTCCTGTTCGGCAGCCTCATGATGGCGTCGGGCGCGGGCGACTACCTGATCAAGGTCGCGATGGCCCTGTCGGGGAAGGCGCGGGGCGGGCCGGCCAAGGTGGCGATCGTCGCGAGCGGCTTCTTTGGGATGATCAACGGCACCTCGGCGGGCAACGTGGTGGCCACCGGCTCGATGACCATCCCGCTGATGAAGCGCGCGGGGTACAGCCCGCGCGTGGCGTCGAGCGTCGAGGCGGCCTCGTCGAGCGGCGGGCAGATCCTGCCGCCGGTGATGGGGGCGGCGGCCTTCCTGATGGTCGACATGACCGGCATCGCCTATTCCTCGATCATCGTCGCCGCGACGATCCCGGCGCTGCTCTACTTCCTCGCCGTCTTCGCCATGGCCCATTTCGAGGCGGTGAACCGCGGCATCGGCGGGGTGGACGCCGAGGAGTACAACGTCGATCGAAAGACCCTTCTGACCGGGCTCTACTTCCTGGCGCCGCCCGCGGTGCTCATCGTCTCGCTGCTCTGGGTCGGCACGTCGATCATCCTCGCCGGAATTTTCGCCATCGCGACCACCTTCGTCGTCAGCTGGGTGAGCAAGTCGACGCGCATTGGCCCGGGGCGGGCGGCAGAGGCCTCGGTCGACGCGGCGCGCAGCATTCTCGCCATCTCGGCCACCTGCGCCACGGCGGGCATCATCATGGGAGTGCTGAACCTGACCGGCATGGGCCTGAAGATCGCCTCTGTCATCGTGACGCTGACCGAGGGCAGCCTCCTGCTGACGCTCGTCATGGCGATGCTCGTGACCATCGTCCTCGGCATGGGTCTGCCCACGGTGGCGGCCTACGCGATCACCGGCACCGTCGTGGCACCGGCGATCACCCGGCTGGGGGTGGAACCGATCGCGGCCCACCTCTTCGTTCTCTACTTCGCGTCGATGTCGGCGATCACGCCGCCCGTGGCGCTGGCCAGCTATGCCGCCGCGGCGCTGGGGCGCGCCTCTGTCTGGGGCGTCTCGCTGACGGCCTTCAAGCTGGGCATGGCGGGGTTCCTCGTGCCGTACCTCTTCATCTACCGCCACCAGATCCTGATGGAGGGCACGCCCGCCGGCATCCTGTTCGAGGCCGGCATCGCGATCGTGGCGATCGTCTCGCTCGCTGCGGCGCTTCAACTCGAGGCGCGGTCATGGGCCGCGCGGGGGGTGTGGCTCGTCGGCGGGCTCGCGCTGCTGATGCCCGACCTCACGATCACTCTCGCCGCCCTCGGCGCCGTGGCTCTGGCAACGCTCTGGGAGGTGCGGTGCCGGCGCAGGCAGGGCGGCGGTCAGACCGCCTGATCTGCCATGGACGCGGCGGCGCCCCTACATCACGAAGCTGCGGTAGCGCTCCAGCCAGTCGCGCGCCGAGCGGATGATGCGCTTCTTGGCCGCCTCTGCCGCCGCGGCATCGCCCGCGCGCATGTGGCGAAGCATCTCGACATGCATCTCGCGCCCCGCCGCGGCGCGCCCCGGCAGGAGCATCACCCGCAGCTTGATGAGGTGCGTCTTCTCGAGCAGCAGGTCGAGGAAATGCGTGGCGTGGCTGTTGCCGGCCCAGCGCACCGTCTCGCGGCGCAGATCCTCGAGCGTGTCGATATAGGGCTCGACCTCTCCTTTCGCGATGGCCTCCGCCATCTCGTCGCCGAAGCGCTCGAGGAAGGGATCCCACGTCTGGGGAGGCGCATTCTGCGTGGCCAGCCGGACACACAGCCCCTCGAGCGCCTCGCGCACGTCGAAGATCTCGTAGATTTCCTCGATATCCAGCCGCGCCACTACCGCGCCCCGGTTGGGCACGCGGTTGACGAGGCCGCGCTGTTCGAGCGCGCCGAGGATCTCGCGGACAGCCGCCCGCGACACGTCGAATTCCTCGGCCAGTTCCACTTCCTGCAGGCGGGTGCCCGGCGGCAACTCGTGATTGGCGATGCGCCCGCGCAGGGTGTGCAGGATCTCTTCGGCGCGTTCCTTCCGGTTGCGCTCGGGGCGCGCGGAGACGTCCGGCGCGCCGGCACTTCCGTCGTCCGCACTCTGCCGGCCCTGGTCTGCCATCGCCGCCGCGCCCTGCACGTTCTTTTTCGCCATCGTCCGTCCGGTCCGTTCCCGCTCCGCATCCGCGATGTGCCGCGCCGGAGGGCGCCTGCCCGGTGGTTCCCGCCATCGGCCGGGCGCTGCCATCACGCGGTCGGAAACGTATACCAATCGCTTGCCGACATTGCCAGCAGTCAAAGTGTTATCAATATTGTTGACATTTATGTCGGGAGGCGCGTAACGTCGATGAAGCACGCCGGAGGCATTCCCAGCGTCGCCTCGGCCGGGAACAGGAGACACACATGCCGAAGATGAGCGGAGGCAGGGCCGCAGTGGAGGCGCTGCGGGCGAACGGGGTCGACACGGTGTTCGGACTGATCGGGTCGGCCACGATGGAACTGTTCGACGCCCTTTACGACGCGCCCGACATCCGCTTCGTCGGCGTCCGCGACGAGCGGACCGGCACCCACATGGCCGACGGCTATGCGCGGGCCAGCGGCAAGGCGGGCGTGATCATCGCCGGGCAGAACGGGCCCGGCGTGACCAATCTCGTCACCGGCATCGCGCAGGCACGGGCGGCGTACTCGCCCGTCGTCGCACTGGCCGGCTCGCTCGCCTCCGGCCATGTCCACCGCGACGCCTTCCAGGAGGTGGATCAGATGGCCCTGTTCCACCCGATCACCAAGAAGACCTATCACGCCAACGCCGCCGCGCGGGTGCCCGAGATCGTCAACGAGGCGTTCCGCACGGCCCTGTCGCCACGCCGCGGGCCTGTTCTGGTCAACCTCCCGCGCGACGTGCTGGCGGGCGAGGCCGAGTTCGACGCGATCCGCCCCAGCGGGGTGGAGAAGCTCGGCGCGGCGCTGCGCGGCGACGCCGGGCACATCGCCGCGGCCGCCCGCCTGCTGCAGGGCGCCGAGCGGCCGCTCATCGTGGGCGGCGGCGGCCTCAAGTCGGAGCGCGGGCAGAGGGCGGTGCTCGGGCTGGCCGAGGCGCTCGGCGTGCCGGTGGCCATGGCGCCCGGCCACGGCGACGCGCTGCCCTTCGATCACCGGCTCAACGCGGGCCAGGTCGGGCCGCGGGGCAACGACGTTGCCTCGCGACTCGCCCGCGAGGCCGACGTGATCCTCGCCCTCGGCACGCGCCTCGGCTTCAACTCCACCTTCTACAGTTACGACAACATCAACCGCGACGCGAAGATCGTGCAGGTCGAGATCGAGCCGACCGCCCTTGGCCGCTTCTTCCCGGCCGAGGTGGCGATCTGGGGCGACGCGGCCGCGGTGGCCGACGAGTTGCGCGCCGCCTGCGGCGCCTGCGCAGGCGGCAAGGCGTGGCTCGAGCGGTTCCTGTCCGACCGCGCCGCCTATCTCGAGGCGCGCGAGCAGGTCGCCGACTCGCACCGCACGCCGATTGGCCCCGAGACGATGTTCAAGGCGCTGCGCGACGTCGCCCCGGCCGACGCGATCTACACGATGGACGCCGGCACGCTCTGCCTGCAGGCCACCGAAAAGCTGAACTACCGCAAGGTGCCGTCACTGTTCACGCCACTCGATTTCGGGCTGGTGGGCTTCTCCTTCGGCTGCGGACTGGGCGTCAAGCTCGCCTGCCCCGATCGGCCCGTCATCAGCCTGCACGGCGACGGCGGCTTCGCCATGGGCGCGGCGGAGCTGGCCACGGCGGTCGAGCAGGGGATCAACACCGTCACGGTCGTGATGAACAACCAGTGCTGGGGCGCCGAAAAGGCCTATCAGCGCGACTTCTTCGGCCAGCGCTACATCGGGGCCGACCTGCGCAATCCTCCCTTCGACGACCTTGCCCGCCTCTACGGCGCCCATGGCATCCGCGTCGAGGCGCCGGGCGACCTCGCCGACGCGCTGCGCGAGGCGCTGGGCTGCGGCAAGCCCGCGGTCGTCGACGTGATGATGGATCCCGACGCGCTCTACTCGTTCCGGCGCGACTCCTTCGCCCACCGCGCGAAGGCCTGAGCCATGGCCGACGCCTACGACTACATAGTGGTCGGCGCGGGATCGGCGGGGGCGGCCGTCGCCGCGCGCCTGTCCGAGGATGGAACGCGGCGTATCGCGCTGGTCGAGGCGGGGGATGAGGACGCCAATATCTGGCTGCACGTCCCCCTCGGCGTCGGCCGCGTGCTGACGAACCCCGACTGGGTCTGGCCCTATCGCAGCGCCCCCCAGGAGCATCTGGCCGGTCAGGAGATCTATTCCCCCCGCGGCCGCGTGCTCGGCGGGTCTTCGGCGGTCAACGGCATGGCCTATATCTGGGGCGAGCCCGCCATCTTCGACCGCTGGGCAGACGAGGGACTGGACGGCTGGTCCTGGCGCGACGTGGCGCCGTGGTTTGGCCGGATGGAGAGCGCGGCCTTCGCCACGCGACCCGAGCGAGGCAAGGAGGGGCCGGTGCGCATCACCGATCTCGGCCGGCGCGACCCCGATCCGCTCTCCGACGCCTTCGTTGCAGCCTGCCGCAGCGTCGGCATCCCCGAGACCGACGATTACAACGCCGGCCCCTACGAGGGTGTCCGTTACCTCGAACAGACCGCCTTTCGCGGGCGGCGCTGGTCGTCGGCCGTGGCCTACCTGCACCCGGCGCGCACCCGGTCGAACCTGCGGGTGCTGACGGGCGCGCGGGCAACCGGCATCGTGTTCGACGGCAAGCGCGCCGTCGGGATCGACTGCCTGACGGCAGGCGGCCCGCAACGCCTCGCCGCGCGGCGCGGGGTCGTCCTGTCGGCGGGCGCGATCATGTCGCCGCACCTGCTGGAGCTGTCGGGCATCGGCGACGGCGCGCGGCTGCGCGGCCACGGGATCGAGACGGTCCATCACGCCCCGGCCGTGGGCGAGCACCTGAGCGACCACCTCCAGGTGCGCCGCACCTACCGCGCGCGGCGAGGACCCACGATCAACGACCTGATGCGCGACCCGCTGGTCAAGGTCGTGGAGGGGCTGCGCTATGCCGTGACGCGCAAGGGGCTGCTCGCGGGCACCTCGTCGACCGCCCATGCCATCGCACGCACTTCGGCCGGTCTCGCCCTGCCGGACGCCATGATCCGCCTCTACAGGATCAGCGGAAAGGACCGCTATGCCCGCGACGCCGAGGGCGGTATCGACCGCTTCGCGGGCGTCACCCTCGGCGGCTTCCAGCTTCACCCGCGCTCGCGCGGCTCGGTCCACCTGCAGAGCCCGGACCCCGAGCACCTGCCGCTCCTCCAGCCGAACTACTTCGCCGACCCCGAAGATGCCGCCTGCGCCCTGCAGGTCCTGCGCCTGCTCGACCGGGTGGCGCGCGACCCCGCCATGGCGGGCGTCATCTTGCGCGAGGAGTTGCCCGGCCCGGGACACGACGACGACGACGCGCTGCTCGACTATGCCCGCCGCAGCGGCCAGACCGCCTGGCATACCGTCGGCACCTGCCGGATGGGGCCGCCAGAGACAGCGGTGGTCGACACGCGCCTGCGGGTGCATGGGGTCGAGGGGCTGCGGGTGATCGACGCCTCGGTCTTTCCCGACATACCGTCGTCGAACACCAATGCCGCCGCGATCATGGCGGGCGAACGGGGCGCGGCCTTCATCGCCGAGGACGAACGGGAAAGGACCCACGCATGACCGACGCCGCCGAGCCATATCCGCAGACCCGCGCCCACCGCGAGGCCGGCGACTGGAACCCGCTGTGGGAGAAGTTCCGCGAGTTCGATCCCGATTTCCTCGAAGCTTACCTCGCCTTCCGGGCGGTGCCGCAGACGAAGGGCCCGCTCGAGCGCAAGCACAAGGAGCTGATCCTGATCGCCGTCAACGCGGCCACGACCCACCTCTACGGGCCGGGCGTCCGGCGGCATATTCGCAACGCGCTCGAGGCAGGCGCCACGGCGGAAGAGATCCTCGAGACGATCCAGCTCACCTCGATCATTGGCATCCACGCCTGCAACCTTGCACTGCCGATTCTCGAGGAGGAAATCCGGTTCGCATCGCGCGATGCGGATTGCGGCCCGGCCGACCCGGCCGTGAGCTGACCGTTCGGAGCGCACCCGGTCCTGCACGAGCCGAGCCGGACAGATCCGACAGCTTGTGCTCTCGGCATGCGCTTGCGTGCCTGTTGCCTCTGCATCTCGGCTTCGGGCCGTGCGCGAAGATCAGGCACCCTTCGGGAGAGGGGTCGCGGATGGGCGGCCCGTGCGCCACCGGGAGGCCGAGGTGAAAGAGTCGGCGCGGTCGGCAGTCGGTCGGTCTGCGTTTGGCTCCGGCCGCGCCGCTTCATCGGCGCGTTTCTCGACCCGGGATGGCGCTCTCACGGATGTCGTGGTCAGCGAGCCGAGGGACGGCACGTCTGTTCAGCCGGCGCGACGTAGGGCAAGGTCAGTCTCACGGGGCAGGAGCTGGACGCAGGGAGCCTTCGCCATGTCGTTTCGCAAGTCACGGAGCGGGCTCGCCGTCTGCGCGGCTGTGGGCATCGCGCTCTCCGCGCCCGCCCATGCCCAGTCAGAGCCGCTCTCTGCGCAGGAGTCCGATCCGCGGGTGATGGGCTGGATGGACGGGTTTCCGCCGCGCGAGGACAAGATCATCACGCAGCCCGACTCGGTCTATTTCAGCTTTCCACGTCTGCGCTGGTCGGTCTGCCACCTGCGCGAGTTCCTGCCCACGGAGCAGATCGGCCGCGGCCTCGGCGCGCCGAAGCCGCTCGACTACGTCGCCCCCCACATCTTCGCCGACATGCGCGCGGAGATCGACGCGCTCACCTTCACGCCGCTGAACAGCGACGCCGGGATGACGTGGGAGCAGTCCCTCGATGCCAACTATACCGACGGGATGCTGATCCTCCACGAGGGTCGCGTGGTCTACGAGCGATATTTCGGCTGCCTCGAGGAGGACGGCCAGCACGCCGCGATGTCGATGACAAAGTCGGTCACGGGGCTGCTGGCCGAGATCCTCGCGGTGGAGGGCGCGCTCGACGACATGGCATTGGTGCGCGACATCATCCCCGAGATCGAGGGCAGCGCCTTCGCCTCCGCCACCGTCCGGCAGGTGATGGACATGACCACGGGCGTTCAATACTCCGAGGACTATTCCGACCCGAATGCCGATATCTGGCTCTATTCCGCCGCGGCGAGCCCCCTGCCAAAGCCCGACGGCTACGAGGGCCCCGACGGCTACTGGGAGTATCTGCAGCAGGTGCAGCCCGAAGGCGCGCATGGCGACGCCTTCCATTACAAGACAATCAACTCCGACATGCTGGGCTGGATCGTCTCGCGCACCACCGGCAAGGCGGTGACCGAGCTTGCCTCCGAGCGGCTGTGGCGGCCGATGGGCGCCGAGCAGGACGCCTACCAGACGGTCGACGGCAAGGGCGTTCCCTTCGCCGGCGGCGGCATCAGCGCGGGCCTGCGCGATCTGGGGCGGCTGGGGCTGCTGATGCTGAACGGGGGCGAGATCTTCGGCGAACGGCTGTTCCCCGCCGAGGTGGTGGAACGGATCCGCGCGGGCGGCGACCCGGCGAAGTTCGCCGGCTTCCCGACGATCCCGAACGGCAGCTACACCAGCCAGTGGTGGGTGTTCCACAACGAGAACGGCGCCTTTGCCGCGCGCGGCGTGCACGGACAGACGATCTATGTCGACCCGACCGCGGAGATGGTGCTGGTGCGCTTCGCCTCCTTCCCGCAGGCGCAGAACGGCTCGATCGACCCCACCTCGCTGCCCGCCTACCAGGCGGTCGCCGATTACCTCTCGGCACGGTGAGGCGACGCCGCCGGGCGGTCGACGACATGGGCGGGGGCACGGGGCCCGCGCGCGCGCGCGTGCCGGGCAGGCCCAGGCGAGGGCCTTCGCCGCAGCGGAGACCGCACCACGCGCATTCCGCCTGTTCGGCGGGCGGGCGCAGCCCCGGCTCCGTCTCTTGCGGGTCTCTTCCGGCCCGTGTCGGTGCCCTTGGCCGCGGTCGCAGGTGACACGGCGCACGTCGGCCCGTGGGCCAGAGTGAAGGCAAGGGCCGTGCCCCGGCGAGCCTACGGTCGACGGGCGGCATCCTCGGGCTGTCGGCCGGCGGGTTCGGCCGGGGCCGAGGGGCGCGACATCCACACCGCGCGCTCGGAGAGCATGCGAGCGGGCGCGCGCCGGATTCCCCCGAGCCTCCGGTCGGCTCTCCGTCAGACGGTCCCGCGGCTCGTGCCGCGCCGTGTCGGGCTGCACCGCGTTCGCGTCGCAGGGTGGCCGGATCTCGGCCGTGCCGTCGTCACCGCCCGATGCGGCGGCATCGGCGCGCGCCGGTCCGGCCCGGCACGCAGGTCTGCCCGCGACCGTCGGCGGCGGCCTGCACGGTCGTGGTTCCGAACCGGATCCGCGGCTCCCTTTGACTCGACGAGCACGCGGGCGAGAGGGGGCCGCCACCGCGACGCCGGGTCCGGCCCGGCCCGCCGATCCCTGCCGCAGGGAGCGGCCCGCGCGAGACAGGCGCACGGGGCCGGTTGATCCGGCCGGGCGCCCCGGTCGTAGATATCGAGACACACTCGGAGGCGACCATGGATTTCGACATCGATACCCTGGGTCTCGCGGCTGCCGGTTTCGCCACGGCCTTCGCCTACCTGATCGTGCGGGCGAGCCTCAAGGCGCGGATCGAGAGCCGGCCGCGGCGCATGCTGCAGACCGCTACCTCCCGGACCCGGTGAGGCGCCTGTCGCGCGCGTGGCACGGGAATGACGGCCGGCATGTGACCGGAGGCGGAGCGCCATGAAGGCGATCACGCTCGTCGCGCTTGCAGTGGGTGTCGGCGTGGCCGCGCTCGTCGGGGCATGGGTGTGGTCCGTCCGGTCGGTCGAACCGCCCGACTACCGCGTCGTGGAGGGGGACGGCGCGTTCGAACTCCGGCGATACGCCCCGACGGTCGCCGCCCGCGTCGAGCGGCCGGGCGATCGCGGGCTGGCCGTCCGTGCAGCCTTCGGGCCGCTGTCGCGATGCATCTTCGCCCGCGACCGGGCCGGCGAGAAAATCGCCATGACGGCGCCCGTCACCCAGGAGCCGGCCGCATCGGGATGGGCCGTCTCCTTCATCATGCCCGCGGGGGGCACGATGGCGGATCTGCCCGAGCCGGCTGGCGACGTGCGCCCGGTGGAGGCGAACGCGCGCCTCGTGGCGGCAGTGCGCTTCTCGGGGCGCTGGACGGACGTGCGCTTCGACCGTTTCGCCCGGCAACTCGACGAGTGGTCCGGGACGCGCAGCCTCGCTCCCGTCGGGCCGCCCGAATATGCCTATTACAATGGCCCGTTCACGCCCGGCTTCCTGCGGCGCAACGAAGTGCCGCTTCCCGTGGCGGAGTTGCGGCGTGCATCATGGCGGTATCGCCGCCGGCAGACCTTGCGGCGGATCGGGACGACCGCGAGCGCGGCCTTGCCACGGCGGGAGTCGGCGTTACGTCCCCGAATGATCAAGGAGATGTGAATGCAGGATGCACAGGCCCCCGCCGGGCCGCCCGACACGGCCGATACGGATGTCAGCCAGCCCTGGGACAAGGACAATCAGGCCTGGTGGGACTGGTATGTGAGCCTTGCCGACAATGACGGCGAGATCACCGCCTTCGAGGCGGCGCCGCCCCTGCCAGACGTGCCCTTGCCATCCGACGAGGCGGTGATCGCCGAGCTGGCAGAGCCCTATCCGCTGTCCGGGGCCGACATCGACTTCTTTCAGCGCAACGGGTTCATCAAGCTCAAGGGCGTGTTCTCGCCCGGCGCCGTGCTGAAGCTGCGCGCCGAACTCGTCCGCCTGCTCGAGGCCGAGTTCGACGCCGATATCGACGGCGGCGTGCAGGACAGGTTTCTCAGCCTCGAGATGGTGTGGCCCGACAACCCGCTCCTGCGCGCCTACGTGCTCTCGCCGCGCGTGGCGAAGATCTGCGCCGACCTGCTGCGCGTGCCGGCGGTCCGGCTCTACCACGACAACATCCTGTCGAAGGAGCCGGGCTGCGGCCGCACGCCCTGGCACTTCGACGACCATCACTTCCCGCTCGACACCCACGACGTCGTCACCGCCTGGGCGCCGGCGCAGCCGATCCCGCTGGCGATGGGGCCGCTGGCCTTCGCCCATCCGATCGACATCTGGAAGCTGGTCGACGCCGTGGCCTTCGAGAAATCGGGCACGAACTACGACCGGGGCGTCGCCGAGACCTTTGCCCGGCATGCCGTGGCTGTCGACGAGACGCCGTTCGAGATCGGCGAGGTGAGCTTTCACCACAACCTCAACTTTCACACCGCCGCGCGCAACCGGACCGATCGCAGCCGCATCGTGCTGGCCAACACCTACTACGCCGACGGTGCGCGGATCGTGGACTCGCCCACCATGGTCTCGGGCGACTGGCAGAAATTCATGCCCGGCGTCGGCCCGGGCGACGTGGCGGCCAGCCCGCTCAACCCGGTGTGCTGGCCAAGCGCCGGGCCAGCCGCCGAGCCAGTCGGCGGGCCGCACGATGAGTGACCTGCTGGCGCGCAGCTCCGCCCACTGGTCGGAGGCGGGGCGCGCGGGGATGGAGGCGTTCTACCGGCTGGCCACCGACGATTACCGCCACCTCGCGCTGGCGCGCGACTGGCGCGCGCTGTTCGAGGCGGCGCAGGCCCGCGCCGGAGAGCGGCCTTTGCGCCTGCTCGACGTGGCCTGCGGCTCGGGCAAGTTTCCCAACGCGCTCGCGCGTCATGCCGGGCTGGCCGAGGCCCGCATCCACCCCGTCGACACGGCGCTGCTCGACCCGTCGGCGTTTTCCATCGCCGAGGCGCGGGCCGCGCTGCCCGCCCCCTTCCGTGCCGTGGCCGAGCACGAGACCACGCTTCAGGGCTTCGCGCCGCCGCCCGAGGGCTACGACCTCGTCTGGGCGACCCACGCGCTCTATGCCATCCCGCAGACCGAACTCGCAGCCGCCATGGAGCGGTTCCGCGCGGCCATCGCGCCCGGCGGCACGGGCCTGATCGCCCACAGCGCCGAGGCCGGCCATTACATCGGCTTCCACCGCCGATTCCTCGCCGCCTTCGGCCCCGAGAGCGCGGCGCCCTACGCCTCGGCCGAAGCGATCGCGCAGACCCTCCGGGCACAGGGCGCGGAGGTCGAGGTGCAGGAGGTGGCTTACGACAGCGCCGCCGGGCCGGACGAGACGGCGGCCGTCGAGGGCTACCTGCAACGCTGCGTCTTCGACGAGCGCGCGAGCCTTGCCGAGATGCAGGCCACTGCGCCGCTGGCCGACTACCTGGCCGGGTGTCGAGGCCCAGAGGGCTGGCGCTTCCCCCAGCGCGTCTGGCTGATGACCGTGACCGCCTGAGCCGGCGCGCGCCCCCCCTTTCCCGAACGCCCGAAAGGCCTGCCATGACCGACGTGCCCCTGCGCACCGACTGGACCGATACGCTTGCGCGCGGTGCCGCCCCCGATGCCGAGGCTTTGCGCGCCCACCTACGCACGATCCATCACGATCATGCGGGCTTCACCGAAAGCTGCGCCATGCGCTGCCACGACGCCGAGGGGCGCACGAGCTACGCCTGGCTCGCCGAGGCGGTGGAGCCAGACCGCCACCGCGTGCTGCTCGACCTGGCCTGCGGGTCGGGGCCCCTCCTGCATCTGTGCCATGCGACGTTTCCGGCAGAGATGCGTCTGATCGGCGTCGACATGTCGCCCGACGAGCTGGCGCTCGCGCGCGCGCGGCTGCCTGTGGGCCGGGCGCAGCTGACCGAGGCGCAGGCGCAGCGGCTCGACGCGATCGGCGACGGCTCGGTCGATGTGGCGCTGTGCCACTGGGCGCTGACGCTGATGGACCCGCTCGCCCCCGTGCTGGAGGAGGTCGCCCGCGTGCTGGCCCCCGGCGGCCGATTCGCCGCGCTCGTCGACGGGCCGGCCGAGGCGGCACCGGGCTACGCCGCCGTGCACGACCTGATCTACGGCCATGTGCAGGCCGAGCTGCCCGCCTACGGCACGGTCGATCTTGGCGACCCCCGGGTGCGCAGCTCGGCCGACCTCGTGGAGTTGGCGCGCGCGGCCTTCCCCGGCGCGTCCGTGCGCGTCGAGACCGGCGTGGTGGCGATGTCGGGCCCGGCCGAGACGCTGGCGCAGGAGGCGGCGGGCTTCTTCTATGCCGCCTTCGTTCTGGCGCCCGCGGCCCGCCTGCGCATGCTGGCCGATCTCGCCGGCCTGTTGTCAGACAGGGCCGTCGCCGGCCCGCCGACCTTCGCGATGCCGATCAACCGGCTGGTCGTCGATCTCGCCTGAAGAGCGGCATCAGGCGGCCGCTGCCCGGCCGCGACGCGCGATCCCTCACGGCCGCGCGGGGGCCGGGTTGCGAAGCATCACCGACAGGTTGAGGGCGAGGGCGAAGCTGCCCCATGCAAGATAGGGGACCATCATGAGGGCCGCGAGCGTGTCATGCGCCGCGAAGGCCAGCGTGGTGGCCAGCACCGCCAGCCAGAGCAGGCCGATGACGACCGCTCCGGCCCGGATGCGGTGCAGCCCGAAGAAGACCGGCGACCAGAGCGTGCTGATCGCGATCTGCAGCGCCCAGAGACCAAGGGCGACCTCGCTGCCCGGCTGCCCCGCCACGCGGGCCGCGGCGAGCGACATCAGGACGTAGAGCGCCGCCCAGATCACCGGGAACAGCGCGTCCGGCGGCGTCCAGGGCGGCTTGTCGAGCGCCCGGTACCAGGTGCCTGGCTTGAACAGGATGCCCGCGGCGGCCGGAACGGCGCAGATCGCGAGGTAGAGAGGGAACAGCGCCATCGGGGCCTCCGCGATCCGTGTCCGGTTGCCGACAGGGGTAGCGGCGTTCGCGGCGCGGGACAATGCCTGCCGCGAAAGGCACGGCCCGCGCCGCGTCAGCCGACCCTCGATCGCACCCGGCCCGGCCGCTGCCGTCGCGGGCGCCTCGATACCCCGGCTCCCCGGCAGGCGCGCGTCGCCCCCCTGCCGGCGGGGCGCACGGCCCCGGCATCGCTGTGACGACCAGCCGTTTGTGCAAGGCGGGCCGACAGAGCGACCGGCCGGTGGCCGAACAGTCCCGCCCGGACCGGTGCAACGGCGCAACTGGCCCGCAGACGAGACCGCCGGCGTGGCTGCCCACCGAGCCGGGCACCCGGCCGGAGAATGCGGCGCCGTCGCGTGTGACCTGTCCGGCAGGGCGATCGTTCGCCCATCGACAGAAAAATCCGCGCAACGGGTTGGAGGGCGTCGCCGTCCGCGAGAGTATCCCGCCGACCGCGACGCGCCGGGCGGGCAATCATGGGCGAACCGATGTCAGACAAGGCCGAGCTCGACCGCGAGGAGGAAGAGAAGGCGGAGCAATACGCCAAGGTCCCCTCGTCGGTCATCTTCGAGGCGATCCGGCGCAATGGCGAGCACGAGCTGTCGCGGCCCTTCTCGGCGCTCTGGTGGTCGGGCGTGGCGGCGGGGCTCGCGATCAGCGCCTCGGTGGTGTGCAAGGGGGTTCTCGCATCGATCCTGCCCGAGGCGGAGTGGGCGCCGGGCATCTCCAACATCGGCTACACGATCGGCTTCCTGATCGTGATCCTCGGGCGGATGCAGCTGTTCACCGAGAACACGATCACGCCGATCCTGCCGCTGTTTATTGCGCCGACGCGCACGAAATTCGCCCAGACTGCGCGGCTGTGGGGCACCGTGCTCGCGGCGAACCTCGCGGGGTGCGCGGCGGCGGCGATCGTGCTCGCCTACGGCGACATCCTGCCCGAGGCGCGGTTCGAGGGGGTGCTCGCCGTGTCGCGCCACTATGCCGAGGCCACACCGCTTCAGCATTTCGCCTGGGGCATTCCGGCCGGGTTCATCATCGCCGCGCTCGTCTGGACGCTGCCGCGGATGGAGAGCGCGGGCGAGGTGCTCATGATCGTCCTGCTGACCTACATGATCGGCGTGGGCGGCATGTCGCATGTCGTGGCCGGCGCGACCGAGCTGTTCCTGCTCGTGGCGCTCGGCGAACTCGGGCCGGGCGCGGCGCTCCTGGGCGGGGTGCTGCCAGCTTTGGCCGGCAACGTGCTGGGCGGGACCGGCATCTTCGCGGCCCTGATCTATGCACAGGTGCGTAACGAGATCTGATCGGGGCACGCCCCCGACACAGTCGGCCGACACCTCGTCGTCGGCGTCGCTCGATGCCCGGGAGAGCGCGTCCCGCGCATCGAGGACGCCGGTCGCCTGCGCGCCCCTCGCGGGGTCGCCGGCCTCGCGCTGCGCCTTCCGCGCCACCGCAGCCTCGTCGATCTGCCTGCGGTGCCCGCTCGCGGCGCCGGGCTGGACCTCACCGGGCTTCGCCTGCATCCTGACTGCCTCGGCGTTCCACTGGTCGAGCTTCTGCGCGGGCGTCTCGATGGACAGGTCTTTGTGCGACACCTCCTGCAGGCCGTGGTGCCCCGCCCCCGCCGCGCCGGGTTGTCCTGAGTTCGCCAGGACGAACGGCGCCCTGACCGCCCCGTTGCTCCGCCCCGGACATGCGTCTCTCGACGCACGATCGGCGCGTCCGGCCGTTGACCGCGGTCACGGCCCGTGGGCGGCGGCGCGTCCATAGGACGGGAATGGACGACATCGAGATCTTCCGCCGACTCGGGCTGGCCCTTGCCATCGGCCTGCTGCTCGGTCTCGAACGCGGCTGGCACGGTCGGGACGAGGCCGAGGGACGGCGCATCTCCGGCATCCGGACCTTCACCCTCGCGGGGCTGCTGGGCGGTCTCGCCGCCTGGCTCGCCGACCTCACCGCGCCGATCGTGCTGGCTGTCGCGCTCGCCGGGCTCGCCGCGCTGCTCGCTGTCAGCTACGTCGTGCGTCTGCGCATCGACGACGATCTGGGCCTGACGACCGAGGTCGCGCTGCTGCTGACCTTCGCCCTCGGGGCCGCGTCGGTGCTGGGCGAGATGGCGCCGGCCGCCGCGGTCGCCGTCGTGGCGGCGCTGCTGCTGTCGATGAAGGCCCGGCTGCACCGCTGGGTGGCGCAGATCCGCCAGCTCGAGCTCGAGGCCCTGCTCAAGCTCGCGCTGATCTCGGTGGTCGTCCTGCCCCTCCTGCCGAACACGGGCTACGGCCCCGGCGGAGTGCTCAACCCCTACGAGCTGTGGTGGGCGGCCGTGGTGGTGGCCGGGCTGTCATTCTTCGGCTACGGCGCAGTCCGGCTCGGCGGCGCCGGCCTGGGCATACCGCTGACCGGCCTCTTCGGCGGCCTCGCCTCGTCGACCTCGACCACGCTGGCCCTCGCCCGCCTGGTGAAGGCCCACCCCGCGATCGCGCCCCTCGCGGCGGCCGGCATCCTCGTCGCGGGGTCGGTGACGTTCCTGAGAATCCTCGTGCTCGTCGCGGTCTTCGAGCCCGGCCTCGTGCTGCCGCTGGCGTGGCCGATGGGCGTGATGGCGGCGACCGGGTGCGCCGGCGCCCTGCTCGTCTTCACCCGTTCGGACATGGGGCCGGAGGCGAGCGACGCGGTGGAGGGCATCGCCAACCCGCTGGAGCTCACCGCCGCGCTGTCGTTCGGGGCGGTGCTCGCGGTCGTGCTCCTCGCCGTCCACTATCTCGACCTCTGGCTCGGCACGGGGGGCGTGTATGCGGGGGCGGCCCTGTCGGGGATCACGGATGTCGACGCCCTTACGATATCGGTGGCAAAGCTGGTGGGCAACGATCTGGCCGCCGCGAGCGGCGCCATCGCCATCTTCATCGCGGTGTCTGTCAACACCGCCGTGAAGGGGGCCATCAGCGCCGTCGCGGGTTCGGCGCGACTGGGCCTGCTGGTGTTTCCGGTCTACGCCGCCGTCATTGCCGTGGGCGCCGCCGCCGTTTGGCTCGGATGAGCGGGCGGCACGCGCCGACAGAGACCGGACGGCGCGACCCGACCGGGCAGCGGCGAAAGGCGCGCAGCCTCCCGGATGGCCGAGCCGGCCGCGCGCTCCGCCGTCTGCACGATCGGAAGCGCGCGAACGCCGCGTGGACCGACCGGCCGAAAGACGCGGGCGCGCTGGCCGTGGGGGGCGATCAGCCAGCCACTACAATATATGTTGATCCCATTCAGGGTCTCCCGTAGCCTCTACGCCCAAGCCGCAATGGAACTTGGGCGTTGGCGCAGAGCGGGACGAGGACGAAGGGGAGTAGCGCTCCGAAGAAATCTTCGGGAGTTTTGCGGCGTCGCCTACCCAAGACCGTGGGCGGGTTCACCGTTAACTTCTGTCGCGATCCGCACTGCTCTGCCTTCGCGGTCTCTCCGGACCCTTATCCCGCAGTATTCACCGAATACGTCTGAGCGGCGGGCTTTGGGGGTCGTGGGCCGGTCGTGAGGACCGGTTGAGGGTTGTGCAGGCCCTCACGAGCG
>HLSNC_1000568_pt1 | contig 26644 bp, 23 predicted proteins | sample HotLakmetagenome_2_FD_14041 | JGI IMG/M metagenome (IMG submission 14041)
CCCCGCGATCTCGCCCGCCGAGACACGCCCCGGATGGCGCCGCATCAAGAGCCGGAAAATCGCCAGCCGCTGCGGATGGCCGAGGGTCGACAGGCGGGAACGGATGATATATTCTTTAATTTTCGAATATTCGCAATTAAAGTGAAGGGCAACCGGCTTTTCAGCCGGGGACACGGGGGTGGGGTGGACGAGCGCGGGTTCACCCGCACCGACCCCGCCATGGGCGCCAGGGCCGACCGGGCGCGTGCAGAAACCCGAGCGCACATGCACCCGCCTCTCCACCGGGACCGACGGTTGCGGGTCTGACGAGCCGTTCGGCGACACCTCGGAGCCCGCCGTCGCCGGCCAGCTCGCGCGGCCGCGGGATCGCTGTCGCGGCAGGGCTCGGGGGAGCAGCCGTTACCGCATTGCGGCCTGGACCGATTTCAACGCCGGATAGAGCGCCCGATACCCCTCCAGCCTCAATCGCAGCGACGCGGACCGCGCGGCGTCGGGCTCGAACCAGCGCGGCACATCCGGCTTGGACATCACCTCGCGTGCATTGCCGTCGCCCGAGGCGCAGCGGGCCAGTCGTGCCGCGCCAAGCGCGGGGCCGACATCGGCGCTCTCGGCGCGCCCAAGACGGCACCCCATGGCGTCGGCCATGACCTGCAGCAGGAAATCGCTCCGCGTGCCGCCGCCGATAGCGATCAGCGTATCGGGCACGGGACCGGCCTCGGACAGCACGGTCACGGAGTCGGCGAAGGAGAAGGCGACGGCCTCGACCACGCTGCGCATCAGGCCGCCGTGCGAGGTGTTTTCACCAAGCCCACAGAATCCTGAACGGATTTCCGTGTCGCCATGCGGTGTCCTCTCGCCGGTAAGGTAGGGCAGGAAAAGCGGGCCGGGCGGCGACACTTCCGCCTCGGCAAGGAGCGCGTCGATCGGACGGCGCAGCAGCTGGGCAAGCCAGGCGAGCGGGCGCGCGCCGTTGAGCATCGCGGCCATCTGGAACCACCGATCGGGCACGGTGTGGGCGTAGGCGTGAATGCGGCCGGCCGGATTCGGGCGATAGTCCGGCGTCGTGACGAAAAGCTGACCCGAAGTGCCGAGCGAGATGAATCCGTCGCCGGCGCAGACCGCGCCGATGCCGACAGATCCCGCCGCCACGTCGCCCGCGCCGGCCGCGACCGGGATGCCCGGCTCGAGGCCGAGATCACGCGCCGGCCCGGGGAGGAGGGCCCCGGCGATCTCGGTGCCATCGCGCACCTCCGGAAGCCACCGGATATCCGTCGCACTGGCTTGGCAGAGACGTTCCGACCAGCGGCGCGTTCGCTGGTCGAACCACGACGTGCCAGACGCGTCCGACGGGTCGGTCACGCGCAGGCCGTGCAGGCGAAACCCGATATAGTCCTTCGGAAGCAGGACACTGGCGATCCGGGCGTGGGTGTCGGGCTCGTGCCGGGCGAGCCAGAGAAGCTTCGGCGCGGTGAACCCCGCCATCGGCGGCGCGCCGGCGATCAGGCCCGCCTCGGGCTCGGCGGCGAGCATGTCGGCGCATTCCCGGGTTGCGCGCGTGTCGTTCCACAGCAGGACGGGCCGCAACGGCCGCCCGTCATCATCCAGCAGGACGGCGCCGTGCATCTGTCCCGACAGCCCGATCGCGCGCACCTGCCCCCGCAGCGACGAGTCAAGCGCTCTCACGGCGGCGCAGGTCGCCGCCCACCACGATGCGCAGTCCTGCTCGCTCGCGCCCTCGAGCGGGTGTGCAGTGGTGAGCGGCTTCGCCGCGGCAGCCTCGACGTGTCCGCCAGGGCCGAGGATGCAGGCCTTGACGGCAGAGGTTCCCAGATCGATGCCGAGATACATGACCATTCGCTCCTGCGCGCGCCGGGGCCGGCCTGCTGCCACGGCACTCCGGGCAGGCATCACGGCGGACATGGGGAGCCAACCGCCACCGCAGGACAGTTTCAAGAAATTTCTTTACTCGCGTCATCTTTTGGGGGTTCCTTGCGGGCACTGACCGGACTGATCGGGCCACCCCGCCCGAACTGCGCGACAGGGGTCGATCGATGAGCGAGCACAAGATTCGGAACATGGAGGAGTTCGCCGCGCTCAGCGGGCTGTCTCGGCCAACGGTGTCGAAATACTTCAACGATCCCTCCAGCGTCCGCCCCACGACACGGCAACGCATCGAGGAAGCGCTCGAGCGCTACGACTTCCGGCCCAACATCTTCGCCATCAACCAGAACCGCAGCCTGACCAAGAACGTCGGCATCGTGGTGCCCTACCTGGCCGACCCGTTCTTCGCCGAGATCGCGCGCATCATCGAGTTGCGGTGCATCGCGGCCGGATTCTCGCCCATACTCTACAGCTCTCACGGCGACCGCACCCTCGAGAACGAGATCCTCGAGGGTCTGACGGCGCTCAAGCCCGCCGGCGTCTTTCTCGCCCCGCTCGGGCGTCTGTCCGACCGGTCGGCGATCGAGCGGTTCTGCCGAGATGTGCCGACCGTCCTGTTCGACAGCAACATCGAGGGAATGGGCGAAGCCTTTGTCGGATCGGACAATTTCAGCTTCGTGCAGCAGACGGTCGAGTATCTCTGCCGCACGGGCTCGCCGCCCTGCTTCTTCGAGATGCGCACCCCCGCGAACCCGAACGCCAACAAGCGGCGCAATGCCTATCTGCGGATCATGGAAGAGGCCGGGCTGGAGCCGCATGTGATCAAGGTCGAGGGCGAGGGCTGGGGCTTCGAGGAGATCGGGCGGCAGGGGGCGCATGACGTGATCGCGTCCGGGGGGCTGAAGACCGAGACCATCCTGTGCAGCAACGACCGACTCGCCATCGGCTTTCTGGCGGCCTGCTACGAGCGCGGCCTGCGGGTCGGGCGGGGAGAGGGCTGCGCGCTCCGGGTCGCGTCGCATGACGACCACCCGTTCTCGCGCTTCACATGCCCGGCGCTCACGACGGCGGCGCATGAATACGAGGCAGTCGCCGACAGGTGCATGGAAACGCTATTTTCTCTCATAGAGTCGGGCGGGCGCTTCGCGCAGCGTGACGAGACGCTGATCCCTGCCCGACTGATCTTGCGCGCATCCGCCTGACCCGCAAGACCTTAACGCGCGTAAAGATTTTTGTTGACGCACGGCAAATTCGAGACGTAGCCTTCGGGTCACATAACATCCGAGTTAGGGAGGATAAGGATGGCCTTCGGAACCGCGCTTCGCGCGCCCACTGCCCTTGCGCTCGGCGTCTTCGCGACCGCCGCAACGGCCCAGGACACCACCATCACGATCGCCACCGTCAACAATGGCGACATGATCCGGATGCAGGGGTACACCGACCTCTTCACCGAACAGACCGGCATCGGCGTCGAGTGGGTGACGCTGGAAGAAAACGTGCTCCGCCAGCGCGTGACGACCGACATCACAACGAATGGCGGCCAGTTCGACATCATGACCATCGGCATGTACGAGACGCCGATCTGGGGCGCCAACGGCTGGCTCGTCCCGCTCGACGACCTAAGCGATGAATACGAGGTCGACGATATCCTGCCCGCCATGCGCGGCGGCCTCAGCCATGACGGCACGCTCTACGCCGCGCCGTTCTACGGCGAAAGCTCTATGGTCATGTACCGCACCGACCTGATGGAAGAGGCGGGGCTGGAGATGCCCGAGGCGCCCACCTGGCAGTTCATCCGCGAGGCGGCGGCGGCGATGGACGACCCCGAGAACGACATCAACGGAATCTGCCTGCGTGGCAAGCCTGGCTGGGGCGAGGGCGGCGCCTTCATCACGGTGACGGCCAACTCCTTTGGCGCCCGCTGGTTCGACGAGGACTGGAACGCCCAGTTCGACACGCCCGAATGGAACGAGGCGCTCACCTTCTTCGTCGACCTGATGAATAGCTACGGCCCGCCGGGCTACGCCACCAACGGCTTCAACGAGAACCTGTCGCTGTTCCAGCAGGGCCGCTGCGGCATGTGGATCGACGCGACCGTGGCCGCCTCGTTCGTCACCAACCCCGACGACTCCACCGTGGCCGACTCGGTCGGCTTCGCGCTGGCGCCGAACTCGGAAGGCGTCGAGAAGCGGTCCAACTGGCTCTGGGCCTGGGCGCTCGCCATCCCGGCCGGAACCCAGAAGGAGGATGCGGCCCAGCAGTTCATCGAGTGGGCGACATCGAAGGAATACATCGAACTCGTCGCCGAGAACGAAGGCTGGGCCAACGTGCCGCCGGGCGCGCGCACCTCGCTCTACGAGACGCCCGAATACGCCGAGGTGCCCTTCGCGGAGATGACGCTGCAATCGATCGATGCGGCCGATCCGACCGATCCCACGGTCGAGCCGGTTCCCTACGTCGGCATCCAGTTCGTCGCGATCCCCGAATTCGCGGGCATCGCCACCGAGGTAAGCCAGGAGTTCGCCGAGGTCTACGCCGGCCAGCAGAGCGTCGAGCAAGCGCTCGAGAACGCGCAGGCGCTCACCAACGACGCGATGGAGGCGGCGGGCTACCGCTGACATCCTCGGCGCCCCGGGGGCGGGGCGGCTCCGCGCCGCCCCCGGATCATCCGACCTTCGCACATCCGGCTTGTCCGCGCAGGGCGTGTCTGCCCGCAGGTGAGGTGCATCCATGGCGACCCGGCATTCCCGCTCCGCTGCCAGACTGATGATGGCGCCGGCCGTGATCCTGCTCCTGGGCTGGATGCTCGTGCCGCTGACGATGACGCTCTACTTCTCGTTCAAGCGGTATCTGCCGATGCGGGGCGACTCGCTGGAGCGCGGGCTGGACTGGGTGGGCTTCGAGAACTACGCCCGTTTCATCGGCTCGAGCTCGTTCTGGCCGAGCGTGCAGGCCACGCTTCTGATCGTGGGCGGCGTGCTGGTGATAACCGTCATCCTCGGCATCCTGCTCGCCATCCTCCTCGATCAGCCGTTCTGGGGGCAGGGGATCGTGCGGATCCTCGTGATCGCGCCCTTCTTCGTAATGCCGACCGTGTCCGCGCTCGTGTGGAAGAACATGATGATGGACCCGGTGAACGGCATGTTCGCCCATCTGTGGCGCTTCTTCGGGGCCGAACCGGTGTCGTGGATGTCGGACGCCTCGGTTCAGTCGATCATCCTGATCGTCTCGTGGCAATGGCTGCCCTTCGCCACGCTGATCCTGCTGACCGCAATCCAGTCGCTCGACAGCGAGCAACTGGAGGCCGCCGAGATGGACGGCGCGCCGGTGCTGGCCCGCTTCTTCTACATCATCCTTCCGCATCTCGGCCGGGCGATCACCATCGTGATCCTGATCCAGACGATCTTCCTGCTGTCGATCTTCGCCGAGATCTTCGTGACCACCGGAGGGTCGTTCGGCACGCGAACGCTGACCTACCTGATCTTCCAGCGCGTGGTGGACAGCCAGAACATCGGGCTGGGCTCGGCCGGCGGCGTCTACGCGATCATCCTCGCCAACATCGTCGCGCTGTTCCTGATGCGCATCGTCGGCAAGAATCTCGACCGGTAGGGGGCGAAGATGGCACGCGCAGTATCCACACGCCGCAAGATCGTCACCACCGCCGTCGCATGGGCGATCGGCCTGCTGATCTTCTTCCCGATCTACTGGACGATCCTGACGAGCTTCAAGACCGAGGCGCAGGCAATCAACAACCCGCCGCTGTTCTGGGGGTTCGACTTCACTCTCGAGAACTACGCAGTCGTGCAGGAGAGGTCGGACTACATGCGGTTCCTGTGGAACTCGGTGGTCATCGCGGGGGGCTCGACGCTCATCGGCATCCTCGTCGCGGTGCCGGCGGCGTGGTCGATGGCCTTCGTGCCGTCGCGCCGCACCAAGGACATCCTGCTGTGGATGCTGTCGACAAAGATGCTCCCGGCGGTCGGCGTGCTTTACCCGATCTCGCTGATCTTCGTGCAGTTCAACCTGCTCGACACGCGGATCGGCCTGACGCTCGTGCTGATGCTCATCAACCTGCCGATCATCGTCTGGATGCTCTACACCTATTTCCGCGAGATCCCGGTCGACATCCTCGAGGCCGCACGGATGGACGGCGCCGGGCTCCGGCAGGAAATCCTCTATGTGCTGACGCCGATGGCCATTCCCGGCATCGCCTCGACGGTGCTGCTCAACATCATCCTGGCGTGGAACGAAGCGTTCTGGACGCTCAACCTGACAGCCGCCAATGCCGCTCCGCTGACGGCCTTCATCGCCAGTTACTCGAGCCCCGAGGGCCTGTTCTACGCCAAGCTGAGCGCGGCCTCGACGATGGCGATCGCGCCGATCCTGATCCTCGGCTGGTTCAGCCAGAAGCAACTGGTGCGCGGCCTGACCTTCGGGGCGGTGAAATGAGGCCGGCGGCGGCGCGGGCCGGGGACGCCGGAGCGGGGGGCCAGCCCCCCGCGGCCCCCCGGGATATTTTGGGCACAATGAAGACAGGCGCCCGGGCGGGCTCGATCGGCCGGTGCACGCGGGGAGAGACCAGATGGGACGCATAACGCTCGAGAAGGTCAGCAAGAGTTTCGGCCAGGTGGACGTCATCCCGCCGCTCGACCTGACCATCGAGGACGGGGAGTTCGTGGTCTTCGTCGGCCCCTCGGGCTGCGGCAAGTCCACGCTGCTGCGCCTGATCGCGGGGCTGGAGGACGTCACCTCGGGCGAGATCCGCATCGACGGGACGGACGCGACGGGCGTGCCGCCCGCGAAGCGCGGCCTCGCCATGGTATTCCAGTCCTACGCGCTCTACCCGCACATGTCGGTGCGCAAGAACATCGCGTTCCCGCTGCGCATGGCCGGCATGGACGCGGCCGAGCAGGAGCGGCGCGTGACGGCGGCCGCGGCGGTGCTGAACCTCACCGACTATCTCGACCGGCGGCCCGGACAGCTCTCGGGCGGGCAGCGCCAGCGTGTCGCCATCGGCCGGGCCATCGTGCGCGAGCCTGCCGCCTTCCTCTTCGACGAGCCGCTGTCGAACCTCGACGCCGCCCTGCGCGTCGGCATGCGGCTGGAAATCTCCGAGCTGCACGCCCGGCTCAGGACAACGATGATCTACGTCACCCACGACCAGGTCGAGGCCATGACCATGGCCGACAAGATCGTGGTCCTGCGCGCGGGCAACATCGAGCAGGTCGGCACGCCGCTGCAACTCTACCGCAGCCCGCGCAACCTGTTCGTCGCGGGCTTCATCGGCAGCCCGAAGATGAACCTGATCGGCGGGGCCATCGCGGCACGGCACGGGGCCGAGACCATCGGAATCCGGCCCGAGCACATCTCGGTCTCCGCCGAGAGCGGAGACTGGCACGGCACGGTCGGCGTCTCGGAGCATCTGGGGTCGGACACCTTCTTTCACGTCACCTGCGACGGCATCCCCGACCCGGTGACCGTGCGCGTCGGCGGCGAGGTCGACCTGCATTACGGCGATGACATCTGGCTCAGCCCGGATACCAGTCACCTTCACCGGTTCGACGGTCAGGGGCTTCGCGTCGCATGAAACGGCTCGAAGGGAAGACGGCGCTGATTACCGGCGCAGCGCGCGGCATCGGCCGGGCGTTTGCCGAGGCCTATGTGCGCGAGGGCGCCCGCGTGGCCCTGGCCGACATCGACATCGCCCGCGCCCACGCCTCGGCGGCCGAGATCGGCGAGGCCGCCGTCGCCGTCGAGATGGACGTGACCCGGCAGGAGAGCATCGACGGCGCGGTGGCCGCGACGTCCCGCGCCTTCGGGCAGATCGACATCCTGATCAACAACGCCGCCATCTTCACCGCCGCGCCGATCGTCGAAGTCGAGCGTGCCGATTTCGCCCGCGTGTTCGAGATCAACGTGGCCGGAACGCTGTTTACCCTGCAGGCTGTCGCGCGCCACATGATCGAGCGGGGCATCCGCGGGCGCATCATCAACATGGCGAGCCAGGCGGGGCGAAGGGGCGAGCCTCTCGTCGCCGTCTACTGCGCCAGCAAGGCCGCCGTCATCAGCCTGACGCAGTCGGCCGGGCTGAATCTGATCCGCCACGGGATCAACGTGAACGCCATCGCGCCCGGCGTCGTGGATGGCGAGCACTGGGACGGCGTCGACGCCTTCTTCGCAAGGTACGAGGGCAAGGCGCCGGGCCAGAAGAAGCGCGAGGTGGGCGAGGCCGTGCCCTACGGCCGGATGGGCCGGGCCGAAGACCTGACCGGCATGGCCGTCTTCCTCGCCTCGGACGAGGCCGACTACGTCGTGGCGCAATGCTACAACGTCGACGGCGGCCAGTGGATGAGCTGATGCCGGCACGCCATCCGATCAAGCTGTCGAACGCGACACTGGCCGACCTGCCCGAGGGGATCGACCGCCCGCGGTACGACCGCGGTCGCCTGACGCCCGGGATCGTGCATGTCGGGCTCGGCAATTTCCACCGCGCCCACCAGGCCTGGTATCTCCACCGGCTGATGCAGGAGGGGCGCGCGCGCGACTGGGCGATCCTCGGCGCCGGGGTCCGCCCCTACGACGCGGAGATGCGCGCGAAACTTCTCGGGCAGGACTGCCTGACCACGCTGATCGCACTCGCGCCCGACAGCCGCTCGGTCGAGGTGACGGGCGCGATGATCGACTACCTGCCCATCGACGAGCGGAATGGCTCGCTGATCCGGGCGATGGCCGATCCGCGCATCCGCATCGTCGGCCTGACCGTGACCGAGGGCGGCTATTACATAGACCCGGCGACGGGCGCGCTCGACACGCTCCACCCCGACATCGCCCATGACGCGGCGCAGCCCGACCGGCCCCGCACCGCCTTCGGCGCGATGGTCGCGGCGCTCGGGCTGCGGCGCACGGCCGGGCACGGGCCCTTCTCCGGCCTGTCCTGCGACAACCTGCAGGGCAACGGTGCCATCCTGCGCCAGACCGTGGTGGGGCTCGCCCGGATGAGCGACCCGGCGCTCGCCGACTGGATCGAGGCCGAGGCCGCCTTTCCCAACTCGATGGTCGACAGCATCGTGCCGGCCACGGGCCCGGCCGAACTGGCCCTCGTGCGCGAGATGGGCATCGACGATGCCGCACCCGTGACGCACGAGAACTTCCGCCAGTGGGTGATCGAGGACGTCTTCTGCGCCGGACGGCCCGACTGGGACCGCGTCGGCGCGACCTTCACCTCCGATGTCCACGCCTACGAGATGATGAAGATCCGCATCCTCAATGCGGGCCACCAGGTTCTGGCGAATGCGGGCGAGCTCCTCTCCGTGCCCACCATCGCGGACTGCATGGCGCACCCCGCCATCGCCGCGATGTTCCGCAAGGTCCAGACCGAAGAGATCCTGCCGTATGTCGAGCCGGTTCCCGGCACCACGCCGGCGGACTATCTCGCGCTGATCGAGCGCCGGTTCTCCAACCCGGCGATTCGCGACACGACCCGGCGCGTGGCCTTCGACGGCTCCTCGCGTCATGCGGGCTTTCTGCTGCCGATCCTGCGAGAGGCCCTCGCCGCCGGCAGCCCCGTCAGCGGGCTGGCGCTGGTCGAAGCCCTGTGGGCCCGCATGTGCGAGGGCCACAGGGAAGACGGCTCGCGTATCGAGCCCAACGATCCGAACTGGGACAACCTGCGTGCGGCAGCGCAGGCGGCGCGGGTGCATCCCCGCGCATGGCTCGAAGGTGCCGCTGTATACGGAGCGCTCGAAGAGGCTGCGCCGTTTGCGGAGGCGTTCGAGCACTGGCTGTCGTTGATCTGGCGAAACGGAACCCCGGCGGCGCTGGATACCTATGCAAAGGGTGGATGAGACCGCGACACCCGCGCGACGTCGCACCCCGTGATCGGAACTCTGCCGGAGCCCGCCGCGGGCCCGGAGATCGGCGTCTGCGGCTCGTCCGGGCCGCAGCCACGGACTCGCATGCGGGCTCTCGGCCCTCGTGGATCGACCCTCGGAGAGCCGGCTGACCGGCGCAGGCGAAGTCTTCAAGCAGACCTGCCGGACGCGGGCAGCCCCCGCGGCCCACCGACCCGCGGCCCACCGACCCGCGGCGCACCGACCCGCTGCACGACGACCCGGGCACGCCGGTCCGTGCAGGCCGGCCCGTGCAGGTCTGGCGACGCAGGCCCGGCGCCGGTCTGGGTCGAGAGAGATCCCTTCATCGACCGGGTCCCGCGTCCCGTCGCGATGGCCTTTGTCCTGTTCGTCATTCTCGGGATCTGGTGGGGGCTCACCGCGTCCGGCCTCGTCAGTGCGATCGTCCTTCCCACGCCGATGATTTTCCGAGGTGAGGGGGCGTTTGAGCTGTTTCGGAACTGCAGGGTTTGCTACGATTACGGCCAGAACCCTGCAATTCCGGATACCCGATGAAGCCGAAGTCCCGCGCTCCCGAACAGGACGATCTTCTGCGCCCGCGCCTGACCGACATGATCGACATGCGCCACGAACTTGTCCGGCTCGAGGCGCTCATCGACTGGGCGTTCCCCGGCTAACGCGACAGCGCCCATGTCCGTATCATTCTCCGGTGGGCTCGAACCGTCGCCATCGTCGTCTGGAGCGGGGCGGGCATGCCGTCGTCCGGCCGGAGCTTCGCGTTCCGGCGTCGGGTCGGCGGCTGTCACCGGGAGATGGAGGCGGCGAAAGTCCTGACGAGCGCTCAATCGGCATTCGCCAGGGCCGCGGTATAGTCGCGCCAGCCGCCGAACGGGGTGATGTCCTCGGCGCCCTCAGTCGCGTCCGCCTCGACGAGGAAGCCCTTGACGGCCGTCCCGTCGTCCAGGTCGATCGTGCCGATGCTGAGCGGCGCAGGAACGCCTGCGACGAAGCTGCCGAACGCGGTCTCCGGAAGCGCCCAGACCTCGAGCCGTATCCGGCCCCTGCCCTTTCCGCGCAGGAGGCCCGGCCGCGCAGGCGGCCCCCCGCGAAGGGCGAACAGGCGGTAGGCGGGCGCCGTGCGGCCCGCGCGGAGCAGGCGCCCGCCCCGTGCGGTCAGTTCGTGGTTGAGCGGCATGCCCGACAGGTGCGCGCCGACCACCGCAATCTCCACCTCGCCCGGCATCGCCGCGGGCCCGGCCTCCGGGACCGTCGGAAGGGCATGCCCCGTCGCCCCAGCCCGGTCGGCCGAGGCGCGATGCAGACGTGCCCCGACCGCTGCGGCGAGGCTGTCCTGCCCGGCGCGCGCGAGCAGCGTCACGCTGCCCGGACGGCCGTCGTCCTGCATCCCCGTCGGCACGGCGATGCCGCAGAGGTCCATCAGGTTGACGAAGTTGGTGTAGGTGCCGAGGCGCGCGTTGGGAGTGACGGGGTCCGCCTCGATGTCGGCAAGCGAGCAGACCGTCGGAATGCTCGGCACCGCCAGCAGGTCGACGCTGTCGAGCAGGGGGGCGGCCTGGCGCTTGAGGTCTTCCAGCCGGTAGATGCCGCGGAACGCGTCGGCGGCGGAAAGACTGTCGGCCGCGCCGATGATCCGGCGGGTGACCGCGTGCAGGGCTTCGGGCTCGCGGCGCAGCAGGTCCTCGATCACGGTCATCCGCTCGGCAACCCACGCGCCCTCGTAGAGCATCGCGGCGATCTCGAAGAACGGCGTGAAGTCGTGCTCGACGATCCGCGCACCGAAGCCTGCCAGCCGGTCCAGCGCCGCCGCGAAGTCCGCCTCGCGCGACGTGTCGCCGAAGAACTCCCGCGTCGCCGCGTCGGGCACGCCGATGCGCAGCGCGGGCGGCGGGGCGGCAAGGGGCGGCACGGGGACCGCGCGGGAATACGCGTCGGCCGGATCGTAGCCGGCGGCGGCTCGGAAGGCCGCCCACGCATCCTCGACCGTCAGCGCGAAGATCGAGACGGTGTCGAGCGTCCGGCAGGCCGGCACGACCCCCGTGGCCGACAGCGCGCCCAGAGTGGGCTTCAGCCCGACGATATTGTTGAGCGCGGCCGGCACGCGGCCGGAGCCGGCCGTGTCGGTGCCCAGCGCGAAGGGCACGATGCCGCGCGCCACCGACACCGCCGAGCCCGACGACGAGCCGCCGGGCACCAGCGCGGAGTCGATCGCGTTGCAGGGCACGGGATAGGGCGTGCGGGTGCCCACGAGTCCGGTGGCGAACTGGTCGAGGTTGGTCTTGCCGAGGGGGATGGCGCCGGCCGCGCGCAGGCGGGCGACCACCGTGGCATCCTGCGCCGCGTCGTAGGCGAAAGCCGGGCAGCCGGCGCTGGTGGGGCAGCCGGCCACGTCGATATTGTCCTTCACCGCAAAGGGCAGGCCCCAGAGCGGGAAGGTCACCAGGTCGAACGGGGGCAGCGCTGCGGCGTCGGCGGCGAGGTCGGCAGCGGGCCGCAGGTGCAGGAAGATGCCGGGGTCGTCGGCCGCTGCCACGCGGGCCAGCGCCTCCTCGATCGCCGCGACAGGCGAGAGGCCCGCGGCGTAGGCCGCCTGTAGCGAGGCGATGTCGAACGGCAGGTCGGATAGAGTGGTCACGAATCGTCCTCCTCGTCGAGAAACCGCACCGGGCGCTCCCACTGGATCAGTACCACGCATCCCTCCCGCGACCAGACCGAGTGCACGGTGCCCGCGGGGTTCAGCACGAGCGTGCCGGCCGGGTAGTGCCCGCGCTCGTCGCTCTGCACGCCCTCCAGCACGAGGATCGTCTCGAGCCCGGTATGCACGTGCCGCGGCACCGAGGCGCCGGGCGCATAGCGCAGGAGCGCGACGGCAGGATCGGGCGCGCGCAGCTGACAGATGTCGACGCCATGCCGGAACGGGACGAAGCGCATCCGCCGCCAGCCGCCGTCGGCGAGCCCGTCGAGGTGGCTGGGCCCCTCGACGGCCTTATCCATGCGCAGCCTCGGCGCGGGCGAGCGCGGCGGCGATCTGGTCGACCGTCGCGGTCCAGCCGACGATGGCGCCCTGGGCGCGGATCATCTCCAGCGTGGCGGCCCTGAAGGCGGGGAAGTAGCTTTCGGTCGCGTCCTCTGCGAGCAGGCACTCGAATCCGCGGTCATTGGCCTCGCGCATGGTGGTCTGCACGCAGACCTCGGTGGTCACCCCGGCGAGGATCAGGCTGCGCGTGCCCAGCCGGGCGAGGTGATCGGGCAGGTCGGTGGCGTAAAAGGCGCCCTTGCCGGGCTTGTCGAGCACGATCTCGCCCGGGGCGGGGGCGAGCTCCGGCACGATTTCCGCGCCCGGCTCGCCGGCGATCAGGATGCGGCCCATCGGGCCGCGATCGCCGATGCGAAGCGCGGGCGTGCCACGCTCGCGCTTGGCAGGTGGGCAATCAGACAGGTCGCGGCGGTGGCATTCGCGCGTGTGGATGACCGGCAGCCCGGCGGCGCGGGCGGTCGCGAGCAGCCGGGCGACGGTCGGGACGATGGCCTGCAGGGGGCGAACGTCATTGCCGAGCGCGGCGCCGAAACCGCCCTCCTCGATGAAGTCGCGCTGCATGTCGATGACGATCAGCGCCGTGTCGGCGGGATCGAACCGGAAGGCAAAGGGCTGCGCGTCCGCGATCGCTCTCATGCGTGGCCTCCCATGTGGCGGCCGATCTCGGCGCGGTCGGTCTCGGCCGCCGGACGGTCGTAGGCGATCCGGCCCTCCGACATAACCAGCACGCGGTCAGCCAGTTCGATGATCTCGTCGAGGTCTTCCGACATCAGCAGCACCGCGGCACCTGCGTTGCGCGCCGCCATGATCCGCGCGCGGATCTCGGCGACGGCGGTGAAGTCGAGCCCGAAGCACGGGTTCGAGATGACCAGCAGGTCGACCTCGCCGGTCAGTTCGCGCGCCAGCACCGCGCGCTGGACGTTGCCGCCCGAGAGCGCGGCGATGGGCGCGTCGAGCGAGGCGGCCTTGACCTTGAACTCGGCCACCAGATCGGCCGCGCGGCGGCGCATCTCGGCCCCCGACAGCCAGAAGCGCGTGCCGCTGCCGTTCAGGTCGAAGCTGCGAAAGCCGATGTTCTCCGTCACCGACATGCGCGGCGCGCAGGCGTTGTGCAGCGGCTCTTCGGGCAGGTAGCGGACGCATTTCACGCGCGCCTCTTCCCGCGTGGCGCCGTAGGGGGCGCCCTTCACGCGGATCTCGCCCGCAAGCTGCGGGCGCTGGCCGGTCAGCACCTCCATCAGCTCCATCTGGCCGTTGCCCGAGATGCCGGCGACGCCCACGATCTCGCCGGCCCGCACGGTAAGCGCGTCGATCGCGATCTCCTTCAACCCGGACCGATCGCGGGCGCGCACGCTCTCGACCTCCAGCACCGGCGCGCCGGTCTCGCCGGCGCGAGGCGCGGGCTCGGCCAACCTGGCATCGCCCATCATCAAACGCGCCATTTCGCCATGGGAGAGGTCGGCGACGCGCCCCCCGCCCACGAGACGCCCGCGGCGCAGCACGGAGACGTCGTCGGCATAGGCCGTCACCTCGCGGAACTTGTGGGTGATCATCAGGACGGTGATCGTGCCCGCCTCGCACAGCGCGCGCACATGGCCCAGCACCTCGTCGGCCTCGTCGGGCGTCAGCACCGAGGTCGGCTCGTCGAGGATCAGGAAGCGGCGGCCCAGATAGAGCTGCTTGAGGATTTCCAGTTTCTGCTTCTCGCCCGCCGAGAGCGCCCGCACCGGCTGGTCGAGCGGCACGGCGAAGGGCATGCGCGCCATGAACGCCTCGAGCCGGGCGTTCTCGGCGCGCCAGTCGATCACCCGCGGCGCGTCCTTGCGCGCGATCACGAGGTTCTCGGCGGCGGTCAGCGAGGGGACGAGCGTGAAATGCTGGTAGACCATTCCGAGGCCGAGCGCATGGGCGTCGCGCGGGTCGGCGATGCGGGCCTCGCGGCGGTCCACCAGCATCTGGCCCGAGGTGGCGTGGTAGAAGCCCATCATGCACTTCACCAGCGTCGACTTGCCGGCCCCGTTCTCGCCCAGCAGCGCATGGACTCTGCCGGGGGCGAAGCGGATCGAGACATCGTCGAGCGCGGTGAAGGCGCCGAAGCGCATCGTCATGCCCAGCGTCTCGACGCCGAGCGCGCCGTGTTCGGTATGGGTGGGCGAGCTCATGGCAGGGCCGCGATCAGGGCGTCGCTCGTGGCCACCGCGCCGAACACGCCGCCCTGCATCGTCACCATCTTCAGGGCGGCCGCGTGGTTGCCCGCGTCGGTCGCGCCGCAGCAATCGGCCAGCACGAGGCATTCGAAGCCCCGGTCGTTCGCCTCGCGCATGGTGGTGGAGACGCAGACATCCGTGGTGATCCCGCAGAGCACGAGGTTGTCGATGCCGCGCGTCCGCAGGATCAGCTCCAGATCGGTCGCGCAGAAGCTCCCCTTGCCCGGCTTGTCGATCACGGCCTCGCCCGGCTGCGGGGCGAGTTCGGGGATGATCTCCCACCCCGGCTCACCCCGCACGAGGATCTTGCCGCAGGGGCCGGGGTCGCCGATGCCCGCGCCGATCCGCTGCGAGCGCCAGCGCTTGTTCGCCGGCAGGTCCGACAGGTCGGTGCGGTGCCCTTCGCGCGTATGGAAGATGTGGTAGCCCTTCCCGCGCATCGCTTCGAGCACCGCCCCGATCGGCGCGATCGGCGCACGGGTGAGCGACAGGTCATAGCCCATCGCGTCGACATAGCCGCCCTTGCCGCAGAAATCCGTCTGCATGTCGATGACGATGAGCGCCGTGTTCTCGGGCCGCAGGTCGCCGTTCCAGGGCCAGGCATAGGGATTTGCGTCGACCGTGTGCTGCACCGCGTCCTTCATTCCGCCGCCTCCTGCGTGCCCCCGCCATAGGGGCGCGTGGGCTCCGGGAAACCGCAGGTCGTCCCGTCGGTCACCTGCACCTCGTCCTCCCAGGGCAGGCGATAGCGGCCCGCGGCGAGGTCGTGCATGTAGGTGTAGGGGCAGTCCTGCGCCCCGCCCTTCACCGCGACGAAGCCGCGATGGCCGAGCTGGTAGATGTTGTTCTCCACCCCCCATGTCGCGCGCGCCTCGCGCACGAGGTCGGGGCGTACTTCGGCGGTGATGATCTCGTCGGCTCGCCCCGACGTGCCGTGGGCCAGCACCGTGCCGTCGAAGTTCACGATCATGCCCTCGCCCATGGAATCGAACGTCCCGTCCGAGCCGCACATGCAGACATTGGCGGTGACCATCAGGTTGCAGAACGCGTTGCTCTGGTTGGTGAAGCGCCACGAGTCGCGGATCGGCGCGGTGTAGCCCGCGGTGCGCAGCATGATCTCGGCACCCTTGTAGGCGCACTCGCGCGCCATCTCGGGGAACATCCCGTCATGGCAGATGATGAGTGCGAGCTTCGCCCCCTTGGGCCCGTCGATCACGGGTATGCCGAGGTCGCCCGGCTCCCACGGCTCGACCGGCACCCAGGGGTGGAGCTTGCGGTAGTAAAGCTGCACCTCGCCCTGCGGGTCGATGACGATGCCGGTATTGTAAGGGTAGCCGCCCGGGTTCGCCTCCATGATCGAGAAGCAGCCCCAGATGTCGTTGTCGATGCAGGCCCGCCTGAAGGCGGCCACCTCGGGGCCGTCCATCGCGCACATGATCTCCGGGTTCGTGTCCATCGACAGCCCGTGGAGCGCGTATTCAGGGAACACGACCAGATCCATCGTGGGCATGTTGCGCCGCGCCTTGCCGACCATCTGCACGATCCTGTCTGTCTGCGCGGCCAGATCGTCCTTCGTCTCCACCACCGGCAGCTGAAGCTGCACCAGCCCGATGACCACGCCGTTCGGGCTCTTGTTCAGCCCCCCCAATCCGTTCATGGCTTTCTCCCTATTTCGTGATGGACAGCTCGCCCGGCGCGCCCGTCATCGCACGGGTAGGCGAGGAGGTGGCGATCAGCAGGGCGAGGGTGAGGACGTACGGCGCGGCATAGAAGAGGTAGTAGCCCTCGCTCACGCCCACCGATTGCAGCGCCGGGCCGAGCGCGCCCGCGCCGCCGAAGAGGATCGCCGCCCAGAAGCAGGCGATCGGGTTCCAGCGGGCGAAGATCACCAGCGCCACCGCCATCAGGCCCTGGCCCGAGGAGATGCCCTCGTTCCAGCTGCCGGGGTAGAACAGCGACAGATAGGCGCCGCCGACGCCGGCAAAGGCGCCGCCGGCCGCCGTGGCCAGCGTGCGGATCACCGCCGGGCGCAGGCCCATGGCGCGGGCGGCGTCAGTGGAGTCGCCGACGACCCGGATCAGGAGGCCGACGCGCGTGGCGCGGAACATCCACCACAGCGCCACGGCCGCGACGATGCCGATGAGAAACAGCACGTTGACGCGGAGCGACGCCTGCACCTGCGGGCTTTCGGCCCACCAGCCCAGAGGGATCGCCGGAAGGTCGGGCGCGACGGGCTGGATGAACGGCTTGCCGAAATAGAACGCCAGCCCCATTCCGAGCAGCATCAGCGCGATCCCGATGGCGATGTCGTTGACCCGCGGCAGCGAGCACAGCACCCCGTGTACGAGGCCGAAGACCGAGCCCGCAGCGGCGGCCGCCAGAACACCCGTCCAGGCCGAGCCCGTCAGGTAGGCCACCGCGTAGCCCGACATCGCGCCGAAGACGAGCGTGCCCTCCAGGCCGAGGTTGATCCGCCCCGACCGCTCCGTCAGCAGCTCGCCCAGCGAGACGAAGAGGAACGGCGTCGAGACGCGGATCGCGCCGCCGAGGATGGCGAGCGGGATCGCCCAGAGGCCGAGATCGCCCTCCATCATGCGGCCCTCCATCGCTCGGGCGCGAACACCCGGAAGCGGCCGTAGAGCGTCTCCGAAGCGAGAATGGCAACGAAGACGAAGCCTTGCAGCACCGGCACGGTGGCGTCGGGCAGGTCCATCCGGCGCTGCACGAGGCCCGAGGACGCCTCGAAGCCGGCCAGCAGGATCGCCACCGGGATGATGGCGAGCGGGTTGTGGCGCGCGAGGAAGGCCACGAGGATGCCCGTATAGCCGAACCCCCCGGCCAGCGAGGCGTTGGCCGAGCCGTGCACAGCCGCCACCTCGATCATGCCTGCGAGCCCGGCGCAAGCACCGCCAAGCGCGGTGAACCCTACGATGAGCCGGCCCACCGGCAGCCCCTGCACCTGCGCCGCCCGCACGTTGCCGCCGGCGATGCGCGCGGCGAAGCCCCAGGTCGTGCGGTCGATCAGCACCCAGGCGGCGATGCAGGCCAGCACGCCGACGGCAAAGCCCCAGTGCACGTCCATCCCCGGCATGTCGCCGATCCGCAACTGCTCGGCGAGCGGCGCGGTCGAGGGCTTGTTGAGCGAAGCCGGGTCGCGCAGTGGCCCCTCCACGAGGTGGTTCATCAACGCGATGGCAATATAGGCCATCAAGAGGCTCGCGATGGTCTCGTTCACGCCGCGGTAGTGGCGCAGCGCGCCCACCGCGCCGATCCAGACCGCCCCCGCGAGCCCGCCGGCCAGCGCGAGAAGGGGAAGACCCACGCCGCCGGGGAGGCCCGCGAAGGCGCCTGCGAGCCCCCCGGCGGCGACGCCGCCCAGCACGACCGCGCCCTCGCCGCCGATCACGACGAGGCCGAGGCGCGCGGGCAGCGCCACGCAGAGCGCGGCGAGCAGCAGCGGCGCAGCCCGCGACAGCGTGTTCTGCCACGAGAACCACGTGCCGAAGCCCGCCTTGTAGACCAGCGCATAGAACTCCGCAGGTGACTTGCCCTGCGTCAGCAGGAACAGGCCGAACATTGCCAGGCCGGCGAGCAGCGCGCCGAGGGGGATCACCACGGCCTCCGCCCGGCGGGCCAGCGCGGCCAGCCAGCCGTCGGGCGAGAGCGACGGGCGCAGGCCCGCCCCCATGTCCCGGTCGGTGATCGCCATGACAGACGCCCCTCGGCCCGGCTCAGGAGGTCGAGCCGACGACGCCCTCGACGAGGTAATCCATGCTCTCGAGCGCCACGTCCGTCTCCTCGAAGCCCTGCCCCTCGGTCGCGATCACGTTCCCCCTGTTGTCCTTCAGCGGGCCCCTGATAACGGCGAAGCCGCCCTTCAGGATCTCGGCCTTTGTCGCATCGAACTGATTGCGCGCGGCGTCCGTCACGGCCGGCCCGAGCGGCGACATCTTGACGAAGTTCTCGGCCAGCCCGCCGCGCACGAAATTGGGGATCGCCTCGCCCGCCATCGTGGCCTCGACCATGTCGGTATAGACCTGCGCCCAGTTCCACTCGGCCCCGGTGAGGTAGGTGTCGGCGCCCAGAGCGGACTGGTCGGCGTGGTAGCCGTTGAGGAACATGCCCCGCGAGGCCGCCGTCTCCATCACGACCTTCGGCCCGTCGACATGGCAGGTGACCACGTCGCAGCCGGCATCGGCCAGCGCGTTGGTCGCCTCGGCCTCCTTCACGGCGAGCGACCACTCGCCGGTGAAGATCACCTGGCAGGTGATCGACGGGTCCACCGCGCGGGCCCCGAGCAGGTAGGAATTGATGTTGAGCAGCACCTGCGGAATGGGCTTGGCCGCGACGAAGCCGATCTTCTTCGTCTGCGTCGCGTGGCCGGCGGTGATGCCGTTCAGGTACTGGCCCATCCCGATATACCCGAAATAGGAGCCGACGTTCTCGGGGTGCACGTCCTTCTGCCACAGCCCGCCGCAATGCTGGAAGCGCAGCTCGGGATACTTTGGCGCGACCTCGAGGATGTGCGGATCGAAATAGCCGAACGAGGTGGGGAAGAGCAGCGTCGCCCCGTCGAAGTTGATCATCGATTCCATCGACTTCTGCACGTCGATCGTCTCGGCCACGTTCTCTTCCTCGACGACGGTGACGCCCTCCATCGCCTTCACGGCGGCGGCGCCCTCGGCATGGGCCTGGTTGTAGCCGAAATCGTCCTTCGGGCCGACATAGATGAAGCCGACCGTCAGGCCGCCCGAGGCGGCGGCGCGCTGCGGCAGAGGGGCGAGCGCGGCGGCGCCCGCGACGGCCGCGCCGCCCTTCAGGACGGCACGGCGGGAAAGCGGCGAATGGGTCATGGGTCCGTGTCTCCCTGTCTGGCGGGGCGGCCCGGGCGGGCGCCTCGCATCCGTTTGCCCGCAGACACTCTCGCGAATCGCGCGCTGCTGTCGTCTGCTGAGTTCGCAGCAGAGCAGTGCAGGAATTGCAGCGCTCATCGAGGAGGGACCGGACCATGCCCCATCGCCACCTGATGCCGCTGGCCTATCTCGACGCGATCGCGCGGGCGGGCTCGATCCGGAAGGCGGCGGACACGCTCTCCATCACCTCCACCGCGCTCAACCGGCGTGTGCTCGCGCTGGAGGAGGAGCTGGGCGTGCCGATCTTCGAGCGGCTGCCACGGGGCGTGCGGCTCAACACGGCCGGCGAGCTGTTGATCGCCCATGTCCGCGGGCAGATGTCGGACTTCGAGAAGCTCAAGAGCCAGCTCGCCGACCTCGCGGGAGAGCGGCGGGGGCACGTCGCCATCGCCTGCTCGCAGGCGCTGCTGCCCTACTTCCTGCCCGAGCGCATCTCGGCCTATCGGCGGGCGCATCCGGCCGTCACCTTCGGCGTGGCCGTGCGCGACCGTCAGGCGGCAGAGCAGGCGCTGGTCGACCTGTCCTCGGACATCGCGGTCATCTTCGAGCCGGTCAGGGTGCGGGAAATCCAGGTGCTGATCGCGGTCCGGCAAAAGATCCACGCGGTGATGGCGGCGGATCACCCGCTGGCGGCGCAGTCCACCATCCGGCTGCGAGATTGCGCGGCATTTCCCGTCGGCCTGCCGGCGCCCCAATACGGCGTGCGGCACCTGCTCGACATGGCGCTCCTGCGGTCGTCGGTCGAGCTGCAGACAGCGCTCGAGGCCGACACGTTCGAGTTCCTGCGCCGCTATCCCGGGCACGAGCACCTGATCTCGTTCCAGATCCCGGTCGGGCTGCCGATGCGGGACGGACAGGAAGGCATCGTCTCGCGCCCGGTCGACACCCGCGACATCCCCGAGGGGTCTCTCTACCTCTGCCAGTTGCGCGGCCGGACCCTGCCGGTCGCCGCGGCGAAGTTCGCCGCCGAGGTCGAGCGTGTCCTCGAGGACCGCTACGCGTGAGCCGCCGCCGACCCTTTCCGCGGCCTGCGCCGCGACCGGCCCGGCCCGGCCCGGCCCGGCCGAGCTCATGGCACGCGCGCCCGATCTCTCGCCCGGCGCGGCTGCAGCATGACCCCGAGCGGCGCGCATCGCCAGCCCGGTCGCGGACACCTCTCCACCTCTCGAAGTGGGCCGGACGACACCGGAAGCAGGTCTGCAGGACGCAGTCCGAAGCGCGCCGAGGGGCGCGGACGCGTTGTCCACCCGGTCGAGCGTGGCGAACGCGACACCCGAGGAACTGCGCCACGGCCCGCGTCGTCGAACGACTTCGGTCTTGCAGAGGCCGTAGGTCGCTTCGCCAGGACGCGGGGACCGATGGCGCCGACAGGTTATTCGTTACACGCCCGGGGATGCGGAGCACGGCCTTCAGACAGGCGCTCGGACCCGGCAGCCTGGCATGATGGGGAGGCCGCGCCTCGATCACGGACGGAACCCGGCAACCGGCGACGCGCGGCACGACGGGCTCGACCAACCATGGCCCACCGCGGACGCCCCCGGTCTCGGAAGGCTGCACCGGCCGTCTCGCGGCCGCAGGACGGCTGAACCGACGCAGCCCGGGGCGGGTTTTCGCGCGCACCGGTCGCATCGCCGCAGGGGATCGCGTATCAGGCGGGCTTGACCACGCGCGATTCGCGGGCCGCCTTCTTCCTCGGGGGCGACTGCGGGAAAGGAAGCCGATGCTGACACGACGCCACTTCATCGCGGGAAGCACCGCGCTGTTCTCCGCCCCGCTCGCCGCGCCGGCCTTCGCCCAGTCGCGCACCGCGCAATGGGCGGCCTGGGACGCGCAGGTGACACCGCCGAACTACGATCCGGCGACGTCGAACCCGTGGGGGCTGCATCCCCGCCTGCTGCCGCAACGGGTCGCGGCCAATCCGGGCCTGACACCGGGCGACATCCATGTCGATGCCGTGGCGCGCTACCTCTACTTCATCGAGGAGGACGGGACGGCGATGCGCTACGGCGTGGGCATCGCCCGCGGCGATCTCTACGAGCCCGGCACCTACACGATCCGGCGCAAGGCCAGGTGGCCGGGCTGGCGGCCGACCGACAGCATGATCGAGCGCGACCCGGAAAGCTACGCGCGCTTCGCCGATGGTGTCGATGGCGGGCCGGACAACCCTTTGGGATCGCGAGCGCTCTATCTCTACGAGGGCGGGCGCGACACCTACCTGCGGATCCACGGCACGCCCTCTCCGCGCTCGGTCGGGGGCCGGACGAGCGCCGGATGCGTCCGCATGGTGATGGCGCATATCATCGGCCTGTACGAGCGTGTGCAAACCGGGGCGACGGCGGTTCTCTATCCGCCCGAGGAATACGTCACCGCGCGAAGCTGAGGTCTGCGCGGGCCACGGGTTGGGCCGGGGGCGCGCCCTCTTCGGGCGGACGGGCGCAGATCGACCTTCCGTCTGCGGTCCGCAAGGGCAGAAGGGTCGTCTCGACCGGGCCGACATGGCGGTACCAGTAGCAGCCGTCCTCCCCCAGCACGCGCGCGGTCGAAACGTCCTGGTGGGGGGCGGCGAGCTCCCGCACGGCGTCCGGGACGGCGCGCGTGGCCCCGCCGCTCTCGCGATCGGCATCGACAGGGGCTTCGCACGCGGCGAGGAGCAGGGCCGCGGCGGCGGATATCGCAACACGATGGGTCATGGCTCTCGTCTCCGTCCTGACGCCCCGTTCGGCGAGGGCACCTTCTCGCATCGCACGCCGCCCCCGGCAAGTCGGCCCGCGCGGCGGCCCCGTCCATCGCCGGGACCGCGCGCGGTCCGGGCGGCCGCGGCGGGCCGCCAGGAGGATGCAGGCATGCGCCCGTCCGGTGGCGGCGAGATGGAGGCGAGACATGTATCCGGCCCGGTGTCCTGCAACGGGCGCGAGCGCGATGGTCGCGGCCTCCGCGGGCATCGGCGCACTCATCACGATCTCGGGCCGGTGACACAGGCGCAGCAACGGCCGATCTGGTTGCGATTTTTGGTGATGTGGCGAAATCCCTGTTCGCCTCAGGCCAGCGCCTTCAGCCCGACATCGTCGAACTGCGCGAGAATGTCCTGCCCGATGGGCCCGTCGAGCACAGTGCGCGCATGGCCGAGATCGCGGAACAGGGACGGAATATCGAAAACGCCGGCATCCTCGACGAAGTTGGCGACCGTGGACGAGACGATCACCGCCTCGACCGTGCCGACCTGCTCGCCCTCGACCATCTCGCGCTCTCCCCCGAAAACCGGAGGACGGGAAATGGCGGAACACATAGCGGCCGTCGGTGCCCTGCTCCACGACCTCCTGCCAGCGCGCGTCACCGATGCCGTAATGCGAGTCAGGGGCCGCGGCCAGGGCGTAGCCGATCTTGATCCCGGTCTGCGCCGCAAGCGGCGTGGCGAGAAAAGCGCCGGCCAGCGCGTCGAACGCACGAGCCCCCCCGGCGAAGCGAGGTGCGGAACGGGCCGCAGGATGGCGGTCCGGGTCGCGCTGTGCCCGACGGTGGGGAAGGCGCTCTCGATCCGGGGCGGGCGTGCAGCAAACGCGCCAGTGGCGCGTTCGAGCCCCGAACGCGCCTCAGGCGGTGCTGGTGATCTCCCGGGACGGAACAGCCGCCGGACCGCATGAAAAACGAAGCTCTGCACGTCATCGGTCATCTCAAGACGCGCCGTGGATGTCAGGAAACGGCTCGGTTCCCTAGCGGCAGACCTGATCGACTTCCTGAACCAGCGTCTGGAAGGCGTCCCCGATGTGAGCCGGCGACACGTGCATTTCGATTTCTGCCAGACCGAGCTGCGGCAAGCCGAGCCGGTCGCCGATATCCACGCATCCATCGGGCACGCTGCGCGGTGTCTTGATCGTCAGGGCAAGGCCCGACTGGACGGCCACGTTCACCCCGGTCGGTGAGCCGCTGACATAGGGCTCCCGCCAGGTCCGTCCCGCGCCGCCGATCGCGGCGAGCGCGTGGGCTCGAAAGATGCACCCTTCGGGATTCAGGACGAGCGGCAATGGCGCATGCGGCGGGGCCTCGAAGTCCTCTTTCGCGACCCAGAGCATCGGCTCGACGCCCAGGATCCGCCCGGTCTGGATCGGCTGGTGCCGGACGGCGAGCACGAGGTCGAGCTTGCCGTCCTGGAACGCCTGCACGAGCCCTGACGAAATCCCGCACACGATCCGGATCTGGACCCCCGGATGCGCGCGCGCCATCACGTTGAGAATGTGCGGCAGGTAGGCGGTGGCGTGTTCCTCCGTCAGTCCGAAGCGGATGACTTCTCGCAACGGTTCGGGCGCGATCGAGGCACGCGCCTGCTCCTCAAGGTGCAGAAGCTGGCGCGCGAAGGGCAGCAAACGGGCGCCTTTTTCGGTAAGGGCGACGGCCCGGCTCGTCCTGAAAAACAGCGTCGCGCCGACGCGCTCCTCCAGCCGCTTGATCTGCAGGCTGACAGCCGACTGCGTCCGGTTGAGCATGTTGGCTGCCGCGCTGAATCCCTCGGTCTCGGCGACGGCGACGAAGGCCCTGAGAAGCTCTCTGTCCACTTATCCATTTCCGTTCGTCATCGAAGAAATAGGAGGAACTCGTTTATCATATCGATCGCGGCCATCTACCCCTGAGGCACCGAGACCTTGCTGACAGGAAAGATGGTCCCATGACCGACACAGACACGGCCGCCTTCGACCTTGCGGCCTGCATCGATCTGGACACGTACCCGATCCGCGCGCTTGGCACCGATGCCGGACGCGACCTGATCGACCGCTGCCGCCGGCAACTGGCCGATGACGGCTGCGTGGTGCTGAAGGACTTCGTGCGCCCCTCGATGCTGACGCGACTCGAAGCCGAGACGGAGCGGCTTGCGCGCGACGCGCATATCAACGCGACCGAGACCAACCCCTACAACTCCGCGGCAGACCCGGCGCTGCCCCCCGAGCACCCGAAGAACCGGTTCGACGACCGCACCAACGGCTTCGTCGCCGGCGACCGGATCGAACAGGGCACGATCCTGCGCACGATCTATCACGACGCCGCGTTCAAGGCGTTCATCGCCGCCGTCGTCGGCGCAGAGGAGGTGCACGAATTCGCCGACCCGCTCGCCGACCTGGTGGTCAACGTGCTCAAGGAGGGGCGCCAGCATCCCTGGCACTTCGACAGCAACGATTTCATCGTCACCCTGCAGACCCGCAAGCCGCTGGGTGGCGGCATCTTCCAGTACCAGCCCAACATCCGCGGCGCCCGGGGCGAGAATTTCGAGGGCGTCCAGCGCGTGCTCGACGGCGACCGCGCGGCGCTGAAGGCGCTGGAGCTGACACCGGGCGATCTGCAGATCTTCTTCGGGCGGAATTCGCTGCACCGCGTCACCCCGGTGGAAGGGCCGCGCGAGCGCCACACGGTGATCTTCGCCTATGCCCGCGAGCCCGGCTTCGTCGGCCGGCCGGAACGGGCCCGCGCCATCTTTGGCCGCATCGCGCCGGTGCACGAACAGATGCTGCGCACGGAGGTGGTCCGTGCCGACAGCCTCGAAGACTGACGCCGCCGAGGCGGCTGCGCCCCGACACGCCCTGCCCCTGCGCTCGCTGCCCGAACGCCTGCTCCGACGGGGGCGGGCGCAACCGCACCACCGCGGCCGACACGATGGCCCGCCAGCAGTTCCGGCCGGGTCACCCGGTGACCGGCACCCCGTGAGGACCCCATGAGCATCGTCGAATCCGAAGCCCTGACCGACCGTGAACCCGACGACATCCCCATCGTGCCGTCGGCGCCGACCGGCAACACCGACCCGATCCCGCAGGCGTTCGATCCCAAGCGGCTGCGCGCCGGGCGCCTGCAGCGCCTGCGCCAGATGATGGTGGACGAGGACTACACCGCGCTGGTGCTGTTCGACCCCAACAACCAGCGCTATGCCACCGGCTCGCGCAACATGTTCGGCTACTTCCTGCGCAACTCCACACGCTACATCTACGTGCCGGTGCAGGGGCCGATCATCCTGTTCGAATACCCGGGCAGCGCGCATGTCTCGACCTGGCTCGAGACCGTCGACGAGAACCGGGTGTCGAACGTGGTCTGGTCGGCGGTGAACCAGCGCGACGATGTCTCGTCCGATCCGTTCGGCCGGGAAATCGCGGAGCTTGTCCGCGAACATGGCAACGGCAACACCAAGGTCGGGCTGGATCGTGCCGGCGTGAACCTCGTCCGCTCGCTCGAGGCGCAGGGCCTGAACGCGGTCGACTGCATGCTGGACACGCTGCATTGCCGCCGCATCAAGACCCCCGAAGAAATCGCCTGCCTCGCCCAGTCCGTCGCCGGGACCGAGGCCGCGGTCTACGAGGTCGAGCAGGCCATCAAGCCCGGCATCACCGAGAACGAGCTTTTCGCCGTCCTCTACGGCAATGTCATCAAGCAGGGCGGCGAGTTCATCGAGACGCGGCTTCTCAGCTCCGGCCCGCGCACGAATCCGTGGTTCAACGAGGCCAGCGAACGCCCCCTGCGCCCCGGCGAGCTGGTGGCGATGGACACCGACACGATCGGCTGCCACGGCTATTACTGCGATTTCTCGCGCACCTTCCATGTGGGGCCGGGCAAGCCGACCTCCTACCAGAAGGAATTGTACCGGATGGCCCACGATCAGATCCATTACCCCGTATTATTCATCGAAATCGGGGAGGGCGGCTGGCGTGCCCGCGAAAGCTCTGTAGAATCAAGCTCCTACACAAGGTCCGAGAGCAGCCCCCG
>HLSNC_1000574_pt1 | contig 26376 bp, 23 predicted proteins | sample HotLakmetagenome_2_FD_14041 | JGI IMG/M metagenome (IMG submission 14041)
ATAGGCGTATCGTTCCTTTTGGAAGTTCTGGCAGGCTTCAGCACCCGCCACGATACGCCACCTCCTCAAACTGCGTCACCCAGATTCGCGTATAGCTCCGCGCTCGGCTCATCCAGATTGACGCGCTACACGATGAGCAGGCCGCATCGGGCTACGGCCTCGCAGCCCAGGAGGATGCAATCCGCAGCTTCGCTGCCTCACAGGGGTATGAGCTTATCGAGGTGATCGAGGATGCCGGCGTGTCGGGCACGTCCCGGCCAGCCGAACGGGACGGCTTCCGCCGGATTGTCGATATGGTCGACGCCGGTCAGGCGGCGGTGGTGCTGGTCTGGCGCTTCGATCGCCTCGCCCGTTCCATCATTCACGCGCTCACCGCAGCGCAGGAGCTCACCGCAGCCGGAGCCGACCTCCGATCAGTCTCGGAGCCGATCGATACCAGCAACGCCATGGGCAAGACCCTGTTCGCGATGCTTGCCGGCATGGCCGAAGCGGAGCGTGCCGCGATCACCGAACGCACGCTGGCCGGCAAACGGGAGAAGGCGCGCCGTGGGGGCCACCCTGGCGGCTATGCGCCGCTCGGCTACCGGCTGGAGAAAGGCCGCCTTGAGGTCGATCCGGATCGGGCAGAGCTGGTGCGCCGGATCTTCGCGATGCGCGAGGCTGGCGCGACGCTGCAGGGCATTGCCGACAAGCTCCGCGCCGAGGGAATACCCACGGCGAGCGGCGGTCAGTGGTGGCCTGCGACCGTTCGCTATGTTCTCGAGAACCCTATCTATCGCGGCAGGATCGAATTCTTCGTGCGCCATGGGGCCGAGGCCTATATTCAGGCCGACGGGCTGCATGCGGCTCTCATCCCTTCGCCTCAAACGCCATAGCTACAGGGGTTGGGGGGAGATTATTGTGCTCTCAAAGCGCAGAGATTGACAGGCGGCTTGATCCGATCACAAACTTCCTGTCATGACTTTGCTTGATGAATTTGCTGCGCTTCATGAAATTCGCACGATCTTGGCTTCGACCGATCGGGCCAAATTGGCGGTGGCCTTCTGGGGAGATGGAGCGATTGAGCGGTTGGGGCTGGACCGCTCCTGGCTCGCGCTCCAAATTCTCTGCAACCTTGACTCCGGTGCCTGCAACCCTGCGGAGCTACGGAAACTGCTTGATCGGCAAAATGTTTCACTCAGATCGCACCCTGCTCTTCACGCAAAGGTGTGGTGGACGCCGATTGCAGCGGTGCTCGGATCATCCAATGCCTCGACCAATGGCCTTGCGCTTGAGCACGAGACCAATAGTGGCTGGCACGAAGCCAATATCCGAATTGACGACACCGGTGCGCTCGACGGCATCTGTATATGGTTCGACGACCTATTTGAGGCAGGATATAATATCGAGACCGAAGACCTTGATCGGGCAGAAAGCATCTGGAAGACACGCAAGCTGATTGCGCCATCTGGAAAGCGGCTTGCTAGGGCTTTGTTTGATGCCTATCGAGCATCACCAGACAATCAAGCTTGGCAGCACGTGAAGATCGCCTACTGCCGCGACATAGGAATCGACCAAAAAGATGAGAAGTGGATAAGCCAGGAGATCGAAGACGGTCGGCTTTCAAGCGACATATCTGCCTACTCCGAATGGAACGATATAATCTCCTCTAAAGATTACATAATCGACTATGATCTTACAAAATCCAAGCCTGAATATACTGGTATCTGGAGGGTGCTACCGGCAGGCATCCACCCGGCGACACTGCGACTGGTCCGGAAAATAAACCGGCTGCCGCTCGGTGCGCTCGGTCGGTTTAAGGTATCGGATGTTGAGCAAGAAGCGCTGGCTGGGATTTCTGCTGAAGCCGTCAAACGATACAGTGCTGATGGTCGCAATGCCGTAATCACGATTGCCCAAGCCCTAGCGTTGATAGATACGCCCAGCAAAGGAGGGAACCCCAAGGCATTCGAACGCGCAATGATCGAAATCTACGAAGAGGCCAAGAGCTTCGGCTACATACCGTCGATTTTCCGCAAAATGATTGCCGATTACGGCGGAGTAGAGACTGCGCGCCGGTTGATCCGAAAACCCGTTACCAGTGGGTTCGAGAAACTCTGGGAGAATCAGCGCCTGGATCTATCGGTCGAGGCGCTTATTGTTCGCCCGGAATGGCGCGGGCTTTTTACAGATGAGGAGCTGGCCCTCGCCCGTAAGCGATTGCTCCAACTCGATTATCGAGTTCCTGACTGATAGTGGTCACGCCGAGCCACGACCGGTACCCGCAATTCTCCCGTCTATTGAATTCTGGGACCGACGGGATGCATAGGGCACACAAGCTAGCGGGCTTAGCAAAGCCCTTACCGTCACCGCCCTCTACCCAGCTCTGCCGATAGCTCGCTCGCCATCAATGCCATCATCGCCCCCTTACCGCCGATCAGCCGCGCCTGACTCCTCAGTGCCGCCAGATCCATCTTGCGCACGGCGGCGGCCAGCTCGTCCTTGCGCTCCACCCAGCGCGGGAAAAGCCGGATCAGCTGCACCATGTGCGTGATCATGCCCTGGCTCAGCACGCCGGGCTGCTGCGTCTTCACGAGCGTCTCCAGCGCGGCGCTCACGACGCGCTCGCCGTATTCCCGGCGCAGCCGATCGATTGTGTTCACCGCGAAGGTCTCGTTCGGATGGACGTAATCCGAGTGCTTGCTGGTCGAGCACACCCGCACGCCGACGGCGCGCATCATCCGTTGAAGGGACCGGGCCTGCGGATCGCCAGACTTCACGCGAGTAGCAAACGCCTTGTACATCGATTCGCTCCTGCTATTTCGGGGATTTCTACCCGAGAAACGAGTTTCGGAAGTCCGTATAAGGTATTCATACTCCGCTATTTTTATTGTTCACAGCGGATACTTTAGGTACACTGAAAGTGGGTTGGAAAGGCGGCCACCTTCCCAACCCGGAGCACCTGACTTCCACGGAGATGAACATGTCCGGTACCCTGCACGAAGATAGCGCAGTGCTCGCCGCTGCGCACTACCCCAAGACGACAATCGGCATCCTCTGGAAAGAGCGCCAGCACGCGCGCGATCTGATGCGCAATGCGACCACTGAGCAGCTCTGGTCGATGATCGTCGATGACCTCGATTACATCGAAGGGCAGATCCTCGATACCGCGCCCATGACTATCGAGGATCTCAAGATCCAGGTCGCGGTCATCCGTAGCCGCCACCAGCGGGACATCCTCGATTTGCCAGCACTCGACAGGCTCGCCGACGCGGTCGCGAGCTTCGTACCCCCTACCACCTGAGTGCTGGCATCGCAGGGGCGTCGCGATCTCGCGGCGCCCCATTCGTTTGTCCACGCGCGCGAGGTCTACGCGATCCGCGCCCCTTCTGCCCTTCATTCTGCGCCGCTCGGGCGCAAGGAGCATCTGATGATCCCGATTTTCACCGCGTCCTGGGCGGCGACGGTTCCTCCCGATCATGTCCGTATCGGCATTTCACGCGGCCTTCCACGGCGCCAGAGCGGGTTCAAGACCTATCGCTGGCTCGCGCCGGGCCCGTGGTTCCGGTCGGTGCCGGCTGACGAGTACCTGCGGCGGTTCGAGGAGGAGATCCTTGCCCCTCTGGACCCAGAGGCGGTGGTTTCGGATCTGGAGCACATGACGGGCGGTCGCCCGGCGGTTCTTCTGTGCTTCGAGCGTGCGAGCGACATCGATGCGGGGCGGCTGTGGTGCCATCGTCACCTTGTCGCGGAGTGGCTTGAGAACACCCTCTCGATCGACGTCCCGGAATATGGATGGCCACGCTTCGATCGGTGGGGTGCCCTGCGCCGTCTTGGCGCTCGATAACACGAGAGGAACTCCACGATGATGAAAGCCATTGCAGCGGCGGTCCTGATGATCGCCATGACCGGGGGCCGGCCAGCGCCCTTCAACCCTGGCAGCAGCGCGGCGGTGAGGCGATCATGCGCGTCTCACCGCAAAACGCCGCAGCAGGATCGAAAACGTCCTCGCCACGCTTGTCGCGACAGGTGCGGTTCGGGAGGGACAGGGTGATGCCGGGCGGCGATATTTTGCTCCTCGATGACTTCAGCCCCTCTCACGGGCGAAAGCGTCTGGACACCCCGTCACACCACCGAGACACGTCGCGCCCGTCACGCGGCGTCTCTGGCCGTTTTCGGGACGGTCTGACGGATTGCCCCCGTATCCTTGGCGGCGCGCATGAGAAGCTGCTCCATCTGCACCGCCTCTTCAAGCGAGAGCTTCGTGATGTCGAAACCGGGGTCTGTCTTCCAACTGTCGTCCTGGCGGCGGGTCACCTCGACACGCTCGGACCAGCCGCGATGTTTCCCGAAGCACCGCAGGTAGAACACGATGCTCCGGAAGTCGCCTTTCTCGATCAGCTCAAGCAGCTTGATCTCGCACAGGTCGAGCAGCTCGGCCCGGATATCATCCCGGGCGGCGGAGAGCTCCGGATCCTGCGAGACCCATTTGAACATGCTCGATCGCGCCACGTTCAACTTCTGCGCCGCGATCGCGAGAATGCCGCCGCTCACGCGCATTGCCTCAATGATCAGCTCATTGCTCGGACGCCTGCTGCTCATGCCGTTGCCGCGCCCCCCACGCCATCATTCAGCCGGGCCATGCGCCGGCCCAAAGCGGTTTCGATCGAGCGGGCGATGCTATCGCCATCCTCGCCACGCGCATCGACATCGATCTTGATCTGGTAGCTGTTGCTCGTGGCCGATGCCTGCTGAGCCCGGAGAGTCGGGTGAGCTGGGCCTGTCATGCTCTGCTCGTGCAGCAGCCGCTCACCCGGCAGCGGGGGTTGGAACGGCGCGGCGGATGGAGGCGGCGGGTTGACCGATTCCCATCCCGGCATGTTCTTCCCCTCGAAAGGGTCTCCGCTCGGAAGCGCACTCTTCCCGAATGCCGATGCCAGCCGGTCCCACGCGGCAATGGCGCGCTCGATCCACTCGATGACCCGCTGGATCGGAGCGATGACATACTCCTCGATGAAGCCCTTGACCGGCGCGAAGATGTTGACGCTCATCGTAGCCCACAGAGCGCCGTAGTTCGTCTTGATCATGTGCCAGACGGCCTCGATGGATTCCCACGTGCCCTGCCAGCCATCCTCGAAGCGCTGGAAGACGGCCTGCTCGAACGCTGTGATCTTCCCCGACAGATCCTCGACCCCGAAGATCGAGCCGATGTCATCGACGATCCGGTTGACGATCGCATTCAGCGACAGGTGGAATTTCTGGAACACGTTCAGTGTATCGTCGCTCCAGATCTCGCTGAGCGTATTCCATTCCCGCGCTATGATTGTGACCATATATGCGGCGGCCGCTGCCAGTCCGAGACTGGCAAGCGCGCCAATGCCGAATGCTGCCCCCAGTTTCACACTTGCCCATGTCATGATCCCCATGCCGAAGGCGATATCCTTCGCAGCGTTAATGAACGGAATGGCTACGATCCCCTTCAAGGCGGTCTCCCAGCCGCCAAGACGCTGCCCCAGCGGGCTTTCGACGATCCGGTTGACGATCTCCCAAAGCTCGCCCATCGCCTTCGCCGTCTCGCGCGCGGCAGTCCCGACATCATTGATCGCCTTGACGATGTAGTCGGAGATCATCTGGGCCCACTGCTGCAGCTGCGACGGGCCTGCGACAGAGGTCTCGCCGATCGTCATGGACTGCTGGGCTGCGTGATCGAAGCCCTGCCCCGTCAGGGAGAAGCCCATCGGCGTGATGCTCTGTTCGGCCTGAGAGAGCTTGCCGAACATGCTCCGGTCGTTGGTCAGGAATGCCGCATCAGCGAACCCCTTCGCCATCGTCTCCGTCGCCTGGCTCATCTCATCGACCCAGTCGAGGACAGAGCGAAGCTGATCCTTGATGACGTCGCCGACGCCGGCCTTGATGATCAGGTTCTTGAAGCGGACCCAGGCATCCCCGATATTCGAGATGATGCCCTCGAGCGTCTTGGACAGCCGATCCATGCCGCCGCCGTACTTCTCCTCGAAGATCTCGACCAGGGCATCGCGCATCCCGAGACGATCGCCATCCTTGACCATTCGGGTCATGGTCCGCCCGAGACTGTCGGTGTACTCGATGGCGTAATCTTCGCCCTGCTTGCGGGCGATAATACCAAGTGTACGCAACGATTCCATGTTGCCGACCACGCCCTGCGAGACGGCATTGACGACCTCATCGTATTGCCGGCCTGTCGCAGATGCGGCGTCGCCCAGCGCCGTCATGACCCTCTGGGCGTCTTCCATGTCGTCGGTCTTGATGACGCCGAACGCGGAGAGATCCACGAACGCCTTGACGACCTCACCCAGGGCGTAGGGCGTTACCTTGGCGAACTCCTCGATGACCCCCATTGCCGCCTCGGTCTTCGTGGCGCTGCGGGTCAGGGTGTTCAGGATGGCCTCGTACCGCTCGAACTCCATCTGCGTACCCATCAGCTCCCGCTTTGCGAACGCAAGGGGAGTGGCGTAGAAGGCCAGTGCACCGGTCGCGGCGGCTGCCATAGTCTTGCCGCCTGAGACCACACCACGCTTGGCGCGATCGAAGCCGCGCGACAGGTTGGTGAGCTGCCGGTTGACCTCGGCCATCTTGCGGCTCTGGGCCTCAAGCGCCCGCGTGGTGCCTCCTGTGGCGCGCTCAAGATCGCGCTGCGAGCGGGAAAGACCATCAATGCCTCGGGAGGATCCGCCGAACGGCTTCCGCCGCGCGCTTGATCCCTTCCATGGAGCGAGCGACGCTTCGAGCGGGCGCGCTCATCTGGTCGACCAGGCGAAGAACGAATTCGATTGATCCTGACATGCTCACCCCCCGAAAAGGTCAGTTACGAAGTTGTTGATTGTCTCGACGACCTCTTGCAGCTGTTGGCCTTCGAGGCCGACAAGCTGACGCTGAGGCATCTTGCTGGTTCCGGACTGATGGTGAGCCGCATACGGAACCGGGATGGAAATTCGGGCCTCGTCGCCGACCACGTCCATGGCGACCGACGACATCAGGCGCCCCGTATCGATCATGGTCCGGCTGCCGTGGCGTTTTCGAGCTACCGTCTGGGGCGAGAGCGGCGCCCATGGCTTGCCGGAGGGATCGAGGCCGGTGGCGGCGATTCGGGCCACGGTCTGATCGCGAACCTGGTTGCCGATGAGCTTCAGAATATCCTCACGAAAGCCGCCGCCGGAATTATCCGTAAACCGGTTCAGGCGATCCACGACCTGATCTAGCCCTTTCACTTCGATGGTGATGCTCATGCCGGATACCCCGCTCGCGCCATCAATGTCCGCGCCAGCTCTGGATCGCGCCGGTAAATCTGAGCGGCCTTTGTTAGATTGAGCTGGTCCCGCATGAATGGGTTTTCAGGAGGCTTGGGCTTGCCGGCCTCAGCTTCTGCCTGCGCCTCCCTTTTGAGGGTCTCTGCAAGGGCTGGATCAGTTTTCAGGAGCCGGGCCTGTTCGGTGAGATTGAACTCCTCCTTGCGGAAGGGATTGCGCCGCCGGTTTGGCGGGGGGGCCGTGCTCTCGGTCTTCTTTTCGTGGAAGCAGCAGGCGAAGGTTGGATGATCGCGCATCTCCCGGATCAGGTCTTCGATCGTGACCGGGTCGCAGTTTGCATTCTTGATCCGAGGGGTGCCCCGCTCGTCGAGGATCTGCACCTGATAGATCCCGTTGTCGTTCTGTGAGAGCTTGCAGCGATCCTCGATATGGGGGAGCAGCAACTCGACCTCTGCATTGGCATCCGCCAGTGCCTTGCGGGCCGGCATGCGCACGAAAACGTCAAAAAGCTGGTCGTTCATGCTTGTGATCCATGGCTATTGGTGTCTCGACAAGAATACTCGAAGTCGCAAGTTGAATAAATACGCGATTTATTGCTAAAATTAGTGTCCTGAGTGATTGGACATGATCGCTGAATACAGATTATTGCTTTAAACCATGAAGGCGGAAAGCAGCGCCATGAGGCGCATGGCATCACCACGGGCACATTGCGTGTGATCGCAGAGCGGGTAAAATCCTGCTGACCACAATCGGTGTCATGATGGACGATCAGATTTCAGACGCCTTCCAAAAGGCCATCGAAGCCGCACAGAGCCCGGACGCCAAGGCGCGCCTTGAGGATGCTCGGAAGGCAGCTGAGATTGTCCATGAGATACCCGACCCGGGCGATCGCGCGACGGTCATCGGCGTACTCGAGAAAATCGATACGCTGTCCGACCTGGCCGATCAGATCGCCTTCGGGCGAATCATTCCGCACCCGCGCTGGACGCGGCGGCGCTGATGCCCGGTCCAGCCGATCCGTCTCAGCTATGGCGAAATCACACCATCGGTGCCGTCATAGTGCCGACACGGGCACAATCGGGCTCATGACAGCGTCGGCCCATTCTCGAAAAAGCATTGATTTATAAGGGTTTGAATGGTCGGAGCGGCAGGATTTGAACCTGCGACCCCCAGTCCCCCAGACTGGTGCGCTAACCGGGCTGCGCTACGCTCCGTGACCTCTCGGGTGGAGGTGATCTAACCGTCCCGATGCGCGAGCGCAAGCCTTTTGTCGCCCGGCACGGTCGGGAAATCGATCACGCCTCGTCCGGCGCCGGGGCCTCGTCGCGGCCCTGCGCTTCGTCGCGGCGGCGGCGCAGGATCAGGGCGCGCATGGCGCCGCGCAGGGTGCGCACATCCTGCTCGGTGAGATCGCGGCGCAGGAAGACGTCGCGCAGGTTGCGCATCATCGAGGGGCGCTTGTCGGGCGGGAAGAATTCGACCCGGTCGAGTTCCTCTTCGAGATAATCGAAAAACGAGGCCGCCATGGCGCGCGGTGCGCGTGGCGAGCGGATCTCGCCGGCGAAGGGCAGGGCTTCGCCATGGGCGGTGCGAAACCATTCGTAGCCCGTCAGAAGCACCGCCTGGGCGATGTTGAGCGAGGCGAAGGCGGGATTGACCGGGAAGGTCGTGATCGCGTCACACAGGGAAATCTCGTCATTGTCGAGGCCCGAGCGCTCGCGCCCGAACAGGATCGCGACACGCCCGCCGGCGGAAAACTCGGCAACGGCCTCGCGCATGCTTTCCTGCGGCGAGAGCACGCGCTTCATCTGGCCGCGCTCGCGGGCCGTGGTGGCGAAGGCGAGGGTGACGTCGTGAAGCGCGGCGGTGACGTCGTCGAAGACCTGCGCGGCGTCGACGATATGCAGCGCGCCGGAGGAGGTGGCGCGCGCCTTCTCGCTCGGCCAGCCGTCGCGTGGCGCGACGAGGCGCATCTCGGTGAGCCCGAAATTCGCCATGGCGCGGGCGGCCATGCCGATATTCTCGCCCAGTTGCGGCTCCACCAGCACCACGATCGGGCCCTGTCCCGATTCGAAGGTGATGCTGCGATTCGTTCCAGACATTTCCCGTCCTCTCCCGTCGCGCCGCCGGCAGCGCCAGCGCCAGCATTGTCTAGACCAGCAAAGCCGCTCTGCCTAGCGTCGCGGGTGCGTGATTTCCTGTGGAGAAGACGGCGCGCCACAGGCAGCCAGTCCGGGGTGGAGGCGGGCCGGGCGGGGTTTGCCCCTGCATGTCATGCCACTGATATATAAATCGAAAAATGAAAATGTTTGATGAATGTTCTTTTTTCTTGTCAGACGGAACATAGCTGGTACATTAAATCGAAACGCGCGTTGAGTTCATTGGCTCACCCATGCAATAAGGAATGCCCGTCATGGTTCAGTCCGCATTGAGGCTGGTGGAAGGTTCTTCCATGGATAAAGATAAAACGAAGGCGCTCGACGCGGCGCTTTCCCAGATTGAACGCGCATTCGGCAAGGGCTCGATCATGCGCATGGGCAAGGGCCAGCAGCCCGTCGAGATCGAAACGGTCTCGACCGGGTCGCTGGGTCTCGACATTGCGCTCGGCGTCGGCGGCCTGCCGCGCGGGCGCGTCATCGAGATCTACGGGCCGGAATCATCGGGCAAGACGACGCTGGCCCTGCATACGATCGCAGAGGCCCAGAAGAAAGGCGGTGTCTGTGCCTTCGTTGATGCCGAGCACGCGCTCGATCCGATCTATGCCCGCAAGCTCGGCGTCAATCTGGACGATCTGCTGATCTCGCAGCCAGATACCGGCGAGCAGGCGCTCGAGATCGCCGATACGCTGGTGCGTTCGGGTGCGGTGGATGTGCTCGTCGTTGATTCGGTTGCGGCGCTGACGCCGCGTGCCGAGATCGAGGGCGATATGGGCGATGTCCAGCCCGGCCTGCAGGCGCGCCTGATGTCGCAGGCCCTGCGCAAGCTCACCGGCTCGATCAACCGCTCGAAGACGATGGTGATCTTCATCAACCAGATCCGCATGAAGATCGGTGTGATGTATGGCAGCCCGGAGACGACGACGGGTGGCAACGCCCTGAAATTCTATGCCTCCGTGCGCCTCGACATCCGCCGCATCTCGACGCTGAAGGATCGCGACGAGGCGATCGGCAACAATGTCCGCGTCAAGGTGGTCAAGAACAAGGTCGCCCCGCCCTTCAAGCAGGTCGAATTCGACATCATGTATGGCGAGGGGATCTCCAAGGTCGGCGAACTCGTCGATCTCGGCGTCAAGGGCGGCATCGTCGACAAGTCCGGTTCCTGGTTCTCATACGATAGCCAGCGGCTCGGGCAGGGGCGTGAGAACGCCAAGACATTCCTCAAGGAAAACCCGGAAACCGCCGCAAAGATCGAGGCGACCATCCGCCAGAATTCCGGCGTGCTGGCCGAACGCATCCTCGACGAGGCGGTGCCGAGCGCCGAGGATCTGGACGAAGGCGAGGCGTGATTCTCCGCAATCCGGGTCTCGTGCGGGCGCTGTCCGCGCGGGACCCGATTGAGGGGCCGGCCTACCACCCCCCACTCAGCGCATCGCCTCACGCACGGCGGCGATCAGTCCGTCGATATGGGCCTTGTGCACCCAGCGCGCGACCATGACGAGGTCATTTGCGCGGTCGATCCAGATGACGTTGTTGCCTGCACCCAGCGCGAAGACCGAATCATGCGGTGCGGAGGGATACAGCGCACCATCGGTATTCAGCCACCACATGAATCCGTAGACCGGGTGCACCGGACATGGCGTCAGCATCTGCGTGATCCATGTTTCCGGGATCAGTTGTCTATCCTGCCAGAGGCCCTCGCGTGCGACCAGCAGTCCGAATCGCGCGAGCGCCGTGGTCGGGATCTGGAAGCCTCCCCCCCAGTGGCTGCCGCCGGAGACCGATTGCATCGCGCGTCCGTCGATCTCCACCGTGGAATTTTCATAGCCGTGCCAGACCCAGTCGCGTGCGCCGACCGGATTCATGATCGCAGCCGCGAGCACTTCCGGCAGAGGCTGCCGGAAAGCCTGCATCAGGGACAGGCTCAGGCGGTTGACGCGCACGTCGTTGTACTCCCAATGCGTCCCGGGAGATCGCAAGGTCCGATCATCGCCCTTGGCGGCATTGTCTGCGCCGGGCCCGGCCTGACGGTTGCGGTCAACGGAATCGGGCTTGTCCCAGAGCGTGCCCTCCCATTCGCTGGTCTGCTGGAGCAGGTGGCGCCAGGTGATCTGCGCGTTATGCGGGCCGGCAAACCCGTCATCCAGAGCGTAATCCGCCACATGGTCGTCGATCGAACGGATCAGCCCCCGCGCCACGGCGAGCCCGGCGAGCACGCCGAGAAAGCTCTTGGCGACGGAGAATGTCATGTCCGGGCGGTCGATATCGCCCCATTCTTCGACGATCCAACCACCCTTGAGCAACATGCCGGCAGGCGGCCCGCGTTCCTTCACCGGTCCGATCACGGTGTTGTAGGGCGGTTTCTCGTCAATATAGGCCGTACCGACATATTCACCATCGGGGTGATACATGCTGCGCGGCCATTCCGATTCATGTGCAGAATGATAGGCCGCAACCCGCTCCAGCGCGGCCGGGTCGAACCCGGCCTCGCGTGCATCAATCCGCGCCCAGGCACCCTCTGCGGGCGGATGATAGCGTGACATGATCGTGAAAACCTCGCGCGAAAAGCAAACCTGATGCCGGCCATCATCACGGCCTGAGCCATCAATGCCAGTACCGGCAATGCGCAGGGCGCGTTGGCGCTTTCACACATCATCCCCTGCGCGCGCTACAGTTGCTCTCCCCGTAACAGACGCGGACCATCGCCGCGCAGACCCGAGGCCTCGCGGATGAAATAACGCTTGAGCGGCGGCAGGCGCTCGACCAGTCCGAGGCCGAAGTCCCGCAGCATCCGGATCGGCTCGATATCGTTGGAAAACAACCGGTTGAGCCCATCCGTGACGGCGGCCATTGCCACCGTGTCGAAGCGCCGCGCGCGACTGTAGCCGGTGAGCACGTCGGCGCCGCCGGGATCCATGCCGAGCCGGGTCGCGTCGGCGATGCATTCGGCGAGCGCGGCCACGTCCTTGAGGCCGAGATTGAGGCCCTGCCCGGCGATCGGATGAATGACATGCGCCGCATCGCCGATCAGCGCCAGACGGCTCGCGGCAAATTCGCGGGCGATGCCGAAGGACAGCGGAAAGGAACGCAGAGGCGTCTCCAGCACAATCGCGCCGAGTTCCAGTCCGAAGCGCCGCGCGACTTCGTCGCTGATTTCCCCATCTTCGCGTGCGAGCAGGGCCCGGGCAATGTCACGCCGCTCGGTCCAGACGATGGAGGAGCGATGCCCAAGCGTGCCGCCCGGCGTCAGGGGCAGCAGCGCGAAGGGCCCGGATGGCAGGAAATGCTCGATGGCACGCCCGCCGTGATCGCGCTCATGGCCGATCGTCGCGACGATGCCCACCTGCGGATAGGACCAGCCGACCCAGCCGATCCCCGCAGCCTCGCGCAGCCGCGATTTCGCCCCGTCGGCGGCGACGCAAAGGTTGACCGGCAGCCTTTCGCCATCGGAGAGCATGGCCGCGCCACCCGCCGTATCGGCTGTGAAGCGGCGCACGGCGACACGGCGCAGATCGACCCCCGCCTCGCGGCAGGCCGGCAGCAGGGCTGCCAGCAGGGCGCGTGCGGGCACCATATGTGCAAACGCCTCGCCGGGGGCGATCTCGCCGTCGAAATTCAGAAAGGCGGGGCGAACCGGGTCTGCGAGATGACTGTCGGTGATCACCATGTCGCGCATCGGTTGCGCCTCACCGGCGATCTGCCCCCAGATGCCGAGCGCCTCGAACATGCGCCGGCCCGCTGCAGCGACGGCATAGGCGCGTTCGTCGTCGGCGCGTGCATCGGGCATGCCCGGCGCCGGGAGGGCGGGGTCGCAGACCGTGACCTCCAGCTGCTCCGGACAGGCGCGGGAGAGGGCGAGGGCGAGGCTGAGGCCGGCAATGCCGCTTCCCGCGATCAGTACATGCCGGTGCCCGGCGAGGGTGGTGCGAATGCCGTTTGCCGCCTTGTCGGATCGCCGCTTGCGCCGTGCCTTGTTTTCCGCCATCCCGCTCACTCCAGCCGTTTCCCGCGCTTGACGCGTGCGCAAACACGCTACCCTATGCCTGCGGCAGCGAGGCGACGCAATCGCGGGCGCCTCCCGCAATGTCGCAGGTGATTCGTCGCCAGACACTTCCGAAAGGCTTTCCGATGTCCGGTCAGAAGAACCCAGAAGCGCAATCGACCGCTCTCGACGATCTCGTGGCGATACTCGACCTCGAACAACTCGAGCGCAATCTGTTTCGCGGTCGCAGCCCCCGGACCGGGTGGCAGCGGGTTTTCGGCGGGCAGGTGATCGGCCAGGCGCTGGTGGCAGCCTGTCGCACGGTGGAGGGGCGCCGGCCGCATTCCCTGCATGCCTATTTCCTTCTGCCCGGCGCGCCGGACATCCCGATCATCTACGAGGTCGACCGCATGCGCGACGGGCGCTCCTTCACCACGCGCCGCGTCACCGCGATACAGAACGGCCAGCCGATCTTCACCATGGCGGCCTCCTTCCAGATCGATGAGCCGGGATTCGATCATGCGGCTGCGATGCCGGATGTGCCCATGCCCGAGACCCTCGCCGGTACCGGCGGTTTCGCGCCGGAAATGCTCGCCCGGATGCCCGAAACCGTGCGTCGCTATTTCGAGCGCGAGCGCCCGATCGATCTGCGTCCCGTCGAATTCGATCGCTATGACGGCACCCCGCGCCCGCCGCGTTTCCATGTCTGGATGAAGGCCAAGGCGCGGCTCCCGGATGATCCCGTCATCCATAATTGCGTCCTCGCCTATGCCTCGGACCTGACCCTGCTCGATTCGTCCCTGATCGCCCATGGCCGGACCGTGTTCGACCGTGCGATCCGCGCCGCGAGCCTCGACCATGCACTGTGGCTGCACCGTCCATTGCGTGCCGATGAATGGCTGCTCTATGCGCAGGACAGTCCCAATGCGAGCGGTGCGCGTGGTTTTTCGCGCGGGGCGATCTATACCCGCGAAGGCCGGCTCGTCGCCTCGGTGGCGCAGGAAGGGCTGGTGCGTGACGCGGGGCGGGAGGCATAGGATCCCGGCACCGTCGCACAATCAAAGCAGGGCAAGAAGAAACCGGGCGCTGCCTGCGCCCGGCTGACCGACATTCTGATCCGCAGGGGCTTGCTTGCGGTGACGTGACCGCCGCGTTCCCGATCTCGGGTTCGCCGCATCATTTTTTCCGTCAGCCGGCATCCACCTGACGGAATGATACTCTATCGCCGGAACAATCCGCCGCCGGCGCTCGCTTGACGCCGCACCCGCTCCAGCCCCTCATTTGCCACGCTGTTGCTGCTGTCGATGCCGATGGCGCGTTGATAGCTGGTCTGTGCTTCCTGCGCATCGCCGGAGCGTTCAAGGGCGACACCGCGCCAGGCCCAGGCATCGGCATTGTTGTTGCTGACATTGAGCGAGGCATTGAAATCCTCGATCGCCTTCTCGTACTCGCCGCGCGCCACGAGGCTCTGACCGCGTGCGTTGTAGGGGGCTGCGACATAGGGATTGCGTGCGATCGCGGCGTCGAAATCGAGCACCGCCTCGCGGTGATCGTTCAAGCGCTGATAGACGAGGCCGCGCGAATGCAGGGCCTGCGCCGATTCCGGGTTCAGGCGAAGTGCGCGGTCGAGATCGGCCAGGGCGCGATCGCTCTGGCCCTGCACGCGCAGCAGATTGGCCCGTGCGATCAAGGCCGGCACGTAATCTTCATCCGCCGCGAGGGCGCGGTTGAAATCGGTGAGCGCGCTTTGCTCTTCCCCGATCTGGCGGTTGGCGAGGCCGCGATTGGTATGGGCCGGCGCATAGCGGGGATCGAGCTCGATCGCGCGTTCGAAATCGGCCATCGCCTCGCGAAATGCGCCGATCCGGGCGTAAGCGGCGCCGCGCGTATTGTAGGCTGTCGGGTCGTCCGGATTGCGTTCGATCACTTCGGAGAGCGAAGCGATATTGGCGCGTGCGGTTTCGGTATCGCTGGTATCGAGCACGGCGACCGATTGCACCGCGCTCATCCTGTTCATGGTTTCGCAGGCGGAGAGGCTCAGTCCGATCGCCGCGAGCATGAGCAGATGCGCCCCCCGGCGCCTCGCGCTGCTGGTCGCCTCGCTGCCGGTAGGGCTCGTGCTCTTGCCGATCATGTCCTCGAACTCCGTCATCGCCCGGTCCATCCTGCGCGCTCCGCATGCGTGCGGCATTCGGATCACGCGTTGACCTATCACATCAACCTGTTGCGTAAACCTTACACAGCCGAAGCGGAGTGAGCTACCCCGCGCTGCGCATGAGCGCACACGTCCAGCCGGTGCGTGTTGTGCGCCGCATGAGGCAGGCAACGTGATTCGGGCGTTTTGAGGGCGTGCCACCCTGCCACACCGGTCCCTTGACGGATTGACCGTCGCATTTCCGGGCATGGGCGTGTAAGAGCGATGGAAACTGTCCATAGGGGGAGGGAGGCCCGCCATGTTCGCCTCGATTGCCAATCTGCCGGATTTTCTGCTTTTCTTCGCGATTTCCGTGGCGCTGACAGTGCTTTATCTGGTGATCTATACCTTCGCCACTGCGCATAACGAATTCGCGCTGATTCGCCGGAACGTGGTCTCGGCGGCTGTCGCACTGGGGCTGAGCCTGATTGGTTTCGCCCTGCCGCTGTCGAGCGCAGTGGTCTATGCGGTGACCGTCATCGATCTCGTGATCTGGGGGCTGATCGCGATGATCGTGCAGATCGCGGTCTATGTCATGGTGCGGCTGATCATTCCCAATCTCTCGCAGCGCATCGCCGCCGGAGAAATGGCGGCGGCCCTGTTTCTGGGTGCGATCTCGCTCGCAGCCGGAATCCTCAACGCCTCCGCCATGACTTTCTGATATGAAACCGTCGCAGATGACGTTGCAGGATGCCTGCCCCCTGTCCGATCCGAAAGACCGCGCATGAGCAAACCCGTCAAAGCCAATTCCGTCGTCAGCCTCGATGCCGCGCGCCCGGTGCGTTTCGGCAATGCCCTGCCCATCGCCATCATGGCCGGGCCCTGTGCCATGGAGAGCCGCGCGCATGCGCTGGAGACCGCGCAGGCGCTCAAGGAGATCGCCGAGCGGCTGGGTATCGGCCTCGTCTACAAATCCTCCTTCGACAAGGCCAACCGCACCTCGATCGAGAGCGGGCGCGGCGTCGGGCTCGCAGCCGCCCTGCCGATCTTCGCCGAGATCCGCGAGAGCCTCGGCCTGCCCGTCGTCACCGATATCCACGAGGCGAACCAATGCGCCCCGGTGGGCGAGGTTGTCGATATCCTCCAGATCCCCGCCTTCCTCTGCCGCCAGACTGATCTGCTGATCACCGCAGCGCAAACCGGGCGTGTCGTCAACGTGAAGAAGGGCCAGTTCCTCGCGCCTTGGGACATGGCCAATGTCGCGGCCAAGGTGACGGGCGCGGGCAATCCCAACGTGATGCTCACCGAGCGCGGCGCCTCTTTCGGCTACAATACCCTGGTCTCCGACATGCGCGGCCTGCCCATCATGGCGCAGCAGACCGGCGCGCCGGTGATTTTCGACGCGACCCATTCCGTGCAGCAGCCCGGCGGACAGGGGGCGACCTCGGGTGGGCAGCGCGAATTCGTGCCGGTGCTCGCGCGCGCCGCCGTCGCGGTGGGTGTCGCCGGTCTGTTCATCGAGACGCATCCCGACCCCGATCGCGCCCTGTCGGATGGCCCCAACATGGTGCCGCTCGTCGAGTTCGAGGCGCTGATCGCGGGGCTGATGCGCATTGATGCGGTGGCCAAGAGCCTGATCTGAGGCCTGATTCGAGGTGCTCCGGGAGCCGTTCGGGCAGTTGTGCCGGATGCATCGGGTCCGCCTGCACGGGCAGCCAGCGCCTGGCCGTTCTAGATTGACGCTGCGCGGATGCGCCGCGCGGGGTATGCGGGATGACAGCAACGACATCTGATGCGCATGCGGTGCGCGCCACCATCCTGATCCTGGCGATTGCCGGCTTTGCCAGCACCTTTGCCGGGCGGATCGCCGATCCGCTGGTCAATGTGATCGCCGATGATCTCGGCGCCAGCGTCCAGGCCATCGCCCTGCTCGCGACGGCTTTCGCGCTGCCCTATGCGCTGATCCAGCCCGTGCTCGGCCCGTTCGGCGATTCGCTGGGCAAGCTCAGGGTGATGCGCTTCTGCCTCGCGGTGCTGATCGCGGCTCTGATCGCCTCCGCCTTCATGCCCGGTGAGCGTTCACTCTTCGTGATGCGCGTGATCACGGGCATGGCGGCGGGCGGGATCATCCCGCTCGCGCTCGCGGTGATCGGCGATCGCGTGGGCATGGAGACGCGTCAGGTCGCGATCAGCCGTTTTCTCGTGGCGGTGATCCTCGGCCAGATGGCGGGCTCCTCGCTGGCCGGATTGCTCGCCGAGCATCTGGGCTGGCGCGGGGTGTTTCATCTGGCTGCCGCCATCACCGCCATCGCGTTCGTCGCCATGACCGTCGCGCTCAAGCCGTCCAACCTTGTGCGCCCGCCATTCTCCTTCGCCGTGGCGATGGCGCGCTATCGCGGGCTCGTCGCAAAACCACGCGCCCGGGCCTTGTTCGCCCTCGTCTTCGTCGAAGGCATCTGCATCATGGGGGTTCTGCCCTTCATCGCGCCGATCCTGGTGGCGCGCGAGGCCGGTGGCGCGGCGGAGGCGGGGATCGCGCTGGCCGGATTCGCCATTGGCGGGCTGATCTATTCCGCCGTGGTCGGCCTGCTGCTGCGCCGGCTCGGCATGTATCGCATGCTGGTGACGGGCGGCTTCTTCTCGGCCATGGCGCTGATCGCGGTTGCCTTCCTCGGCGACTGGCGGCTCATTGCCGGGGCGCTGCTCCTGCTCGGGCTCGGCTTTTATCTCCTGCACAATTCCTTCCAGACGCAGGTGACGGAGCTTTCCGCTGATGCGCGCGGCTCGGCGGTGGCGCTGCATGCCTGCTCGTTCTTCCTCGGCAATGCCACGGGTCCGGTCGTGGTGAGCCTGGGCACACGCCTCTTCGGCACCCCGGCGACGCTGATCATCCTGGCCTGCGTGATCTTCGCGCTGGGCCTCTTCGCCGCCTGGGTGCTCGCGCGCACCGCGCCGCAGCCGGCTGCAGCCTGACTCTCAGCGCGCGCGATAAGGCGCGACGCCCTGATCGGGCAGCCAGATGTTTTTCGGCATCTCGCCCGTTTGCCAGAACACGTCGATGGGAATGCCGCCGCGCGGATACCAGTAGCCGCCGATGCGCATGTAGACGGGTTCGAGCAGCTCAGCCAGGCGCTTGCCGATGGCGACGGTGCAATCCTCGTGGAAGGCGCCGTGGTTGCGAAAGCTCGTCAGATAGAGCTTGAGCGATTTCGATTCGACCAGCCATTGGCCCGGCACGTAGTCGATCACCAGAATCGCGAAATCCGGCTGGCCGGTAACCGGGCAGATCGAGGTGAATTCCGGGCAGGTGAAGCGCGCCACGTATTCGCCGGCGGAATGCGGATTGGGCACCCGGTCGAGCCGGGCTTCCTCCGGGGTCGCGGGAATATCGGCGCTCTGGCCGAGTTGCAGATTGCTGTTGTCGATCATGCCGGTATCGCTCCTGAAGCGTTGTCGAGCGCCTATGACGTGTGGATCGCGACGCGTCAATCGGGCGTTACGCCGCGATCACGCCTTTCCGTCTCGTGCAACATCGCCTAAAAGCGCGATCAACATTCGCCACCCTCATTGATTGGAGCAGGCCCATGACAGCCATTGTCGATCTCATCGCCCGTCAGATTCTCGACAGCCGCGGCAATCCCACTGTCGAGGTGGATGTCTTCCTCGAAGACGGATCGATGGGCCGTGCTGCCGTGCCCTCGGGCGCCTCGACCGGCGCCTTCGAGGCGGTGGAACTGCGTGACGGCGATGCCTCGCGTTATCTGGGCAAGGGCGTCACCCGCGCCGTGGATGGGGTGAATACAGAGATCCTCGATGCGGTGGTCGGCATGGATGCCGAAGACCAGATCGGCGTGGACGAGGCCATGATCGATCTCGACGGCACGCCCAACAAGGAACGGCTCGGCGCCAACGCCATCCTCGGCGTCTCGCTCGCGGTCGCCAAGGCGGCGGCGGAGGCGACCGGCCTGCCGCTCTATCGCTATGTCGGCGGGGCGCAGGCGCGGGTCCTGCCGGTGCCGATGATGAACATCGTCAATGGCGGCGCGCATGCCGACAACCCGATCGACTTCCAGGAATTCATGGTCATGCCCGTGGGCGCGCCGAGCCTGTCGGAAGCGGTGCGCATGGGGGCGGAGATCTTCCACACGCTCAAGAAGGAGCTCAAGCAGGCCGGCCACAATACGAATGTCGGCGATGAGGGCGGCTTCGCGCCAAACCTGCCCAGCGCCGAGGCCGCGCTCGATTTCGTCATGATGGCGATCGAGAAGGCCGGCTTCAAGCCGGGCGACGACATGATGATCGCCCTCGATTGCGCCGCGACCGAGTTCTTCAAGGACGGCCAATACGTCTATGAAGGCGAGGGGGTCAGCCGCACCGGTGCGGAGCAGGCGGCCTATCTCGCCAGGCTCGTGGGCGATTATCCCATCGCCTCCATCGAGGACGGCATGTCCGAGGATGACTGGGAGGGCTGGAAGGCCGTGACCGAGGCGATCGGCGAGCGCTGCCAGCTCGTGGGTGACGATCTGTTCGTGACCAATATCGAGCGCCTCTCGCGCGGCATCGAGATGGGCGTGGGCAATTCCATCCTCGTCAAGGTCAACCAGATCGGCACGCTGACCGAGACGCTGGCTGCCGTCGACATGGCGCACCGCGCGCGCTACACGGCGGTGATGTCGCACCGTTCCGGCGAGACCGAGGATGCCACCATCGCCGATCTCGCCGTGGCGACCAATTGCGGACAGATCAAGACCGGCTCGCTGGCGCGCTCCGACCGGCTCGCCAAGTACAACCAGCTGATCCGTATCGAGGAGCAACTCGGCGGCCAGGCCGTCTATGCCGGCCACGACGCCCTGCGCATCAAGCGCTGAGCCGCGTCCGGTTCGCATAATCGCATGCTGCGCGGCCCCGTCGCGCAGCGTTTTCGTTTCAGGGAGATGATCGTGACGATGCGCGCCGCCACCGAACCCGCCGGGGATACGAATGCCGTGATCGCCCGTCGCATCGCACAGGAACTCGGGGTGCGGCCCGAACAGGTGAGCGCGGCGGTGGCGCTGGTCGACGAGGGCTCCACCATCCCCTTCATCGCGCGCTACCGCAAGGAGGCGACGGGCGGGCTCGACGATGCGCAGCTGCGCGATCTCGACGAGCGGCTGGCCTATCTGCGCGATCTCGAAAAGCGCCGCGCGGCCATCCTCGAGAGCATCAATGAGCAGGGCAAGCTCGACGACGCCTTGCGCGCGCGCCTCCTCGAGGCGGAGACCAAGGCGCGGCTGGAGGATCTCTATCTCCCCTTCAAGCCCAGGCGCCGCACCAAGGCGCAGATCGCCCGCGAGGCCGGGCTCGAACCGCTGGCCGATGCGCTCTGGGGCGACCCGTCGCAGGATCCGCAAATGCGCGCGGCGGCTTATGTCGACGAGGCCAGGGGCGTCGCCGACGCAAAGGCCGCGTTGGAGGGCGCGCGCGCGATCATTGCCGAGCGTCTGTCGGAAGATGCCGAGCTTATCGGGAAACTGCGCGAGCGCTATTGGGTGGAAGGCGTGCTCACCGCGAAGGTGCGCGCGGGCAAGGAACAGAGCGGGGCGAAATTCTCGGATTATTTCGATTATGCCCAGCCGCTTGCGAAACTGCCGGCGCATCGCGTGCTCGCGCTCTATCGCGGCGAGAAGGAGGAGGTGCTCGATCTCGCCCTGCGCGAGAGCGCGGAGGAGGTGGTGGGGCGGATCGGGCCGATGGCGCTCGTCATCGCCCGTCATTGCGGCATCCGCGACGCGGGGCGTCCCGGTGATGACTGGTGCATGCAGGCGATCGGCTGGGCCTGGCGCACCAGGCTCTCGCTCTCCATCGAGCTTGATCTGCGCCAGCGCCTGTGGAGCGCCGCCGAGGATGCGGGCGTGCGCGTCTTCGCGGAGAACCTGCGCGACCTGTTGCTCGCCGCGCCTGCCGGTGCGCGGGTGACGATGGGGCTCGATCCGGCCTATCGCACCGGCGTCAAGGTCGCCGTGGTCGACGCCACCGGCAAGGTGGTGGCGACGGATACGGTCTATCCGCACGAGCCGCAAAAGCGCTGGGATGCCGCGCTGGCGAGCCTGTCACGGCTGGTCGAGGCGCATGGTGTCAGCCTCATCGCCATCGGCAACGGCACCGCCTCGCGCGAGACCGACAAGCTCGCGGGTGAACTCGTCGCCGGCATGAAGGGGCGCAAGCTCACGAAGATCGTCGTCTCGGAAGCCGGCGCCTCGGTCTATTCGGCTTCCGCCTATGCCAGCCGCGAATTGCCCGATCTCGATGTCTCGCTGCGGGGCGCCGTTTCGATCGCGCGCAGGCTGCAGGATCCCTTGGCGGAACTCGTCAAGATCGATCCGAAATCCATCGGCGTCGGGCAGTACCAGCACGATCTCGCCGAGCACAAGCTCTCGCGCTCCCTCGATGCGGTGGTGGAGGATTGCGTGAATGCGGTGGGTGTCGAGGTCAACACCGCCTCCGCGCCGCTGCTCGCACGGGTCGCCGGCGTGGGCGAGAGCGTGGCCCGCGCCATCGTCGCGCATCGCGATGCGCATGGGCGGTTTGGCGCGCGCAAGGCGCTGTTGAAGGTGGCGGGGCTGGGGCGCAAGACCTTCGAGCAATGCGCCGGGTTCCTGCGCATCCATGGCGGCGACAATCCGCTCGATGCCTCGGGCGTGCATCCGGAGGCCTATCCGGTGGTCGCGCGCATCATCAAGGGCACGGGCAAGGATCTGCGCGATCTGATCGGCGATGCGGCGACGCTGCGCGGATTGCGGCCCGAGCAGTTTACCGACGACGCGTTCGGTGTGCCCACGGTGGCCGATATCCTCGCCGAGCTTGAAAAGCCGGGCCGCGATCCGCGCCCGGAATTCAGGACGGCACGTTTCGAGGAGGGCGTCGAGACGCTCAATGATCTCAAGCCCGGCATGGTGCTCGAAGGTGTCGTGACCAATGTCGCGGCCTTCGGCGCCTTCGTCGATATCGGCGTGCACCAGGACGGGCTGGTGCATGTCTCGGCCATGGCGAAGACCTTCGTGCGCGATCCGCGCAGCATCGCCAAACCCGGGGACGTGGTGCGGGTGAAGGTGATGGAGGTCGATCTGCCGCGCAAACGCATCGCGCTCTCCATGCGCCTCGATGACGAGATCGGCACGAAGCCGGTGGGGCGGGCCAGCACGGACAATTCTCGTGCCGACAAACCGCGTGCCGACAGACAACAGTCCGACGCTCCCGGTCCCAAGGGCCGCGATGCGAACAAGCGCGATGGTGGCGGTCGCGGTGCGGGTGCGGGTTCAGGTGCGCTCGGTGAAGCGCTCAAACGCGCCGGCTATGATGCGAAAAAGCCGCCGCGTCGCTGATACGCGCGCAAACCTGCGGCTTTCACAGACACGACACGTGGTCTATGGTCGCTCCCGTTTGGCGGGAGCGGCCCGTCGCCGGGGGAGAGGGAGCGATGGTGGATATCGCCACGCGCGTCTATAATCACAACTGGAAGATCGATCCGATCGTGCGTTCGGTGCTCGATACGGATTTCTACAAACTCCTGATGGCGCAGACGATCTTCCGGCGCTATCGCGACGTCGCGGTCACTTTCGGCATCACCAACCGGACCTCCTCTGTGCGTCTGGCCGAACTCATCGACGAGGGCGAGTTGCGCGAGCAGCTCGACCATGTGCGCACGCTGCGGCTCTCGCGCGGCGAATCGACCTGGCTGCGCGGTAATACCTTCTACGGCAAGCGGCAGATGTTCTCGCCGGAATTCATCATCTGGCTCGAGGAATTCCGTTTCCCGGAATACAATCTCGAAAAGCATGACGGGCAGTATGTCCTGACCTTCGAGGGGCCGTGGATCGAGACGACCATGTGGGAGATCCCGGCGCTCGCCATCCTCAACGAATTGCGCTCGCGCAACGTCACCCGGACCATGGGCAAGTTCGAGTTGCAGGTGCTCTATGCCCGCGCCATGGCGCGCGTCTGGGAGAAGGTGCAGGCATTGAAGGCGCTGCCGGGGGTTTCGATCGCCGATTTTGGCACACGCCGCCGCCACAGCTTCATGTGGCAGGACTGGTGCGTGCAGGCGATGATCGAAGGCCTGGGTGATTCGTTTCTCGGCACCTCGAACTGCCTGATGGCCCTGCGCGCCGAGGTCGAGGCGGTGGGCACCAATGCGCATGAACTGCCGATGGTCTACACCGCCCTCGTCGCCGATGACGAGGCGGCGATGAAGCGCGCCCCCTATGCGGTGCTGGCCGACTGGCAGCAGGATTACGACGGCAATCTGCGCGTCATCCTGCCCGATACCTACGGCACCACCAATTTCCTCGCCGACGCGCCGGACTGGGTCTCGCAATGGACCGGCATCCGCGTCGATTCGAAGGAGCCGATCGTCGGCGGCGAGGAGGCGATCCGCTGGTGGCGCGCGCGCGGGCAGGATCCGAAGCAAAAGCTCGCCATTTTTTCCGACGGGCTCGATGTCGAGAGCATCCGGCGCATCTACGGCCATTTCCACGGGCGCATGCGCCTCGGCTTCGGCTGGGGCACGCTGCTGACCAACGATTTCCGCGGTTTCGTCAAGGGTGAGGAACTCGATCCGATCTCCGTGGTGTGCAAGGTCGTCGCCGTGAACGGACGCCCGGCGGTGAAGCTCTCCGACAATCCGACCAAGGCGGTGGGGCCTCCGGAGGAGGTCGAACGCTACCGGCGCGTCTTCGGCATCGAGGAGCAGGCGGCGCAGCCGGTTCTGGTGTGAAGCGGCGCCGAGGTTGGCCCGCCCGCGAGATGGCGGTTAAATATGTGCGATAAATTGCACAAGCGCTTTGCGTGAGTGCTGATCCGCACGAAGCCGACACGGCGTCAGGCGCGCTTCTGCGGAAGGCGCGTGGTTCGGTCTCCCCGAAAAAGTCTTTGGTCTCAGGCGCTTGTTGGTTTTTTGGGATCGTGGGGTATCCGGGGCGCAACAGAGCAATGCGGGGGGCGTCGGGTCTGCAAATTATTATATAAAATAATATTATACATAATAATTTTAATTGATTTAGATAATGCATCAGCCTAAGATGAATGATTATTTCGATTTTTTCGTGCCAATTTTTCATCGGAGATTACGCATGTCAGAAGGCATTTCCGGCTCCCGCCCGTTTGGCGAACGCTATCGCGACGCTACCGGCCAACAGGGTGACGCACAATTTCCACTCAGCGCGCCGACGGGACCGATGTTCCGTTCCCGGGACCCCGAGAACGAGAGCCCCCGATACGAGCACCATCGACGCTTCAGCCCGTCTCAGCTGCAGCATCTGGAGCAGATGGGAATCCCCAATGACGGCGTCTCCACCGTCTATTTTTCACACGGCGAGCAAGGCGCTCGAGAAGCTTATCAGTTTGCCCGCTACATCAGCGGGGGGCCCAACGGTGCGCCGGCGATTCTCGCAAATGTCCGGGACACCGGAAATCCCGAATTCCAAGGAGAGTTGGACAGATTGAGGCGCGAAGGCGCTGCCACCGACGCGCTGACCGCCGGCCTTTCGATCGGGGCGGGCGGCGCTGCCGCCAGTCGAACAGGCAGTCTTCAGGTCGTATCCGCGAGGCGCTCCGATGGTGGAGGCCACACGCAAGGAAACTCTGGCCCAAATGGCGGCGGATGGAGTTCCGGGCCCGGTCGGCCCGGTGGCGGCGGCGCACCGCGCGGACCGCATGGCGGGGGCGGGACCATGACCGCGACGATGCCTGAAACGCTGCGTGGCGCCGGCGCTCCGCGCGCCCCGGCGGCAAACGTGATCACACCGACGGGTGGCCAGCTCGGAAACACTGCCGGCCCGCAGGCCTCGTTGGTCCAAACGCAGCTCTCCCCGTTCACGAATGCCGCCGCGCAGTTCGCGCTGGGGGATCAGCCCCAAAGGCAGGCAGAAACGCAGAATCCCGGCCTGATCCCCGACGGGCTCGGGCCGCAAGTCGCCACCGGTATCGGTGCGGGCCGCAGGGAAGTGCAGGATACGACGGGCGCGGGGCTCGGCGCGGCTGCGCAGGAACAGCTCAATTCGGGCAGGTCGGGTCAGGGGCCTGCGCAAGGTCGAGAAGGTTTCGGTCTCGCGGATATGGAGGGCGCCCCGCAGGATCCGGTGCATGGCCCTGATGCCGTTGCACGGAACGAGGCAGAAACTGAGCGAAGGCTGGCGGAGTCGGACGCAGCATTCCGGGCGAACCGTGCAGTTGGACAAGCCGTGAATGCTGAACGCTCTGACGAAGTTACCCAAAGACTGAATAATATCAACGCCGGCGGCCGATCGCAGGAGCACGACTTCGTGCGCGCTGGCCGTGTCGTCGACGCGCTGCCCCAAACACTGGGCCCCGAGGGTTTCGCGGCATACGAAGAGATCATGTCCGATCCGATCTGGCGCAGCGCGCTGGAACGTGAGGCCCATAATCCGCGCTTTCTTGATTTCGTCCATGCCATCATCAAGGGCGATATAGAGCCGCGCGTGGCGACCAACCGCCTGAGAAACGACGATCCGGACACGGTCGGCGCGCCGCCGATCACCGGGCTGAGTCGCGGACGCGATTGGGATATCCCGGATGTCGAGCGCCTGCTGCGTCCCAACGAGCAGGATGCCTTCCGGCGCTATGCCGAGGCATTCCCGGATGTCGCGCAGATCGTCTTCGAGGCCGGCTACGATGCCAGCGCCGGGCAGATGCGCGATGCGATCCGCGCCCTCCTCAACGGCGCCTACGGCTCTGACGTGGCCGCATCGCTGCGTTCAGGCGGTCTCGCCGGCGGACGCGGCGGGCCGCCCTTCAACACCAGTCCGTATCCGGGCACCGGTGGGGAATTCCCGGAACCGGAGA